>JAAUYM010005697.1_pt1 | contig 13213 bp, 17 predicted proteins | sample 7278001 | NCBI WGS metagenome assembly JAAUYM01 (sample SAMN14350224, study PRJNA611818) | marine sediment metagenome | isolation source: surface marine sediment (1.8m) | place: French Polynesia: Moorea | collected 2018-08
CTACTCTTTTCTATGTTCGTTAATAAGTCCTAATTTTCCTCCAAAAAATCTGGAGGTGCTCATGCAATGCTCAGACGGTGCTTTATTAAGCGTCCCTTGGTGGTTGGGCAGGCTCTCTTAGCAATCTGTTGGTGGGTCTGTGTGGTCTTAGAAATGGGTTGCGGGTCTCCCCCTCCCAAAAAGGGTTGAGAACCCCTTAGCAAGAGGCTTGGTGGTTGGCTTTGCTACCGCTAAGAAAGACCTTGCAAAAGTGCAAAGATCGCGAGACCTCCCCCTACAAAAACGGCGCCTTTCTTTTTGGCACACACGCTGCGGGATGAGGGAAGAAAAATTGATGGTGCAAAACTTTTTACTTAACGAGAAACAAAAAAAACATAACAAAAAACACATCCTAATTGGCAATTAATGTTCACGGGCACTTCCTCAATCGTCGTCATCGAGGCCATTGCGAAATCAGTTTATTCTCATGCTACAGTTGAGAAAAAGAGACCCACGCACGAATTTCCCGAACTTTTCTAGGTAAAAAAAATGCCAAATAATCCTCCATTGTACTGTAGTGTTCTCACCTGGAAGGATGGATTGCTGAAGAAGACAACAGAAAAAAGCTGACCCAGATATTTAAAAAAGTTTTTGCTTTTTCTCCATAAAACATGCGCGGTTTTTATTTGGTAAGAGGAGTAAACTGGATACTGCTCGTAGTTACAACTCAGGGAAAAAGGGGGGGAGTTTTTACTTCGCTTGGATGATTAGGATTTTTTTACTCCAGTGAAAGGAGGTCGACCACTGTTGCTGCTGTGGCGGAGGCGGAGGAGGTTTCGCAACTTGAAGAATTCTTCTCTTCTTCTACTACGTATTTTGGTGCGGTTTTGCGACTTATCCCTAACGCCCGGCCGACATGCGGGAAGGAAGATCACCAGGGTTCGATTTCCCAAAAATAGTAAAGTGTCGGAAGAGAAAAAGATCATTAAATGAAGGAGGTAGAAACTATTCTATTCTGAGCCCCCCCTTTTCTTGTCAGGTCAAGAAAGAGCCTTTTAAATCACTTTCTGGGAGAGCTTTTAGCAGTACCCTACCAACAACAATCGGCGCTGATTTTAGTCAAGAAGTGCTCAAGCTGAGGACGTTGAAAATGACTAATTTACGTTTAGTGCCAAAAAGTACGCTCAGTCTTCTTTTTTTATATAGGTATTTTTGAGGTGCTCAGTCGGAGTCTAATTAGAGTTCCCACCGGGTATCCATGTGCAGACTGTGCCAAAGTAGCCAATTTTTATATTGTTGTTGCTGGTTGGGTAGCCACAAGCAGTCACTGAATAAAGAGACGTTGACACCAAGAAGCACTTTAATCTTGAAAGTTCCCATTTGTTTGACCACTCTTTTTCCATGGCCTTCTTTCTTCCTCCTCCTTCTCCTCCTCCTCCTCCTCATGGGAATTCAAAACCAATTTCTTTTTGACTGACGGGATGAAAGATTGCCTGAAAACCACTCCTTTCCGAAAGAGAAAAAGAACTCTGTTCCAGTCGTGAAAGGAATTGGAAGCTTGAGGGGAATGAGTGAGAAGAAAAAAAAAAGTTCCTGTTGCAGTCGAGGCTGGAGTATCTATCGATAATTTGTGTGCGACCTTGCCCTTCAGGCAGGAGGAGGAGGAGGAGAGAGAGAAAGAAAAAAAGTTGTGAAAAATCGTATACGTGCTGCGTGTGGGTAGTAGGTGTACAGTAGAACTCCTCTACTACAGAAACTCTACACTGTTATATGATTGCCAAATTTACATTTGTCTTGCCAATCTTCCTCAGGTACAGTTAAAAGAAAGCACCTTTCATCTACTGACCACCGCGTTACTACGTCGGCTCCACTGTACTTGAAAATGAGGTCGTCTGCTGATGCTACTTCCAACCCCCTCGCATCAACTTGTGCCACCACTGCGGTGGTCAGTTGCTCTCTCAGGCGTGGAACTTCCAAATTGGCCTGACGCCTCTGAAGTGTCGGAGAGAGAGAAAGAGTGTGTGTGTGAATACTGTACTACTACGAGGTACAGTGGACTTCGCAATTGTAAGAACCTATATTAAATGGTTCTTATATCTGAAGTATTTTGCTGAGCGATGTAGTAGGGTTATTTGTTCCTTAGAAAACTGTCCTCACCATAAGAGAAGTGTGTTTATATCCGGGTGAGAGGGGGGGAGGAAAGTAACATGGAGTCCACTGTACTACTACACTACTGTGCTTTCACTTGCAGATGCTTAGAACTACGTACGTACAAGGACGCATCTGGTGACAAAGGCAGGCGAACAGAGAGGAGAACGCAATTTTAAAAAGAGGCTTTTGAAAATTTCATCCAGGGTAGGTGGAAGGAGCTCAGACGTCGAGTGTATTTCGCCCACAAGTGCAATATGCGAAAGAGGAGGAACACAAAAAAATTCGATATTTGAGAGCACTTCCGCTTCCAAACTGATGCGTGCAGGGCTAACAGGTTTCAGCAGTCGAACTCATAATAGGAACCTGCTCTATACGTACAACAACAGCAACATTATTTTGACCTTTGTTAAGCTACTGTAACCTAAGCTTGCAAGTCTATTTTGACTGCCATGTCTGTCAAATCTGTTTTTTTTTCCCACATAAATGGCAGTTGTGTGTTTAATTAATGTCTCATACATGCTAGAGAAGAAAATGTAATGATAAAATAATAAAAACCCTTGAAGAAAAAATGCATCTCAATCTCTGCTCTTGGCGGTAAACTTTCTCAGCTTCTCCCTGTGCTCCCTGTCCAGGTTGGCCTCGTCCGCTCCGCGCGACAGCAGCACAGAGACAGTCTTCTCGGCCGCGTTCTCCACTGTGGGAGATCTTGGGAGGGAGGAGGAGAGGAACAGTTAGATATGACGCTCAAGGCAAAACAGCAACAGCACAGTTTCTGGGACAAATTTAAAAGAAAAACCATCTTTCGTTCGTAGTACAAAGAATCTGGAATAAAGGACTTTTTCTTCTTCAATTCGCGCTTGGGACTCACGGGTCCGGGTTGTTCCTGACGGCCAGCGCCAGCGGTCCTTCCCCGCCTCGGTCGCGGTGCTCCGGGTCGGCGCCGGCCTCCAGCAGCGCTGCGGCGACGGCGTGGTTCAGGTGGCGCACCGCCGTCAGCAGGGGCGTGTCGCATCGGCCGTCCGGGGAGGCCGCGTCCGCCTCCGCGCCCGCGGACAGCAGCGCGCGGGCGGAGGCGGCGCAGCCGCCGTCGGACTCCTTCGCCCTGGTCATGGCCACCAGGTGCAGTGGGGTCAGGTTCGTGTACGACTGGAAGAACGAACTTGACAACCTTTCTAACTAGTAGGCGCGACCTGAACATCAGCCACTGACCGTCCTGATCTGCATGGCGTCCCTTCCCGCCCTGACGTTGGCCAGGTCCGGCCTGGCACGCAGGATGAGCCCGGCGCACTTCCCGCCGGAGTCGCGCCCGGACGCGACGGCGGCGTGCAAAGCGTTTAGCCCCTCTCCGTTGAAGGTGTTCGGCGCCGCGCCTGCGTCCAGCAGCAGCGCCACCACGCCGGCGTGTCCGCCGGCCGCCGAAAGGTGGAGCAGGGTGCGCCCTTCGTCGTCCTGAGACTCCACGCTGGCGCCGTGGTAGATCAGCAGGGAGACCACGTCAGAGTTGCCTTTGAAGTCGCGCATAATGGGGAAAAAAGATGGATTTGCTAATGCAGTATTACAGTCGAACCCAGTGAATTGGGGATTGGTTGGATGAGTGGGGAATCCTTCCTGGCCCTAAATGGGACATGTTTAGAGAAACAGTTGGAGAAAATGTTGGTGTATACAAGTTCTTTTGGATAATTATAAGTGGGGAGAATGTTGCCTGCTCCTGACACCTTTCTTGCATGCCAGCTGCATGACCGATCGTCCCAGCATGGCCTTCTCCACCACCGACGCCTTCACGTCGTCTCCGAGACACTCCAGGAGGAGCTTGAGCACCCGCGCCCTCCCGCCGCCCTCCTTCATCAGGTCCACGATCATCTCGTCACCGTCCAGCGCGATCCCCAGGGCGTTGTGGAGTGGGTGGCCGTCGAGGAGGGTGCCGACATTCCCGTCGCCTTCCCGCTCGAGCAGAGCCGAGATGCACTCCACGCTCCCGTGCATGATGGCGTAGTGGAGCACCATTTGGTTGGGGTCGGGGTCCGGACGACAGGGCCGCATGGGTCCCAGCCAGTCGCGACCCTTGGCCTTGTGGCCGTAGTAGATCGTGTTCAGGCGCTCCTCACTGAGCAGCTCCGACCCTGGGCCCAGATACGCCAAGGCTGTCTGGTACAGGTTCATGGAGGACGACAAATCCCTGGTGCCGACGTTGAACCATGACCTCGCATCTTCACGTGCCTCATCTTGCAGCGCCGTCACATAGTCGATAGCTAGACAGGAGGCAACGTAGCCCTCACTGCTGACCGCTAGGTCAAGGGGCGTGCTGGCGTCTTTGTCCCTGGGCCAGACCTTGTCGAAGCACTGGTGCCAAAGGAGCAGGCTGAAGAAGACGACTGGGTCGCCCTTCTCGGCAGCGGTGTGGATCGGGAGGCGCCCAGACTCATCTGACTGGGAGAACATCGCGGTCCAAGTGCTCGGTGAGGAGGATCTCGCACTCTTCTTGTCAACCAGTGCTGCCCGCACTATGGCCTTAACTGCGTCCACCCACCCATCATGTATGGCCATGTGCAAAATGCTGCTGCCAGGAACGTGTGGGCTAGTAGAGAAGCCCTTTGCCCTCTTCTGGCAGATGGAGCTCCTTGCTATCAGGAGGCACCTGACTAGGTCCTCACTGTGCTTTTCAACAGCATAATCAATGGGAGATTTGTTGTCTTTGTCCAGCCTGGAAAAGATCACTTCGTCGATCTGGGCTGAAGAAACATTTGAGTCAGGCCAGAGCTGCAATCTGCTCTGAGAAGGACTCAGCAGGGGCTTGGCCAGGGCCCTGATGCACTGAAGGCTTCCTGAAGCCACAGCGACATGAAAGGGCGACTGCCCAAGAGTGTTAACCTTGATGACACTGGCACCTTTGTCTACCAACTCCTCCACACAATCATCGTCTCCATTCCGACAGGAGACATGAAGAGGTGTCTCACCAAACGCATTCACGGCATTGACGACCTCTCTGAGGTGCTCGACATTGCTGTTGAGGATGTCTTGGAGCCTCTGGCACTCTCCGGCCTCGATGAGAGAGCAGAGAAGGCTCCGGTGGATAAAGCCCCTCCCTCGGGTCAGATAATTGGTGAGGGCAAACACGTTGGCATAGTCGCTGAACCACTGGAGGAGGGTGCTGAGGAAGAGGCACAGGACCAAGAGGAGGCAGAAGATTGGGTGGACTACCTTCAACATTGCTGTGGTGGGTTCTTCCTCCAGGGCGTCACAGAATCTGACCGAGGGCAGGCAGCCTTGGTCGCTGCAAACCCTGAAGAGACCCTGGCCGCAACCCACGATTTCAGAACCCGGATTTAACAGGCAGACTTGCCCCTTGACCGTCTCGTTCAAGTGGAAGCAGTGGGTGATGGGTGGTCGATCCGACCTGTCTGGCGAACTGTGGGAATGCAATAATCTCGTTGGTGTTTCAGCTTAATTCAAAATATTTGTTGTACTAGTTCAATAGTACAAGTATCTTGTAGTACATGCCTGATTTGAGTGATGAGCAGGGCAAAATGCATCCAGAGAACGAAGCAAAGTACAGTTGAGAAACTGGCCATTCCGAGGATGTTGGTCTTTTGGTGGCCGAGGACACAGGGAGACAGAAGCGAGGTGAAGGCCGTGGTCCTCTTTAGCTCAGCAATCTTGGCACGAATCATCCTCTTGGTCCTCCACTGCCTGAAGCTGGCGTTTGACGTCCTTTGCAGCTTTCTCCCAATAAGAAGGTTTCTGAAAGATATAGGTAGCCTTGTAGTTATACGTAGTTTTTACCTTCCTGCTCACAATGGCAATGAGAGCACCTCAAGTTAGTGTCTGTGACGACGCTCCTGTCAGCCTCGAAGACGACCAGGATGAACGTGGTCATGCAGACAGTGCCAAAGACCATGAGCAGGACGGCGGCCTTGCCGTAGGCCAGGAGGAAGGCCCAGACAGTGAGGTGGGTGAAGGTGACCGGAAGGAACAGAGCCAGCATCGGGAGCACGCACCTGGCGACCGGGGGGTTGGGGTCGGCCTGGTCAGGGGTCCTCCAGAGGAAGTAGGTTCTGGTGGCGGCGTGGGACAGGCTGATCAGGCTGATCGGGAGGGAGACCAGTTGGATCGGAGCTGTAATACATGTATTACGTACGTACATACAGAAGTAGAGATCAGCAATCCGACCTTGCCATTGGGGAAAAATGAGATTTGGCACATTGCTAAAGAGTTTTCGTAGTACTGTAGGTTTCGTTGTTGTTGTTTTTTCACCGTTTTGTTGCAACGAATAACTGGTTGGGTAAGAAGACTTAACTGAAATATGCACGTCCCAGAGCGACGCTCAGCTGGAGGACGAACTGGGGTCCGGACTCCAGGAATGCCTGGTAGAACGCCAGGTCGGCCGCCCTCCTCTGCACGGTCTCGACCACCAGCGAATCGACGGCGGCGTCAGTCGTTCTTATGGCCACCAAGTTGACAAAGTTGAGAAAGTTGCTGCAATGGCGAAAAATTGAAAGGAGGCATTTTGGTTATGAACTTACCAGCAACATGCTACACAACTGGATCCTAGTCCTACTATACTCACACGACTGGTTGGACGTACGGAAGATGCTGTGCCCCCTCCCAGGCCAGCTTGGCGCCTGCGCCGGCTCCGGCGGCAAGCTGCCGAGTGGCGCACCTGACGGCCAGGACGGAGAGGAACCCCACAACGGGCGCCAGGTGCAGGGAGAGGGCGGCCCATCCAAGGACCTCGTCCCGGCGTCGGAGGAGGTCGACCGCGGAGAGGGTGTCCGTCACCAGGTCGGACAGGGGCAGGAGGACGTGGAAGAGGAGAAACGGGAGCAGGACGCGGAGCATCCTCTTCCTGGAGACGCCCTCCCTCAGGCTGAACGTGATCGGCGGGACCGCGGACTTGTCGGTGGCATACCTCTCCGCGTCGTCCTCCTCATGGCTAGCTTCCTTCTTGGCGGCATTTCGCCCCCCTGTGGTACCATCTTCCTCAGTCTCCATTTTTTGTGAACTCATTATAGCGGCGTCCCTACAGTTTGTGAGAAATTGAGTGCGTGAGCATGCTTGGGTCTACCAATATCGCTTGCAGCCACATTGCCCCTTACTGGTACAGTACATATCTGTCCCACACATTCGCACACGGGAAGAACAAACATTTTCACCCAACGTAATTACACGAAAGACCGACTTCTACAGGAGTAAATTCATGTTTTCCCACCTCCCAAGTAAGTGCGGCAAAATCCATTTTCTTTTAAGTAGTCAAATTTTGTTTCAAAATTCCTTGTTGCATGGCCTTGCCTGAATTGCGGGAAGGAGGGGGGGGGACACTTCATTGCAGCTTTATTGGGAGGACTTTCATTTCTCAAGCCCCGTGCGCTTTCGCCGCGCGTTTAAGAGGAAGGAGGGGGAAAGGAAGGGTTGGAAACTGTTTGTTGCTTGCTCGCAGCTACTACAATAAAGCCGAAATCGCGGCCTCAGGGCAATAAAGGCCAGCCGGCGACGTCGTCGTCGTTGGCGGCGGCGGCGGCGTCGGAGGCGGCGGCGTCGACGGCAGCGACGTTGGGGAAAGGACTTCTAGAACTGAGGACAGCTTTAGCACAAAGTCCTGTCGACCCAGGTTATTCCAGTTTATATTTCACCACCCGTGATGCGAGGAAGAAAGAGAGAGAGCTACTACTACGGTACACTGTATGTATTACAGACCATTACTTATGCACACTTGGAAGGAAATAAAGGCGGTTGGTACCCTCTTCCCTGTGGAGGGGGGAAGGAGGATTTACTCCCCATTTTGGGATCCTGTAGTTAGAGAGAGGACTTTTTCGGGAAGATTGAAGAGGAGGAGGAGGAGGAGGAGGAGGAGGAGGAGGAGGAGGAGGAGGAGGAGGAAGACTCCAACTTCTCATCTCATCACATCTGTGATGATGCACTTTTGAAATGGGAGGGGAGGAGAGTGAGAAAGTGAGAAGGAGGGTCCTTTGAGCGACAGAGACTTCTTCTCAGGAAAGTTATCCCCTTTCCTTTCTACGTCTATCTTTCAGGAGAAGGTCTGGTGTTATTTATAGATAGGTTGTAGTACTACTACGTACTAGTACTACGTACGTAGTCGAATGAGGGAGGGCACTAAAACTATAGAAGTCTACTAGTAGGAGAGAAAGGGGATGATTAAAACGTTGCGGAATTATTTGGAGAAAGGAGGAATTAAAAGGATTGGTATGTCTCATGCATCCTCCCTCATCCGAGGGAAGAGGAGGAGGAGAAAAACTTCCTCTCTCCTAGAGTTTCCTTTTTCTCCTTCAACTTTTTTTCCATGAAAATCGATCCAGTGAAAATTTTTATCCAATTCTCCTTCTCCCTCCTCTTCCTCCTCCCAGACTGAACTTGGAATTGGCTGAGGAGGAGGAGAAGGAGGAGGCTTAGTAAGTGGGCCTTGAAGAAGTCTTTCGCTACTACGTTCCCTGAAAGTTAGTCGCAAGTACACCTAGTAGTTCATCTATCTCGAACAAGGCAAGGATTTTTTTAAACTTTAAAAGCACCTGAAACAGATTTCCCAAATTGCTACATACGTACACAAGGCCACTTGATCAAATGGAAAATTGAAATTATTGGGCCATCCATCTCCCGATTGTCCGAGTTTTACTGTACTACCTATATACGTATAACTGCAGAGATACCTGCAAAGTAAAGAATGATGCTACTGATAAATCCAGACTTGTTTAGCTGCCGTCAGAATCTGACGTGAATTACGGGACTTTGAGAGAGAGAGAGAGCGAAAAGTTTTTCTCTTTCCTCCTCCTCCTCCTTTTAATCTTCGACTTCTGCTGGTTTTTTCTCCCTCAATCCTGCAAAAAAAGGAAAAGGACTTTAATGCTTTCTTGTACTGAGAGACTCGCAGAGTCTTATAGCCGCGCTATTGTTTCGATCTTGTCAGTATTTCTAAGAAAACTAGTGCTTGCAAACCTTTACACGAAAGTTATGTTCAACTTTTTGGAAGGTATTCAAGTGTTATTGTGCGACTGACAACTTGTACTACAAATAATTGCTTTAATGCTTGTTCTCTTCCTTCATGGTTGATCTCACAAAGCTCTTTCTTCCTCCAACCAACCCGAAAAAAAAACTGCGTAGAAACGAATTATCCAGTAAGGCAAGATGTTTCTTTCTCTCTTGCTGTTGCTGGCATCTTTATGATTGCAGCAGTGGCGTTAACAGAGTTGTACGTACGTAGTACAGTACAACAATAAGACCGGCACAAAATGGTTCGGGCCTTCAGGCCTGAGGCCGCTGCAATCACTTTATAGAAAGAGGGGAACAAAAAACTTAAACAAAAGTCGGCAGTTTTGGGAAAAAGAGCGAGGCCTGAAAATATATGTCACGGCTGTCTGGATGTCGTTGTTTCAGAGGCCTTCTCTGTGAACATTAGAAGTTGCCCACGTAGGCAACAGACATCCCCTGTCCCCTTGCACACTGAACAGGACTAGCTCAAGTGCAGAAAGAGGAGGCGGAGGAGGAGGAACAAAACATGGTGTCCAAGGCAAACTTTTACTGTATGTACCTACAGCAATTCTGTGTGCTGCACTTTTAGAAAGTCTGTTGCGCCGGAGGGAAAAAACTGGGTCGCCAGCAGAGCGGTTCTGGCAAATTGAGAATTTGGTTTTACTACTATGTGTGTGGTATATCGAATTTAGGTCTTTCCAGCCCAGTATTCGTGGATCGATTGGATCACGAATTTTCTCTTCTCACGTGTTGGTTGGACACGTAGAGGAAAGAGGAGCAGTACGGTACTTAACGCCTCCTCCTCCTCCTCCTCCTCCTCCTCCTCCTCCTCTTTCTTCTCTTCCCTTGGGAAAGTCAGAGAGTGAAGGAGGTTGATGTCGATCGTCCATTCAGAAACTGGGAAGAGGAGGGAGAGAAAGAGAGACGGAGATCTTAAAAAGGTAGAAAGCACTGTATATTTTTTTTTGTTAGAAAGATGCTCAAAGAAAGAAAAGTTATTTGTAGCTGAGCTCGTCTGTTTTTTGATGTGTTGAATGTTAATCTGTCTTTTCGGGATGAAAGTTTTTGAAATGGCGATATAACGACATTGAACGCTTTAAAACTTTCCTTTGGTTCTTTTTTGTCTTGTTGCTCCCATTCTCACCACCTGCAAAAAAGGTTGCGGAGCGGGGGGGGGGTGGAAAGTCTTTTTTCTCCTCCTCCTTTTCCCCCTCCTCCTCTTCCGCTTAATGATAAATGGATGCAGGAAGGATGGAAGTGGTGGTGGGATGAGGAGGATGAGAGAAGGCAGATCCACTTTTTTCCCCTCTCGTGGCTGAGAGAGGAAAGGGAGGAGAAGCCACAACAGGTGCCGCATTTACCCTAATTGCAACAAGGCTTTCGTACAATCCGAAACTGTCGGTACGAGGAGTACAACTAGTTTAGCTTTTGTACTTTCTCCATATCGCCAAGATCTGCAACCAATATACGTATACAAAATTGCACGGCTTAAAATGATTGTAGTGCTGTCTTTCAACCCCTGTGGTTGCTTTATTTTTTGCTTTTAAATGTCGGGAGGTGACAGAGGGGATCGGGGTGGACAGGACAGAGACATGCAGCATCCAATGCCAAGGCAACGGATTGCAAGATGTACTTTGTGTAACACTCTCACATAAGTAAACGTCTCTCTTTCTTTCTCTTTCTTGTCTCAAAGAGGGGGAGAAAACAAGTCATAATTAATTAGCAAAAATGGATCTTGAAAGTAAACTTGAAAGAGAGAGAGAAAGAATAACCAGCATTTCGCCCCTTTTCGCGGGAGTGGAAAAAGTGGCCCTCTACTGTACAACCAAAAGAGGAGGAGGAGGAGGACCTAATTATGTGCTAATTAGTTTAGGGAACAGGAGGTTTGCTTCAACGGCAGACGACAAAGAGAAAGAGGAGGTTAAGAAAACATCAGAGAAGAGTCCTGAGTGGCTCACATGATTCACTGAGGTGTTTCTTCAGAAGGGCGTCTATTTTTGGTGAAAACCCTTTGAGTCTGTAAGCTTCTGAGTTTTCTGGACAAAAACGACAACAAGAGGATACCGACCCCCATTCCATGACTTGAAAAGCAACATCCCATTACCCTCTTTCAATTTGCACTCACTCCATGCGTGGGTAGTTGTGTAGCTCCCCTGATGTTGTCTGGAGGCAGAGAGAGCCCGACGGGACAATTTCTCACTTTATGGACACAGGTATGCGTTTCCACATTTGTGTGCAACTTTTTATCCTTGCAATTTTAAGACAGGTTTCAATATCAGCTGTTGAAAAATCGTGAACCTGAAATGCTTCTTTGTTCATGCAAAAAAACCATGTCATTAGATTTCCACACATCGAACTCATGGTTTGATGTTAACAAACATGAATTACCAAAATTTTTTGCTGGAGATGTGTTTCTTGATCCTGAAAAGTCCTGTCGGGACAGTCTCTTCCTGCAGGTGTACTACCTACCAGAACACACTGGAACAGAATTATGTCACTGTACTACTCTGAATTATAATCAAGTGGGGACCTAGACTATGTAACCTTGATCAGACAGACTCTTTCCTTCCTTTCTTATCGTTATTCCTGTTACAGTTTCTGGGCCATCATGGGTTGCAAGGGAGGTTAAGGCTCTGTCACTCCCTCCGCTCCTCCCTTCCTCTCTAGCAGCCCTGGGTGACAAATGGCCTCCTCAGTTTCCATCTGTGGCCTTTGCCAGCCTTTACGAAGAGAAAGGAGGACATTATTGGGGCCGGAGTTGACACAGAGGGCGGAGGCGGCTACTGGAATATAAATACTACAGTAGAACTCCGCTATACCCCAGTCAAAAGTAGAGTAAATACTGCTTTGATTAACAAACTTATATTTTGTTTCTGTTCCATCTCCGCTATAACAAAAAAAATTGCTGTATGTAGAGAACTATTTTTTTGTGACCAACCACCGACTTCACTATATCGGAGTTCTACTGTACCATTTAATTTGGTACCTAAAACACCGAATGAATTGGATCGATAAGAAATTATTGATTAACTTTTTTTTCTAAGAAAACAGTTCTTTGGGGTGGAGTTTTACGTGCACTGAAAAGAGCATTTTTCCTTTACATTGCAGGAGGCCTCTCGTGCCACTGCAAACGGCCGCCGGCGACGGCGGCGGCGGCGGCGGCAGCGACGGCGGCGGTGGTAGCGGCGGTGACAGGGGCGGCGGCTGCATCCAATAAGGCCACTCGCTGCATCTTCAAAGGGGAAAGACAAGAAGGAGAAAAAGACAACCAGCAAGAATCACTTGGAGGAAGACCTCCAAAGGGAGGAAGAGAGGTAGGTAGAGGCAAGAATGTCCGAGTTCCGGCTCCAGTCGGCGTCGGCCGCCGTCGTCCTCGTGCTGGTGGCCATGTTGGCCGAGACGGACACCAGCGTATACAGCGCTGCCGGCGCCGACGTTGGCGCCTCTTCCAAGGACGCCGCCGGTGCCGCCGCGGCCGCAGTCCCCCGCCGCCGGCCGCCGCGCCACACCCCGTTCATGCCCGACGAGTACTGGCGGGGCGCCCCCGAGTTCGGCCCGACCAGACAGAACGTGAGCGTGACCGTGAACGGGACGGCCGAGCTGGTCTGCCCCATCGGACACGTACAGGACAGCGCGGTGAGCAAACAGACCAACAGCAAGGACGATTTATAACAAAATTGCTGCTGCTTGCTGCTGTAGTAACTTTTTATTTTTTGGAAAGGCTCCTGTAATTAAAACATGAGATTCACTTCAGAAAAGTTTTGGACGTTGAAAGGAAGGAAGGAAGGAAGGGAGAATGAACTGGTAGCAAGCAGTCTTGACTGGCATGAACTTTTATGCCTTTAGTGCCTGTGTGTCCGCCCCCTTTTTCCTCCTCCTCCTCCTCCTCCTCCTCCTCCTCCTCCTCCTCCTCCTCCTCCTCCTCTTTCTCCTCCTCTGTCTTCCGCGCCACTATTGTGATCAAGCACCCTCTACACTATGGTAGCAACAAAAGTGACTAGCTCCTTGTTGCTAATGGTTTTCTCGCATGCTGACAATGTGACTGATGATACATGAAAGAAAAGAGTCTGGTTGCGTTTAGTTGACGACGACAAAAGACAGGCAG
>JAAUYM010006376.1_pt1 | contig 13206 bp, 12 predicted proteins | sample 7278001 | NCBI WGS metagenome assembly JAAUYM01 (sample SAMN14350224, study PRJNA611818) | marine sediment metagenome | isolation source: surface marine sediment (1.8m) | place: French Polynesia: Moorea | collected 2018-08
CACCCCCGTCGACCGCGTGTAGCCCCTCCCCCCCCCCCCCTTGGTCCAACCCCCTGTGCCCCGGGGGGGGGGGGGGTTTTTTTTTTAAAAAAAAAAAAAAAAAAAAAAAAAAAAGGACTTTGTGAGAAGACTTGATCATGAGATTTTGATGCGCTTTTACACCTTGGTAGTCGTCCCCTCTCAGGAAGCTGACCGACTGGAAGACGACGGCGAGGAAGAGGAACAAGTTCTTGGGCAAGTGAGACTGTGTCATCGTCTTCTTGCGTACGCGACGTGCGCGTGAGAGAGAGATGGAACTTGAACTGATGGATTACTGCGCACCTGTGACTCCCGACTGGACGGACGACTTCTTACTATTTATCTCTGGCCATTTTTGTGTGCTCAGCTGAAGAAGGAATGAAAAGGGGGGTCTATGAAATCGGTGATGGCGATACATACTACGTGTTACTGTTTGCCCAGTTGTAAGAAGGGAATGCAGTAGAGCTAGGGAGTGCTCAATTATCTCAGTTGAAGAAGTGCAGCTCTTGCACAGTATAAATGGGCACCACTGCTTATAGGGAACGCTGACAAAATGGTTTGTATGAGCTCCAAATGGTGCAATTTAATAATTGTATACCGTATATCCGCTGACAAGAGGAGCTTATTGGTGACAAGAAAAAAATAGAAAATTGACAATGTTACGTACACAAATCGCTTTGTAAGCGTCAAAACTTTCCCATACTCATCTCTCTTTTGGTGGTTGGTACTCCTTTTCCCTTTCGAGTTCGGCCTCTCGGAGGAGGTCTCCAGAGGAGTGGAAGTCCAGGGTGGCAATCTACCAGCTGCTGACAGACAGATTTAGCATAACAACGTGGAAATAAAAAGCGGTTTTTTTTTCTCCCAAAGTTGCTTTTAAAGGCGAGATTGATCCAGACTACTGCGGCGGCACCTACGCCGGCATGGTCTCTAAGCTGGACTACCTGGAGGAGTTCGAGGTGGACTCGACGTGGATCAGCCCCATCGTCTACAACATCGAGGACGGCTACCACGGCTACTGGGCGCAGAGCATCTACGACCCGACCAATAATAATCGGAGGCAGAAGTGAGACATACATAGTGAGCGCCGAGTCTGCTCCTTCTTGGGCGAGGCTGGAGCACATCCTTTGGTAACCCTTACCCAGCGAAGGCTGCTCTAATTATTGCCTATGATGACCTTGCACCTCTTCCTCCGTATACAGTAGGAGAAATGAAGGCAACAGGAATGACAACAGTTGCTGCAAATACAAGTACAGGACGTAGTAGACATCTTACTACATAAAACACGTTTGTGCACGTGCCTGCCTTCTTCTTAACCATGGCAAAACTGTGTGAGTTGTGCGACCTCTAGTTCCTTCCCTCCTCGTCCTCCAACGCCATCTTCGTGGTTGCCCAGGATGCCCACCTGAGAAGCAAAGAGCACCAGAGGGCGGCATTGGCAGGAACTTCTACTGCCCCATCTGCAAGAAGGGCCCTTCGGATGCCTGCGCCATCAGGATCCACCTGGCGTCCGCCAAGCACGCCAGAAAGGTAGATGCTGATGCGCATCTGTCTCGGGAGAGGAGGATGCCGGAGCAAGAGGAGGAGAGCGTCAGCGCAGCCACGGACCACATTGCAGTACTATTGCAACCTATTGCAACCTTGCATTCTTAAGCTACCCTGAGTGCAACCTGTGTCGAGTTCCGCTGTCTGGGGTGCCTGGCTGCCAACTACACCTTACCGGATCTGAGCACAGGAGGAAGCTGGCTGAGGAGGAGGAGGAAAAGGTGTACTACAGTTTGTTAGATAGCCCACTTGTACTACTTTACATTTTTGCTACATGTTTTACTACAGGCAGGCAATATGGAGGTAGAGCATAAATGGCAACGCTGCATACATGCCCAACGACCAATGGTGGCATGCAAAATGGAAGCTCAGTTGGATTTTTGTTGGGATATACATATAATAAACATTGTATACACAATTTGCACGTTTGGCGCCACATTGTAACACTTAGTAACAAATTTTCTGCGTTGGAGCTCGGGCGGAAGGCCAATAAAAGTGCGTTGTTGGTTGGGTAGCAAAGTTCACAAGGCGAATATTGCATTGCATCTGAGTTCATCCTTGTTCTCCCCGGTTGGGTCGATATCTCTCGTATCCGAACGCACTCAGCACTTGGGCGCAGGTTTCCTCCACGGCGGTGATGTTCGACTGCGAGAGGCCCTTCATCCACAGGTTCCGGTCGAAACCCTTGGACCTGAACAAAAGGTCAGAAGTCTAAAGGCAGGAACCGTGCTACAAGATTTGGCGCGTGGCGGCTGTTGGCGGCAGTTGATAGACGAGCCAAAGGCCTCGTTTTTTACTATTTTGGACTTTTACCGTATGTTTAGTAACAAATTTTCGGCCAAAAATTAAAGAAAAGACAATTTTTTGAAAGTCTTTTTTTGTACAAACAGCCTGCGTTAGATAGATTTCTCTCTGATTGATAGAAAGAAACAAAAAAAACCTGTATGTGGAGTAGTATTGGTTCTTTTTCCTCTTGTCGTCGGTGTCGTCCCCCTCCGTGGCGTGCCTCCTCACTAGGGCGGCCTCCCTCTCGCCGAAGTCCACCCCCATAAAGGCGTATAGCCTCCTAGTGTGGTCCACCAGGTCAGAGACAAGGTCCTCGTATCGCAGGAGGTAGAAGCTGAAAAAAAAATCCACAGTATCTTCGCACTAGCAGCAGAAGGTGGAGGGGGGCTATGTCGCCGCCAACTGGCAAATTCTAGCCCCCCCTCCAAAAAAACCATCAGAAATCTGGCGTATTTAAATTATAAACAGCATGCTAAAACTTGTTAATATTGCTTAAATATTGGTACAGTATATATATTTTTGGTTGTAGCTGAATTATTGCCATATTATGATGATTGAGCCTACTTTTCGGACGGTAGCAGCTCCCTGATGCGCAGATCCTCCATCTCCCACCGGCAGGAGTCGTCAAAGGCCCCGACAGCTTTGACAAAGTCCCGCATGTTCCTCCGGAGGGAGAAGTAGCGAGCCCGCGGGTCCCTGACCAGGTGGACTACCTTGACGTCGCCGAGGTCCGCAGTGGAGCTCCACTCGGAGAACTTGTCGTGGCGCAGCCGGATGGTCTTCACCACCAGGGGGTGCGCGTTCAGGCACTTGCTCAGGTCCAGGCCCTCGTTCAGCTGAGACTTGCTTATTCTGTCCAGGGATTCCTGAAGCGACGTGGTTTCAGTTACATTCGGGGTGGGGCCAACGGAAGCGGAAGAGGTAGTTTGGTCGAAAGAAGTTAGGTCGAAAGTGATTTTTTTTAGGGGATCAAACAGAAGACGGAAAGCAAAAGAGAAGTTGGGTCAAACATCCCTGAAATTGATACAAAAAAAAAAAATAAAATAAAACAGCAGTTAGACCGATGAAAATGGGTCGAATTTTCGACCAATTTTTTTTTCTGACCATGGAACAACAGCTAATTCGACCTAATTTTAATCTCCTGGCATTCGAATACTTCGTACATCTTGGAGGTCCCGCCCCTACCCTTTCGCAGTTGAAGACGCCCCTCATGGTGGGCGCGATCTGTCCGACGTCCTCCCTCCCCCAGTGCTCCAGCGCGCTGTCCGTCCACCTGATGGCACGCAGGGGCTCGAACACGTACGTGGAGGTGACCGGCAGCGACAGCAGCTGCCCGAGCAGGGAAGAACCAGACCTGCCGCGCAGAAAACAACTGAAGGACCATGTGGGTGCTGCTTTCTACTGCCCAACCAATATTGGTATCGCTAGGGATACACTCTCTGTGGCGACAGTATAGTGGTAGTTAGCCATGGGCTCGACATTTGGGTTGCTCTAAGGTTTTAATATCACTAATATGTCACTTACGTACATACTGTACATAGTATTAGTACGCCAGGGCAGGGGTTAGAATAGTGAGCAAAAAAACCTAGAGCAACCCATCACAAAAATTGTGATGTAACAAGCTGACAGGATTTGTTAAGTTGTAAGTATTATATAATATTGCTATAACCTGGCCATGGTGTGGATCAGGACTTTGGCCCCCGCCGTCCTGCCTGCCCCGTCGCCAGTCTTGTTGTTGGGAGGCGCTCCTTCCCTGACCCGCTCCCTCAACCTGTCGGCCAGGGAGAGGACAAAGTCCCGGTCGTCCAGAAGGAGCCGCTTCACCCGGCCCGTCAGCACCGTCGTCCCGTTTGCCAGGGCGTCCTCCTCGCCTTCGGGGGGCCTCACGGTGCCGAGGAGGACCGCCCGCGGGGAGTCGGCGTCATTCAGCAGGCTGCACAGCAAACACCTCAAAATTAGTAGTTATAAAAAAAAATATCTAACTAGAATTTTTAAAAAAATATTAGTAAGTTGACGACGCCGTGCCTTGATCGCCGATGGAAGACGAGTGCGAGGTCCATCCCGACGAAGACGACCACGGCGAGGGCGATGAAGGTCAGGCCCCTCTTGTCCAGGAGGCTCCTTGAAAGGCAAAGCCGTTGGATCGACAGACATTTCCTCTTCAACATTGAGGCCGTCAATTACCTCACAGCCAACCCGCTTGTGGTCGAGTACGTATTGCGTGATAATGTGGCAACAACAGGTGGTCTTTGAAAACAACAATCAGGTTTTGATGCAATGAAATTCGAAGGGGAAGGCACTTGTATTCATCTGCTACATACTACAGAACTATATTATTGTTTGGCATTTAGTTACGGCTTGTTGGACGATGGACCTGACCTGACGGTCTGAGAATACTACTAATTCGATTTAATCGTCTTCCCGCTGCGCTACTCACTGCTGCTGCTTCATCGTTGGAGGGCCGAGGTGACATCGGATGACGATGGGTGCGTCGAGGTCATGGAAGAGCAGAGCGACAATGCTGTTGGTCCCTCCCACCCACGAGTATAGGACGGACTCTCCCAACTGATTTGGGAAAGAAGTTTCCTCATTTGGGAAAGCACAAAGTTTACCTACCTAGATTTGAATCGCACGATGGGACTGACACTACCTGATCAGCGCACACGATCGAAAAATCGATGCTGGAAAGGGGGGGGGCGGAAAGGGGCGCGCGGGGAGGACTGAATCTCTCTACTACACTACTTTCGTTTGCACGTTCCACAGGACAGGTGTGCTTTTTCTTGGAAAAGGCAGATGACAACCTTTTTTTTTGTTGTTCGTTTGTTTGTTGGAGTGGAGAGGCACACAGCACATGTGTAGATGCTGCGTGACTCCCACCACCGGTGTTTTGCAGCATCCTTATGCCTTCACGATCTGATCAGCGAACAATAGATTTGATCTTCCCCGTCACTTTGGTCCAGCAGACACTAATTTTACCCTGTTTTCACCCGAAAAAGGGCAAAGTTCCAAAGACCTCTGTCAGACCTGCCCCAACAATGGCTTCAGACTGGTTGTCCAGGTAGCTCCAAAAACATGTCCGAGTAGCAACTTTGCACCTGGGGTCTTGATACTGTCAAGAGTGCTTTTCTCCACTTGGCCAGCTACCATTGTAAACGTTGTACATAGAAGAAGTAAGCCAGACCACACAATTTCGTACACTCCTATGGCATGCAGTGTCCCCCCCCCCCGACGGTCATGGCGACTGTTCCGATCGCTGGGCCAAAAGTTCTGAAATCCATGCCCCCCACCCCTCCCCCATTCTGACCACCCGAAAGCAACAACTTTCCTGCAGATTTTTGAGCAACTTTCCCATAAAGAGAAACATCGTTTCTAACAATTTATTGACTTCTGTCCCCATTCGCTTCCAGCCCACATCAAAAACCAAGAGCAGGCACGTAATCGGGATCTCACTTTATTCGGATTGCCTTTTTTTTTTTTTTGGTAATTTCTACGTACTCTAACCACTACGAGTACAGTGCGCACTACCTGGGTCATACCCACCATACCGACTCTCCTTTCAAAGGTGGTGGTTGCACCCGTACTTGGCGAAGATCCTCTCGTCCGTGGCGACCGGTACCCCTCCGAGTAGCCTCCTAACTCCCAGTTCGGCAGCGGCGTTGGCGGACGCGGAGCTGAGGCAGGTCGAGGAGGGCGCGGACTGGACCGCGCGGGAGGAGCAGCGGAAGGACAGCAGGGTGTCCGCGCGATCGAGGTCCCCGTCGTCGTCGCCCCCGTCGCAGTCGAAGAGGCTGCTGTTGCTGCCGTAGACGTCTCTCCTCTTTAGGGCGCTGCCGTGTCCCCCGGACTTGTCCTTCCTGTTCGCCGGTCCCGTCTTGGCTCCTCCTCCTTTCTTCCTGGCCCTCCCTGCCTTCCTCCCGCTGCCGCCATTCTTGCTCCCCCCTTCATTAGCAGCCTTTTCCTTGGATTCTCTCCCTCCTCCTACCAGTGGGTTGTAGTTTCCCCCATTGCCGGTCTTGCCCACCTCTGACTTGGGAACGGCCAGATTCATCCACTTGTTAAGCATTGTCACCTAGAAAAAGTTTGAAACATCTGGATAATGACAGGAACTGGTTAAGGGTATCAATCACATTTTGTTTTCTCACCTTGGAGGAGACTGAACTGACACAGCTGGGTATGGACATGACCTTGTCGATGTAGTCGATCATCTTGGCCTGCTCAGGATTTACCTTTCTGGAAGGAAGAAAGCCATGTATACCACATATCGCCTTCGACTGCATTTCCCTCTCCTCTCCCCCACTTCTTGTCCTCGTCCTTGCTGCCCCTTCTGCCACCGGCCCCTCCTGCTCCGTCCCCGCCCCCGGCACCGGCGCCTCCCCCGCCGACCCCCCCGGCCCCGATAGCCGACCACACGCACTCCAGCTGCCCCACCAGCGTCCCCACCGGAGGGATCCACTGGTTGTACGTCGAGCCGGTGGCATCCTTGGCCCTGACGACGTGCCTGAAAAAAAAAATCGAGGCGGCATAACAGCGACCATGTTTAGTTTAGATAGCACCCATGCCAAGACTAACTCCGTCTTGATTCCTCCTCCTCCTCCGCCGCCGCCGCCTCCGCTGGAACCGCAGTGGCTGCCGGTGGTAGTGACAGCCAGAATGTCCCTCAGCAGCTGCGGCACCATTCTTATGGTGACGGACGTGGACGGACCGATGGCGGGGCTGGCGTTGATCTCGATCAGCCAGGGCCTGAAAGTCACCGTATTATGAAGAAAGGTTGGTCGTGACTTTTCCTTCTCTCCTTGCAAAAAGGTCTGACGACTCACGTGAAGTCCTGTGAGACCATAAAGTCCGCCCCAAACAGCTCGAAGGTGCGGTGCCTCAGGCGGAAGTTCATCCTGCTTTGACTCGCCTGCATGCTCTCTGAGGAGAAAAAGCTTAGCTCCAGCTTTACATAGTATGTACTACTATATGTATGTCACCAAATCGAATCGAAGTCTTTTTTTTTACCACAATCATGACATACGTACCTATGATGGCTTCTCTCATCCCAGGGTAGATCATCTTGTCCCAGAAGTCGCCGGCTCCCTGCTCAGCAGATTGGTTGTTTAAAATCTTTCTCTTTTTGGAAGAGAGTTCAACAGGGTGGTGCGAACGTTGCCTCACCTGTGTCATGAGGAAGTCTCTGAACTGTCCGCTGGTCCACATGTTTTCCACCGGAAGGCGACTGGATCTGAAAGAAATTAGGAGTGACGGCATGTGAAAAATGTTGCTGTACAGTCCAGTACGTATGGCACTTAGCTCTTTAGATTATTTATCACCTCCCAACTTGGTTGTTGTACTTGCACTGGATGGCGTTGTTGCTGAGGTGGACGCTCTCGTGGTATGAGTCCAAGCTGTAGAGCTGGGAGCAGAACCTGAGGTAGGAGGCCCGGTTCATCCAGACCACCAGCGGGTACCAGCTGGTGACCACAAACCACTGGCGGATGTCGAACTTGCACTCATAGATGAGGAGCGGCCTTTCGATGTACTTCTGGACCACCAGATGCTTGCGCTGGTCCTTGGTCAGGATGTCCTCCAGGCGGGTCCGGATGAGGATGCCCTTGCCCCTGGAGGAGTGCGCGGGCTTCAGGATCCACGCGTTCCTCTCACCGTCGATGCTGGAGCTCTGCGGGAACCTCCTGTGGATCTCCCCGAGCACCTCCTGGCAGCGCCCACCAAGGAGATTAGCCACGGAAGAGCTGGTGATCTGGAAAAGGAACGAGGAACAGATCATGAAAGCGACGACGGCATGCCCACATAATACAGACTGCACCTCGGCGTGTTCCCTCCTCACGACCATGTGGTAGTACTGGAAGAAGGTGTGCCAGTCGAAGGGGAGGTGCTGCTGCTGCTTCAACTGCTTCTGCTTCTGCTGTTGGCTCCGTTTGTGTGCCTGGTCCTCCACCTCCGGTTCGGCGCCGCAGCTTTGCGCCGTAGCCGCAGCCGCCGCCGCCTCTCGTTCCTTCTCCTTCTTCTCTCCTGCAGGGTTGGTGGCGTTGTCGCTGGCGTCCCCGCTTGCGGCGGCGACGGCGGCTGGCAAGAGCGCGCCGGCTCCCGCCAACCCCAGCTTCTGCGAGCAGTGCGCCAGAGAGAAGGCCACCAGCAGGGTGTATGGCAGGGCAGACTGGCTCGACCCTGAGGAGGATGGGGATGGCGTGGCCGGGGTCGAGTGCGGGTAGGCGCGGCCGCCATGGAGGAGGAGAGACGACCTGAAGGGGGAGGAGGAGGCGAAGGCGTCGGTGGCGAAGGAAGACGGGGCGGCAAAGGAGGAGGAGGAGGTCAAGCGCACGTCGCCGCGGAGGAACTTGTCGTAGAACCACCTGGGAAAAGAAAAAGGGCCATTTTTGTGAATTGTGTAAGACAATTACGTAGTATAAGGACTGGTACGCATGTACTAGAGATGACAACACCATCTGTACTGACCTGACAAGTCCGGAACAGGCGGTAAACTTGTAGTCCTCAATAAACCGCTCCATGGTCTGCTGGTCGTTAATTTCGTAGCACCTCGGGTAGTTGGTCTTGTTGAGCTTGGCCTCCCCCAGGATGCGATTGAGTCCATTCTTGGTGGTGAAGGGCACAGAAGGGAACCTGTTGATGACCTGGTCGGGCTTGAGGCAGTTCCATCGGACGTCGGCCCGGTGGGTGATCCAGACGTAGTTGGGCACAAAGTCCAGGATGAGGAACAGGAAGGTGCTCCTCTTGTCGGCCACGGCGTCTCCGCCGCTGCGCAGGAGGGCCTTGGCATTCTCCTTGAGCGCGGCCAGGTTGTGCTGCACCACCGACTTCTGGTCGATCCTCTTGATGCAGACCTTGCTGTTGTTGACGCCCTTGCCCAAGTTGATCCACCCCCTCTGCTGGAGGTAGCGCTTGGCGCAGGTGAAGCCCCTCCCCAGGCAGTAGATCTTCCTCTTTCTGGCAGCGTGGAACACGAATGCAAGGATCGACCTGGGTCAGAAAGAAAAGAAACTTTATTTTTTGGTCCGCCAAAAAAATCAAATTATTAAAGCACCATTTTGTTTACAAAGGCGTTCTGCTTCAAGTTTAACCAACCTACTTTATTAATAAAGCTTAGGCTTATTAGGCTTTTTAGGTATCTTCTGTGCGTCCTTTTTAAAAACATGACGCCGCATGGTAAGAAAAGTATGGGCACAGTTATTCAAGTGTGGTGGATATGTTAGATTTTTAAGAAAGCAATTGCTGGTGAATAATTAAAACACTAAGTACAGCTTACGTAAGTTTACTTACTTACCAATGTGAAGTAGGTAAAAATAAAATGTTTTAGCAAGGCTTTAAATTATAGATATGAGGGTTTATCTAATTTACCGCAGTACGTACAGCTTAGCACATTTGATAGGGGGGCTTGCTTTTAAACGTACGGCACTGTACTGTGGTACCTACTATTTTATGTACCTGTGCAGAAAGGGGAAAGAGAGACAGCGGCGGAAGATGACAACAAACTACTGAGCTGGTACGGCATTGGAGTACACGGAATTCCGACGGAACTGTTACCAAAGATCTCTGCCTTTTTCTCTTCGAATTATACTTGTGTGTTGTGCTATGTACTATGTAGTATAGATACATGGGTACATAGGTACACATCCAGTCACATTTCTGTCTCGACTCGACCTCCCCGGAGGGTGGGTGGGTGGGAGAGTCCCCAACGTGTTGTCTGTGCGCGGGCGAGGAGGAAGGAATTTATTTAAGCTTCTCTACGGGACTTTTGGTCACTTTCCAGGACAAAAAGATGTGACATTAGTGTACTAGTATGGCAGCCAAAGGACATGTTCCACTACATGTTTCCAAGCGGAATTTGCTACGCTCGTAACTTTCAAAGTCCCGTCGGGTTGAGGAGTAGTCATTATAGTGGGTTTACTCAAGAGGCTTTTGGCTTTTAATGTATCGTTGTACCGTTCTTCTTCCTTCCTTCCTTGCTTGCTTGCTCTCTTACCGCAGCCAAAAGTTCGGGTCTCTCAACTCTCCCGCACAGAGCTCTGGCTGATACCGCCTGGGGTGGAAACGAGGGGGGAAACGATGGTACAAAACATGGTTTTGTGCATGGTACAAATGGTACCATGGGACATGGTATGCGTAGTACTGTAACGAAATGCCCTCGGACTCCAGGATGGAGATGTGGCTTAGTTTCCCCAGCCCTCCCCCCTCCCCTGCTCTCTACCTGAAGAAGTCCTTCTTCTTCATCGTCGGCTTGCTGTTCTCCGTGGTGTCGATCTTCAGGTCCTTCTCGTCCAGGAACTTGATGTTCTCGCCGCCGCCCCCGCCTTTGTCATCCTTGTCATCCTTGCATCTCTCCTGTTCCTCCTCCTCCTCCTCCTGCTCCGCCTTCTCCTCCTTCAAGTCCTTCCTGTCCCCGTCCAATATCTTGCTGCCCTTCACCTCCATGGTTTTTCCAGGATGGAGAGTGTAAGAATCAAGCACCACTCTGGCCCCTTCTCTCTTCCTTCCCTCCCCCTCTCCCTCCTTCTTTCCCTCTCCCCGTAACCCACTGACTCCAATAAGGTAGTGTACCTACTAGCAACTACTGTACAAACTCATCGACCAAACAGGAAGGCAGTGACAAGCCCTCTCTCCATCCGTCCTTCTCGGGGAGTTCTACTATGCATACTACTACTACGTTACTGTGTACTACATAGTACACAGTCGCCTATTTTTTCCTGGAAGGAATGACCTTGCCATTACGGCCAAGGGGTGCTGGTGGCTGGGGTGAGAGAGCTTCTTCGAGTGTAAAACAGTGTACAGTTCATCTTCTTGTAGCAGGGATTCCAAAATATTTCGACCCAGGAGAAAGTTTTGTCGCAGGGCCACAGAATTGCCACAGTATTTTTCTTCTTGTAATCCTTACTAAAACCACGCTGCTCAAATTCCGTTTTGTTTCCTTTTTTTCAACTAATGTACCTATCACCTATTTATATTTTCTACTAGTTAATTCCTTTTAATTTACAGTTTTATACTTGTGAAGTCTTTGCTCAAGCTGGTAATTCGCTCTTCTGATTAATGCATTTTTAACCCAACAAATAGTACAACGTACTACTGTAAGTGGCAAAAAAATCTATGTAGAAGCTGGCTAATAAATTCCTTACATTTTGGTCATATTAGTACATCACCTCGATTTCTCTTTCTGTTGCAGGGCCTTAGAACAATAGTTGTTCTTGTCTTTAGAACATCTTTGTTCCGATTTTAATGCTCGTGATTGACAGAGTATCCGTCTGCGCGGCTGTGTCAACATCTCTTTTTTTTATTGTTAACACGTCTTCAACGAGTGAGACTAGTAAACGCCCGACGGGAATTTTAAACTTGCGTAACAAATTCAGCTTTTAAACATGTAAAGGAACATGTCATTAGAATACCACATAGAGGTCACATTTTTTTCATAAATTTGTTACGCTCACAAGTTTAAAAGTCCCGTCGGGGTACGCCGAAAGGACATTTTGTTCTGTTCCCTTGCCCCCTCCTCCGGCATTCGGGCAAAGTTCACGTTCATCACGGCGCATCCCCGGGAGAGAGTGATTAAAGCACTGAGTACGTACGTTACATATTACAGTACTACAGTGTGCTCAAAAAAGAGAGAAGAAGAAGAAGAAGAAGAAGCTCAGAGACGCATGTGTGCAACTTGAGTCAGCAGATGCTGTTGCTATGTCCGACCTACTGTACTGGTAGAGTACCTAATAGTACTGTACAGAGAGAAGGAGAGAGCTGAGGAGAAGAAAGCTCTGGTGAAAAGAAAGGAGCAAGTCTGGTGCTAGGTTAAAAAGAAAGGAGAGGGTGATGAACTCACCCTTGCAGACCTGCGAGGTGACGACGAACGTCAAATCGTCTGTACTTTTTTTTTTTACTAATGTCTATGTGTGTATGGCTAAAGAGCTACCGTTATAAAAAAAACTTCTTGAAATATGGCAACAATTTTTTTAAGTCTATTTAAACCTGCAAAATTTGTTGGTGCAGTACAGTATTTTGCTTTTGGTCCTTATCTTTTTGGTTGGCCTTTTCCTCTCAAATTGAAAGAAAGAATTTGCTGGCGGGAGGGGGAGGGAAGGGAAGAGATTTGGTTGGCAGAGCATCCTCATTGTGGCAACTCCGTCACCTCCAAAGAACCATGAATGAAGATGCAATCCTCGCCAAATAACCAAATGAAAGGGTGTGAATGAATGTAGGAGAGCATTCCTTCTAAGCATTTTCTTTATACAATTACCTCAAAAAGTAAAGTAAAGGAAGTATCGGCTGCCTGTTTTTTTTTTTTTAATATGTACCAGGATTTGATCTGTCGGAGGCGGTCGATACTTGGACATGGCGTGAGCTTCTTCTTCTCCTTCCCTCGCCCCGGCGACTGCGCGCGCTCGCATCAACGCTGATGTCTCCCAGTTCCCCTCTCCTCAACGTACAACATTCCCTACTAGTGCTACAGCACACACACTCACACACGCCCGATTCCCAAATCCCGCTCATATTGAGGAGGGGGGTGGGGGGGTGCAGGACAGGAGACGCCAGACAGATGATCGCACAGACGCAGACAGTAGGAACGTGAAAAAGTGCAGGGAGTACGCGTGGGACGAACCGACAGAAAAATAGCCCAAACATATGGTTGTGTTGTGACATAACCTCTACAATCCACTAAAAATTGGTAAGGCAATAACCCAACAGCCGTCCACTATTTGCTAATGCAACTTTTTCGCTCAACTCCTCCATTTTTTAATGGACTGTTAGTACTGTTGCCAACTCTCTGTGGGATCCTCAAGTTTGTGGCTATCTGGTTACGAGGGGGGGGGGGCGATTTTTTGCCCAGATGAAGAGTAGCAGGTTTTTTTTTGTTGCAGC
>JAAUYM010047172.1_pt1 | contig 13190 bp, 16 predicted proteins | sample 7278001 | NCBI WGS metagenome assembly JAAUYM01 (sample SAMN14350224, study PRJNA611818) | marine sediment metagenome | isolation source: surface marine sediment (1.8m) | place: French Polynesia: Moorea | collected 2018-08
ATCATATCAATGAATGTATGTAGAGAAGATCCTTTTCCAGCAACAATGTTGTGATGTTCGGAATGATGGATGTGGTTGTTGAGTGAAAGAAAAATAGAACGACAATTCATTCATTCATTCATTCATTCATTTATTTATTCATTCTTTTGCCTTTTTTTTTATAGGCCGACCTGTTTCCTCCTTCCGCCTCCATCGAACAAACGGGCGAAGAAGACGGCCACTCGCACCAGCAACAGTCAGGTGGGCACCATGACCACCACCACCACCACCACCACCACCACACTTCTTCCGCCCACCACCAGCCCACCCCTGTCCAGACTCCACCTGCTCAGGAGTCTCCTCAGGTGATAGCTCGGCCTGCTGCCCCTCCCGCCAGGGAGTCCAAGCTGCTGGAGGACGTTGTCATGCCCAACGTGGCCTCCACCGCTCCAGCCCAGGTAGTGTCTTCCTCCGCCGTCCAACAGCAGCAGCAGCAGCGGCGTCGGCAGCAACAGCAGCAGCAGCAACAACAACAGCAGCAGCAGCAGCAACAGCAGCAGCAACAACATCAAAGACAACACGCGCAGCAAGAGCTTCCTTCCATTCAGAGTCAGCTCCGGGAGCATCACCACTTGGGGCACAAGGGGAAGCCAGTTTTCGCGCCCCAGGAGTCACCGGCCCCGCTGCAGCGCAACGACCCCATGGAGGTGCTGCAGATCATCTCCAAAGACTTCTTGGGGGCGGACCTCAGCAAAACTGCCCAGCCGACGGCCACCGTCCAGTACACGCGGAGCGAGACGCAAAACTTTATCCCGCAGCAGCAACAGCAGCAGCAGCAGCAGCAGCAACAACAACAACAACAGCAGCAGCAGGAACAACAGCGGAGAATCTCTTACATCCAGGACGGCCACATAATCGAGACCACCGCGGCCTCCTCTGCCGGGAGCAGGAAGAGGTCGTCCCTGCCCCGCAACGCCGTGGCCAAGATCGCCTTTGACGCCGACAAGGCCAGCAACACCACCCGCTTCACCGTCATCCCGGTCTTCAGGCGGAGGGGCAGCGACGGCAGCAAGGAGAACGAGCTCACGGAAGAAGGCGAGGCCCTTCACTCCTTCACCGTCAACTCCAGCGACCTGGACAAGGCCACGCAGCTGCTGCGGCCGCTGCTCAGGGACAAGATGCCCCTCTTCAGGAAGTTGCTGGTCCACAAGAGCAACAACAACACTGCTCGTCCAGTCGGCTCCGCTCCGCTAGCGCCACCGGAAGTCAGCGCCACCATCTTGCCAAAGACTAGGGCGGCGACCACTCCAAATGGTGAAGAGAGGAGGGACGTTACCGCTTCTTCCAGCAGTTTGTCGAATAACAACACGACGGACGTCATCCAGATCAAGGAACTCACCCTGGACAAGTCGCAGGCTTCACTAAAGGTAGATCCAGATGGTGCCATTGCCTCCTTTCGACCACTAAGACCCCCTTATGTTTGTCGCTTCATTCAACAGGTGCTAGCTGGCCACGGGATAATGCTGGATGGGATGACCTGTGCCACGACCGAGAGCGGCCAGAAGTACTGGATCTGCCCCGAGCAGAACTGCAAGAAGGCGTACACGCGGCCCAGCAAGCTGAAGATCCACCTGCTGGCGCACAAGGACATCAAGCCCTTCAAGTGCCCGCACAAGCACTGCGACTGGGGATTCGTCACCAACTCGAAACTCCAGCGGCACCTCGAGTCTCATGCCAAGAAGAAGAAGAGTTTCGTCTGCAAGTGAGTCGATCAGTAGTAATAATAAGCAAGTCGAATTTAAGAGGTTGTGTACGCAATCAAACTTGCAGGGTAAAAACTTGCTGTGCCAAGTTCTCGACCGAGTACAACCGGAGGAAGCACGCGAGGCAGCAGCACCAGCCGGAGAAGAAGCCCAGGAGCTTCCTCTGCCCCGACCCCGACTGCGCCTCCAAGCCCGAGGTCCGCTTCGGGTCTCTGCTGGAGCTGAGGGCGCACGAGCAGGTGATGCACCAGCAGGTGGACCGCCCCCCGCCCCCTCCTCCGCCTCCTCCACCTGCCCAGGAGGTCTGCAACTACAACGGTTGCGGCAGGGCCTTCAGGAAGCCCAGCCAGCTGAAGGCCCACCTGCGGACCCACACCGGCAGCAGGCCCTTCGCCTGCGAGTACCCGGGGTGCATGTGGGCCTTCAGGACGGCCTCCAAGCTCCGCAGGCACGAGCGATCCCACCGCGGCGACGCGGCCCGGCGGTACGCCTGCGACCTCTGCGGGCGGGCCTTCACCCGGCAGGAGCACCTCCGCGCCCACGCGCTCACCCACTCGCCCTCCAAGCGCTTCCTCTGCGCCTACGCCGACTGCGGCGCCAGGTTCAGCCAGAAGAGCGGGCTCTACGTGCACCTCAGGCAGAAGCACGGCGACGGCGGCGGCGCCAGGGCCTCCTCCGCCGTCCCCGCCGTCCCCGCCGCTGCCGCCATCATCAGCTCTCCCGCGCTCCCGACGGGACCGGGCAAGTTCAGGTGTCCGGTGGAGGGTTGCGCCAAGGGGGTGTTGTTCCACAGCAGGGCCGACCTTACCCAGCACGTCTCCAACTTCCACAAGGCCGTGCACGGGGTAGCCAAGAACCCCAACTCACTGCTACTACTTTCCCAGCCCGCTGCCGGAAAGGAAATTTTGGCTATGCTTCAGAATTAATGGCTAAAAGTACTCGTCAATGTATGGTTATTATTATTTTTCTTTCTGTGATAGCAGTCATCTTTTTTTTTTTTTTCGATGAAGCCGAGTGATTTTTTTTTTTTTTCGAATTTCCTATAATCAATTAAGAAAGTAACTACGCCAAGTAAAAGGTCTATATTTGGTCGTCGGAGTTATTTTTCTACCGTCGTTGAACATTGATATTGTTGCCTCCTTCCTTCTACGTCCTACAGCATGTCCTTCAACAGTCTCCTTAGGTTTATTAATAGCACTAGCCTAAGCCTACCCACTTTGATGGATAAGATTTGCCCAAAAAAATGATGTAAGCACAACTCTCCACACTGGGAGGCCGTCGGAGCCGCGCCTACGCCGACTGCATTGTGCTAAAAGGATGTCTATAAAAGCTTCATTCAGTGAACAGATATCATTACCTAGTATGTGTAGGTACAGTTTGAAGTGAAAAAAGTCAGGATTTATGCAATGGAGCCATGGGCAGAGCAACTGGCTGGCAAGTCTGCGCCTACTGCCCAGCGGCGCCTACGGGGCGTGTCAGTCGAAGTGACGTACGAAGTATTTAGCTCAAAATATATCCTTATAATATATAAAATATATTATATCTCAAAATATAATCTTTTGTTTAATGAAAAGAGGCCAGAAAGGTCATTTTTCAGCCATCTGGCAAACCGACGCCGAGGCCAGAAAGTAAAAGAAAAATTAAAATGACTGGCACACACGTTCTCCACAGCTGTTTTTGCCTGAAAGGAAAACAAAATAGTACCACCAAGTAGCGAGCAAGCACTGCTCTACCAACCACAGTTCGTCCAAGCCGAAGACATCCAAGATGCCTCATTTTCGTCTGGAGACCAACTCCAAGTCCTGCCCCAGCTCCGCCGCGCTGAAGAAGGAGCTGTCGGCGGCGGTGGCCGCGCACCTGGGCAAGCCGGAGAAGTTCGTCATGGTGACCCTGGTGACCGGCGCGGACATGTGCATGGGCGGGGAGGAGGAGCCGGCCTGCGGGAGCGCCACCCTCGCCTCCATCGGCGGGATCGGGGTGGAGGAGAACAGGAGGTTGGCCGGCCTGGTCTTCCCGATCCTGGAGAGGCACCTGGGGATTCCTCCGGACAGGTGCTACATCAACTTTGTCGACCTGGAGAGGGCCAACGTCGGTTGGAACGGAGCAACCTTCCACAAGTAGTACATGGTAGAACGAAAAAGAAAGTGCTCGTTTAAGCTGTACAATTAATAATGCGGTGAATTTTAAGTGGAAGCAAAAATAAATCTCCTGCTTTAATGCAATAATGTACCCTTAAACACGATGAATTTAATATCAAATACACTGTACAAGCACAATGCATACCTACGTTACAGGAGTCGACTGTTTTCTCCAATTTGTTTGCACGTTACACAGGTACAAATTCTAGGTTTGATACTAATGGAACATTTGTCTCATGACATTAATTCATTTGGGGGAGTTACTATACGTACCTATACCGTTGTACCCGGCAAGATGGGTCTGCAGGGAGATCTCAGCATCCGAGGTTGCGGGCTTGTATTAGTTAAAAGAAACAGGTCTTCCGCCTTTTGAAGAACGTTGTTAGTGTCAAAGATGCCATGTTAGGCTTTCTTTTAAGCAAGATTCCAGGAATTTGATCTTTTCTTAACTTTTTTAATGCAATTAATGAGCAAACAAAAAAAATCTAGCCATTTTTGACACTTTTTTATACTGCTTTATTTACTGTCTGGCTTTGTTTCCTTTGGCGACCTGGCAACCCTGTTTGATGTTTTCTTTGAGTCTCTCTCCTATAGTAAAAAAAATCGATTGCACTGACCACAGTCGCCTCACTTGCGAGAGACTCGAACCCGGGTCGTGATGGACTCTGCCAGCAGAGTCGGAGAGATCTTCAAGAGGGCCGGGGAAGCGTACAACAAGCTGGGGGACAAGGTCGTCATGCTGCATCCCGCGGCGCAGGAGCTCATCCAGGTGGAGCAGAAGCAGCAGGTAGGGAAGAGATTTTTTTTTAAAGTGTCTGCTAAAATTGTGGATCAAATCTCGTGTTCTGGCAGGAGGAGTCTGCTCAGCAGAAGAGTCCCGGGGGGGACGTCTTGCCGGACGTCAACGCCCTCCTCAACACGGCCGCGGCCGCCGCCGCATCCTCCAACGGAACCAAGAACTAATAGAGACACTAACAACAACTACAACACAACAGCAGCAACAACAAAAACAACAACAACAAAATGTCTGCGGGAAAAGAGGGAGAGAAGGGCGAAGCGACCTTCGGGACTGAGATGATGTCCTCCTCCTCCTCGTCCTCCACGGCCTCGTCCTCCACGGCCCAAACGTCAAAGCCGCCAGGGAAGCCTCGCATCGCTGGAGCTATTCAGGTTAGATGGCACAGTGGAACTTCGACTAGAATCCAGTGAGACAAATGAATTGTCGCAAGTTTTTCAACACCCCGACGGGACTTTTAAACTTACAAGCGTAACAAAATTACGAAAAAAAAAATCGTGACAATTACTCCGGTATTCCAATGACATGTTCTATTACATGTTTAAAGCTGAATCCTGTTACGCTCGTAAGTTTAAAAGTCCCGTCGGGACGTTTCATTTTGCATAGTACAGTAGTAGTATTGTAGTGTGTTGCTCTTGGATTCCAGGTCAACTCTCGCCAGCGCGGCAATCCCATCCTCAAGTCCATCCGCTCCGTTCCCTGGGAGTTTGTGGAGGGCATCGCTCCGGACTACGTCCTGGGGCAGCGCGCATGCGCGGTGTTCCTCAGCGTCAGGTACCACACCCTCAACCCCAACTACATCCACGAGAGGCTCAAGCAGCTCGGGAAGGGATACGAACTCAGGGTCCTCCTGGTCCAGGTACTGGATTGTTATAAAAGTGTTTCTGGATATAGAGCAGTTGTCCCCGCTTATAAGAACATTCATGTGAGCAGATGAAACCGTTTCTATAGTATAACTGGAGTGGTCTGAAGCATTTAATTTGTTTGTGGATAACACCAGGTTGACGTGAAAGAGCCCCACCACGCTCTGAAGCAGCTGATGCGCATCTGCATCCTGTCGGAGCTGACTCTCATGCTGGCCTGGAGTGCCGAGGAGGCAGGCACCATCCTGGAAACCTACAAGCAGATGGAAAACAGGCCTCCCGACATGATCATGGAGAAGGGAGGTGCCGACACATACTCCAAGTGAGTCAGGAACAACTACTATGAGTGAGCACGTGGTGGGTTGATGCAAGCCTACTCATTTTTCTACTGTTGTTAGACTCGTTGATGCCCTGACTACGGTGAGGTCCGTCAACAAGACCGATGCGGCGACCCTGGTCGGCGCATTTGGGACGATGGAAAACATCATCAAGGCCTCTGTCGAGGAGCTCAGTCTCTGTCCCGGATTCGGGCCCCAGAAGGCCCATAGGTTGCACAAGGTGCTCAACGAGAAGTTCCAGAAGTCATAGAGAAGTGTCAGTTTCTTCGACGTGCAGATTTGGTGCATTAAAAAAGAGACATGAGTGAACGGACAACTTACCTCTCTCCTAGAGTGCGTGATCTTCTTGAGGTGTTTAATTCTGGTCAGCTTGAGGAGTACGACCCAAGAAGCAGCAGTGACGTTGAGCAGCAGTGGAGAGGACTCGTGGATGAACTTGCAAAGGCCAGGGAAAGGCCAGACTTGTGGTACCGAGATGGAGCTCTGGCCTTCTCCTTGTTTTGCAGGTGGAGCTGCTGCATAGAAATGAGCCACGGGCACCTCCAACTCTGGTGGCTGTCTCAACAGCAGGAGAGGTACCTGAACTTCTCAAGGGTGTCCGGATCAGATGGAGCTGCAGTGCTGGAATCCCTACTCTTCTGCACCTCCATCCTGGAGAGATCTCTGGGCGACCTCTTTGCCACGGCCAGTCCGGAGAAGCCAGTCCCCTCTCTCCTGAGAGATTTGGCGACCTCCGAGGAAGTTGCTCAGTGTCTGGGGCAGGAGTTGTCCGTCCTGCTGGAGAGCGTCTTTGGCGGGCCAAGATCCCTCAACCTGCGGAACCTGGCCTGGCACGGGTTTCTCCATCCTGGAGAGGTCCACCCTCGGTGCCTGCGGGGTCTGGTTTTTCTGGCCCATCTCGCAGGAGAAAAACTTGCCCAAGATCAGGTCCAGCTTGTGCGAAGACCACTGAGATCCCCACTGAAGATAGTCCAGCAGAGCTGGAACCCGGACCAAGTCAGAGAGTTGGCGTTCAGCATCCCGTCCATCCCGGTGGCGTTCCATCGACCCTTGTTGCAGCGCTGCCGCCAGCTCTACATCGTCGGAAAGCACCTGGAGGCCGCGGTGCTGGCCCTGCCCCAACTGGAGTCGATGTTGCGCTTCCACTTTGCCAGGATTAACGGTCGTCCGGAGAGAGTTCTCACGGCGGAGAGCGACACCCTCTACACCACCGTGACAGAGATGATGAGCCCATGGCAGGACGACGAAGAGACGGAGAGGAACAGGCTGTTGGACGAGATCGACCAGAGGCTCCTGGCGCTCCTGCTCGACGTCCTCGTGATGCCAGAAGGCCCCAGGATCAGGGACCGGTTGAGTCATGGCGAGGTGCCGGCGGATGATGATGATGGTGATGGCGGCGGTATCAGGAGCTGGTGTGAGGTGGTCGGAGTCATCTACGGAGCCGTGGTGGAAGACCTCGCCGCCGCTGGCAGCGGATTTATGGACCTGGTTGCCCGGACAAAGCCCAAGTTCCACCCCTCGGCCTTGCTGTTGGAGGAGGCGGGCAGCGCCGTGAACGCGTGCTCCTTTTTGTTGAAGAGGGACTTCTGCTACCTGGCGGAGCTGGAAGTGAGCAGGGAACACCTGGAGAAGCAACTCATGGTGGCGTCTGTCCTAGATCGAGACAGGCCGTTGTACGAGACCATAATGAGGACTTCAGCAAGCGAGATCGACCGCACGTCGTCCATCAGCAGGAGCGACTTCCTCCTGGGATTCGTCCACTCCTTCCACCCGCCTGTGCTGTTCAGGGGCAGGTCCGAGCTGTCCGTGGTCTCGCTGCTGCGTCGGCTGGCCGCCACGACCAAGGAGTTCCTCTCGCAGGCGGCGGCGACAGTGGCGGCCAGGGAGGCGGCGCTGGCTGGCGGGAACCTCGGCCGGAGGCTGCAGAACACCTACCGCAAGATGTTGATGGTCCTGGGCCCCGCCTGCGGCTTCCTCCTGGACGTCGTGGCCTTCGGCGTTGCGACCCTGGCCACGTTCCGGTCTGAGACGGAGGAGGACGGGGCGAAGAAGGCCCTGCGCAAGGAGATGCGCCGGCTCTTGAGCGCCTGTGAGAACCTGTGCTCTTGCACAAATCCTGAGAGGAATGATTGGACTAGGGCAGCGGAAATCATTTCTCAGGAAGAAGTCAGACTAGCAAAAATGGAGAGTGCCTTCCTTTCTTAAAAGTGTGCCAGTATATTTGACAATGTTTTCTACGTAATACATGTAGTAGTACTATTTTTTTTTTGTTTTCATAAAGGATGTGGGTAATTGACTAGTCCTGTGGTCGCTGTTGCACTAAGGTGTGTCTCTCCTCCTGGGCCTGACCATCATGCGGGTGGACCGCAGCGAGTAGTCTCCCCTCCAGAGCTCCCACACGATGCCGCGGAAGTATCCGTTGTCCGTGGGATCCTCGTGGTACTCCCCGTTGAGGTTGGACTCGAAGCAGCTGTAGAACCACCATCCTCCCCCGTAGGCCGGCGCGCAGGGGCAGCACTGCGGCGCGGCGTCGTTGTCCCTGTCCACGGTGGAGAACGGGTAGCCGTTGTGGGCGGACAGCGAGTCGGACGCGTTGCCCGAGTAGCCGTCCACCCAGAGCCTGTAGTCCTGGTCCTCTCCCTCCACCCTGAACACGGAGTACTCCGCGTGCGCTCTGACCCCGTCAAAGTCTTCCAGTTCCACGCGTAGTTCAGAAGGACCCTCTTCATTGGTCAGCCTGCAAGGTTAATTTAGTTGTTTTTAATGTTTTCTCATGATGGTCTTGGAACAATGGGTTTACTGGTACCTGTGTATGAAATCGTTGCCGAACCAGAACTCTCCGTGGAGGTCTCCGAACCCGTGCTTGTAGTGGAACCAGGTGCGGGTGAAGTTGACCCGGGGTTCCCCATAGTCTCCGCGGTTAAGTATCACCTGAAGGAAAAAAAAAGTGTGAAATGGTGGTACTATATGGCAAAGAGTCGGATCCTTTGAAAGATCTAGGATTGGCACAATTGCTTACCTTGAAAGCATGTCACCTGGGTGCCGAGATTCACGTGTGTACATACATACCTAAAGTAAGTACGCTTAGCACATGCATGCCCTTCTCAAATCTAGTATCATTCTTTTATCATAGTAATATTTTAATATATTAAATTGTCTGACGGGACATGTGCACATACGTACGAACCACACAACATGCATGCTGTCCTATGCACCACCCATGCCCACCCATCACTTGACAAGCATTGTCCTCGCGATCATGATCAAAGCGGACGACAGGACCAAGACGCTCTCACTACCCCGCCTTCCTCCCACCGTCCATCCTCCTCCCGCGGACTGCTGCTCGCAGAGGCGGCGGCGGTACGACCTCCCCTTCTTGTTGACGTCTTCCTCGTCCTCCTCTTCCTCAACCAAGTAGACCCTGCTCCTCAGCTTGCCGGCCCGCAGCAGGTCCTCGCAGGTCCTCAGCAAGTCTCTCGGGGGCAACGTTGGGAGGGTGACGCCTCTGCCGAGCTTGCTGTTGCGCTTCCCCTTGTGCAAAGCGGTCTCCGGACGTCGGGAAGTCGTCGGCGTTGTCGCCGGCGCCCTCGTCGTCGTGGCGGCGGTGGAGGCGGTGGGCGTGGGCGGTGGCGGCGCTGTTTTCGCCGTTCTGACGGTCTCGGAATGCCGGTGGTCCACGCTGCCGTTCCTGAACCCCCCGCAGAGGTCGGCAATCTGCCTGCCCTGGTCGGCCACGGCCGCCAGCACGCGGTTGGCGTCGAAGCGCATCTGCTCCCTCAGCCGCTCGTTCTTCCAGGCGCCGGCGCCGGAGCAGGCCGATCCCTCCTCGCTCCCCCTCAAGGCCGACGACGGCGACGAGGAGGAGGAGGAGGAGGCCGATCGAGCCGCGATGGACTCCACCTCTGACCGGACGCCGTCACAGCACTGGCGCAGACCAGTCAGGCGGTGGGAGTAGCGCTCCAGCTGCCGGTGCTGGTGGTCGAACATCTCCAGAGAGGTGTTGAAAAAGTCTCCGAACCTTAAAAACGCCAGGATGATCATTCTTGCTGGCATCATTGTGTTTCCTGCACTGTTGGCTGTTATACTCCTTCCTTACCGTCTATCCATGTCTTCCGTGACCCCCTCCACCGTGGCTTCTATGCTCCTGGCCACCGTGTCAAACTCCGTCTTTACCGCCTCCATCTCCCTGAGACGCCGGTTGGCCTTCCTGAAGGGCGCGGCTATCCGCCTGTAGAGCCTGACCACGTGCCGATCCAGGGCCTGCGCCTGGTGGTGCTGGAGGTGCTGTTCCGGCTCAAGGTGCTCACCCACCTCCTCCTCGCCGCCGCCGCCGCCGCCACCGCCGCCATCTTCTTGGGCGCTGTTCAGCGAGGAGACCAGCTGCATCTGGTGGAGAGAGTCCACCTTGTCCTGCACCTCCAGGCTGATCTGGCGCAGCTCCTGGCAGAACCTGTCCGGAGTCGGGGCCGGGGTCGTTGTGGTGGTGGTGGTGGTCGTGCGAGGCCGGTAGTGGTGCCTCGCCCTCTGCCTGGCCATCAGGGAGGAGACCTTGTCGTCGATGCCTCGCAGCGTCGTCAGCGCCCCCCGCGCCGTGAACTCCGCCGTGGGGTCAACGGGCTTCTTTACTTCCGTGTCGATGGAAGCAAGCTTCCCCGAGATTTGCTCAAAGTTTTGGCTCAGGCCTGCTTGTATCCCGCTTATCTGTGTTGCCGAGTTGGCAAAGTGTTCAGCTTGGCTCCTAATTTAAAAATTTGAAAGTTCAGGTTCATGCTGCAGCAAAAGCACATCAAAAAATGTCATCATTTCCTTTTTTTTTTACCTTGCCAAATGATCTATCTTTCCATCGACGGACGTCATGAGATCCGCCCAGGCTCCCACGTGATGCTGGAAGGAGTCCCACACGTTGGACCGCTCCCTGACGTGCGCGGCGTCGGCGGAGACGGCGGACAGGGTCTTCTCCACGGCCGACAGACGCAGGTTGAGGCGCGCCAGGTCGTGCTTCCCGTACTGTTCGAGCTGGTCTGCAATTTTTTTTACAGCACTTTTTCTCAAGTCTCTCTGCAAGCTAGCTTCATCTCTCTTTCTGTCTCTCACCCTGAAGGAGGCGAACGGAGGTGAGGAGGCTGGCCTGGATGGAGATGACGGCCTTCTTGACCTCCGCCATCTCGTCGGAGAGGGCGTCCACCGACGCCTGCGACGCCGGGGCCGACGGAGCTCCCGGAGGAGGCACCGACGAAGCCGGGGCCGACAGCAGCGACAGTAGCAGCAGCAGCGACGGCCACGACCGCCCTTCAATTATCTGGAAGAGGCGAAGAGATTTTCCCGGCGAAGCTAGCCAGTGCTTCCAATATGTTTCATTCTTACATCTAAAAAAATGCTACAACGTGATTTTTTTTAACCTTTAGCAAACATATGATGATTTTTTTCCAATTTTTTTTTTAATATCGCTGAAATTGTCAAAGCATGTGAAAACACATACTAGGTACAAAAATGGAGTCTTAGTTACTATTAGTATTTCAAATCTCGCGCCGTTGTTGACGTAGCTGTCGTAAACATTAACATAGCAGACCAGAAAGGAAAGGAAAGGAAAGGAAAGGAAAGGAAAGGCAAGCCGGCGGCTGGCTGAGGCTGAGGCTGAGGGAGAAGCTCAGAAGACGCCCAAGGAGGAAGGAAGGAAGGAGACCTCCTTTGGAAGTTTGCTGTGGGTCCAGCAATGGTTCGCGGAGGCCTTCGCGGCGGCCCTCGAGGCCGCGGCGGGGGCGGCGGGGGCGGCGGCGGCGACGGCGGCACCCCGGAGGTTGACATTGTCATCAACAACGTCGTCTGCAGCTTCAGCGTGCGTTGCCACCTCAACCTGAGGGATATCGCGCTCAGGGGACTCAACGTGGAGTACAGGAAGGAGAATGGGGTGAGTCAGGCCTTGGCAATTGTAGAATGACCTGATCCTCCAGCGCGATGGTTTTTTCTCTCCCCCTCCCCCTCCCCCCACATCCGTCAAGATGGTGACGATGAAGCTCCGCCGGCCGTATACCACGGCGTCCATGTGGTCGTCCGGGAAGGTGACGTGCACGGGCGCCAACAGTGAGGAGCAAGCCAAGGTGAGGGAAAGGGGGAAAAAAAGAAACAAACTAAAGGGCGTTACAAGGTGTCACTTTCCTGCTGCGTCCGCAGATCGCCGCCCGCCGCTACGCCAGGGTCCTGCAGAAGTTGGGGTTCAACATCCGCTTCCGCAACTTCAGGGTGGTTAACGTTCTCGGCACCTGCACGCTTCCCTTCGCCATCGGGATAGCACAGTTCTCGCAGAAGCACCGGGAAAGGGCAAGGTGAGAAGAGAGGGGATCGGGGAGGGGAGGGGAGGGGAGGGGAGGGCGGGGTCAGCACTTCTCAACGTTGTTGATGTTTTTTGTGTTTTTTTCAACTAGTTACGAGCCTGAGCTCCATCCCGCGGTCACCTACAAGCTCAAAGATCCAAAGGCCACGCTCAAGATCTTCTCCACAGGCAGTATCACCGTCACGGCACCCAGTGTCAGAAATGTGCAGGTGAATGAACAGTTTCTCAGTTGCTGGAAAGGGACACACCCTCCAAAAAAAAAGAGCTTCTTCTTGCTCTTTCAGCTCGCCATTGAGCACATATACTCGCTGGTAGAGGAGTTTAAGAAGCCAAAGGCAAGGCAGGATCTGAGTGACGATGGCCCTGGAAAGATGAGTTCCAGCAGTGTCAGGTGAGTAACAAGGAGCAGACTCCTCTTCCTCCTTCTCCTCCTCCTCCTCCTTCGGTGGTTCTTAACGCGTTGCGTCTCATGCAGGAAAGGGGTCAAGCGGAAGCGAAAGGAAGCCACTGTGGGACCAACCGCACCCTCCAAACACCCCGCCAAGATCAAAGACGACTCTGACTCCGACGAGGGCTCCGATCCCAGCGCAGAGTCGGATTCGGAATAAAGTATAGCATTGCTTTTTTTTAGGAACGAAGAATGGTGATGTAACGGAAACGAGAATTCAATTGTGGAGAGGATAAAAAAATATATAAAGTGATTTTTTTTTAAGTATGTGAGAATTTTCTAAAGAGAAGTGAGATCAGTAACACTAATGAACAATGTTCTACCGAACGAACACATTTGGGGCCCCAAAAAAGGCTATCAGTATTTGTCATGTTTAATTTTTTTTTTCCTAGTAGATTATTACAGCCAGAAAGACACCCTCTGAGTAGAGGTTGGCAATGGCAGAAGGATTCGCCACACTGGGACTTACCGATCCGAGGCCCCCTACTCGAAATAGTCATTCCTCATTTTTTTTGGGGGGGGGGGCATAAAATG
>JAAUYM010145468.1_pt1 | contig 13175 bp, 9 predicted proteins | sample 7278001 | NCBI WGS metagenome assembly JAAUYM01 (sample SAMN14350224, study PRJNA611818) | marine sediment metagenome | isolation source: surface marine sediment (1.8m) | place: French Polynesia: Moorea | collected 2018-08
CGCCCCCCCCCCCCCCCCCCCCCCCCGCGGGGCGCGCCCCCGGGAAGGAGAAGAAAATTGAAAACCTCGAAATTGTTCTTTCTTTTGTCCAGTACCGTTTTCCCATGTCTTCTTCCCCGCCTGCGCCGCCACCGCCGGCTCCTCGTACCGCCACTCGAGCAGGCCTTTGCCCTGGAAGGCCTCCTCCCAGTTGCACCGGCCGCGGTTCCAGCGGGGGGACTCGAACGAGCAGCTGACGTCGCCGTTGTACGCTGATAAACAAACAAATATGTAAAAAAAAAAGCCTTGCACATATTACTATTATGCTTTATTAGGGAAATGAGGGTGTACACAGTAAAAAAATTTGCACATATTTCTATTATACTTTATTAGGGAAATGAAAGCGTGTGTACCAGTAAAAAAAATTTACACATTACTATGATATTATGTGCGGAAGTGAGGGGGTGTTACATAATAAATGTAACTATAATTCTAGGTAGATACTTCCTCCTCTACTTACGCTCGTCCTCACACAGGACCGCACTTCCAGCGTAGATGAAGGCATCCGGAGCTGAACAGTTGGGAAATAGACCCAAGTGTTGTAGGTACATACTGTATACTAGTGATCATTTTTTTCTTTCACGATCGCCAACCTGTCCTAGTGTACGTCATCCTGCAGAGGGCAGGGGCGGAATGCTCGCAGTTGGCGGTCTGGCTCTGGTCAGGCACTGTCTGGGTGGCCACACTTACCTGCAAAAAATTGCCACCACGGTAGTAGGTAAAGAATGAAGAATTGCAGTTCAAAATTTTCGTTTAAAAAAAAAAGGGATTTTGTTCACCTGTGCCTGATGGCAGGGTAGCTCTGAACTTCCCCCATTGTTGGGCTCACCACTCATCCATGTGGAGACTGCCAGAACCTGGTTAAAAAAAAAAAAGAACAAGAAACAGTAATAACTTGTCTTAATAGCAGGCTCCCTCTTTCTCTCCCCCATCTCTTCCTGACCTTGGGATGTCCGGTATCCGGATTGAACCCGCTGGGGAAGTCCGCGTCGTACCTGAACACCGACTCCTCCTCCGCGTCGCCGTAGGGTTGCCAGAAGCGGCCGCCGCCGCTGGGAACTAAAAAGCATTAGCAGACAGGCCAAATAAAAAGTGTAAAGTAATAGCCCTTTTCTGACAGCAACGGCGTATATATTCGCACAAATCTGCTCTCTGTCGTCTTGGTCGTACGGCCCAGAGTGGTCCAGGATCTCCCCGACTACGGAGAAGGCGTCCAACCCGTAGAAGGTCTCCTTCTCCCTCAGGCAGGTCGACTTGGCCTCGTAGTAGGTCATCTCGGCGTCCAACAGCTTGAAGCACTCCGCGTACTCGAACCTGGCGCGCGCACATAGGTCATATGTGTACTATCTCCGTCTCAACCAAGCCCCGGTCGACTTATTTACTCCATTTCCCCGGATGGCGTGGCCTGTTCCGGCGGAGTGACGTGCCCCTTGTCCCTGACGGCCCAGCCGTCGGCGGCGCGGGCGGCGCAGGCGGCGTCCAGCCTGTCCACGGCGGGGACGCACCCGGCCCCGCCGGAGGCGACGAAGTTTCCCTCCGCGAGGGCGTCGGCGCCGGCGGGCACGGACACGGGGGAGGACGAGTGGGAGGTGGAGTCGAATGAGAAGCTAAGAAGAGAAAAAAATACCTTGCTCCACTGATCCTCAAGTAATCCGTGCTTGTACACCCAACCAATATTGTGCCACTATTGTCACACCAATTCGGCTACGCCACTAGTGGTAATTAGTGATGGGTTGCTCTATTTGCTCTAAGGGTGCTTCTTTTTCACAATAACAACACCTTCCCTGGCGTTGACACAACCCATCACTAAATGCACGCTAGCGGTATTGGTTGGGCAGTCAACTGACAGGTGGCATCTGCTGGTCTTGGAGTAGTAGATCCACGTGTCCGCGAACTCCGACATCTGCGCCTTCCTGGCGCACTCGTCAGCCGACGACGCCGTCGATGGCGTCTCCACCTCAACGGGCTGAAGAGAAGAATTGAGAAAAGCAGGAAACGTTGCTAAAATTTGCTATTTCAGAAAAAAAAATAGTTTTCTCACTCACCTCCTCCGTGTCCAGAGCGACGAACCACTTGTTGTAGTGGGCGCATCCCGGCCAGACCGCTTGGTGTAGTAGTAGAGAGAGAAAAAGGTCATCTCGTTCATCTACCTAGTACGTGGACAGAAAGTTTTTCTCAATTTTGGATGTCCTACCCGACTCCCCATCCATGACGTGATGGACGTGGTGCACGTTGTCCTTCCGGACGGCGACCGCGTGGAAGGACATCGGGATGACGCAGGCGGCGCCGACGCTGAAGCCGCTGCAGGGGGCGTCGTAGTCGCCCACGTTCGAGGACGTCCCGCCGGGGCCGAGATCGGCGGCCGCCGGGTACTCGCGGAACATGCAGCTCTCGGCGAAGTCGACCCCGTCGTGCCCGAAGGCCCTGGTCCACGCGGCGAGCTCCCCGGCGTCGCCGGCCGCGGCGCGGCCCCTGAGGAAGAAGACGTCCACGTCGTCGACGGAGTCAGCGACGGCAGCGCCGGACTGGTCGCAGGACGCGTCGCTGACGGCGGAGCCCAACTGGGGCGCCGTCAGCCGGTAGCAGCGGCCCTCCAGGTACGTCCAATCCGGGGGACAGAGATCTGCCAAAGGGTGGAGAGAAAGTTCTCGTCGACTTTTTTGGCAGCATGAAGGATGAAATCAGTCCTCACGGTCTTCTCCAAACGCCTTGATGGCAGTGAAGAGGTCCGCCGGCTCCTGGCCGAATCCTCGCCTGTAGACATCCTCCAGGAAATAAGAGGCCACCTGAAGAGACGGTGAAAGTCATTTTCATCCTTGCAGTGACAGTGAGAGGGTGGCGGCTTGATGATCGCTCACCATGTCTCTCCCGGAAAACGGCCTCGGCTTGGAGACGGGGCTGGATGCGGCGCAGGCGTCCTCGGCCGAGGCCGCGTCCTCCACGTTGACCGTCTTGTAGCACTTCCCCCTGAGGAAGTGGAAGCCATCCGGGCAGACGTCTCCTGAAAAGGGGAGGAGGGGGAGAAGTTCAATGGAGGCTACTGAACACCCTACCCGACTTTTGAGAACAAAAAAAGTGACATCAAGGATCTTATACATGTAGATACCTACCCACATATTCGCATGCCGCTCTAGCTGTGACTCCTGTGGCTTGTGCACCTGCGCGGATGGCTCCGCTCCTGTCGATGAACACCTGCCGACCGACCGCGTACGAGTTCTCGGGATGGACGTGCATCGCTTCCTTGCCCTAGTAGCACAGCAGGATGTATTTATACCTACTCTCAGATTTGGGAGATTTCACACTTGCATGCTGCGTCTAGGGTTGCCAGGAGGAGCGTGCTGTATCCTAAATTGAGAATGTGAACTGCAGGAAGATCCAATATCACGCTTACGTCTTTATTTCGTTGTTGTAAGTCGTCCTTGGGGACTGTCTTTGATCTTTCCGACCTGGCAACCCTGACTGTGGTAACTTTGCCTGCTCAAATGGGGCGCTGGCTTCGGCCGAACGAGGTCGTATCCACGAGTGGAGGGGAGAGAGGGTGCGCTGATGTTGGAACAAGAACCCTAAAGTAAAAATAAAACAAGAACAGACTGTTGCAAGATCCGTAGGGTTTCAAACAGAATTGGGAATAAGAAAGAGAGGGAGAAGAAGAAGAAGAACAACAACAGCAGCAGCAGCAACAACAACAGCAAACAATAACAACAACAAATAACAACAGCAGCAGCAACAACAAACAACAACAGCAACAACAGCAGCAACAACAATAACAACAACAACAACAAGAGCAGCAGCAGCAGCAACAACAACAACAACAACTCCTGTTTGCTGCTTTACCTGTCCACAGCAGTGGCCTGTCGCCTCCCCCGTCTTCGCCGTCGTCTTCCCTGGCCAGTTCCGCCAGCGCCGCCGCGTCCTCCTGCTTGATCGGCGCCGCCAGGACGCCCCGCATCTCGGCGCAGTACTTGGCCGCCTTGAAGATCTGTCTGCTCGGCCGGCCCAGGTGGTAGCAGGCGTCTCCCACCAGGTGCGGAAAGTCCGGCGGACATGGCAGGAAAGCAGACTCGTCGACGGCGGCGACGGCGGCCAGGGAGGGGACCAAGAGGAAGGCCAACAACGTCAAGGCGGGGAAGTCCACCATCTCGCCTCCCTTAGTCTCCTTCCTCCGAGAGGAACAGAGAGAGACAGAAACTTGTGGGGGGAGGGGGGACACACAGAGGAGCAAAATTTATAATTCATGGCCTTTTTTCCCTCTCTCTCTCTCTCTTCTGTCCAGTGCCTGCGATAAAAGGATCCAAGGGGAGGTGGCACCACTCCCTGGTCGTCACCCCGCACAACCGTCGCCATCAACATTGTAACAAGCGCGGCGGGCCCGACCGAACATTTGACCGGGCGTCCAACACTCTCCTGTTGTGTGCGTGCCAATTTTTCGATAAAATGCTTTCTGACCTTTCCTTCTCCCCCATGCTAATTGGCGGACAGAACAAACAAAGAAGCCCTTTTTTTCATTCTTTCTACCCTCTCCCCCCCCTCCGTGTTTTAAAATACTGTATGTACGTAGACCTTTATTTTTTCGGTTAATATCATCGATTTTGCAGTATTGCAATGCTGGCAAAGTTTTTGAGTGTTGCTGCTGTAGAAAATTCTTACATACTACCTACGTAGTAGGTATGTGCATGCTGCATTCTGTACACATATTTGAAAGTTTTTTTCCTCCGTCCTCTGTTACAGCCGCGCAAAGGAGGGCAGCACCGACATGACCCACGGCCGCAGCTTCTTGACCACCCCCGGCATCGTCTCCCCCTTCCCGATGGCCATCTCCTTCCTCCCTATCCCCGCGCTGTGCGACAGCCTGAGCGGCGCGGTGAACGCGTGGGCGAGGGCGTGGCCGGACACGCCCGCCAGCCCGCCCACCTCCGCGTAGCAGCTGGCGGCCACGCCGTCCACCACGATGGTCCCGCGCTTGGTGAAGGGGGCGAAGAGGCCGTCGAGGACGACGTCGTTTCTGACGGCGACGACCTCGCTGGTCTCCAGCTCGCCTCTGCCGTTGACGACGAAGAGGAGGTCTCCCACCTTCAGGTCGCCGGCGAACTTGGACCTGGTCCTGGGTCCCGCGAAGATGAGGTGCTCCCGGCTGATGGAGACGGCGCTGCCGTCTGCGCAGGTCGCCGTCAGGTAGAACGCCCTGCCCTGGGCGTCCCTGTGCCCGAACATGTAGACCTCCGAGAAGGCCGTCCTGCCGGTGGCCGGGTCGCAGCACAGGACGCGGTCTCCGACCTCCAGCTCGGACATCCTCTTCCGGACTCCGGAGCGGCAGAGGACCACGCTGTTCCCGGGGAAGCACTTGCCGGCCTCGTCCTCGTCCGACGGCCGGTTGGCTGCGGCGGTTGAGTCCCTTGTCTTCAGGATCTCCTCCTCCTTCTTCACGGCCTCCTGCTCCTGCTCCTTTTTGGCCATGACGGTGAACTTGCCTCCCAGGAAGTCACTTAGCGCCTGCAGGCAGGGCCTCCTCCTGGACGGGTTGATGTGCCCGACCAGCTCGTAGATGGGGATGAGCGACATCTCCGTGGTCAGGACGGCCGGTTGCGCGGAGAGCGAGGTCACCCACTTGTTCCACTTGTCCGGGTCCCCGTCGGTCGTCGACATCATGTGGAACTTCTCGTCCCCTCCGGTCCAGTTCGTATGTGTCGTGTCCAACTTGGAGCGACTGACGAAGAGCAGCAAAGAAAAAGAAAAAAATCTATAGCATAGATCCACAAACATGCAATAAACCTGGCAATAAGTTTTGTTCCGTCACAGCACATCAATTTTTTTTTTTGCAATGTTCGCTGTGGTTGCTTCTGGTGCTTTCCCTAACTGTTGACTCGTATTATCAATTCATGTTTGTTAAGGTACTTAAGTTGTAGTACATAGATGTTCATATCGTAATGTCGGCCACCTCACTCACTTTGCAGATGATTCAGTGCTGTTGTGCACGAATCCAACGCCGGTGGTCAACATGCGAAACTGACTCTCCAGTTCCGCGCGCGCCTCCATGGTCGACTGGACGACGTTTCCGCTGGAGACCATCTTGGTCTTGACCTCCACCATCCCTCCCCCGTAGGCCGAGGCCACCGCGAAGTGACCCCACGTGTTGAAGAAGTCCTCAAAGTCCCTTCGGTTGTCCGCGTCCTTCCTGTCGTAGCTGGAGGGCAGCGTCTCCATGACGGCGTTCTTGAAGCTGTTGGTGAACACCATCTCCTCTCTCCAGTTGGTCATCTCCAGCTTGAACAGCCTCTGCTCGAAGAGGAACGAGTGCTCCATTGCGAAGAAGTTGGACGTCTGTCCCCTGGTGAAGCCGCCCCTGGACTTCATGCTGAAGAGGGACGGGTCGACCGTCAGGTTGACGTTGAGCTGCGTCAGTCGCTGCTTCACGTAGGAGCTGTCCTCCTCGAAGTGCTCCATGAAGGTGGCAGTGTGCTTCACAGTGGACATCTGAATGCCCTTCGGGATCCGTATGCCGAACGGGGTTTGCTGGTAGGCGGACTCGTCCACCTTGAAGATGGCCATCGGCTTCATCTCGTCCCCGAGGATGTTGAATCCCTTTCCCACGGCCAGGAGAGCGTTCGGGGTGATCGGCTCGGTGCGGAGGTTGAACAGCATCTGCAGCGTCTCCTCGGCGAAGGGAGACGGTTGCCTCCGGAGCAGCTGCCGCAGCTGGCCCACGGAGTACTGGCGGAGGTCCTCCACAGACAGGAGACCCACGTTCTCAACCAAGTCGGCGCCCAGACTCAGGATCTCATTCCTCTGGTCCTGTAAATATTACCAAGCCAAAAATTTATTATTACTGTATGTCACATATTTATTATACACATTAGTACGTACTACTTCTTACCTCCGTGAGACTGACGTTGTCTATGAACTTGTTGAGCTTCTGAGCGACCGGTGGGACTCCAGTCTTCATCGCCCCGTCTTCAGAGAGCTCCCTGAACAGTTCCATCTCCTTCGGGTCCATGTGCTCCCTCTTCACGTCCTTGGCCGGGACAACCAGGCCCTTACTGAGGTCAAACTTCCCGTTCTGCTCAAAGAACCTGGAGATGCAGTGCTGCCCAAACCTGTCGCCCGCGTCCCTCATCACTTGGACCATCGCCTCGAACAGGTTCTTGGGCTGCAGCGTCCCGTCCGGCAGCCTGGTGAAGTCCCCCTCCACCTCCAGGTCCTCCAGGTCGTTCTCCACGTAGACCACCGGGGCATCGACGTTGAGCGTCCGCAGGAGAATCTCCTTCACCTTCGCCTCCTTGGCCTTCCTCTTCCTCTCCGACAGTGCCGACGCCCACGTGATGACGGCCACCACGTTTGCGCGCTGGGTGTCCACCATCCCCGTCCGCTTGACCGCCTTCAGGGAGCGGACGAAGAGGCTGTTGTCGCCGCCGAAGCGCATGTCCGTGGCCTGCAGCGTCACCAGGATGACGTTCGGGAAGGCGCCGTCGCCGAAGCTCGGGTGGTTCTTGTGGAACCTGAGGATAGAGAGGAGGTTGCAGGCGTCCTGCTCCAGCCCGGTGGTGTCATTAAACCCGGGAGGGTCCACGATGGACAGGGTCAGGTCGGAGGCACCCAAGACCGGGTCCGACGTCTCGAGGATGTACTCGGTGGTGCTCCTCGTCTCGGACTGGAAGCTGGACGTCCTGGCGATGTCGATGCCCAGCACGTGGTTGACCGTGGAGGACTTGCCGACGCCGGCGTTCCCAAGCAACACCAGAGAGGCGTGGCCGATGGCTCTCCTGGTGGCAAAAAAGTTGTTGGTAGTGACATTACTAGTACAGCATCCACCGACCGCATCGCGTCATCCTTACTTTGCCTTCCACGAGTCGTAGATGCTGGAGATGAGCCTCCCCCTGGGCGTCTTGACGGCGGCCTCCCTGTCCTCCGCCGACTTGGTGACCAGTCCCAGGCTGACGGCCTCCTCCTCGATCTCTGCCTTGGACCTGCACACCGGCTCGTACAGCGCCAGGGCGGAACCAGAGGAGTGGGACGGGGAGCTCGGGCGACGACCGAACAGAATGGCGCTGGCGATCTGGGTCATGTTGCCGCCGCTGCTGCTGTTGCTGTTGCTGCTGCGGCTGTCGCTGCTGTCGGCGTTGGTGGAAGAAGGTGGAGAAGATGTCGAAGAGGCAGCCTGATGGGAAGGAGGGAGGGTTGTTTTCGACTCCTTTCCTGTTATCCTCCTGCGTCACTTCCTCCTGGTTGAGATGCAGTGCTTCTGTACATGTAGGCACAAGCACAACATACAATAATATACGTACACTTGTGTTCCTTCCTACTACGCACTGATAAGCACACAAAGTGAAGCAGGCCTTGTGCCAACGTTCTAGAAGGGTGGGTGGAGGAGAGAGATCAGAGGTTTTTGCCTGTCCCAGCACAAAATGAAGGACTTGCCTGCCCCCCCCTTCCTTGATGAGTGCTGTGCCGCCTCCCATCTAGCCTCCCTCCTCTTCTTTCTAGTACGAGGAAAAGGGAGAAGAAGGGGTTTCCCCCTCCCCCCTTCCCCCTTATTGGTGAATTGCTCTGCACTGCACTGTGCAGTACGTAGTACGTACAGTGCTCAAGGGTGGAGGAAGAAACAGGTTTTCCGCGAGATGCTGTACGAAGCAGAAGACTGCAGCAGCACGTAGATAATAGTAGCACAGGTAGTTTTCTATGTAGGATGATGGGATGCTTCTTTTTTTCATGCTCAGTCTAACTCAAAATACTATAGTTAAGTATATAATAACCTAAGCTCGTACATGTCTATTTTTTATTACCAACTTTGTTTTTTTTCCCAACATAAATTCCAGTTGTGTGTTTAATAAATTAATTAATGCCACACACGTGTGAGACAGAAAAAATAAAGAATTAAGCAAGTGATTACGCTTGAAATATAATGTCAGATACGACTCGAGATAAAGGGTTAGATGCTGTGGAATTGACAATTACGTTGTGTGAGATGGTAATGAAGTTTTCTGTCAAAGTTTTAGAGATACGTGTAGTACGTAGGTTATTATTTTTAACCATGTACTACATAGTAGCACTACCGTCTCTTACCCGACCAGACAGCTGTCACGCTAAGCTCGTTACCTAGTGACTAAAGGGCTTTTTAAATGACTATTTTGCGCATTTTGTCATTTTCAGTGCCATAAATGCTAAAGTTACGTGCATAAATATGCCAGTGCATAAAATGCCAAATCCTGCTCATGCAACACCAATTCCTTTAACTACCGCTCTGCAATACACTCAGAGACGTCCGTGACCTGCTAGGCTTGAGAGCATCCTTGTTCTCGCTGGCAACTTTACCTTGCAGGTGTCCTGAGATGAACGGAAGTGCAATACTGAAATTCAGCTCAGAAATTCCAATGCTAAGAACGAGAAAAACAAAGTTGCCAAATCTCATCAACTTCCCTTTAGGTGTGAAATCAATGCATGGATGGATGGAAGAGTTGCTAAATTTCAGACATTTCTCAAATACATGCCACATTCCTAACAGTTTGTGCTGCTATGTAGAAGTAACACTGATGTAGCCTCAATAAAGTGGTAGCAGCAAGACCACGGCTGCACCTCTCAAGTGCTACTACCTGGTAGTAGCAGTGTGTTTTCACTTTTGAATTAATTTGAGTTTAATGCGTTTTGGGGAAAATGGCGAGCAGAGAAGACCTTGCATTAATTGAGTCTCTTTGGCTCTTTTCTTAGGGTCCAGATGACCACGGAGGTCGTTTGTCTTCCACGCTGCGGTGGGTGCACTTTCCCAGGAGAGAAACCTCGAGCTTGAGATTGAATCTTGTGGCAAGTGGATCAGGTCCAGTGTTTTTTCCTGGTAAGGTGCCCATTTACACGCAATTGTCCAAATAGTATTAGGTTAAAAAAACTGTGTTATATCAGGTATTTTTGGCTCTTTTTTAAAACTGATGTGGGGTGACTGCAGGATAGCATGAGAAATTACTTTGTGCAGTCCTGTTTCCACTTCTTGTGTCTTTTAAATTAAATGCGATCACTCTGTCTTATCCCCATTTCAACTTGGAATATGTTATTTTGGTCTGCAAAGATTCATTGTCACAGCTTCTTCCACTCTTTCAGTCTGCTTGGACGAAATTTTGCAGGCTAATTACTGGTGCCACTTTACCGTCACCCTCTCCTACCTAAGGGACCTCCGGATTCGATCTCGAGGCACCACCTTTTTGTCCCCTTTCACAGTGGTGCCAGTTCCCCAGTGGAACTTCTTGCACAAAGACGTGTGCACATTTTTTTTGTAAGTTCTAAGTGGCACCAAACATAGTTTATAGGATCTACTGGTACAACTCTGCCGCACCGCCATGCCCGACAACCAAGAGGGACGGGGCTGCGTCCTCTTCTCCCTCGCCGTCACCGTCGGCACCATCGCCGGCTGCATCCAGACCGCCATAATTGCCAGGGCTGGCGACTCCTCCATCCCCTTCTCATCCTACGCAACTCCCCCTCCCCCTCGACCTCCACCTCCGCCTGGTCCTCCACCTCCGGTTAGTACGTAGTACCAGAGAAGGGGAGGATGGCAATGACCCACCCCCAAGTAGTAGTAGTTCCACTTTTTCGCCTCGATCCTTTCAGCCCAAGATTCCCCTGGAGTTCGGACCTGGGACGCTCTTCAAGAGGTGCCACGTAGACCGAACTGAGTGGAAGGCCGCCTCCGACGCCATCATAAAAATCGCAAAACTGCCAAAACTGGCGTAAATCGCAATACATAACATTGTCAATAATATCTTTTCCATAAATGAGGGAGAACAAAAAGAAGTGGTTTTTTTTTTTCAACGACAACTCTTGTTTTTGTTATATGTACTAGTCCAACAGCTATAGAGTGCGGATCGATCTGTGTCAAACAGGCTGGATGCAAGGGGTTCAGGAAGCTCAAGCGTGCCTGCGAACTGCTGAACGAGGTGACGCTTGGGGTTCAGTTTGTCGAGTTGGTTGGGCAGGTTGATTTCTGCTTTCTTCCTCCCTCCCCTCTTGCAGAAGGTTTACGACCTCTTGACGACCAAGGGTGCAAACACCGTGCCGCTCCACGTGGGCACGGATGGACTGTCCGGTGAGCGAGTCTGCCCGTGGCCATGCTCAAAGTTCTCCTTCTAGTATGAATAACAGAACTGCCTGACCTAGTTGAGAACAAGGCCAGGAGGATGAAGAGCAAGGTGGCGGTGACATACTCAACTCAAGAGGGTGACAGGCCAGCCTCAAATGCTGTGGATGGGAACAGTACCACCCTCTTCACATCCAAGGGCGACGACAAGCATCCAGTGTTGCTCCTCCACCTCCCTGAACCCTTGTGGATCCAGGGGGTGCTCATCCATGGCAAGCATGGCAGCAAAAAGAGTGCATTCTTGGAGGTAAAGCAATCATGGTATGCTTGTCCCGTTTTTCCAGCACTTCCAATTCTTATTTTAGTTTTATTATACTATAACTAGCAATCCAGACCAGCCACACTGGGCTGCTGAAGTGTTAAATAATTGAGGCACCCTCCCAAGTCACTCAAACTGATGTCCAAAGTTGATTCCACTACAGTAATTCAGTTGCACTTAACATTTAGACTGCATACCTTACATGTGTGCACATACAATAATAGGTTCGTGTGGGAAATTCTGAGTTTGACCCGACCCTAGCAGGGGATAGTGACAACAGGACCTGCAAAAACCAAGTAACTGATGCATGCCACAATAGATTTGTAAACACATATTGGTATCAAGTAAATTTTTCTCAGCTCTGCTACAGAACAGGAGAGACACTAGAGTCCCCCAAGGTGGCTCTGTGTCCCCAACCGATCAAGGCAAAGTATGTGTCCATCGAGAAGTATGACACACAGGATGACGAGGACCTAAGACTGGAAATTTATGAAGTTCAGCTTGTGCTCTTCAAAGACATCAATGTCTGCAATGTCCCTCCATTTAACCCTGTTTGTCCTGTCAGTTTCAATTACTGTCAGGTTCACAAGGAAGGAAGTGGGCAAAGTATTATTTGATACATTTGGCAATGTGATGCACTAATTGGTGTTTTACTTCTCAGCTAAGGCTATCCTGTTGAATATGGATGACTGGAAGGTGACATCAAGCTCTGAGCTGCCAGGGCATCCTCCTCATCTCATCGCAGACACCTTTCCCTTCTACACTGAAAGAGAGAAAGTGTTCATCTCTAAGAGAGACAACTTCTACCCTTGGATCCAGATTGAGCTGCCTGCAAGAGTGACTATAGTGGCAATGGAAGTTATATCTCCTCCATCATCCCTTGGGCAACACTTGGAAGTAAGAACTATTGAATAGATAGAATTATAATGCTTATACGTATATGACATTATACTGATACTTGCATAATTATACCTAATTACTACTGATGTTGAATAAATCTATGTATCCCCATGAGTACAATGACTTAAAGAATTTGTGATTTGATTATAAAGGTTACAATTAAAAGACCTTAATTTTTCTAGGTGAGAGTTGCAGATGAGGATGTCAGCCAGGTCCAAACTAATGGAGAACGATTTTGCCATGCTCCAGTCTGTCACATCACTGGAATCTCAAATGCAGCAAGCAAGGTGTTTGACTGCAGCACAACTCTCACTGGCCGCTATGTCACAATCCAAAAGTACCTGACAGATATTGAGGGCAACTGGCAGCTTGGGGTGGCAGAAGTCATGATCTACCATCTGAGGAATAATGACAAGAAATAGCTAACACCAAATAATATCTGTACAGCAGCTCAGTGTTTTAAGCTGCCTTTTTTTACACAGCATTAATTTTCTTCTAGTAATAACTTAATGTCAATACAGCACTATGTAATGCATTAGAAACTTGAACTAAAATGATTTTATGCATACCCACACATTACACCAAATAATATCTGTATAGCATCTAAATTTTTAAAGCTGTTTTTTTATACAACAGTGATTTTTCTCCCAGTTGTAATAATGTAATGTCAACCATGATTTTCCAATACACTAATACTTAAAGTAAAATGATCTTATATGCACACTAAACATTTACCGAAGGCGCAACACCGTAGCCACGTTGACACACCAGTTCCCGTGAGATCACTGAAGTTAAGCAACGTTGGGACTGGTTAGTGCTTGGATGGGTGACCACCATGGGACAGAAGGAAAGGAATGAGAA
>JAAUYM010100002.1_pt1 | contig 13173 bp, 14 predicted proteins | sample 7278001 | NCBI WGS metagenome assembly JAAUYM01 (sample SAMN14350224, study PRJNA611818) | marine sediment metagenome | isolation source: surface marine sediment (1.8m) | place: French Polynesia: Moorea | collected 2018-08
GGTGCGCTCCTCAATGGCTCCGAAAGTGCGCCGAACCCTTGGTGGTTGGGAGGGGACTTGTACCAACGAGCAAAACACGAGTTGCTTGTTTCTACCTGACGGCCATGGCCTCCATCAGTTCGAGGATGTCCATCCCGTTCTCCTCCAGGACTTCGTCCAGCTCCTCCTCCAGGTCGATCAGCCCCTCCACAAAGTCTGGATTGAACTGCCGCTGGTAGAGGACCAGGTTGGAGACAGCCGGGTCGAACGCCATCGTGATGTAGTTTGCCAAGTCGTTGGACACCCCGTAATCTGAGGGTAAGTGAAATCTCTCTTTTTGTTGCAGAGATGGCAAGAATTTGCATAACAGCAACAGTTAGCACATACAAATGCCTAACCTTGCATTCTGTCCTTGTCGAAGTATCTGGAGTGGCAGAAGGTGAGGTTGGGATATCTGATGACCTCGGCCGAGGTGTAGAAGACGGTGTCGGACAGCCTCACGTCCCTGACGAAGTCGACCAGCTCCAGCAGAATGACGGCCGGCAGCCCGAGCATTATGACCATGATGAGGGCGAAGGCGGAGACCCTGATGAAGTTGACGGAGGTGCGGTTGTACCAGGCCACGCCGTGACAGGAGCTCCAGTCGGCCACCAGGGAGGCCCACGCGCCGAAGCGGTTGCCGGACGAGCCGTCGTCATCGTCCGCACCGTCCGTTCCCGCGACGCCCTCCACTTGTGATGATAAGTCGTCGGCGATCTTGTTATTTCTCATTTTGGCACTAGAAGGACACAGAATGCTTCTTTGCAAATCACATTTGGAAAAACGGCTGAAGACGCAGGCTCTTAATTTACCTCAATTATTTTCTGGCAGTAGTACGTAGACCTCGTTTACTCTAAGAAAGATACTTTTAAGCCCAAGCAAACTGTTCCCTTTCGTGCTATAACTGGGGAAAATCTCTGAGAAGTTCTTGATTTCATAAAGCTGTTCTTAACAAGTAGTGGTTCTCTGTACAAGTGAAGCACACTGTACTACTACTCGTAGTTCCGCACCCGGAACTACTGTACTCTTGCACTGCAGGTGGAATGTCTCCGTGCGCTACAGGTTTTGCATGATGACTATGATAGCTTCTTGGTGTACCACAATGCCGCCGCGTTGTCCTCTCTCCTTTCCTCCCCTTTCTCTGTTGCTTCCCTTCCTCCCTCTCTGTGCTCCTGTTACTAACTACAACTTCTCTGTCTAATTCCGTGGCGAGCTATCCGAGCAAGATTTAGCCCAGATAATGGCTGCCCTTCTAGTAGTATTATGGCACACGCCACATGCAACAACAACAAAAAAATAATTGACTCCGAGCGGAGTGACGAGTGTGCCATTATTAGCCTCCGGTCCCCCCCTCTACCTGGCGGACGAATAGGAGAGGCCTCTGCCATCGAAGTCTTTCTCCTCCCCTTTCTGGCGCACCACCAACACCATGGTCCCACAGGTCCGATCATAGGACTGCGGAGGAGGGGGCAAGTCAACACTGCACCTTCGATCTCCCCCTCCCTCTTTTCCCGCAAATGCGATTAAATGAGCAGGGACACGGTCACACGATCCTCCTCCTCCTCCCCTTCCTCCCCAATGCAGCCCAAACAATTTCGAACAATCGATCTATAGATTGTTATACCCAACGAAACATCTGGAGTCTCTAAGTAGTCTACGACCGGTCTAGGACAACCGATTTTGTTCAGAGGTTGAAGAATACTTAGAGACTGCAAATGTGTCGTTGGGTAGAGGGGAATATTGGTGACACCTCCATCGAAAAAAAAGAAGCAAAGAAAATAACCCCCTCCCTGCCATGTGCCCGAGTGATGAAGGGGGAAAAAACCAATTCTTTGTGGTAGACAATCGATAGCTGAGCAGTGTTAACTTATTCATTAAAGATGGAGTCGGCTCTTGCGTGCGTGCGTGCGATGTCTTAATTTGCTATATGCCTGATGATGGCTGCTGAAGTTCATTGGCTTTCTATCACTGCCATTGGGTGTGTGTGGGGTGGATCATTTCTCCGAACGGGAAACACCGTGCAACCGCCCGATTTTTTTTTTACCCAATTGTTTGAAAAGCGGCAGGTTTGACATTATTGCTCCGGTTTTTGCATAGTTTTTTTATAGTCCCAGTTAGCAGTATGTGACATCCCGTTTTACGTACCTACAGTACTACATAGGTACTCCTTTGGTAGCAGCATACGGACAACATGCCCTAAATACGCACCTAGTATCGTACCTGGTAAGCGCATCAAGCACAAACAGAGAGAGAGAGAAGGGAGGGTGTTTGTCGGACTGGACGATATACTGATCAATAATTCACAGAACTTGAAAGCTGTGAAAGGGATGGTGGCCTCTCTTCTGAAAAGACAGCAACTATTCTCGTAGCATGCGGTTGGTTGTTTTCGTGTTTTCTCTCTCTCTCTCTCTAATTTACCCTCTTTCTCTTTCTGACGATGTTGTACAGTACTAATGCGGGGCTCAGTGGGTATAGTGTGCCATACGTACACCCATTTGCAGTAGTACCTACCTGCAGCTAATGGCAAACTTTTCATGGACGGCATGTTAATTACTGTAGCATAGTAGGTAGGTAGGTTCTCAATACGGAGACCACAATTATGTTTTTATTCCGCGTACTAAACCCCCAAAAAAAGCGAGAAGGGGGCGGGAGGGGGGAAGTGACATGATGAGCAGTTTGAGGGGCAAAGGGAAAAAAGGATTAATAACCCAAGGGAGCGATAAAAAGCTTTTTTTCTAGTCCTATGTGTGTGCGTGTGTGATCGATCAATCCAGCGTGGAGGAGAGAGAGAGAGAGAGAGAGAAGAGTCGACGGTGGTGATTTTCCTCAAAATGGCAACGGGACACGACATTAGTGAATTGTGGAGCAAATGACGACAATCACTTTTGCACTGTCTTCTACCAATAAAACTTTATTTATTATAGCGTCAAAGAGACTGTGCACTTTTTTCCCCGACAGAATGCGGGCCTTAAAACAGCCTTGATTATGGTCAGTGCACGATAACCCGACTGTACTCTGTAACATTGATTTTTTTTGCTTGATGTTATCTAGAAACTAACGTTAACGTGGAACTATTAAAGTTGACGAAAGAGATGTCTGTTTAAATAGAAAAAATACGTAGTTAAAAGAACGTGTAAAAATACAACTTGCTGATATATCTGAGACGTCAAATTTTATAGAGCTTCACTAGCTGCAGCACTTGCTGTTTAATTCCACACTGTACAGTACTGTACTGCAGTTTCTTACACTGAAGTTTTACACATAAATATCGTAAACCTTAGAACCTTATTTGCTTTGCTTAACACCAAGTGACACTGCGTTAAACCTCATTTATCCGTCCAAGAGTTTGCTAGAGAAATTGTGAATTTTAGGCTGCTGAAATCCGTATTTTTTGTGGAGGAGGGAGGTGACATTGGAACTGAGAGTAACATACGCGTACAAGTCTGTCTGTTTGCTATGAAGGAAGGAGATTTGTGGGCCCAGAGAGAAACTGCTTCAGCTCTGCAAGAAAGATAACCACCCGACAATGAGTATTTGGGGGATTTTGGACATGGCATGTAGGTACTTATGATTATGAGTAGATGGTTAAGATTAAATAGTGAGCATTCTCTATGGAGGGATCATTTTCACTGTACTATACTAGAGAAAAAGGTAACAGCAGCAGCAGCAGCTTGCTCTCTCTCTCCATTGAGGCTGAGAGCACGCACATGTACTCGCACATACCATCCCTCTCTTCCTCCTCCTCTCCCCTTTGAACTGGATTGGCGTCTTTGTGGAGCGCTGTTGCCAGAATCGGCTTAAATTTTCAGTTGGGCACTTAAATGTACAGCAAGAAGATGCTGCCATTTCACTTGAATGTGCAACTGTCGTGTCTGAAATATTTTTGACGTAAGTGGATTAGAACATTCTACATCTATATGGAATTCTATTGTCAGAACACCGGAATCCTCTGGGGTAGATAAACAACTTTTAATATTTTGAGATATTTCTTAGTAGGAATTGGCCAATCCAACCTCAACAGATCTGGCACATTGACAATGAAGAGGGGCAGACAGAAGTCCGTAGAGAAAGGGAAGAGGGAGTTACTGCTGCTGCTGCTATCTGGGAGACTCGTTTCTCTCATGGTGTGAGGCAGCGTTGCCAAACTGGATCATGTGCTGCCACATTTCCCATTGTATGGCAAAGTTTCTTGGAGTCTGACCCTTGCCATCACCTTGGTTTACTGCCAATCGCGATTTTGGAAATGGTTCCACAATCATATAATTTGGCAAGTAACTCTCCTCTCACCATCTGCCCACCCTTCTCTTCTTCCGTCCACTATGCCACCACCTCTTCTTCTTCTCTCCAGTCCATTCGTCCTGTGTGTGTGTGTGTGTAGTATCCACCCCCCCTTCCAGCGAGCGAAGCAGCCAGAGAGAGGAGGAGGAGGAGAGTGAAGCTCGAACTTCGGCGTCGTTGGGTTGGGTCGGGTGCGTGCACCAGCCACCAGGAAAGAGAAAGAAAGAAGGAAGAGGAGGAAGAGGGCAGGGAGGAGAGGGGAGAGTAGGACTAGGAGGACGGGCGCGGCGGACGGTCCTGCACAAGATTTGCCTCGTAGAAAAGCTCATCCTATACTAAAGGGTTGAGAGGACGCCTTTTTCGAGGCCGCAACATAGCCAGACCGACAACCAAGTAGCAGCCTCAGTCGTCCGGCGGCCGTCACACAGGTAAGATTGCAAGGACTTTCTCTTGCGAGCGGAAATTGCTTAGACGGATGGCTTAAAATTTCTGTCAGAGTATTAACTCCTTGCCCTTCTTGCTGATTTTTTAAAAAGTCAGAAAGCTGGAAAGGTTTTTTCGAAACAGTCTTTACATTTTGGAGCGCGGGTTTGGGCTCTTTGTAACAATAATGAACCTTTTTTTACCTTAAAAAATAACTATTCCAACCTCAACTTTAATTGCATCTGATGCAATATGACACTACTTAAATAGCTGCCACACCTGTGAAATTAAAAGAAAGCATTTTTCCACTGCGCGCCCTTTGTCCTCAAAATCTGCTTAAGCAGCTCAAGATTTGAGATGAAAGCGGACTTGAGAGAGCAAGTTTTTTTTTATCCTTGGCGTCGCCTCAGCAAGTTTTTTCTCCTCTTTTTAATGGGACGCGTTTTATTTCGCAGCAGCAGCACTCACTACTAGTCCGAGGGAAAAAGTTCTGTATCTTTGAGTTTCAGTTTCAAATCCATCCTTAGTACTACCGTCCTATCTCTTGGGTGACATTTGTAACACACGCACACGTAGAGTAGTATGTAGTAGTTTGTGCAGTTGTGGGTAATTTGTAGTTTGCAGTTTGTGTGCTGTGATTACATGCTTCTACACATTCCTGCTCATCCAGTGGTTTTTCCTTACTACATTTAAATGTAAAAAAAAGGATTTTTTTTTCTTTAATATTGACGGTTATGAACTGGGAACGAAATCTGCCAATTCCTCCAAAAGTCTGCAAATGTGAGCAGTTCAAAACTGATACTGAAGCTTCTTTTTTCCTCTCTCGTTTAGTTCTTTTCCTCTGACACATTTTTTTTTTTTAGAAACGCCTCAGATTGAAGCCACTTGAATGCGTCTCCCTCTCTCTCTCTCTCCCTCCCGCCCTGTTGTCATACTCAAGTTGCTCTGATCCACCTCGCACAGCTATTTCTTTTCGGGGAATTTAAAGTCCTGAAATCTGGTGCTTGTTGCCGAGCGTGATGGTGTAAAACATAGTTTCTTCCGGAAGTTACTCTTTGATTCCGTCATTGATTGATGACGCAGACAAGAAACGTCACCAATTGGATGGGGGTTCTTGAAGCCCACAGGCCAAATTATCAACGCATGCCTAGTGTAATATGAATTGACATGAATTGTGTGTGTCTGGTTTGGCCCGCATTTCTCATTTCTCAGTCTTTCCGCAGCCCACATCTTTTTTTCTCTTGCATCTCCCTTCCACCTAGTGCCCCCGGGTCCTATACCTAGTATACCTATAACACTGTTTCTGTTTCTGTGTAGGAGTCGCCTTAGTTCGTTGGTCGGATCGATTCATTTGGCACCGAGAGAGAAAAAACATCCAAGATGTATGACAACTTCGGAGGTTTCGCCGGCTACTTCAAGAAGAAGAAGTCCTACATCGACAACTCAACCTTTCAGCTGCACTACAGGGTGAGCAACTAGTAGAAGTACTGTGTACACAAGCGTTCTACTATTGTAAAGGAAAAGACAACTTTGATTGAACGACGTTACGATTTCAGGTGACGTTTGGCCTGCTCATCCTGTCCTCCCTGCTGGTGACAATGACCCAGTTCTTCGGCGCCCCCATCCAGTGCATCGTGGCCGGGATCCCCGGCGGCATCATGAACACCTACTGCTGGATCCACGGCACCTTCACCATCCCGTCGCAGCTGGCCAAGCGGATCGGGGCGGAGGTGCCGCACCCGGGCGTGGCGCCGCTCTACAACCCGGACTTGGCGCAGGAGCGGGGACACATTGGGTGGACGCCCGACGGAGACGAGCTCCGACACGCCTGGTACCAGTGGGTGGCCTTCGTCCTCTTCATCCAGGCCGTCATGTGCTACTTCCCTCACTACCTCTGGAAGTCCTGGGAGGGCGGCAAGCTGGTCATGCTCGTTCAGGACCTGGACGGGCAGATGCTGGACGGGGCCGCGGAGGAGTCCCGCGGCAGGCGCACCGCCATCGTGCACTACTTCTTCAGGACCCTGCGCACTCACAACTCATACGTCTTCAAGTTCGTCTTCTGCGAGGTACTCAACCTGGTCAACATCCTCCTACAGGTTTGTTGAAGATTCACATATGGCGACAGATTTCGTGTGTACAAAGAATGTGATCTTACCCACAGATCTGGCTGATGGACTGGTTCTTTGGCGGCCAGTTCACCACGTACGGCGCGGAGGTGTTGGCCGTCTCGGAGCAGCCCATCGAGGAGAGGGTGGACCCGATGAACAGGGTGTTCCCCAAGGTGACCAAGTGCACCTTCCACAAGTACGGTCCCTCCGGAACGGTAGAGAACCACGACGGACTCTGCGTCCTGGCCATGAACATCATCAACGAGAAGATCTACGTCTTCCTGTGGCTCTGGTACATCGTCCTTACTGTGTGGACCTCCATCCACCTCATGCTCAGGATCGTCTCCATTGCCAGCGGGTAAGTTGTTAGTCATGTACTCGCAGTTTTTCTTTTCCTTCCACCTTATCCGTCTCCCCCCCCCCCTTCCACGTTCCAGGCACGCCCGCTACCTGCTGTTCTGCAACCGCGTCAAGTCGGTCAACCGGAACGACGTGTCGGCCGTCCTCAGGAAGACCCACTACGGCGACTGGTTCATCCTCATGCAGGTGGGTGGTGAAGTTGCAAAAAAAATTGAGAATATGGTTTTTTTCTGCTTTCTGGTTTTTTTAATTACTGTACGTAGTTCCAAGTCTTGTTTAGATAGGTGAAACGATGGATTTTAAACTTTTTTTTTCTTTTAGATGGCCAAGAACATCAACCCCGCTGTGTTCCATGAGATCGTGTTGGACATCAGGGATCGCAAGGACCAGAAGAGAGCGGAGAATGTCCAGGATTGAGCGGGACAGGAGAGCAAGATGAATGAAGAAGAAGTGTGTGGAGAATGTGGATGTTGCGAAGACGCGAGAAAGAAAGAAAGAAACCAGAACTGACATATCAACTCTGCCTAGATAAGCGCAAAGAAAAAGAAACAATCTGAATTCCTCTTCTCTCTTTCCCTTTTCCTTCATACTTTCTGTAGCCATTCTCCCCCCCTATCCCTGTCAATAATTTGCATATCTACGAAAAGACTAACAACGCAAGAACCAAGATGCTTAAATCTTGACCTTGTACTACTATGTTGTCGACTGTATGGAGTCGAGAATGGCGACTTAATAGTACGATTATATGCTTCTTTTCCTCCCCCTCTCCCTCCCTCATTTTCTGCTTTCAAAAACTTCCATCAAGTGCTCAAAGAATCGCTTTCAATAAGAACAAGTGCATTTGCTACAGAGTCTGCTCCTGTAAATAATGTTTTTATAAGCAAGCAGTTTAGTTCGATTAATTGTTTTTAGTCACAACCTTTTTTCCCGTCACATGGTAAATCGATTGTCGGGTGTTTCCAGGCCTTCTTCCCCCGTCTCAACACAAAACTGCATCACAAGAATTGAAAAGTGATCCCCTCACATAAATCCAACAAACTACCCAAGTGTTCAACACAAGAGATATTTTTCTACACCGATCTGGCAAAAAAAAAACAACTAATAACGGTATCTAATTTTTTTTTCGAGTACGTGCATACTTTTGCTGACAAAAGTATAATAATTGTATGATGATGGGTCTGCAGATCGAATGTGCATATTTGTGAATAAACAGAGCTTCAAAAAAGTTTTGCTTTGTTAGGGGTTATATTCTTTAAAAGGTCTTACTGGATTTGTTTCTGAATGCACTGCAATACGTACGTACATACAGTAACTAGATATTTGATTTGGTTACACGCTGAACAGAATACGTAAATTTCAACGTTTATACCCGTAAGGAAGGTAACATTACCCGTAATTGTAGCATCACGATTTGAACAACAAACGTCTCTACCCGTATTCATGTTACGCTTAAAGAGTACCCGTAGCTTGATGATTACGATAGAAAGTGCTCCAGAGTCTCAAGTTTCCTGATGGCCCTGGATCTCCTGGAGCCTGATCCTGATTTTCCTGTCTGGGAGGAGCAGGGTGTTGTGCTTCTGCCCCATGTCCGACTCGGCTTTGCCCTCTGGCAGGGAGAGGCGGAAGCGACTGGCCAGGGTGGCCAGGAGCAACGTCATGTCCTGCTCAGCAAACCTGGACAAAAATAAAAACCCGCGATGGGAGTAAATACGTAAAACGAGCTTATATTTGCATGCGGGCGGTGCTGCCCCAAGACTGTCTGGCGTCCGCCGTCCAACAACCTCTTTCCCGGGCACATCCTGGGGCCCCTGCTGAACGGGATGAAGAGGAACGGGTGGACGTCGCCGGCGTCCCCGTGTCCGCGCAACCACCGCTCCGGGCGGTGCGCATCCGGGCTCGGGAAGTGCGCCGGGCTGCGGAAGTGGACGAACGGGTTGAGGTCGACGTGGGTGCCGGCGGGAACGGAGAAGCCGGACAGCACCAGGGGGACCGGGGTCACCCGGGAGGTCTCAGAGTTGTTCGGGTACAGCCTGAAAAAACAAAAAAAACAATTCCTTACGAACAGTTGTTTGTGTTAGCGTTTATTCAACTACGTAATTTTCTGCCAACCTGAGCGTCTCCTTGATAAACGCCTTGGTGTAGACCATCTTTGCAGCGTCTCCGGCCCTCAGACCTTTCCCGCCCGTGACCCGCCTGACCTCCCTTCGGATCTTCTCCTGGGAAAGGGGATTCGCTGCCAAGCAGTGCAGGTTGAACAGGATGGTAGGCGTGGTTGTGGAGAGGCCGTCCGTGAACAGTGAGAAGCAAATGATGCCAATATCCTTGTAGCTTTTTCATGAGACGGATTTTTTTTGTTTGAAAGTAGTTTTTTTTTTGTCAATGCGTAGTTTTTACAATACCTGAGTTCCTCTTTAGAGAGCAGGTAGGCCAAGAACTCAAAGTTCGCTCTTTCAGATTCGCTGCCAGACTGCACAACACGGCTGAAGTCTCGGAAGGCTTGTTCAACCATACCAAAGACTCTGAAAAAAAAAATAGCATTCTTGTTATGTATTTTACTACAATTTAGCTTGCTCAAATTGTCCGTCGTAGGAGTGGATACCTTGCGGTGAGCACGTCTTCCGCAGCCACCAGCCTCTTCCAGGATGGCGTTGGGAGGAACCTGTACAGGGGCAGACCTAGGCGCATTCGGTCAGTCAACTGGAGGAGGCAGTCAAAGTGCTCAGATTAAACATCAGTTTCGCATCATTTCCAGCAATTTCCAGCATCAACCTCGAACATGTCTTCGTTGGCAGCGATGATCTCTTCGGCTTCCTTCTCTCTGTCCCCGCCTCGTCCCGCCAGATATCCCAGCCTCCTTCCAAAGACCACCTTTCCCATGCTCTCCATGTTCCACTTTGCCACCCTCTTCTCCAGGTTGTCCACCACTCCAGAGCGGGGATCCCGGGCTGTCCAGAGGCTGTCCACAAAGTCGCAGGCAACGTCCCTCACAGAACCAAAATGGAATTCCACCTGTCAGAAAATTATTTAGGATTGCTTCTTTACGTTGCTCTAGTACCAGTATTAACCATGTTCTATAGTAATGCCTCCGTCACCTCTTCTTTCCTGAGCATCTTCTGTTGGCAGTTCTTTCTCAGCTTGTTCCACTTCTCCCCGTTGAGGTTCCCCAGCCCGAGCGACATGTGTTTCTCGCTCCGATAGAGCTGTAGACCCTCCTGCAGTGGGGGCGTCTCAGGCCACCGGCCTTCGTTCAAGCTTACCTGAGATAAATGAAATGACGGGCAATTGGCGTACTAAATAACATATGGGAAATCACCCACCCGGCTGCCTTAAAAATAAAAGACTTGCCGTCCGAATGTCTTCCGGTTCGAAGACGTGCAGGATGGTCTTCATCCCGCCGGAGATGCCCTCCCTGACCAGAGGACCGTAACGGCGATGGAGCTCTTGCAGCGTCTCGTGATATCTAGGCCGGGGGGGGGAGAGAAATGACGTCAACCGTGCATGACAAAGACCTATTGTTGTTGCAGTTGCTGCTGTTGTTGTTGTTGCAGTGGGAGGGGCTACGGCATGATGTTAACCACATGCGTGACAAAGTCCTAATATCGTCTGTAATGTTTTCCTACCTGGTGTGATCGGAGTGTCCCCATCTCAGGCGGTTCAGCAATCCTCCCAGCAACGGGACGGAGGCCGGGCCGGGGATGGACTCGAACGGCCTCGGGGCAGCCTCCAAGTCTGCCACGGCCAAGGAGGTGGAGGGGGTGGAGGCGACGGAGGCGACCCTCCTGAGGGCGGCGATGGAAGACGCGGGCCATCGCATGGCTAAACCGCTGCTGGCTGCTGACCTCCTTCCTTCTCCGTTCACATGTTTTGAAGCGAATGTTGTATCCTCTGTCCGGTTCCTTTCCTTCGTCGATGGGCACTCGATAAGGAATGACCAAAAAAAGAAGAAAATAACAGATCGAAAAGGAAGGTATTTCTGGTCACATTCAGTTGTGGGCTGTGGGCTGCAGGGACGGGGGTGGAGGAGAAGGTCGTTCATCCTGAAGAAAAACAGAAGGCGCTCGAGTACCTACTACGCAGAATTTTTTCCGATGCTCAACTTTAGATTTAAAAGAAGAGTTAGGTATATGAAAAAAATTGGCCCATTCGTGAAAAAAACTGCATATTATGGGACTTCGTCCATCTTTCTTTAAACTTTTTGTTGGGTAGGAAGCTACCATCCCCTTCCCCCATATGGTAGTGAGGAGGCAGAGACACTTCTTCCCATACATAGGCACCGGATCAACTCTCGGAGGGACGGGGTAAGAGTTCCGCTTTTACCTAAGTGGGGGTATGGGATTGAAAAGTCAAAATTTTAGGTTTTGTTTGCATTTTTATTAACACGTCAGACAACTGTTTATGGGAGGAAAAGGGGTACAGTATTAGTATTATGTAAATAGCAAGAGTTTAGGGGGGTGGGTAACCCCCTTGCTCCCACCCTTGCCCAAGTGTGCTCGTGCCCATTTATAGGCTTGTACAAAGTATTGTACAAGCTCTCCCCCAAAGAAGATCGACCCACAGTGTGTCTTTTGTACCATAGTATGTAGTATACTACCGGTAGTATGTTTCGCTTTTCGGCGAGAGGTTGTTAGCAGCCTGCTCAGACTTATCGTTAAAAACACCCATTCACCCTCCTCCTCCATCATTTCTGGTCCTGATGGCGGACCCAGATAAATGCCTCTGCTTATTTCTTCTGGCCGCGTGCTACTACATAGAGCGTTCTTTTTCGGCCTGCAGTATTTTGTGGTAGACTTTACTAACATAACACATATTCTGAGTGCGGTGTTTTTCTTTAAAAAAGTTTAGGCATGAAATTTAGGTACCCAACTTTTACCCTTCATTTCCAGCTGGTGCGAATGCGAGTACTAGATATTAAGAACAAATATTAATAAAGTCCTAGTTATAATCTGAGAACAATAGGTAGCTAACGGGAAGAGAAAAGTTTCAATTTAGCGCAGGAACTCTGGCAATTAATTAAAATGAGCACAAGCGCGACTACAATAAATGACGTATAAAATAAAGCATTTAATACGTACAGCTGCTGCGGACATTATCATTAACGCCAATGTACTCGTATGGTTCTTGAGGCCCTAACGACAAAGACTTGCCCCTATTTGGGGCAATACATACAACTCATACATACCTCAATACAGCATCGTCTATCAAAGAAATTGAAATTGTAATGCAAAGGAAATGTTGGTAGATTTTAACGCGTGGACAAGTGGTGGAGAGAAGCAACAACGATGATAACATGCTCCTTATAACTTTTTCCCGGAAAAATCTTATCCCTCAAAAAAGAGAGGGAGATAGCGCAAACTTTTTGGGCGACCCATTAGGAAAATTTTGCCCATTTCTTCTCGTCCCCCTCCCCCTGAGCTTCACACACTTTGACTTTTGCGACTCATAATTGTTGGGCAGTCGAGAGGCAAAAAGATCTTTGAGTCTTTTTTATGGAAGGGCGGGGAGTCAGTGTTGGGTGAGCAACGAGCCATGGAGGAGACGGTGGGCGGCAAGAAGAGGGTGAAGATGAGAAAGCTGCACGACATCAAGGAGGAGGAGGACGGCCAAGACGAAGAGGGTGGGCGGAGGAACAGAGGAGAGGGAATCACCATGGCGGCGTTGGCCGAGGATGACAACAACGACGGCGGCGGAGACGACGACGGCGACTCCTCCACGGAGAGCTACCAGGCAGCCAGAGACAACATGGGATTCGTTGGAGACGAAGAAGATGGAACAAGAGACAGGAGTAAAGGAGGAACCCGACAAAGCATTTGTGATCTCAAAGTAGTACGACTATAACCCCTCTAGAGCAACAAATTTATGATCCTAGATGGGTTGTACTACAGGGTGTTCATTTTAAATTGGGAAAATCCAGGCATCAACTATAAGGTGCTGTATTTCCGTAACCACATGAGATATCTGAGTGAAATTTTCAGGGCAGCTTTATGAC
>JAAUYM010061157.1_pt1 | contig 13166 bp, 17 predicted proteins | sample 7278001 | NCBI WGS metagenome assembly JAAUYM01 (sample SAMN14350224, study PRJNA611818) | marine sediment metagenome | isolation source: surface marine sediment (1.8m) | place: French Polynesia: Moorea | collected 2018-08
CTACCGCGTTAGTTTTTTTGTTGGCCAAAATTCATCTCCCGTTAATTTCTGTGGGTCTTTTTTTCACTGAGAAATTTAACGGGAGTCCTCTTTTTGCATTTTCATGATAGGTTATTTTTAAAAGTTTTGCCCAAGTTAATGAAATTCGTATCACATTACCAAAAACAACAGAATACCAAGGGATAAAGATGTTTATATGATTAAAGCGTAGTAAATTCAATTAATTATAGTCTGAACAAATTAAAGCTTTTTCTTCTTCATAACTTTTGCAGTTTTCCTTACAATATCTTTTCCTTCAGTTGTCCCCTTCACTACTTTATCAACAAGTTCAACAGTCTTATGCCAAATATCAAGCTTTCTATCAATAGTATCAAGCTTTCTATCAATTTCAATTTTATCTTTCCTATTCATTATACGAAAATGATCCTTCTAATAAAGTACATATTGTATTGGACACTAACTTATAGCTATCTTTAGTATATCCACCTCCAAGAGTCATAGTAAATGGTATTTTTCTTCTATTCAAAGATTGGAACACATATATATCTCTTTCCAAAATTCCCTTCAGAGACACACTCAGGCGGCCTAGAGGATCTTTACAATAAATATCAGTTCCAGCAATATAAAAGGCAATAGAAGCTTCTCTATTCTTTTTTAGGAATAGAGGAAGATGCCTTTTCAATTTTTCCAAGTATACTTGATCATCATCTCCTGAAGCAAGACAAACTTCATAATCTATACGCTTTTTAGCCCACGAATCCTGTGGGTATATATCGGCGTTGTACATATCAAAGAAAGTAATATTGTTATCTTCAAAGAAGACTCGCTCTAAACCGTTACCTTGATGGGCATCTAAGTCAATGACTAATACTTGATTATTTTGATTGAGCCTTCCTGATTTTCTGAGAGACATTATAGCAACTGAAATATCTGAATATATGCAAAAACCTTGGCCTGTCTGCTTACTAGCATGATGATAACCTCCAGATAAGTTTGCTGTTGCACCACACTCAAGCGCATAATAAGCACCAAGTACAGTTCCCATAGTTGCCCATCGCATAGGCAAAAGGATATATTTATCTAATACATTTGAGGAAATAAAAGCTAATGGGAAAAACTCAAGAGCTTTCGCTAAATAACGAGAACTTTCAAGTGCATTAAGATAACTTTCAGGATGAACAGTTAATAGGTCGTTCTTGTTTACAGAGTGTTTTGGATAAAGAGTCAGATCTTTTAGTCTGCTACCAAACATCTTTTTTAACTCTTTCCACGCTTTACTATACTTGCAGCTATCAAAAGAGTGAAACTTTTCTAAACCATGAAACTTGATATCGTAGTTTGATGAATAAATGACTCGTGGGGAATTCATCTCAATTATCCAAATAACCATTCTAGTTGATGAGAATATGCAGCTACGTCACTTACAGAGTAAGTGAAAGGTAAGATTGAATTAGGCCTTGGAACACCAGACAAATCTTCTAGATTATCAATAACTACATAACAACAATTTCGACCTATCAGTTGCCATGACTTGTTTTCCCAATACACTCTGAAGCTTTTAATTCGAAGATGTTTTGGGTTTGGAAGATTTTTAAGTAGGATTGTTTCATCAGCTTGTCGTCCTATATACTCAGACTCTAAATGGCTTTCTTCGTAGTAGCTCTCTGGCATCACTGAAGATTTTCGATTCCTAAATGACTCAATCATATTCTTCTTTTTACGATGAAATGGCCAAAAACTTACGTAAATACTCTCTGTTTCTTCAATAATTTCCATTGATACATGACCAGGTTTACCAAACCATATATAGATACGTACCTTAAAAAGCATCTGAAATACTCCTGATTACCCAATTAATTTACTTATTCTTACAAAACACATTATTATTATTAATTTTGTCGGCCTCTGAACCACCTATATCCACCATCTGTACGTTTATCTTGTTTATTATTGGAGTCCTCTATAATTTCAGATGAACTTGTTATATTGATAACTTGTGAATTGTTGACATTCTTGTTATCCAAAAGATCGCTGTCCTCGTTTTTTAATTGTGAAGTAGTGCCATCCAACACAGGTGGTAGAAGTGTGTTATTATACATTCTTCCACTTATCTTCTTAGATGATGGTTCTGAGTCTAGTCTTGAGTAATGATTCCTTGAATCGCTGAGCCAAATATTATATTTACCTTGGCAATCTGATTTTATTTTCCATGATTCCCCGTTAGAATCTTCAGTTACCCAGCCGACTCTTGCAGTTGCCATCGTATTTAGGAAACTTCGATACAATATTTTGTAGTTGACGGCCATTTTTGGACTACTTTCATTTACCATTATGTTACTTAGGTCTATAGTGTGTGTTTTATTATTAGTCATATTTAGGAGACCATATAGGAAAGGAGATATAGAAATCCCTGTTCTTCTTACAACATCCAAAGCGTTTTCCAATTCCTCAATTTCACTTTGTGTAGGTTGTATTATTGGAGGTTTATTAATAGCATTTAATATTTCCGCTATAACCTCTTTTACTGATGTTATTGGAGAAATTAAAAAAATATTTGCTAGATTTCTTAAAGAAGATGATGATGACGCTTTTGTAACTACTGCTGTACCCATTAGTAGTAGAATAATTCCATCGAAACCTATTGCTAGTCCCATTGCGGAGTATGCAGATGGTTCCCCAGCACGAAGCATGTAAACAGGGGCAATTATCAATTCGTCTAACTCTTCCATAAAGTAATCTTCTCTTCTTGGGGAGGAGGGTATCTCTTTAGAAAACTCCCCTGGAATTAATGCATATAGTGAGTTGCTAAGATTAAATATCTCAGTTGTACTTAATTGTTGTAATGTTCTTCCTTGGATGATCTTATTCTTTTTTCTTTCAATCAAATTCAATTGCTCTTCATATTTCGAAACTATTGCAGCTTGATTCTCTCTATCCACCTGAAGTTTTCGATACCATTCCCCCCGTCCACCACCACGTCCGCTAGTACATCCATCCTTATTTTCACACACTAATAATTTGTCTAATCTTTTCAATTCCTCTTTGACTTTAGATAGCTTATCTCTAATTGGTCCTAGGTTTTTGTTCTCAAACTCACTATACTTTGATATCGCTTTACTCAGACTTATTTCTTCACGTTTTTCATCAGTCATTATCTTCCAATAAGTGAAGAAGCTTGCATAGACGCAGAGACTAGCGAAGAAAAGTGCAGATATCCATTTACGTAATGGAGCACGTTTCATAATCAAGCCTGATAAAAGTGTCAATAACACAGTTTGGGATAATAATCCTGCGACTAGGGCAATCGAAAATGGGAGTATATACGTTGCACCAATCACTGTTGAAACTCCGCTTACGGTATTCAGCCCCACCAATAAAAACAATAGACCATTATCCCGTCGTGTAATTGCCATATTGAAATATCTCCACTTCTCCTAGGCGGTTATATTTAGTTTACTTTATTCATACTAACTACAAAAATCCCTGAAAGCTTTATATAGAGAGGCTTTTACCTAAATACGCTACTTTGTAGCTTCACTATTCGTTACTTCGTAACTTACTTGGACGGCGGAAACCCTTGTCCAGAGCAGCTTTCGCTGCTATTGATAAGCAAAGCTTATAGGTTTAGGGTATATAGAGACAAAAGGGAATTGCTTATGAGTGGCTTGTAGCAAGGGTTTGAAAATTGGATTTATAGCGTATATGCTATGGATTAATATTTCGTAACTTATCAATGGAGTAATCAAATGGCAGTCACTCGCCTTTAGCCTTTATATGATCGACGAGGAAAGCTAAAAGGATATGTTGATAAGTACACAGGTGAGGAATATATGAGACCTCTTGCAAAAGTCTTTTATGGTATAGTTAAGGATTATTTTGTTTCGATCGCCACAATGGATAGCGATCGCTATCTCATGACAGTATTGACAAAAATAAACAATCTACTATTGTATCAATATCCTCACTGTTTAACGATGGCTTTGTCAATCCACGCGATCTCTACGCTCGATTTTTAACTTTATACGTGAATCATCAAGTCATAAGGTGTAAAGCTTGATTATACTTGCTTTCTATCTTTGTTTTAAAAAAAGTAGTCAAAAAAATATTTGTATCTTGATCCGTAAATGCTAGATAAAAAATTTTATTAATTTGATAATTTTGATAAATTATAATTATTTTAAAAATGGAACTCTTGCTATAAGAATAAGTTAGCAAGAGTTCCGTTTTCATACTAGTTCTAATTTGTTTCTGAACTAGAAGTAATTAAACCAATAATAGGCTTAATAGTATTGTCAATGAGCATTGGAAGAGGAGATTTATATTCCCAAGTCATATCTATATTGCCTTGAGAATTAATATTTCCACTAACAGTGCTTCCCTGAAGTAGCATCCAAATTATCAATGAAATAATGAAACTATTCCTGTTTTTGGATGCTTGTTTCCTTCTGGCCATGTTTCATGACTGCGCCCAATACGCGGCAGAATTGCTTAACGTGGGATCCGGCAATTTTTAGAGCGCAAGCACCGGAAATCTTAACAACACCGGACTAGGTTTCCATCTGATCATGAAACATTAAAAGGAATCTGGATTTCCCCCTAGCCAAAATACCTAATTACATGATAGCTATGTATATTTTACTGAGTCAGTAGAAAAAACCGTACCAATGGGAAAGGAATACTGAATTCGCTAATCGCTCATGTTATTTATATGGGGGGATTTTTCCCCCCAAACCCCCCTCTCAACGTCGTTATTTTCCATCTGAGCATACCCCTGTCTCAGATCCTCCTGCATCGAATATTCCTGATGATGATGATCATCAGTCCACGGAACAATTACCCAACCGTTAACGTAAAGTGTCCTAGATAGTCCTGGACACAAAGCAGATGGAAATTGACCGCATTCCCTTATCCCAACTCCCCACCCGTTACGGCATCGCTCGTTCTGCCGTTTATACCCGTCTCAAAGACCTTCAAATTCTCCCCCAAAACCCTCCCCAAATATGGACAAGAATTTCAAGATGCAGGATTTATTTTTACCAGAGCAGGAACCCGTAAAAGAGGGGAAATTGCTTGGGCTGTTAGTAAAATAGATTCCTTAGATATTCCCCTCAATCCCTCAGAAATGACCATTAAAGAAGCTTTCTCGTCAGCATTTGATCCCTAACTTTTTAATTGGATGGTAGATCGCTCTCAACTTTGGAACGCAGCCGAACTATTTGAAAAACGCTCTAACTCTCGAACCGCAAGAGAATTTGACATTGCTCTCCCCACTGAACTTACCCATCCCCAAAAGCAAGAATTAGTCAGAAAATTTGTTCAAGATAACTTTGTCGATAAAGGCTTAGTAGCAGACATAGCCTTTCATGAAATTGATACCCATAATCCCCACGTCCATATCATGATTACCACCAGAACTGTTGATGAAAATGGACTAGGCGCAAAAGATAGATCCTTAGTAACCTTCTTAGAAACGATAGCAGAAAAACTCGAAAATCTAGAAAATCAACTCAACAAAAACGACCAACTCCATCATCAAAAACTGAATCAAGTTCAAGGCAGTTTAAGCCACAAGATAAACGCACTCAACGAAAATTATCATCTCATTTGGAAAGCAGCACAATACGAGAAACAGGAAATAAAAACACACCTCGACAACGTGATAATGTTCCGACCCCTAACTGGTTCTTAGCTATTTGTTATTAATGGTTGTATTTCCTCCCTCATTTTCTCCTACACTCGATCCTCTAGCTTCTCCTGCAACGCCTTTATTTTCTCCTATGTAATAGTTTGTGTTCCCCTTGTTTAAGGCCATTCTTTCATAGATATCCCTTTCTCTTTCTACCAGTTCTTTTTCTCTTTGCTCAATAGCTCGTTCATTAGCTAATAGTGTTTCAATTCGCTGTTTACTTTTCTGTCCTATATCAGCCATTACTTCGAGGAATTCTTTCTGATTTATACTATCCTGATTTAGAGTATTTTCTATTTTTTCCCAGTCATTGTCGGATAAAACTAAAATTGAGCAATTTACTTTCCCTTCTGGCGTTTTGTCTCTTGGACACCATTCTATCATTATAATCACCTCCCTTCTTTCGTTCTGTAGAATTTAATTTGGCTCTACTAAAAGGGAAATAGCTTCAGATAACCATTAATCACTCTTAGAATTCTGGCTATTAGTTATTAATGGTTGTATTTCCTCCCTCATTTTCTCCTACACTCGATCCTCTAGCTTCTCCTGCAACGCCTTTATTTTCTCCTATGTAATAGTTTTTCTCCCCCTTGTTTAAGACTATTTCTTTATAGGTATCCGCTTTTATTTCTGATATTTCTCTTTTCCTTCGCTCATCAGCTATTATTTTTTCTCTCTCAATAGCTAATTGTTCTTGCTCCAAAGCTCTCCTGAAAAATTCAGTCATTGGATCTGCTTTGGTTTCCTTTCTTGAAAACAAGGACATGATTTAATCACCCCCTTTCTTTAGTCCTGTATAATTTAATTTGGCTCTATTGAAAGGGAAATAGCTTCAAATAACCATTAATCATTCTTAGAGTTCTTACTACTTAATTATTAATGGTTACATCTCCTTCCCCACTCTTTCCTACAAAGGATCCTTTAGCGTCTCCTCCTATAACCCCTGTGTTTTCTCCTACAAATACTCCTGCATTTGCAGCGTTTTTTGCAACGCGGTTTATAGGTTCCTGCTTCTGCTCGTCGGATTTAGTATCAGAGCCACGAATGATGTTACTTGCAATTTGTGCGACTTTTCCGGCAGTATCAACAATCTCTCTGAGATTCATGTTTATACCTCCTGAACAATCCTTCTAAATACATTGTATGATTTAAGCCTATTCGTGAAGCAATTTTGTTACGTTCTTGAAAGGATTCTTAACGCTACTGTCTATGAACTACCCCACCTCATAGGAGGATGGGGTAGTTCCCGCCAGTTCATTGTGATAAGAGAGGGAGTTAGTGAGAATTCAAGCAAGAAATGTTGAGAATTTATTGATAGAATTAGTTAGCTTTTTAAGGTTAATTAAGCTAGTTTATGCCTCAGTGTTTCTACGGAATACGTTAGAGCCACGTTGTAGAACAGTATAAGTAGTCGGACATAAGTTTTCGCTGCTGTATAAAGTTTTGTAAATAGGGTAGAAAGCTTTATGCAGCAGCGAAAACCGCCTATTTTATATTTCTTAATATAGTGTTGTTTATTTATGTCCGACTACTTAGTCGGTGTGGCGATCGCAGGGAAAGAAAAAGAAGAGAATGATAATCATTCTTAGTTAAAAAAACAATTTGGAAGCGGTCACGCTCCGCGTGTGCGGCTGCACCGCCAAAACTGAGAAAGAGATCATCTTGGCGAGGTCCCGATAAAGCCATCATCTGAGATTCTAGGTGGCTTTTTATCCCATCATTCGATATGCTAAAGTTGAATGGAGAATCTATGTATCCCTGCATAGATATTTTCCAGACAACGCAACCGCTTCTAAAGCTCTTTAGCTTTGAAAACTTGAAACGGTATAAAAGCCCTAGATAGTTTGTAGAAGTTTTAAAAGCTTGAAAAGCAACCCGAATCACCAAACAGTTCCGAAAGTGTTGGAAGCACGAAGTAAAAACTGTAGGTGTCGATGAAGGGGGTTGCCATCTTTATGGTAACTAATTTTGTATTCTCTGTACAGTTAATAATCGACAATCTCCAATCTTCTGTCCAGATAGAAAATTAGTTAATCGGCTAAAACCAAGATAAGATAGCACTTTCCCCCTTCTCAATGGGTTACTCGCTAATTTCACTCCTTGCGAGATACCAGATGAAGGAAACAACAGAGCAAAAACAACAAAACCAAACTTTTCAGTTATCCGTCAATCGTCACCATCACGACAAAGACGTTAAAAATCCCCTGCATTACCGCAATGGTTTTCAGTCAGAACAGCTAACCATCGACGGTTTAGCAGAAGTGGTCACGCAGGGTTACGCCTGGTCTTGTGCCACCTACGACCAAAGCATGAGGTCAAAAGCCAACTATCAACAAGCTCAATTACTTGCCCTTGATATCGATAACGGCTTAACCCTCAACGATGCCCTAAACAATCCTTTTGTTAAGCAGTATGGACAATTAATCTATACTTCGGCATCCCACCAAAAGCCCAAAGGAGACACCCCCCCCTGTGACCGTTATAGAATCGTCTTTAGTGCCAATCAACCCATTAAGGATATAGACACCTATGAACAGTTAGTCAAAGCCGTTATGGGGCATTTACCCTCGGCTGACGAAGCTTGTAAAGATGCCTCACGATATTGGGCAGGGAATAGCCAAGCTAAAATATTTATCCTTGATGGGGAAAGTTTACCCGATTCTCTCATCGATGAAGCCAAAGAACAGGCTAAAATTGAATGGGAGGCCAGGGAAAAACGCCGTAAAGAGACTTTAGCTTCGGTAACCGAACAAAACCCCGACTCAGTTAAAACCCTAGCTCTTGAAGCCTTAAAATTTATCCCTCCACGGCAACCAGGAACAGGGACTTATAAAGAGTCCTTACGGGTTCTCATGGCCTTAACTACTATTTTTGGTCACAGTGAGGCCATCGCCATTGCTGAGGCCTGGAGTCCCCCCATGAAAGGTTGGAACCCCGCCAGAAAAATTCAAGGGTTCAGAGTGGGAAAAGTCACCGCCGGTACCTTATTCTGGATCGCACAGCAACACGGCTTTAAATTCCCTACTCGCGGCAATCACGACCAAGTTGTGGGGAGATCGCCCCAAGAACCAGATCCCGCTCAATATCAAGCTTATCTTGAGTGGGAAGCCGAGCAAGAGCAAATAGAAAGGGCCATGGCCACTGAGCGTTTTATTGATAGCTTAAAGGCCAAAATCTTAAAGCTAGGAAAATCTTTAAAAGGTTTTGGTTTAAAAACCAAAAAAGCTCAAGAAACTCAAGTTGTTCCTCCAAAACAATTAGCGATTAAACCTGGAGATCCTCTCCCCACTCCTGAAAATTATTCAGGATTAGAACCCCCAATCATTACCTTTCCTCAAAGACATCGACATCAAATTATTTGGCAATTAAAGAAATTAGGCTGGAAAATAATATTAGATAGTACCCCCACTGGATTAGGAAAATCCCATGACGCTGGTTTATTCAAAAATGCTCAAGGCAAAACCTATTATCTTGACCTCAATCATCGTAATGTTTCTACCCCGACAGTCGAAGAGAATTACACCGATGTTAACCCCCGTCACTTGGGCATTTATAACGATGGCTTTGGCTTACAATTAAAAGGCTCTAATCTTATCGAGCCTAGCAACTGCCATCTTGCTCAGTTCTTTTTATCCCTCAAGAATAAGAATTATAACTTTGAGAATGAACCCACCAATCAAGCCCCTAATCCCATTTGTGCCTCTTGTATTTATCATCAAATGAAGGATACCTTATCAGATGGTCAGACCATCGCTAAATGTGCCAATAGTTCTGGAGATGGATATGGCTTTAGATATCAGAGACGACAATCCTTAATGGCTGAGCAGAATCGGTTACACCCTTATCAATTACCCGATGTTGATTCTCAAGATGATGGCACCACCAACTATCACAATGATATCGCTTTTGTCGAAGAAGCCAGTCGTACCCTAAGCGTCACATCTTTTGAAGCTACACTAACGGACTTTGACCGCACGATGATGGATCTACAATCTAATCATCCTGATATTTATGAGCCATTAAAGCCACTTTTAAACCTACGCCCCTATCTGACTGGTGCTGAAAAAGTTAGACATGGACTTGACCATTTTCATCTGAAACAAAAGCTAGGTCTTCCCCCAGAAAATCTGCCCGAGATTATCACAACTCTTTCTCAAGTTCTTCCCCAGATCAAAGATTTAGTTGTCAGAGCAGATAGTCCGGGAACCATTGATTACAAAAAGCTCAATATTAGTAAGGGCATTGCCAAAACAGCCCGCGCTGAATTTAGAAGACAAGCTTACCAACAAACCTTTGAGAATCTTCAGGATTTACCTAATAATTGGTTAATCGATTTTCTTGAAGTTTGGAATGGTCATCAAGGGGCGTTAAGCTTATCGAAAGGCTCTTTGACGATAACTAAGCATGATGAAAGAACCGCAGAAATTCTCAGAGAAATGGCCTTAACCGTTCTCTTGGATGCCACCGGAAATAAGAGAGCTTTAGCTGCTAAATTAGGAATTAATCCTCATAAGATTATTGAGATTAAAGAAGATACTCCTATCTATAATAATCTCACCGTAAAAGCCGTCGAAACCGAGGGCATGGGGTCAAATAATTGGTCAGAAAATTTACTCTTGCGCCTTAAAGCCATTCAAGCTAAACTATCAGACATCCATGACAATATTAACTTTTATGCCCTCAGCAAATATATAAAAGTCTTAAACATAGATCATTACTGGTTTAATCATAACCGAGGGGGTAATCATGACCTCCGGCGAGAAGCCATCGCCTCCTTTGGTAAACCCTATATTAATATGGGAACAGCTAAAGCCGAGTATGTCTGTTTATTTAACCCTGACTTTGATGAGGAGGGTAAACCCGTCGGCTTTGATGAGTATTACCAAGACTTAGCCAAAGCTGAAATTATCCAGTTAATCGGCCGGCCACGCGCTCACTTATATCCAGAGCAAAAATTTACTATTTATCTAGTAGGGACAAAATTAGATGTAGCTTTTCTTGAAGAAATGGGGCTCAATGTCGTCTACCAAGATGAATTTGATTATATCCCAGACATGGTTAAGCGCAGGAAACGGGATAAATGGGCTGTCTTTCAATGTGCCACTCAATTGATGGCCGCAGGTAAAAAGATCACCCAACAAGCTTTAGCCCAAGGGACACGCCTTAGCCAAGGGTGGATCTCTAAGCTGTTTAAAGGGGCTAATACTCTATCTTGGAAGGACTTTTGTCAAATATTCCAGTCCCTATATAATGACCATGTAGGAAGTGGAATAATTACACCTGATACTGTTGAAAACCCCACCATGAGGGAATGGCTTGAATTACAGCCATTAGAGTTAGCCCAAGAAATGATAATCGCTATTCATAATGACGGCTGGCAAAAAGTGGCCGATTATCTGAGGTGGGTTTGTCCCCATGAAGCCTTCCAAATTTTAGGGATTTTGGCCTTGTTTGTTCCCAATGGGGATCGGGTCTGGTCTGAATTTTTGCCAGAGCCACCTTTTTGAGCCGGATAAATATCACTAAAATTCGATAAAAAAGGGAGTCAAATAACACCTCTCTAGCTTTTCTTTGGGAATAGGTTTTTTCATTGATAATAAAGATGGACAGCGAAGGATAGGAGCAGCAGAATTTTTATCCAATAAGGTAGCTAAAGAATTTGCCAAAACAATAAAACTTGTCTACTCAAAAGGTGGTCAAATTAGTGTTTTAATGATTCTTGATGTTACTAAGGCTTATATAACTAAAGAATTTGAGATAAAAATAGAAGATAAAACCCAGAAAAAAAGCATGGCTCCAAGAGGAAAAAGATTCAACCAAATTTTAGTTTCGTTGAATTACCAAAAATTGGCATCAAAACGGTAAATGCTCAACAACAGAAATCCACTCATCAGGTTCCGAGGCTTGGGCGATTAAATCCAAGTCCTTAACAAATTCCCCAATCGTTCCCCGTAGCTGATGGCCAAAAATTAACCCCCCAAAAGCTCTCCCCTGACGTTGCCAATCTTCTGCTAAAGCCTTAAACCGAATGTCCTGGGTAAATAAGACTCTCCCCAATTCCGACGCTCTAGCCAGCAACTCATCATCCTCTAATGTGGCCGCCCCATCTTCAATGGCCGTTACAACATCAACCCCACGACGGCGTAATTGTTCCGTTATGGCCATAGGAACATGAACATCCATATAAAGCCCAACCGCCATTACAGTAAACCACTAGCCCGCATACGCACCACAAAAGGAGAAGCAGATGCCATTAATTTTGCCTCCTCTGCTTCTGACCATTCAGCCCGAATTTCCCCATCAATTTCCTCTTGATGGTCAAAATAGTAAGCCATTGCTGCGTGAAGCTCCCCTAATGTTAAATAAGGATGTTGACGGTTCATCTCTTCCACTGACCAGCCATAAGCTAAATAATCCATCACAATTTGTGCCACCCTTACCCTTGGAACCCGTTTTAAGCAGGCCGGTTGCTCATTGCTAGTCTTTTCAATATGGGGATAAATAACTTGAGAGGTCATTGTCAAATCCTCTTTGACTTGTATATAAGTAAAAATTATGATTTAGGTACTAATGCTCAGAAATATTAAAGTGAAATGATAAGAAAATCTAAACTCGCCTCGCTGTAATAACGAATTGATGGGAATTGAAGGCGTTTACGCGCTCTTACTTGGCTTTGTTAGCGTAGAATTGGAGAGGGCAGATTGCAGATTGCAGATTGGGGGAGTTATGGACAAGGAAAAGTTTAAGGAGAGAACCCAATCTTTCGCTTTACGGGTAATTCGTTTAGTTGAAGCCTTACCAAAAGACCAAACAACGTCACAAGTCATAGGCAAACAGTTACTCCGTTCCGGAACGTCAGTAGGAGCCAATTATCGGGCAGCTTGTCGCGCCAAATCAACGGCTGAACTTATCACCAAACTCAATATTACGTTAGAGGAAGCCGATGAATCGCTTTACTGGATGGAATTGATTGTTAAAGCGAAACTGATGGACTCTGACAAACTTAAGAGCTTGATGCAGGAAACTAATGAAATTGTATCAATGCTGGTGTCCTCTCTCAAAACCTTACGCTCCAAACCTAAAGATTCTCGAATTTATAACCCCAATTAATCAATCTCTTACTTCAATCTTCCCTCTACAATCCCCAAAAACAATCTACAATCTGCAATCTGCAATCTTCAATGAAATGAAAGTAAACCGCTACGGCCGCGCCGAAATCCTCACCCCAATACAAATATCCTCACTGTTTAATGATGGCTTTGTCAATCCACGCGACAAAGCTCTATTCGGCATCTGTCTCTACGCAGCAGCCCGCATTAACGAAGCCTGTACCCTCTTCTATGGTGACGTGATCGGCCTTAAAGGAGTCAGAGACAAACTCGTTATCCGCAGTTTTAACACTAAAGGTAAGCAAGACACTAGAGAAATTGATATCCACCCCCGCTTAAAAACCTATCTTGAAGAATATAAGGACTCAAAG
>JAAUYM010053823.1_pt1 | contig 13164 bp, 13 predicted proteins | sample 7278001 | NCBI WGS metagenome assembly JAAUYM01 (sample SAMN14350224, study PRJNA611818) | marine sediment metagenome | isolation source: surface marine sediment (1.8m) | place: French Polynesia: Moorea | collected 2018-08
CCTGTCAATCTTGGAGGCCCTGGTGTGGAGGACAACCAGGGCATACTTGGGAGTCTTGGCAACTGACTTTCTTATGGAGTTCTTAAACGTCTTGCGCAGACTTGGACTACGGACCGGTTTGCGATCACTTGGCATTTTTTTAAATTCAGAAGAGGACGGACTTTCCCATATCAGTATGGCAAAAAAAATTAGCAAGGCAGAGACTTTACAATTCTTCGCTCTGCATGATCATGGCAGAGCTAAAGTAGGTGTCAATTCACCATCCCATCAGGAGGTGCAAAAGAAAAAAAAATATTTTTTCCTAAGCACTGATGGCGGGAGTGCTGACAGTACTTCAACTTGATGCTAACAAATTTTTCAGGTCACTACTTCAAAGAAATTTATTTCCTGAATGAGTGGATTTTTGATTTCCGCTGTCTTTCTCTCCACTGTGCGTCAATTGTCTTCTCATCCCAGTAAGTGTTGTAGTTGCTCCATTGACCTTCCTCCTCATCCTCCTTTTCATCTCTGAAAAATTAAACAGCTACCATGTGGGCATAATATTACCAATGATGATGAGCTTTGGGTGCTTTAAAGCAGCAGTCTTACCTGTACTGGTCCAGCTGCTTTGGAAACAGTCCAGCCTTCTGTGCCATCCTAATGAGTTTGTCCATTCGCATGTGCTGCCTGTGGCAAAGTCCAGTCACCTGACGATCCATAATCTTGCCATCCTTCTGCATAAACTGGTGCAGGATAAGCACATCTAGAAGCAAAAGGACTTAGTTTTCCTGCTGATTTTTTAAAATATGACTATATATATCATTTTATGTAACACTAACCTGTGTGCTTGATTTCATTTACAAAAGGCAACCGACATAGAGGATGGCACTCCTTCTTGGGAATGCCAGTGCAGTGGCTTGCATTTCTGGAGGCCTCAATCAGCTGCCATCCTAACCTAAGAAATTATTAGAACGAAGATGTAATTTTCTTGTTGAGTAAAGGTTACAGGACATTGCACTCTGACAATCTAACCTGTCAACGTTCAGCAACTTTCCAACTCTGTCCGATTCGACTTTAACTCCCTCCACCACCGTCTCCTTGTCCGTCTGGGTCACCTGGATCTCCTTCAAAGTTCGGACATGGTTCTTGTGTGGAGGGTGAAGTGGGTACCGACGGCAAAAGAAGAGCCGAGAGAACATCCTGGAGCTGGAGGACGAGAAGGAACCGTCCGTTTCAACGTTGAGTAGCTCAGCCTGAAGTTGACCTCGAACAGAGCCTCTCTACTTTTTTTTTTCAACTCGTCCGTCCGACAGTACACGCTAATGTTTTGGATGTTTTCGTGCGCATGCGCTTCAAGTTGGAAAATTTACTCAACCTCTCAGAAAACAAAAGTCACGCCGCAGCAGCAGCCTCAGGTGCTGCTAAATGTAAACACGAAACACACACACGTTCGTTCGTGCCACCCTGGACGACCTGGCCCAGATCATGAGGAGGAAAAGGTCTCTAGTTAGTCCTCTTGCTGGGGCAGAGGAAAGTGCGTCAGGTGGGAAAAAGAAAAGGAAAAAGACAGCGGAATCCGAAAATGAGAAGGTTGCGGGCAGAAATCCTGCGTTCACGCTCCTGGACGATTTGAGGGGCCCTTCCCCTGCTGAGGCCCTTCGCGCGTTGGCAAATTCCAGAGGAGGCGAAGGCCAAGATGAGGAAGACTCACTCGGAGAGTTCTTCCGCCTGGGCGGCCAGCCGGAAGATCTCCTGCGGGTGCTGGAAGGGGACGGGGGGAAGGGCGCAAAGGCCAAGACGGCGGACGTGGTCGCCGTCTTCAACGCGCTAGAGGCGGTGTTCCTGCACATTGCCAGGCAGGAAGGGGGAAGCAGGTGGGCAAAGTTCTGGTGTGCCAGTCTCGTCATCCCAGTGGCAATCCCAGGTTCTCTCTCCTCCTCTCAGGTCCTTCGCCGTCGACCTTGCTCGCTCGCTACTTCAGACTCACGTCCGCTACATTGTGCTCCTCGTCTCTCCTACAAACACTGCCCACCAGGTCAGCAATGCTGCCAACTTCCTAATTCGCCTCCTAGTTTACTCCCATAGTAACCTTTCTTTTCCCTCCCCTCCCCCCTACTTGCAGGCGAAGAGCACCCTACGTCTCCTCTCGGCCATGGTCACTTGCGATCCGGCAGTGGGCAGGGAGGTCTTGGTGAAACTTGATCTTGACCATGACAACTTTCAAGCCCTGGTCAGGAAAAGGAGCAAAGTATGTATGCCGCGAAGGGGACCTTGTAATTTTTTTTTAATAGACGAGAAGAGTTTTTGATAGAGCCCAACCAGACAGCCGTCATGGTAAATCGTTACTCTCGTTACCCAGGAAGCTTACAGTGTAAAAGCCTATGTATTTAGACTGCCATTTGTATCAAGATAATGACTGGTTGAGAGGGTATGGAGACTTGCAAAAGGAAATCTTTTATTGGTCCTACATAGGTACTACTGGAGAAAAGTTCCTTTGTTTTTGCAGTCTACAGATCTACATAGGTATAATCTTATATTGTATGTCTTAGTTTTACGGAGGAAAACTGGGGGGACCTTGTGACTTCTGATGCAAGCCACGCATTTTTATGTGTACTGAAAGCTTACTGTAGCGAATATTGTACGATTGTACATTGCCTGACGAATCTTCAACACCATATTTTTTATGCAAGTGTCAGGTGTTCAATATAACCAATGAAGCATTTGGTGCGCACACCTTCATGGAACAGATGTTTCCATATTCTTTCCTCCTCTTTCCATGATCCCTGCAAGGATTCCGTCATTGACGTTCGCACGAGCTACGTCCACTTCCTTCTGTCCTTCCTCCTTTCGGAAAGCTCCATCCTCGCCAAGGACTTCTTGGAGAAGAAGACCAAATTTAACCAGGTGACCAAAAGTGGCGGGGCTCTGTCAGTCTTGGTCCCTTTTTCTTCATCTCGTTTTTCCTCCTCTGCAGATATTTCCCGGCCTCATTTATGACTGTCGCGAGACCGTCACGCTGGTGTTGTCAACCCTGAGATCCAGAGTCCTGTCTTCCGACGCCATCAGCAAGACCGCCAAGATGAAGCTCTTCAGCGCCGGCGCCCTCAGGGCCTTCTTCGGGCTCTTCGACTGGAAGGGACCCGGAGGATTAAAGTATGATTAGAAAAATATGTGCATCCTGGCTTTCTTTCCTCCTCCTCCTCGCTCCGTAGGAAGGGTGACGATACCGCGGCGGACGACGGCACCACGGAAGAGCACCTCCACGACCGTGAGATCGTGACCGCGGCCGCCGGGGAGTTCCTGGAAGCGGCACTGACCTCGAGCAGGCACGGGCTGATCTTCCGAGACGCGTCCGTCGGCACCTCTGGAACGAGTCGGAACCACCTGCTCCTCTCGCTCTTGCGATCCCTGGAGAGGCCTTGGGAGAGAAGCAAGGAGGCGAGCCTGGTGGCCAAGGCCTTGGAGACCTCTCCCGACCAACTGAGGCCCTACCTGGCCACCTTGGAGAAAGTTTGGGTTCCAAGACATTCTGACAACTGGATGCAGGTAGGTACCGGTCCCGAGGCCTTAAAAGGCACTTTATCTTTGAGCAATTTACAACTTTCGCTTGATAACATTTGCAGGTCGCAGACTTCGTTTATTCTATCGTACAGAAGCAAAATCTGGTGAAAGTCCTACATGGCCTCGGACAAGGGAAAAAAGCAGCAGCCGAAAGGAAAAGAAGACAGAAGCTCCAGATCACGGTCCTAGCCAACCTAGGTCTTCCGGATCGCCTGATGAGGGAGATGATCTCGGCCTCGCTCGCCCACGAGCACTGGGCGGTGCGCTGCAAGGGGGCCGAGCTGGCCGCGCTGGTCTTTGCGAGGGCGTCGGAGGCGCTGCAGCGCGCCCTCGAAGACGACCAGGCTGCGCAGGAGCAGGTGTTGGCCAGGTGGACGGACAGGCTGCCCAGGGCGGGCGTCTTGCGGAAATTTTGGGCCCTGCAGCTGGCGGCCACCCTGGGCGCGGGCGCGGACGCAGGGCTGGTGCGCCGGTCGCTGGCGCACTTTGCCCAGGTGGTGGATTTCCTGCTGCCAAGATACCCCGGGAGATACGGCGAGATAGACCCGGGCGCCATGTTGGCGCAAGTCGCGGAGGCAGGCGTTGGTGACTCCGGGGTCGAGATCTCGCTGCTGAAGAGCGTGCTTCAGGGTGCTCCCGTTGCTGCAGTGGGGCAGGAGCAAATTGCCGCCGTCATCCGCTTCCTGGCCGGGAAGCGGGAGACGGACGGAGGAGACGGTTGCCACCACGAGTTGTTGCTCACCCTGAAGAGGTTCCTTCAGCGAAGGGGTCTCCTAGCCCACGGAAAGCACGCCAATGCGTGGGAACTGGAAGCTTGGTTGTACAGCCTGTATGGAGAAGATGTTGAGTCTGAGAAGATTGCTGATCTGCTGGCAGCTGCAATCGACGCTGGCGCGTCAGAGGAAAAGTTGGCCGAGGTTGACTCACTCAGGGAGGAGCACAAGATCACCCTGGAATCCAACAGCGGAGAGCCGTTCACCGCCAAGGTGAGCAGAGTGACTGCTCTCTTCCTGACGGACCAGCGTCTCCGGAAGTCGAAAGAGGGGAAAGAATTCCTGAGGAGATCGCTCCCTGTGGTCCTGGCCGTGCAAGACTTCCCGTCCTGCTTGAGCGGGCTGATCTCAAGTGAGAGGCGGCTTGCCGGCGTCTCCCTGAAAGGCGCTGGCGAGGCAGGTGTGACTGCGGGAGAGGTGGCCACGTCGTTGTTGGGCCAGAGCCCAGGTGGCAGGCAGACCTGGGAGAAGCCGTTCTGTGACGGAAACGGAGGGATGGTCCCGCTGGTGGAGGGGGACTCCGGAGACGACGACTTCGCCGACTTCCTCAGAGCCTCGCAGCTGCTTACAAACCTGAAGGTGGCGTCAGGTCTCGGGAGGGCGGAGGGGAGGGACTGCCCCGAGAGCAGGTCCCTCCTGGTCGACCTTGCCGAGAAGGCGGCGAGAAGCAAGAACCAATTCCTGCCTTCCGTGCTGTCCGGCGACTATTTCAGGACCTACCTGAGACCTCTGACCTCGGACTTCGAGGAGCTCGTCCGGCTCGTTGCCGACACCGTGCAGCATCTCGACCGGGAAGCCGCCGCGGCGTTGGCCCAAGCCTTTGTCCGGGATGCGGAACGACTCGCCGTGGGAGGCGAAAAGCAACTGAAGCTGAACGGCGGGGCCCGCCTCATGCTGGAAAAGTTGAATCTTGAGGGAAAAGACCTGTTGCTCCTGATGAGAGTCTTCCTGGACGTGTTGGACTGGACGGCCGAGAAGAAGGTCGTCGACGAGACGTGCTTCGAGGTGACCGTGCAGCTATTGAGCTTCTCCCTGGAGAGAACCGTCCGCGGGTGCGGGTCCTCCCTTTCAAACGTCACGTCCATGAAGGACCTTGGACCGAGGCTCTCCGGAGCCTCGGAGACGGTGGCCGGGAGCGGGTCGCCAAACGGACCGCCGTTCTTCAAGGCCCTTGGCGACTTTCTCCGGCACTTTGACGGATTCATCTCCGGCGTGAACGTGGATGTCGGCGTCGTGCCGTCGCTCTGTCGCATGGGAGGCGACTGCGAGAGCATGCTGTGCTACTTGGCCGACTCGAGCGAGCTCCACGCCCGACGAGTCATCGAGCACTGCAAGTCTGCTCCGGACGGGAGGGCGGCCACCCCATGGCTGAGACCACTCCACCGCGCGCTCTGCAAGGTGGCTCGGTTGGACGAGTCGGAGACGGAGGCGATCGTTTCCAACTTCCGCCTCCACGTGACCAGTTTCTTCACGGCGGCGTCAGACCAGACAGCGTTTGACATTATGAAACTTCTCCGCGAGAAGTACAGCGTCGGGATGGACGAGATCGTCCAGGATGATCTGGATTGTCCGACCTCGGAGACGGTCTCCCCAGGCACGCTGGCCCCGTGGTGCTGGATTATTGGGGCCACTGCGAGCAAGAAGAAGAGGAAGACTCTGGCAAAAGAACTGCTGAACATCAGCTTCAAGAAAGTACTGACAATGTGGAAGGAACGAAGAAAGGCGCCAAGAGAAGTCAAGGTTGCAATGAGGGAGGTGGAAAGGTTTCTCCTGAGGCTAAAGGATGTGGCGAAGCTGCTACGACCGGCCCTCGTTCGAGACATCCTAGGGGAGACGGTCGACGTTGAGGCAGGAGAATCGCCGCAGAGAGTCTGGTTCCCAATGGCCTGTTCGATGCTGAAGTATGCCTTGAAGACTGGCGAGGATCATCCTTGTCGTGCCGCCTCCCTCGGAGTCCTGGATCACTTCTGTGCCTCGATGTACCTCGTTGGAGGCGGCAAGGTCGGAAGCGACAAGGTCGGAGGCCTGGGAGATGAAGAGAAGGAGGAGGTCAAGTTGCTGGCCTCCATGATCCTCGGCCACTCAGGGTTTCTTCCCACACTGCTAGATCCGGCAAATCCGCACTCAGATGTGAAGGCTGCTCTTCTAGGACTCTTGGTGACACTCTCCAGAGCATCTCCGGAGTGGCTCAGGAGAGAGATGATCCCTACAATGCTTGGTAAGTCATTTGTATGCTGTGTAGTACACACATGCAGTGTCCTTAACGTAGTACCCAACCACCAACGGTGGCAAGCAAAATGAAAGCTCAGTCGGAATATGTACACTGCATACACTTTTCGCACGTTTGGCACCGATTTGTATGCTCACTCGTGCTTATTAACAGAATTTCTGCATTGGAGCTCAGTCGGAAGTTTATTTTAAAGTGCGTTATTGGTTTGGTAGACAACCGCTAAAAAAAACCCGTCTTTTTTCAGGCTGCTACCACAGCACTCTCTCCAGGTCCGATCAGGCCTGCCTCCGCATGTTGGCGCTGCTCGACAGGAGGGGATCCTCTTCCGTCGGAGATCCCGGCTGGCTGGCTGAGTTCAGCCCCCTGCTGTGGGGCCCCCCGGCCGTCTCGCACTACTCCGCCAAGAAGGAGAGTCGAGCCACCTCGTTGTGGAGGGTCCCCAAGGCGTCGGAGGTCCTCTCGCTGATCGAGCCCGAAAAGATGTCCCGGACCGCCGCGGACTTCCCCCTGGACCTGCCTCTCGACGCCTCTACCGACGCCGAAGCCGACGACAAAGCCGACGGCGACAAGGAGGAGGAAGATGGAGTCCTGGCGTCGCCTGACGACAAGGGCAGATACGACCCTCGCTTCTTCCTGCCGGTGCTGTCGCAGCTGTGCTCTCCCGGCTCGTACGTGGACCGCCACCTCCATCTGGTCGAGCGCGGGGGACTGGCACTGGCACTGGCCGCGCTCAGCAGCCACCATCAAGACGTCAGGAAGGCCGGATACCTCGTACTCGCAAGGATACACCAGGTTTTAGCCCGATCGATTTGCTCATTTCGCTTTGTATGTACATAGCCGGGTTTTTTACTTCACGCTTGCGATCTTCCCTATTTCTGCCATCAGTGTCTGGAGAGCGCCAAGCTGACGGCGGAAAAGCGTGTCTGGCTTCACCTGGTGGATCTCGTCCGCAATGGAGTCGCCGCCAGCGGGTCGGAAAACGTGACCGGCCTCAGGTGAAATACGAGACGTTGTGCCGCACTTTAATCACACTCACACACAAAAAAAACCTTTGTCCTCGCTTGACCAAAAATCCTTTCTTCAAAATTGAGGATTCCTTCTGTGACGACGGTGTTCCTGGCCCGTGCTTGCTCCGTCCTCCGTTCGCCCCTCGACCCAATGTACAAGGCCGTCAGCGGTTTTCTACTGGCAAAGTCTGCAGCGGATCTCTTTAGGGTAAAAAAAAAAAAAGAAAATGTACTGCAGTAGCTAAAGAAATCAGTTTGGCTTCCTCACTCCTTAGGTGCCCGAGTTCCTCCGCCTGTTCCACAGCACAGACGCCTCCCCTGGACAGTCCCCACTGGAGCGCGTCTGGATTCTCCGGGTGCTCAGAGACGGGATGAGGGACGGACTGGACTACGCGGTCATGCAGAAGGAGCACGTCGGGAAGATGATCATGGCCTTCCACGACTCTGTCGACTTCGCATGGCAGATGAGAGACCAGGACGACGAAGGCGAGGGCAAAGGGGAAGACCGGGAGGTGCAGTCAATCATAAGGTAATCAAAGAACTTGAACTTTTTGATCTGAGGCCTCCTCCTGCCCGAAGTAACTATTTTTCCATTTTGGGAATAAAATGGATACCTCTTTTGGGCACTTCTATTTAGTGGGGAGGTTGGGGTTTTGAACAACTTTTATTTGACGCAACTCTTTGATCTGATGCTTCTTTCTCGACAAATTTTACTTTATGGAAGTAAAGCCCTTCAGCCTGAATTTTTTTTGGGCATGAAATGGGCAGCACTTTTGGGCACGCTTATTTAAAAAGAGGTAAAACTCTTTGATCTGATGCCTCCTTCTGTCCATAATACAAAGTTTACAATTGGGGTATAAAATGGGCACCAGGGTATGTAGATTTAACCCGTTTATCATGCTTTGCAGGCAAATCTTGTGTCGCGCTTCGAGGCTCCCTGGCCCCGTCTCTGACCTGATCAGGAACCACGGCCTGATGCAGTGGGTGTCTGCCCAGCTGGCGGCCGCAGCACCGCACCAGCCGAGGCACCTGCAGCAGCTGTCTCAGCTGGCCGACCTGTTAGAGTTGGGCTGGTCGGTTCTTGGGGACGAGCAGAGGGGTCGGATGAGGGTCGACTTTGTGTCGGCGCTGGAGTCGCTCACGCGGGCGGCAATGGCGGCGGGGGAGACGGAGGCTACGAACAGGGCGCTCAGGATGAGTGCCGGCGTCAAGGGGCTCGACAGAACCCCTCGGAAATGCTCATTACCATAGAATGATTAACATTTTTTAAGGTCTGCTGAGTAAAGCATCAATCAAAAATAAAACTGTGCCTATATGTGTATTGTGTAGAGGCATTAAAGTACGCCTGATCCGTACGGTACATAAGATTCTCAAGAGAATCAAATATTAGATTAGTTTGTTACTGACCCCCACCTAAATGACACACATTTGATTAATAATTGTTACATCGTAACATGATGCTTCCTTTGGGGTATTGTAGGTAGTACTACTGTGCGTAAAACTTGTTGAGAAGCTCCTTTTTTTCAGCTGGGCCTAGGGGTGAAGAAATGGAGCTTCCCAAGTCTTGACGCTAGAAACCTTTTCTCTTTTGGTTGGCTTATAATCGGTTTTACCCTTAATCAAACTGGCGTCCTCTGTCGAAACAGCTCGATATGATTGCTTTCTCATAGAAAGCACATAGCGCTCGTCTCTTTCCTTGTCCTGCTTCTTCGCCTGTGTGGTCAGTCCAGAGGCCATCAATAATTTTCAGGTAATTTCTACATACGTACGTACTACGTTCAACATTGGGGTGCGACGGAGTGGAAATAATCGATAAGTCAAAGCGCGCCCACCCACCCAACTTCTTTCCTTCTATTACTGTTTGTTGCCCACAGGACTTTCCTTGGAGCAGGTGAGGATAAGTTAGCGAGGTACAATTTAAACCAAAATATTATGAATTGTTGACGTGCACGTAGTACCTACGGTAAATACAAACAGCAAAAGTTAATGGCTTAGTTGTAAATATTTTGTGGGATAAAAAATAGGTTGTCACTGGAAAGGTTGATTACAAAGTGGAGAAAGATGCAGGCTGCTGGACGACATACCTACACCTGTGTTTCTTAGCAAAAAAAGTTCTTTTAGGCAGTATCAAGAACACGGGCATCTAAATGAACTATCACTGACTTAAAACACGTTGTACGTACAAGTTAGTATAGTGAAAGCTACATACTAGTTGACATGTCGGGATAATAATACGGTAATTACGCAGTAGCATGCTTGTGTACCTATACAGGTCAAGGCTCTCAGGCACTTCTGCTCTTCTCGTTGCGCCCGACGATGCTCTCCTCCCACCACCAGACGAGCTACCTGACAGTGCTGCTCGTCCTGGCCGGAGTCTACTTCATGTGGATGGACGTGGCCCTGTACATCAACCTGCAGAGGCTGCCGTCACTTCCTCCTCTTCAGCCTTCTCCGCATCTCGACAAGGCGGACAATGCGTCCTCCGTCGTCATCGTTTCCCCCTCCTCCTCCTCCTCTACCATTACCTCCTTCTCCCCCGTGTATCCGGTCCGCCTGAAGCTGCTGATGACGGGCCCCGTGGACCACTATGTGGTGGAGTCCCTGGGCCACTGGACGGTGGCCTACACCGGGCTGGCCTCACACGTCACCGCCAACGCCGTCTCCATCGCCGGCGTCGTTCTGGCCCTGGTGGGGTGTCGCCTCGTCGCCTCAGATTGCCTCCGCACCCGACAGCTGGGAGTGCTCTTCATGTTCCTGCGCGACTACGCGGACAGCCTGGACGGCTGGGTGGCCAGGGCCAGGGACCACCACCTCGGCTTCAAGATCAACACGGAGGGGTCTGGGTACTACATGGACGGAATCTGCGACGGAGTTGCCTACTTCGTCTATTTTTGGGCCTTGGCCGTCCACCTGTACAAGAGCAACGCCTTCTACAACCGCTGCCATCGCGGCGACACCTACTGGCGGCTGGAGGCGGCCGCGTCTATCGCCACAGGTCCAAACCCTATTAAGGATAAGAAGAAGAAGGACGACGACGACCCCAAGATGGCCTCCGACGCCGCCTCCGCCTCGTCCTGCCATCATGACGAGGGAAAAGTCGCCACCAGGTATCAAGGGATGCAAAGGAAAGCTTCCACCCGTGCAAGAAGACTGATTAGTGCGAGTCTTTCTCTCCAGGCCCTTTCGCAGCAGGTTCTTCCCCTGCTTCCGGGTGTGCCTGCTCTTCGGACTGCAGGTGTTGCTCTCTGGCGTCTGCTGGAACATGGCCGTCCTGGCGTTCCACAGACTGCTAGAGACGTACGAGGTGGCCAGGTGAGGAATAGAAACCCACATTTGTCGCTTTGCCCAAGGGGGGAGTGGGGGTGGAGCTAACACCAAAGTCACTTGTTCAATGCATTCAGGACCCACGCTCAGCTTGCGGAGCAGAACTTGTCCATGAAATCTTCCACGCTGTGGATCCTCGCCTACCTCTGGCGCTGGGTCAACCCAATTATGTTGATCCAGTACTCTATGGTGGCCGTGCTGTACAACAAGGCCTACGAGTATCTGGTGAGGGAAGATAATGAAAAATTCCGCATTTCGCTTAAGGGGGGCACCAATTCGAAAAAAGACTTGCTTTGATTTTCTTTTATTCAGGTCTTCTTTCAACGACTTGGTTTTGTCCCTGTGGCTGTCGTGGCCATCTTCTCACAGGTAGGAAGGAAAACAATTTGCAATAAATGAACGTGGCCAGTTAGCAACATGATGCTATTGCTGTGACAGAGTAGGTGTACCCTGGCCTGTACTACAAGGCCCCTCACTTGACGCAATTTTTTATGACTACTAGTTACCTAGGTAAATAAAATTTTACGAGTCTCATTTCTGTAGAATTTAGGGAAGCTTTATTAAGTCGACTTGAGGAAGCTGAAGTTGACTCCATTTTTTCCATGTTTAAATATTTTATATGATATGATATTTTATTATGATATGATATTTTATTATGATATGAATGGAAGATTAAAAATGGTATTGATTAAAAAATTATTTTTTCCCTGTTCTTTAAGGTATACTACTGGATCTTGCACGCTAACTTGGTTGCTGCCGGCGTCGACCTCAGTGGCACTGAAAGCGGTGGCGGTGGCGGCGACGGCGGTATGGGCGGCACTCAATGAGTTGGGGGGTGGGTTGGATGGTTCAACTTTCATGTAATTTTACTAATTTTACTGCTTTTCTGACAATAAGATCATCTTCACTTACAACAAACTAAAATTGACTTTCTCTTCGTCGCTCTTCTTAATATTTTAATTGTGCCTCTTGAATTGTCATTGTCATTGTTGTTGCTGTTGTTGTTGTTGTTGTTGTTGTTGTTGTACGGATGCATCCAGACTGCACTCTCCCCTGTTGTCGCTCTTTCTCTCTTCCGCCTTCAACAACCTGGCACATTCGTGGTGCCCCTTCTCTTCGGCCACCTCCAGGGCACTCTTCCCATGACGATTCCTCCTGCCGACGTCGGCGTCCAGTGATAGCAGCGATCTGGGCATGACACAGAAAGGACCAGGATAAAGAGACACATAGACGGGCAGCTTGACTGGTCTGAATAGGAGACCCCTTCCCTACAAGCAAGAAAAACCAGACCCCAAGGCTTGGCCCCAGTAGTAAAGTCCCTCCCAACAAGGTAGTGGACATCTATGTCCCCCTCAAGCTTATGGCTTGATTACCCCCCTAAGCAAAAAGTTACCATTGTAGGTACTGTATGTACCTATACTATTCTCTCTGATCTCTCTCTCTGATCTCTCTCACTCTCACCTGACGACATCCGTTTTTCCAGCCGCAGACGCCAGGAAGAGCGGGCTGCATCCGTCGTGTGGACAAAGCTCGGCGTCTGCTCCGGCGTCCAGAAGCGCCAGCGCCAGTGCTGAATCTCCTCCAGACTTGCAGGCGGCGCAGAGCGGCGTCAGGCCGCTCTTCTTGGCGAGGTTTGGGTCGGCGCCAGCTGAGAGCAGCGCCGTCGTGGCCCCGACGTGGCCGGCGCGGACTGCGGTGTACAAGGGAGTGGCCCCATCGGCTCGTGCGGCGTTTATCCTGAAGAAAGAGGCGTAAAGCTCATTTATTTTTGTTATCGTTACTGCTGCTTCTGCTGCACTGCTGCTGTTGTTGCTGTTTTTGGTTTTTTACTACCCAGCCAATAGTGCTAGCGTGAATTTAATGATGAGTTGCTCTAAGGTTTTTTTTTTTCACTATTCTAACACCTGCCTTAGTGTTCCCAGCGTCATGTTAGTGATATGAAAACCTGAGAGCAACTTAAATCGCTAACTACTAGTGTTGTCACCGATGGTGTGCCTCTAGTGATACCAATATTGGTTGGGTAGGTACGTATTGTAACTACTAGGTACTACTACAAGTACTCGTATATTTCTACCTTAGTACTACAGTCGAAACTCGATTTTACGGATCTCGATTTTACGTCTAATCTCAATTTTACGTATTTTTTTGTGCAGACCGATTTTTTACTACATAGGAAGACTCAATTTTACATATTTTTGTTTGGCAGAAATTCGATTTTACGTATCATTTGGCAGCTCTCTCTGTCTCTCTCTCTCTGTCTCTCTCTGTCTCTCTCTCTCTCTCTCTCTCC
>JAAUYM010066151.1_pt1 | contig 13158 bp, 14 predicted proteins | sample 7278001 | NCBI WGS metagenome assembly JAAUYM01 (sample SAMN14350224, study PRJNA611818) | marine sediment metagenome | isolation source: surface marine sediment (1.8m) | place: French Polynesia: Moorea | collected 2018-08
ACACCCTGTGGGGCACATTTTATTATTTAAGTGCCGGGCCCAAAAAGGCCCCCAATTAGGCCCCAGAGCCCATTTTGTAAGGTGTATAGATTTAGCTGATACACCCGTTAGAAGAGTGATGTCAAATAAAGCCAGCTGTTCTCTTCCCCTGGGCACTGCCTAAGGCCAACAACTCACAAATTTTCACCTTGTACACAACCCTGATTTTTTTTTTCACACCTAATTCTCCGGGGGGAAGTGAATGAATCTTGCAGGTTGCACAAAACGCAGGCTCACAGTCATAAAACGGAGAGAAGAGGTGTGCGCGCGCATGCGCATGCGCGCGCTTCAAACGTAAACAGGGGTCACGGGTGAGTGAAGGAAGTTGTTTTGTTTTGTTTGACACCTGCGACGACGACGCAAGTGATAAAAATTAAGCACCCGTGACATTTCGGATCGCCTCCATCGGCGATGTCTTCTTCTTCACCTGAGCCCTCTCAGTCCAAAGATGATGATGACCTCATCGACCTCTTGCCGCCGATGGCACCTCCACAGGGACAGCGGGGAGCGGGACCAATTGTCTTGTACCAGAACCCCGATGTAACCAAAGTGGTTTTATTTCCTCTCTTTCCCTCCCGAAGTTGTTCAGCCCTGACTTTTTTCTCTCCAGGATCCTGACGACAGCATCCAGGTGTGCTCCCTGTTGAGCCGCCACCTGCGGCCCTACCAGCGGGCCGGGGTCAGGTTCCTGTTCGCCAAGTGCTTCGGGGGCGAGGCCGCCCCCGCCTGCAGCAGCCAGGGCAGGACGACGACTCGCGGGGCTATCCTGGCTGACGACATGGGGCTGGGCAAGACCGTACAGGTGATTGCGCTCCTGTCGGCCCTGCTCAGGAGGAGCCACAGGGTCAGGGAGGACGAGGCCAGGGTCAGGGCGGTCAGGTTCGGTCGCGCTAGACCCGAAAGGGTCTTCCTGGTGGTGGCGCCGGCGTCGGTCTTGTTCAACTGGGAGGGGGAGCTCAACAGGCACTGGAGAAACTTTCAGCTGATTTTTTCTTCTCAAATATCCTTGGAATTGACGAGACTGCCTTCCTTCCAGGTGGGGTCGATTCGCCATTGGACGATTCCACCGAGGGAGCAGGGAGGAGACGCTCAACTTGGCCCGCGCGGGGAAGCTGGAGGTCGTCCTCACCACCTTTGAGACAGCCAGGTGCGCGTTGTTGTTCGCCGAGACATTAAAAAAAAATCAATGACGTTGCATCCGGATGTAGTACGGTATGTACTTAGGGACTACGTTGACGACCTGAACCGCGTCGGCTGGGACACGGTGGTGGTGGACGAGGTGCACAAGATCAAGGAGCCCAACGCCAAGGTGACCAAGGCGCTGAAGGAGCTCAGGTCCAGGAGGCGGATCGGGCTCACGGGGACGCTGCTGCAGAACAAGTCAGGAAGTCACTTGCGAAGCCTGCGCACGAACCTCAACTTGACCAAATGTTCAGGTACGACGAGCTGTGGTGCGTCCTGGACTGGGCGGAGCCGGGGCGGCTGGGGTCGCTGCACAGCTTCTCTCATCGATTCTCCAAGTGAGATCTAGAAAATCTCGATTGAGCATAAGGTGGATCTTTTAATTATTTGGCAATTTTTTTTTACTCTTGCAGGAAGATTGAGATGGGTCTCCGGATAGACGCGTCCAAGAGCGACCTAGCCAGGGCGAGGAAGTTGCAAGAGGAACTGGACGAGGTCTGTGTAGGCACTCATTGCCTTGATCGTCAGTGATTTCGACATATTTTAATTATTCTTTTTCAGATCAAGGCCGCTTTCGTCCTGCGCCGCACCAAGGACGGCACCATCCGCGCGCAGATGCCCAAGAAGACGGACCAGGTGGTCTTCTGCCAGCCCTCCTCCTTCCAGCTGGAGGTCCTCCGCCGGCTCCGCTCCTCCCCGGAGATGTCCTTCGTTCTCGGGGGCCTCCGCACCTGCGACTGCGGGTCCCGCAGGCGCTCCTGCAGGTGCTGCCGGCCGGAGGACGAGCGAGGACGCTCCTGGAAGCACCTTTTGTTCACCTTGCTTCACTTATTCCTCAAGGTCACCATAGTGAAATTGTGATGCTGCATAAAGGTAGAAAAATGCCATGACGTTGTATGTATTCCTTCTTTATAGGTTTCTAATCATCCCGCAATGCTCCTGCCAAAGAATACCAAGTCTGACAATCAGGCCAGAGAAGGCTGGCGCTTCTGTCAGCTCGCGTTTGAGTAAGACACCCTCGGATCTGTATAGACACACTTTTAAGCATTTTTTTCATATCCCACCAAGGTCTCATCCAGACTTCCTGGACGTTGGTAAACGCTGCTCCTTCCTGGCACTGTCCGACCCGAAGTACAGCGGCAAGATGCGCGTCCTTGTCGACCTCCTCAAGATTTTCCACGACGAGAAGGCCAAGGTGCTGCTCTTCAGCTACTCAACTACTCTTCTGAGGTAAGCATCCAAGAAAGGAGAATAGTAGCAATACAAAGTTCTACCCGTCAGTACCTTTAGGTCAGTATTTTTAATTTGATAAAGATTGGCAGTGCACGTTTAGCAAATATCACACATTTTGTTTTCTGGGGAAAATCACATAAGTTGCTTTTTTAAAGGTTAAAAAGTGCATAAGGTGTAACATAATGTACGGTACATCTATCTACGGTACTGTACTTCTTTGCGTGAGAAAGATGTGTGCTCACTAATTTCGAACCATTTTTGTGTGCGTTTCAGTATCTTGGAGGCGTTCGTCCAGGCCGAAGGTTATGACTACCGCCGCCTGGACGGGACGACGCCGACGGACGCCAGGGTGGAGATGGTGGACGAGTTCAACAGGGAGGCCAGCATATTCGTCTTTCTCATCTCCACCAGGCAAGTACATGACCAACGGCTATTAGCAACTGCAGCACAGCAACGACAAAAGCGAAAGGTGCCAGAAACACGGGTATGAAAGATTTCTCGTAGTGAAGACGTCCCCTCCCCCCTCCGCCTTCTCCCCCTCCAGGGCCGGTGGCCTCGGTCTGAACATCACCGGGGCGAACGTGGTGGTGGTGTTCGACCCGAGCTGGAACCCGGCCCACGACCTGCAGGCCCAGGACCGGGCCTACCGGCTGGGCCAGCACCGGGACGTGCGCGTCTACAGACTGATCACGGCCGGCGGCATCGAGGAGAACGTCTACCTCAGGCAGGTCTACAAGCAGCAGCTGTCCAGGAACGCCGTCGACGGCGAGAAGGCGCGCAGGTACTTCGAGGCCATACAGGGCCAGGCCAAGGGCGAGCTCTTCGGGGTGGCAAACCTGTTCGCCGTCAGGAATTCCGACTCTGACCCTGCCTCCTCCTCCTCCGTCCGCTGTCTGACCACGGAGATCTTCCGCCGTCACGAGAGGGTGGAGGAGCTGGTGCGAGGAAGGCGGAAACGGACGGAGGTCATGGACAATCTGCTGGATTACGAGGAGGGTGAAGGGGATGCCGCTGAAAGGAAGGTGCGCGATGCCGATGATCCTACCGGGCTCGCCGACGTAGTTTTGAACGCGGTAAGGATGCTTTCAATCGCTTGGTGATTTAGGGATGGGAGTTTTTATGGCACCAATGGCTATGTCACTAATGGTAATTAGTGATGGGGTCAATATTTGGTTGCATCAGGTTGCTTTAAGGGTTCTTTTTTTTTTCACTATTATAACACCTGCCCTGCTGTTGAGACAACCCATCACTAAATGTACACTAGCGATATTGGTTGGGTGGTTTATCCCTCTTTGTACTGCACGAGGACGACCGAGTAGGTGATGAGTAGCCCGTACCCGCCGAACAGGCAGCCCCGCGTCAGGGCGAAGGCGCCGCAGGGCCTGATCGGCTCCTTGTCGGCCAGCCTGGCGCGCAGAATGTCCAGTTTTTGCTGTTCCCGGATGCCCATCACCTCGAGCCCCGAGATGCGGTTGGAGGCCACGGCGTCCTCCAGGGCGAGCAAGCAGGCGCGCGTCGAGTCCGCCAGCGACTGCCCCAGCGAGAAGAGTCGAAACTTGCGCCAGGCGGACGCGGAGGACGCCACGACCACCGTCAGGAAGGCCAGGAGGGGCACCACCTTGAAGTTCTGGACGAGGTTGGAGATGAAGGATAGGTCATAGAAGAAGATGACCTCGGCGATGGAGGAAATGCCGACTTGGATGAGGAGGACTCGGCCGAAGGCCGAGCTGAACGACTCCACGCAGCGGGTGGAGAACAGCAGGTGGTCCAAGCGACGCTCCAGACTTCTCTTCCTAAAAGGAGAACAAGTTCAACGCAGTACAAAAACACGTTGTCCTGCCTCCCTCCCCCGCCTTTCTTACCCGATAGCCGCACGCTGGAACTCTGACCCGATTGTTTCGAACTGCAGCTTCAGGAAGTCAAGGTGGGCCATCACCATCAGGTCCAGTGGGATGACGTAGAGTGGCGTGGAGGCCAAGAGCATGGCCGGGAAGGCGAGGAAGTGGGCGGCCGCGATGCTGGCGGAAGCGCCCCTCGCCGCCGCCGGGAGCATGTAGTCGAAGTAGATCCACGCCTCCAAGAAGAGCAGGACGAGGAACGCCAGGGCGATCGTCAGGGCGTGCTTCAGGGCCTTCCTCCTGCCGACTCTGGCCGCGTCGGGATCGGCGATCGGCGGGGGGCGGGCGGCCGTTGTCTTGCTCGTCAGCTCCTTCAGGGCCGTCAGGACGGTCCCCTGGAAGAGGTAACAGCAGGACAGGTGCAGTGGCGAGAGGATGAGAAACGTCCCCAGCGTGATGATGCTGGTGGCCGTGTTGTGGCCCATGTCCTCCAGCACTCTCTGCAAGTCTCTGTGGATAGGGGGAGTGAAAAACAAGTATGCAATTTACTCATGAGTGAAAGTCTTACTTTCCCGCCTCCCCGCCGTCCGCGAAGGCGAGCGCGACGGCCGTGACGAACACCGCCGTCGGGAGGGCGATGCTGAACGCCGAGAACAGCGCCCTCCTCGGGACCAGCTTGACCTCGGTCCCGCTGTCGCCGACCTTGGTCGCCACCACCTTGACCGGGCAAACGCCGAAGGCGGCGAAGAAGTTCAGGAGGCGCGCAATGGGCTCCAGTGGGTGCTGCATATCGTGAAGAAGTAAAAGAACTTTGGACAGGCTGGTACTTGAAAAAGGATCGCCGGCCGGGGCACTTAAAAATTGGCCCAAAATTGCTTGGTCGGTAACGAGCCAATTTGGGGGCGCAATTAGGGGAAAGAGAGGCAGTATTGTATGTAAAGCTTCTTTTTTTTATCATGATTGGTCCAAGGACACGTTTTTTTCAGGGTGGAAAGCTTTCTGGATAGGAAGAAATAGAAAAAAAGTATGCATATGGTACTGACAAATATTGAATGATTCAGTTAACAAGTTCTCGTACGCTGTCTTAGCAGGAACCGCCAGGCGAACCTCCCAGGCCTCCAAGTTCTCCAGGAATGAAGCACAGGAAGACGGACCGTCAAGAAGGGGGCAAAGTGGACGCGGTCCTAAAATCACGCCACGTCCTCCACACTCACGCCAACCAGGAGGCAAGACAAAAAAAAAATCAACACCCCCCTTAAAGTATACCTGGTAATTTTTTGGTTTGTTTCTTCCAGGTGATTGGCGGCAGTCGCGCAGAGAGCCACATCTCGGCCTGCGCCGTCTCCCACGTGGAGAGGCGCCGCGGCGGCGGCAGCGGCAACGACGACAACGACGACGATCGCCCCGCCTACCACGACGTAGAACCGATCCCGCCCACGCAGCACCTGCTGGAGGAGGAGTCCAACGAGGAGGACGGAGGAGGGGAACCTTCAGACGAGCATGCAAGTGGGTACAATCAGTGGCTTATAAGATGAGTTGTTGTTCTTGTCCTTCTTGTTCTTGTTGTCGTTGTCAAGACGAAGATATTTTTGGGTACCCACATCGAACTAGACCTTATTTGGAGGGGAGGGAGGGTTGCGGGCTTCAGTAACTTTCTTTGTTCTCCATCATCATCTCACCTCATCAAACCTTCAGGTGCAGATCTTTCCGAGGCTCCCTTGATGCAGATGGACACTGCGACCTCCTCCTCCGGGGTGGCCAAGACCCCGGCCGTGCTGAGGGGGAACAGGGAGAGGATAGCGAAGGGGAGGAGGCACACGTTCTTCTACGGGCAGACTCCGGAGCTCATACGAAAAAGGGACTTCAAAAGGTCGATGCGAACGACAGAGGGGCGTTTTAAAGAGGGAAGGAATCTGGCAAATTTTGTTGTTTTTTTTTATGCCAGGTTCGCGGACTACATGGACATGTCGGAGAAAGAGGCGGCAAAGTTTATCCTGGAGTCCACGGACGTGGGAAGAGCCGAATTATTAAAGGTTGTACACAATTCTGGATCAATTAGTGTTATTAATACTATTATTGTTGTTGTTGCTGCTGCTGTTATTGTTATTATTTAAGTAACATGTGACATTGAATGCGCTCTTTTCTTTCAGGAGTTCTACTCGAGTCTGGACTACGCAGGCGTGGAGACCTTGTACGAGGGGATAGCAGCAGAGTTGGAGGAGGAACTGGAGGAGCTGGAGGCCTTGGGGAAGGAGGAGGCCGTCCAGCAGAGGGCAGCGGAAGAGTCGGCGAGCAGCTTGGAGTCGGTCGAATTCAGCGACGAAGAAAGGAGAGGAGGAAGGAGGAAGAAGGATGAGAAGAAGGTCAAGGGGAGAAAGAGGAGAAAGAGAGAGAGGACAGTGGAGATCAGCCCGAGGAAGCGGACGCTGAGATTCGAAGATGAGGAGGAGGAGGAGGAGGAGGAGGAGGAGGATACCGGTCAAGAGGATCGGCTCAGGCACGACGATGGAGAAGAAGGAGGGAGTAGCTATGTCCGCCTGGCGATGAAGCCTCCGCCCAAGGAGAGGTACCGGAGCCGCCAGGCGAGGTCGACCCCCGGGGTTGCTGGAGAGCCGGAGGAAGGCGAGGATCGTCCAGCTCCGTTTGAGTCGGACCAAGAAGAAGAGCCGATGCCTCCGCCCAAGCCTCCTCCGAAGGAGAGGTACCAGAGCCGCCGCAGCCGAGAGTCGACGCCGAGGAAGAGGAGCTCCTCCGTCCGGTCCGTCTCTATCCTGGAGGAAGAGGTCGAGGAACCTCCGAGGCCACCCAAGCCCTCGCCGAAGGAGCGATATCGGAGGCGAAGCCAACTTGAGAATGACGAGGAGGAGGAGGAGGCGGTGATTGGAAGTCCGTCCTCCTCTCCTCCTCCTTCTTCTTCACCACCACCACCACCACCTCGGCCGTCATCTCCGGGCGCCAGCCAAGACTCCTACGAGAGCCAGCTGCGAAAGGGAGGGGACGGGAACGTCTTGGTCTGTTCCAGATCTTCTTCCTCCATCCTCAGGTCGCCACAAAAGAGGAGGAGGATTGCGTCCCCGGCGCACGACGACGACGACGACTACTTCATGCGGCTGTTGGACGCAACCGACGACCCTGGCCCCTCCAGGGAGGACGGGGGCGACGAGGACGACGACGACGCCAAAGCCGCGAGGTCCGCCACGCCGCCGACGTCTCTCTTCGAGCGCCACCTCAGGGAGGGAAAGATCAAGCGGGTCAGCGACAGCAAGTGACACGGGTGGTTTATTATTAAATATTATTGACATGAAGTGATCGATTGTGATATTCTGAGTGTACCTACATATGTTAGTATTAAAACTCTCAAGATCTGAAGGAATGGCCATGTTGTCAGCACAGAAATATAGTAGCACCTAGTCAGCAGATATGGGAGAAAGAAAATTGATGTCCTGCGAACTGCTTCTCATGAAATGAGGCAGGACCTTCTTTCTTGGATAGCAAAAAAAAAGCTGCCCAGCGAGATTTTTTTCTTCTAAAGCCACGGAATGAGCACACCCGCATTCCGCGCCGATTAGGGGTCAGCGAGGAAATTCGCGCGAATTGCTACGGAGTAGGAGTACAATGCGGCCCAGAAATGTGTTCTATTATAACAAATCAATTTACAAAACAAGTATTTGTGTATGCTACATATCCAAGTGTCTTTGTTTCACTACATTCTATCCTTCCAGAAAGGCCAAATCACCAAAGAATGACATTTTTTTTCGCCTAAAGACGGCACACTTAATTGGACCCCGCCGTTGTAAGGTGGATTTTTGCGCGCCTTGCGCTTTCCCGCATTTTCGAGATTATCCTTTTTTGTTAGGTGTAATGGTGCTGCCCACGTGCCCAACTCTGACTCATTTTGTTTTCAATAAAAGACGGGCGATGGGAGGAGGTGGGAAGCGCATTCACACACACACACCCATCTGTCTTTCTTCCTACGCCTCTTGGGCGCCTGTGCAGTGCTTTCCCTCCTCTCGTCCAACATTTTGCTTTTCTTTCCTCTCTCTCTCTCTCCTCTCTCTCTCTCTCCCCTCTCTCTCTTTCTCTTGTCTTGATCTCATTTCACCTTCGCCTTTTCGTTTGGCCTTGCCTTAGTTTCAACACAATGAGATTTTTTTACTATTAGTGGCCGTGAAACATTTATTGACTGGATTGAGAATGTAGGTTTTTTTGTACAAGATATCGCTAAAGTAACCCCGACCAGACAGTCATGTCTGGCATGGGTCTGTCGAGTCCAACCCTAATGCTATCACTCATGGCAGACTCGTAAGGGACTCATACTCCCACATGTTGGGTGTGCTATAATTCTGGGATGAGCCCAGATGTCTGGTCGGGACAGATCAGGAGTTGCGCTGCATGCGGCAATATTTTTTCCCTACCACCCAGCGGCACATTCTCTCCAGGAGCATCAGTAGGTGGGCGGCGGCAATCCCACCGCAGAGAATTATTATGGGGAGGAGGAGGCTCTTGAATCCCAAGGGAGAAGCCGCCTGATCGGCATCGATCCTGCAGGTGCAATAGTCCTCTGGTCTGCCACCGCCCAGCCACTTGTCCTTCAAGTGCCCTATCAGACCGGACTGGTACATGTTGATCAAGTAGTGGTTGAACAGTCCCAAGAGCTCCGAGTCCTTTTGCAGAGCAAATGCTATGTGGTCCATCTTCATGTCATTCAGCCGGGTGAGGGGAAGGAACCTCTCGTCTCCAAAGAAACTGAACTCGCTGTTTGACGCGGCCAAGAGGCTGTTCTCGAGCATGGCATCCCTCATTGCTGAAAGGGAGGGGTAGAAGGCGGCCGGGTTGTCCTTCATCATCTTCTCGTAGACTTCGTGCCGGCCTGAGTCGACAGGAGCATGTTCCAGGTCCGTGGCGTGACTCGTGCCACTGGCCACCACCACCTGGTAGCCATAGTCAATGGTGTCAGCATAGGAGTGCAGTTGGGGAGGGATGGGCCGGGCCGTCAGGTAGGAGGTCATGATTCCCTCGTAGTATGCCGCCACGATGATGGAGAAGGCCCCCGTGGAGAGGAACAGTATTTTCTTTGATCTGACCCCAGTCGTGAGGGAGAAGTCGAGTCTGAAGAGGGCCCTGAAGGTGAAGTCGGACGCTGCCGACATCCCGGTGAGGATAGTAGCAGGCGTGGCTGCTCTCTGGGTGGCAAACATAAAGTTTGCCAGGTAGGTTCCGGACATGCCGAAGGACAGTATGACCACAGCAACCCACGCGGGGCGGGTGAACACGGAGAAGAAGGAAGCGAGGTTGATGCCACCCTCTTTTCCAAGGTAGGACGGATTTAGCACGGTCAGGGTGGCCCTGCTCTTCATGAAGGCATACGTGTAGCTGACCACATCACTCCTCTCCAGGGTAACAGCTAAGCCAGTCGCTGCCAGGTCTGCCTCCTGTCTGTGAAGCATTCCGACCATCCCGTTCCAAGTCCCGTCCTCCGAGGGACTACCCCACATCTTGTCTGGTGGCACCTCCCACTTGGTCGTGAAGTTGGACGCGGTCTCCATGACTCGGACAATGTCTGGCACCAGGCCCTGGAAGGTGCCGTCCCCGCCGCCGGAAGAGAAGAACACCCAGGGCATGGTCACTGTCTTCAAGGTGATTTTGTGCAAGTTTTTCCTTCTCTCCCAAACCAATGGCGTGGGAACGTCCAACCCTTCAGCCTGGCTCCATCTGCCCAAGAGAGTCGTGTACAGAGACTTCTTCAAGCGGTACCACTCCTGAATTACAAGCAGTCCAGCACCGTCTTCGTCAGAGAGTGTGTAAAAGTTGCTGTACAATTTGAGTCCAGCGGGGGGCTCTTTCACGGGTCGCGAAGTGATCCAGTGGTTGCCCTCTTCAAAGTAATCCTCATCCTCCTGGATCTCTTGGTAAGCTCCAGCCTCGTCAATGATGAGGGAGTCTGTCACTCGCTCTAGAAGGGGACCTTCCCCCTTTGGAGGCACCAGTGCTGTCGTGTAGTAGAATTCGGCGCTGGCCTCGTGAAACACCGACACCGAGAGGTCCAAGTCCAAGTCGTCGGTGCTCCCCGACAGAAAGACGACGCTGGCAACGTTCAAGTGCCTCGCCAAAGATGCAACGAGCAGGGCTGGGATCGCCATTGTTGACGTGTACTACCACATGGTAAGGGTAAAGCAAAGATGTGTAATTTTTTACAGGTATCTCATGAGCAGTTTCCCTCAACTGGGAAGGTGATGGGAGACATGAAGGTTAGACAAACAGGTGAGCCCCCCTCTCAGCGCTGTCAACACCGTTATAACAAACGTTATAACTGACTGGCTGTTTAATCAAAGGCTAGCTTCTAGTTTTCGAACTAGGCACTGCCTATGGTATGTGTGCTGAGTGTGTAGTAATGTGCAAACAAGATAACCCGACCAGACATACCCTTCAAACAATAACTTAATACCTCATAATGAGGAGGGGGAGAATGAAACAAATTTGACAAATATGGTAGCCAAAATAGCCTCACAAGCTTAAATTAGCTTAGCTAGGTAAAAACGGTAACGAATTTACCGTGAAGGCTGTCCGATGGGGAATCAAATAAAGTATAAAGTATGCTTACCACTTTTTTGGAACATATTTTAAAAATGCGCCATAGGTAGTATGATGTACGTACACTATAAAAAAAAACAAAGTTTAACAAAGTGCGTAGACGTACCTATGCATAGCACATAGCTGCAAATTTGCAGCCAATTCATGCACAACTATGGTAAAAAAATGGTAATAACACATCATTGCATAAATTAGCACGTATTAAGTATAGCGTACTCTGTTATGTACTGTTCTCTTGTTGGGCTGTCAGTACATGTTGGTAGGAGTACTTCTAGGAACTGAACTAGTTTGGCTTTAGCAGCTACAAAGTTCAATTACGCAGGTGTGAAGAGTAAGAGACAAATTGATAAGAAAAAACCTCGTTTAATCGAACTTTGACAAAGAGGTGTCAATTTAGCAAATAACACATGTATCCTTCATACTTTACCGGTATATCTGCATATGTGTTAAATTTATAATTTTTTATTTATAGGTATAATTTTGTTGGTACCTTCTGTCATTTTTCATTCATTCATTCATTGACTGCATTTGTCCATCACAAATTGCAGACCCTCCAGAGCAGCTAAGGCAAGTCCCAAAACCACTCCGCCAAAGAGTATCAGTATGGGCAGCAAGAGACTCTTGAATCCCAGGGGTAAGGCCTCCTGCTCAGCATCGATTCTGCAGTCGCAGATGTTCTCAGGTTCTCCAGACTCTACCCACTTATGGCGGAGATGCTCGAGCAGCCCCATCTGGTACATCTTAATCATGTGGTAGTTGAACAGTTCCAGAAGTTCTGAGTCCTTCTGCAGTGCCAAGGCCACGTGGTCCACCTTAGCGTCAACAAGGCTCTGCAATGGGAGGAACCTCTCGTCCCCAAAGAAGGCAAACTCACTGTATGAGATGGCCAGCTTGTGATCTTCCAGCATCGCAGTGCCCATTGACTCCAGGGTGTCATAGAGGGCATGTGGGTTGTTCCTCACCATGGCCTCGTGGACCTTGTGCCTGCCACTCCCAGGGATAGCCTTGGCGAGGTCGGTGGCGTGACTGGAGCCAGACTGCGTGATGACCTGGTACCCATACTCAATGGTGTCAGCAAAGGACTTGAGCTGCGGAGAAGATGGCTTGGAGGTCATGAACGATGTCAGCATCCCTTCGTAGTAGGCCATCGAGATGGTGGCAAACGCGGCAGATGTGAGAAAGATTATTTTGCTCGACATGAAGGATGTCCTCAAGACAAAGTCGAGCTTCAGCACGCTCCTGTAGATGAAGTCCGCTGACGACATGAAGCCAGTAGTGACGGTCACAATGGATATTATCCTCTGCCTGGTGAGAAAATTGACGAGGTGAGTCCCGCCGATGACGAGCGATATAACCAGGAGGAGTGTCCAGGCAGCAGGGGTGAAGACAGACAAGAAGGGGGTCAGGTCCACCTCGTTCCTGGCTTTGGCATGCGAGGGATTGACAATGATCAGGGTAGCCTTGCTCTCTAGGAAACCGTGTGCATAGCTGACCACCTTCCCCCTCTCTGCAGTGACGGCCAGACCCGCCGCCGCCAGGTCAGCCTCCCTCCTTTGCAGCATTCCAATCATCCCCGTCCAGGATCCATTCTCACTGGGATTCCCCCACATTCTGTCCTCTGGTATCTCCCACTCAACCGTGACATTGTACACTTCCTCCATGTTGTGGACAATGTCTGGCACCAGCCCACGGAAGGTGCCATCCTCTTCCTGGGAAACGAAGAATGTCCACAGCATGGTGACAGCCTTCAGTCTGAGTCCACATAGGTCTCTCCGCCTCTCCCACATGACCGGCTCTTTCACTTCCAGTCTCTCCTCGGCCTTGACCCACCTCCCCAGCCTGTTGGTCACGAGGCGCCCCTTCAGCCTGTACCACTCCCAGATCTCAAAGCTGTCTCTTTCTTCCTCGTGGGAGACGGAGTAGAACGAGCTGTCCAACCTCAACATCAACGGCGGCTCCACTGGAGCACCGTCCAAGAGGAGCCAGTGGATTCCGTCCCTGAAGTAGTCCTGATCCTCAGCGTCCTTGTACGCTTGGTGCCTGTCCACCACAAGTGAGTCTGACAGTCTTTTGCAGCAAAGAGCTTGTTCTTCTTGTTCCTCCACCTCCACTGCCTCTACGGATACCTCCCCGTCGGCCTCCCCTACGAGTGCCAGGGCGAAGCTCATGTCCGCGTCCCTGGTGTCCCTCGTGACGAGGAGAGCGACGGGGAGGTATCCGTAGAGGCAGTGGAGGTGGAGGAACAAGAAGAACAAGCTCTTTGCTGCAAAAGACT
>JAAUYM010000884.1_pt1 | contig 13157 bp, 15 predicted proteins | sample 7278001 | NCBI WGS metagenome assembly JAAUYM01 (sample SAMN14350224, study PRJNA611818) | marine sediment metagenome | isolation source: surface marine sediment (1.8m) | place: French Polynesia: Moorea | collected 2018-08
AGTCATCGCTGAATTGATATATGGTTCGCCAGATATACTCCAGTTCGGTACTTTCTTCCGCTTCGTTGCCCCAGGGTTGTTCGAACAGCAGGTTGAAAATATGTTCATATCGCACGAAAGCTTTTCGAAACAGAAGCCGCAGCTCGGCATTATTGGGCTCATTGTCTTCATCATCCAGCTCTAGTTCGATATGCAAACCGAAATCAAGCCAGTATTTATTTTCCTCTGTTAACTGAAAAGTATTTTCCCAGCCAACGGTATCAAACTTCAGAGACTCGGTTGCTGGCCTTATTAAACTAAATGTAAAGGAGCTGGCCCAATAGTCGGTAAACGAATAGGTGAATTCGAACTCATGATGACGTGCGCCGTCTTGCTGATCGTCATTATCCATTTGAAGGTTGCCAAGAAACTCCAGTTCTATTTCTCCTTTATTCACGATAGGAGAGTAAACTTTAAGATCGGTCAGATCGGTATCAGCGCGAGTTGCTACTGTAGTCATGCATAAAATCGTGGCAATCACGATGGCGAGTTTTTTTGGAAAGCCGGGATGACAGACCGGCATGGTCATGCCTTGAGTCTTGAATTACACAAAGGCTGAATAGGTCAGTTATTACTTTTTATTTCGCTTAAGTTCGTTACTGCTGTTATTCCTTCCTGGGGGGAGCAATCTTGTCCTTATATATTTCTGCTAGAGGAAGCCACACTTCCTGAAACAGCAACGTTTTTTTCTCCTCATCCGTATCCGGTGACTCCATAATATCAATCGCACGCCGGTATAAATATTCCTCCATCTCAAGTTCTGAAGTCATAACTCTCTCCCGATTATTGTGTTTATAAGTTTAATCTCCCGCCAGCCCGGTTTGGGGTCAATGACATACCAGGTCTTTAGGTATTTGGAGGTGTCCACGTGATCGACGAATGATGCAGTGAAATCAGTACCTTGCCATTCAGTTTATGGTAAGCAAAAGTATAATCGGCACGCGTCGCTTCACCTTTCTCATTGAAAAACGTGTAATGCCCCATGTCTTTATAGCCCAGGCCTCCTGCCTTTAGAACAGGACCAACCTCGCTCTGAAAATCCACTCGCTTCCAACCATGATTTAAGAATCCGTTGTCATGCGGGTAGTCAGGATTGCCGCCGACGAAATAGGAGCGTGCACCCTCTTCATCCAGGCGGATCACATCAGCCAGCGTAGGTTTAAATAACAGGGGTTCATCGGACGTACCAAAATCATATAGACCTAGCAGTGTTTCAACATCTTGCTCGCAAACAGCTTTTGCCCAGGCGCGCTGTGCGTTTATTACCTCTGCTTTTGTCATTTTCTCAAATTGTCTCATAGCCACCTCTACTACAACGAATAAGCATCCAGTTGTGTTATTTATAATTATAGATTATCGACTGATAACAACATGTTAGAAAGTCCACGACAAAAAGGCAATAACATATTCGATACGAATATTCTGCTTTTTTAGAGATGATGCCTGTAGGGTAGGATTTGATACTGCTGCTATCAAAATCGGTACTTGATTAATCAGTAATAACGATAATGTACTGCAGGTCAGGTAGACTAACTGTCACATGCTGTTTTTCGACATAGCACGTAATTTCTTATATGACCCAGCACTAATATGATTCCGCTCAAAACTGTTGCCAGTTTTTCTCCTAGTTCACCAAACAAATCATGTCCAACAAGCGCCACAATTACAAGAGAGGCAAGACCCAGACTTCCCAATAGCATCACCACTCTATCCTTGTGACGATGGCAACCTATGAAAAGTGCGAAAAGGCTGATTGGTACAATAAGAAAAACCAGTATTCTGTGAAAGGATTCATCAGCGATGAAAGTTGCAGACATCACTGGCACTACAATTATCAATAGCGGTGTTAGTAAGCAGTGCAACATGCATAATGCAGAGGCAGATATCGCCACTTTATCCAGCGCTTGCTGAATTACTAGTCTATCCATGGTGTATTGTCCAAATTATGTTCGAAGTGTTGATATTGTGATTTAAATAGACATGAAGCATACGTCATCAACACATTACATGTTGTTGACGTTGATTATCTTGATAAGAGATAGCGTAAAGGTGCCAGCCAGGCGGCGGCACATAAAAAAAGACCGTAACAACTTCTAATTTAAAGAACGATAAACCCTGTTATCTAATGTCGCCTTTGTCTGGTTCGATTTCTAGTTCCTAATAATTGCTTAAACTATTTCAACAGGACCATGATCATCACAGTGACCATCATGCACATGATGCAAACGTCCATCGACAAGGTAATCGGTGTGGTCCATATGCGGAACAGCCTCATGTCCACAACCAGGCCCGTGAACGTGATCTCCGCAGCTATCGAGCGGCGCACACTCATTAGGGTTAACTTCACTAGCTTCTATTACATGTTCATCACAATGCTCTTCGTGCGGATGATGCAGATGTCCATCGTGTAAGTAATCAATATGGCCGTTGTGGCGGATAGCTGTATGACCACAATCTGCACCATGAATATGCTCTGGATGTGAATGGGTATTTGAACACTTCATAGAATTATCTCCTGCAAATACATTACTAAATATGACTCTTTTTTCTTGTAAATAACTATAAATCAAACCTTTACAGTAAGTCCATCCTTTAGGCTTCGCCTGTATGCTATAAATGATGGTATTAAACCAAGTATAGCTGCAATACATGTAATGGCAGCAAGTATGAAAAACGTATAGGTATTCAATGGGTTATTGCCTAGCAACAGTCCGTACTGTGACATTAATACCTTGGACAGCGATGACAGTATAAGAAACAGTATAGCGACACCGGCCAGGCACCCGGTTATTGTCAGAAATATTGATTCCGTCATTAATAAACAAAAAATATAGACCGGTTTTGCACCCAATGAACGCAGTATTGCCAATTCCCTGCGTCTCTCATTTAAGCCTGCCAGTAGCGTGGTAATCATTCCCATAACACCAACTAACACGACAAAAGCCGAGATGATGATGAGTATATTTTCAACAACGCCGACTATTTGCCATAACTGAACTAATGCCAATGCAGGAATGATCGCCATTAACGGCTCCTGCTGATATTTATTAATTTTTCTTTGCAACGAGAATGTTGCAACCTTCGATTTTAAACCTACAAAAAAACCGGTTATGGTTTTTGGAGTTAAATCCTGTTGCAGTGCTTCTTCTGCGGAAAGTTGAAGACCAGGTATTTGTACGCCATGCTGCCAATCTATGTGTATGGCTTCAATGCCTGCAAGACTGATATGAACCGTTTGATCTATTGGCGTGCCGGTTGGTTTGAGTATACCGGTCACCGTAAAAGGCTTGTCTTCATGTTGACTAAAGCTGACCTTCCCCAGACCATGGGACAGTATTATTTTTTGGCCTAGCTTATACCCCAATTCTTTTGCTACCTGATAACCAAGCACCGTGTCGTAAACCTGCTTAAATCGATTTCCTTCGAGGATAGATAAAGGCTGTTTGTTACCATAAAGGTAGTGATCAAAATAGCTTTCGGTTGTTCCGAGTACGCGAAAACCTTTGTGTGAATCGCCTAGTGAGAAAGGGATTGTCCAGGCGACACTTTTTTCGTTGGCTATATCCGTATAGCTTTGCCATGAAATATTATTTGTTGCATTACCGATGCGAAATACCGAGTAGAGTAATAAATTTACCTCGCCTGACCTGGCACCTACGATCAAGTCCGTTCCGGATATCGTATTTGTAAAGCTGTCTTTCGCTTCGCGGCGTAAGTGCTCTACCCCTACAAGAAGACAAACGCTTAGCGCAATAGAGATCAGTGACAGGCTGATACTGGTGCGCCTGTTCCATAAGCTGCTCGTGATAAGTTTAGTGAACATTACAGATTATCTTGAGCCAGTTCCTGTATTGAAAAGTTCTTATCAAAGTGATGGGCTAAATCGGTATCATGACTCACGAATACTATTGTGCTTTTAGCCTGCTCTACCTGTTGTAGTAACAGCTTGATAAAAATATCTCGTGCATCCTTATCCAGAGAGGATGTCGGTTCATCAGCAATAATTAACTCAGGCTCACCAATCAACGACCTTGCTATAGCAACACGCTGTTGTTGTCCTACGCTTATTTGCGTTGATTTTTGATTGAATAAGTCACGATCGATACCAAGTGATGTCAGGAGATCATGTGCCACTTGCCTGGCCGATCCTTTGTCGTTAACTTTTTGTTGCCTTCGTTTTGAAAAATGACACGGCACCAGCACATTGTCTTCTACATTAAGGTATGGCAGCAGGTTAAATTGCTGGAATATAAAGCCAATATGATCTGCACGAAATTGATCGCGCTGTCTTGCCTTCATTGCAGCAGTATCTTGCCCCAGGATCATAATGCTGCCACTTTTCTGAATATGTATACCCGTTAGCAAATCAAGTAACGTAGTTTTACCAGAACCTGATGGCCCATATAAAAATACCTTGTCACCCTTGCCTATTTGTAAATCCTTTACGGTCAGTGTCCAACGGTCAGTTTCCTTCCATTTAAACTCTAACGAGGATATCTCTATCGCGTTCATCTTGTGAAAAATTAGCTTGAATAATTTATACTCAATTTTACAGTATTTTTTTTCTACATTTCGGTTTCAGTATGCGTAATTTTGGTATTTTCATTTTAATTTCGATTATTAGTCTGCAGCTTCATGCCACTGAATACAGGGAACTGCAGTGGGACGAATTAATGCCTGAGGCGGAGTTAAAAATACTACAGGGTATCTCTGAGCTCATTACCAACCCCCATCAACCTCTTGATCCTGAAGAGAATATATATGACGACATTAACAGCGGCATGACTCAAATGATGGATCCTGATGTTCAAGGCGTCATGTCATCAATAAATACGCGTCCTGAATTGAACAACCAGAATGTGAGCATACCGGGCTTTATTGTTCCGGTAGAAACGAATAATGAAGGCGGGATAACTGAATTTTTCCTCGTTCCTTATTTTGGTGCCTGTATACATGTGCCGCCACCGCCACCAAATCAGATTATTTATGTCCGATATGAACAAGGTCTCCTGGTTGAAGGTATATGGATGCCTTTCACGATAAAAGGCACGTTATTTACTGAGCTGGTTGATAATGATATTGCGGTATCTGCTTATACATTCAATGCCGTAGAAGTCTTTGAGTATAAAGAATGAGTTCTAGTCGATAGCGTCTTTCATTAATTTTTCCAGATTGTCTGAAACCTTTTGCCGAAACACAGAATTACCATCTGCGAATATATCAACATCCAGAACAATTTGGCATTGTAAAAAATTATTAATGATTTCATAAACCTCTTGTTTATATTCTTCCCACGAAATGGACTTGCCCGTCATATATTCTCTTTCTTTATACAAGTCGATTGACTTGCTTTTAAAATAAGCATATTCGCTAGCAAGCCCGGACAAATCTGCGGCTCTAACGATACTATCGTTAGTAGAGTTACACGTTGCGTGCATCTTTGTGGAAAGAATAGCAGTTACAACAGCATCTATATGCTGTTCGGTCTCACCTGTATCAGCGAGAATAGATGATGCCAGGTCTGCTGAATAATCCTCTTTGCTCTCATAACCATTTTGTCTATGGTTCTCTGCAAAGCCAGCATCATGAAATAGGATTGCGTGGCGAATAACCTGTTTATCATAATTGATATTTTTTTCGTCACATTGAAGCAGCAGGTTTTCTGCCGCATTTAGTGTATCTATAATGTGTCGAAAGTTATGATAATCAAGCTTATCGCTATAATATTGCTGCGCGGAAGTATAGATAGGGTCATTTGTTTTCAAGTTCATGCCTGGCTAAAACAAACCAATCCAGTACTTGACCAGTATGTTTTTCTCCGTATAACTGAATGAACTTTCTTGTTTCATAATTACTTTTATCAGTAAACAACGCTATTCGTTTATCTAGATAATTTTTTGTCAGTTTAATTCCGCATAACACTGTTATGCAGTGCTTCCATTCCTGATAATCCGCAGGTATTAGATTACTGTCCATTTTTCCGTCTATTATGCTCTAGTTATAATTATATGTCATGGTACTGATTTACATAACATCGTTATGTAAGGAGACAAAATATTACTCCAGGTTGAATTTATTCTGGCCGCTCGTTGCAGTTAGACTGCCGGACGATGAATTGCTGGCCCACTGTATATCGATGTTTTCAAATCCTGGAAATTGTTTAAATAGCTGCACCTCAATCTGTTTGAGCTTATCAGCACGGTCACAAGTGACAGAATAGGTCACATAATAGTCACTATGACTGTCTTTTTCATCATGAGCATGGTCATCATCAGAATCATGTTCATCAAAAGGCAACTCCATATAGGAATCTGACTGTGTACATTTCGCGCCAGGAAAAGTCAGTACACTGTCATACCTGGATAATACCTGCCCTGCTTCACGTACTTTAGCTTCTTGTTCATCTGTTTTCGGCGCATGTTCAAATCCCAGGACATTTAATGCTGGCGTTGTAAGTTCAACATTTACCGTTTTATCATCAAGTAAAATATTCAGCGACGCCCTGCCATGTTCATGTGCGTCATGATGTCTATGTCCTGCATGTTCCTCTTCCTTTTCATGTGCATCGTGATGTCCGTGTTCTTCGTGTTCCTCCTCATGCGCAGAAACTATGCTGGCAAAAAGCAACATATGAGTCAGTACAATTTTTGTAAGAATAGCCCGGTTCATGCGTGATGGCAGAACTATGCAAAATCCAGCGAAAGCAACAGCCTGCCTGATTCTGGCACAGCAGGTGAACGGTGAACCAAACCACGGCCGACATTTTCTGGCCAGGCCTCACCTTTTAGCAAAGCAATATTAAAAGGGTCAATACGATTGATATGTTCTTTTTTGAAGTAAATGCCGGATTTATCGTCTGGTAATCCCTGATTTCCTCTGCCAAGTTTATTTCTATCGACATTGTCCTCAGACAGCCATTCTGTGCCGGTATCGCCATACGTGGTCAATAACCGACAAGGTATGTTATCGACATGAAATCTTGGGCACATTGCGTGTTCAAGCACGGTTAATCTAAACCCAATCCTGTCAAGATCGAAAAGAACCGCGTACATGTCGCATACCATGCATAAGTCATCAATGAATTCGTCTCTATATGCCGAGTCAGGCAGCTTTCTGTTTAACAGTTGTTGTAACTGCTCAAGTTCTACGATTTCTATGATACCAAAGGAATCACCGAGCTTGGCTACCTCGTTAGCATAACTAGATATGTTATCCGATACGCTTCTTTGATATATAGCAATATTAATATCTTTATCATAGATGTCTGTTAGTACATCTGAACTGACATCAATCGAATAAAATGGTTGTTTACTGTACTGATGGTCAATACTTACTAGTTCGCCCATGATGGAAATGGATCCTCTAATGTTTGCCAGTATTTCTTACCCTTGAGCAAATCTTCATCACTCAATAGACAGGCGTCCAGTTGTTCACAGATAGATTTCTCATCGAGAGATTGCCCAATGAACACCAGTTCCTGACGCATATCGCCGAACGGTTCAACCCATTTTTCCCTGATATACGATAAATATTCTTCATCTTCTGGCCAGTTGTCTTTAGGTACTGCTTTCCAGAACATACCGGCAGCGTCGTACCTGGCAATACCGCCTGCCTGGCTCCAATGTCCTGCAAATTCTGGTCTTGTAGCCAGCCAAAAATAACCTTTAGAACGAATTAACTTTCCCTTATCCCATTTTTGATGCAAAAACTGGTAAAACTTTTTAGGGTGGAATGGTTTACGAGCGCGATAAACAAAACTGCTTATGCCATATTCTTCTGTCTCTGGAATATGCTCACCGCGCATTTCTTTCAACCAGCCCGGCGCTTCCTGTGCTTTTTGAAAATCAAAGCGGCCGGTGTTGAGAATGCTATTCAAAATCACATTACCATGCTTAATAGGGATAATATCCGCATCCGGATTCAGGCTATGTAACAAGCCTGTTAATCTCTGCAACGCCTCTTTGTCTACCAGGTCTGTCTTGCTGATCAATATCACATCACAAAACTCAACCTGATCTGAGAGTAAATCGGCTACATTTCTTGTGTCATCTTCGCCAAGGCTTTCTCCCTTTTCGTTAAGATCCATTGCTTCATCAAAATCTTTCTGAAAATTAACCGCATCAACAACGGTAACCATGGTGTCGAGATCCGCTACATCGCCGAGACTATGTCCGTCTTCATCTTCAAATGTAAATGTCTCCGCTACCGGCAAGGGTTCAGAAATGCCCGTTGACTCAATAACCAGATAATCAAACTTTCCTTCCGCGGCCAGTTTTTGTATCTCGATCAGCAGATCCTCACGTAGCGTGCAACAGATGCAACCATTGCTCATCTCTACCAGTTTTTCTTCTGCCCGGTTTAATTGCACTTCCTGTTGAACGACGGCGGCATCGATATTGATTTCGCTCATATCATTAACAATGACGGCAACCTTTAAACCTTCTCTGTTGTTCAGAATATGGTTTAAGACTGTTGTCTTGCCCGCACCTAGAAATCCGGATAAGACAGTGACCGGTAACTTATTGTTATTCATAAAATATCTCCTTATCCAGAAATGTTATAACATAACGAAAGTGACTGCAAATTCGATTAAAAACAATAAGATAGCAAGCTAAATAAATGCGGTATTTGTCCTTACCCATTACGCGATATGTGTTTAGAATCTGTCTTTTTGGTGCAGCCTGTGGAGGCGGAATATGAGCGATAAAGAGCAGATTGAGCAAACAATCCAACATTACATAGATGGCGCTCGCGAGGGCAAGGGTGACCTCATGAAACCGGCATTCCATGCAGATGCCACTATCTTTGGATATATCGGTCCTGATTTGTTTGCCGGGCCGATACAGAAATTATTTGACTGGAATGATGAGAATGGTGCTGCGACCGATATACAAACAAAGATAGCAGCCATCGATATAGAAGGAACAATTGCTACAGCGCGGCTGGAAGCCGACAACTGGACAGGTCATAAATTTACAGACATGTTCACGTTATTAAAAACAGATGGGGAGTGGCAGATCATCAACAAGGTGTTTCACCTGCACGGTTAATACTGTATGAAGCCTGGCCAGGAAAAAGACAGCCAGAGACCGTGGTTAATCACCGACTATATGGCTATTGCGATTCACCCGGTGCTGCTCAACAACACCGGGTGACTTAACCGTGTTTAGAAATCAACCAGCACGGCAAACCTGGCATTAAGCGGCTCACCGGTGGTGATATTGTTATCATTGTGCGAGTTCGGGAAGTAGTCTTCGTCGAACAGGTTTTCCACGTTTACCTGCAGTCTTATTTTGTTGGTTAACGTGTAATAACCAGCTGCATCGACGCGGGTATAAGATGGTAGCTCAACAGTGTTGCCGTTTGATGCAAATTGCGATGACTGGTGAATGACACCAAGGCCCAGGCCAAGTCTGCTGGTAACATCATAACGATTCCAGACAGAGAACTGGTGTTCCGGTACCTCGCGTAATGTCCTGTTGTCTGACACACCACCAACAACACGCCCGTCTTCCCTACCATCGAGGTAGCTATAACCGGCATTGATTTTCCAGCTTGGCATCAGTTGCCCGACCAGCTGTAATTCAAGACCCTCTGTTTCACTACTTACCAGGATCGTGTTTAACGGATTATTGGGATCGACCGTGGTGCCGCTATCGCGTTCCAGTCGGAAGATTGAGGACGTAAATGCCAGTGAGTTGGTAACATCCCACTTAACACCGAATTCATAGTTTTTAAATTCTTCCGGCTGTAACGATTCCGTTGTTGGCGTCAAAGTCAGGAACTGGTCACCGGAGCGTGGCAAAAACGACTGGCTGTAGCTGGCGTAGACAGAGACATCTGCAATCGGTTTTACTATCAGGCCGACGCGTGGCGACACTTCGGTGTCCGTCCTGCCTAGAAAACCGCTATTGCCATCGGCAGCACCATCGGCAACCTCAATCTGGTCAACAACATCAATATCAAAGCGATCGATACGTACACCACCTACTAACTGCAGGTATTGATTAATGGTGATCTGGTCCTGCAGGAAGGCCGACAGAAACGTGGCATCAGAATCTCGATCACGGGTTGTCGTCGGGAAACTAAATCCGGGAATGGATATTGGATCGGTAAATAAAATGTTGTTACTTGAGTTGGTGCCACTGTCGGCAAACAATGCATTATTCCTGCCGTTGTCAGTTTGTTGGTCGCCATACTCCAAACCGTATAACAGTTCATGCTGGAATGACCATGTCTTAACATTTGACAGGAAATTCACCTGCGCGATGAAATTCTCACGGTCAGTCCTGTCGTTATAACCCTGTAGCCTGAAGGTATTGTTCGCCAGGTCACTGCCGATGGGATACAGGTTTTGATAGAACTTGTCGTAATCGGCGTACTGAATTGTCGCGTTGACGCTGTGATTGGCGTTAAATTCATGGAAGAGGCGGCTACGTATAATATTTGCCTCGAAGGTGAAAAAGTTCGCTGATGGCGATCCAAAAAACGTATCATCGAAACCTGTTACCGGGTTAGCAGGGTTGGCACGGGTACCGCCGGCTTCGGCTGGCACACCACGGTCAACAACGCGGTCATCATTAACATACTCGTAAGACAGTTCCAGTCGCGTTCGGTTACTCAGTTCAGCCGCAATGGTTGGGTTAAAGGCATAACGTTCACCGTCGAAGAAATCACGGTGGTTATCAAAGCCTTCTGCCAGTGCGTTAATCCTGATGGCTATGTTATCGGTAATCGCGGTATTGCCATCCACCGCAAACTGGTAAGCACCAAACGTGTCGGCGCTACTGTTAATGCTGGCAAAGCGGTCGTTTAATATGGCTGTTTTGGTCACGCGATTGATATTACCCGCGCCACTGCCACGACCAAAGATCAAGGCGTTAGGCCCCTTGTGCACCTCTACCCTATCAAGGTTGTACAAAGGCCGATAGTACTGCACGTCATCACGCACGCCATCCAGGAAGAAGTCGGCGGTAGTACGTTGGCCACGAATAACTATTGCATCACGATGCGCTTCACCCTGCGAGACCGTAATACCCGGTGTATAACGGGTGATATCGCCAATATCCTGTATTGCCTGGTCTTGTATCTGGACCTCGGTAATAACAGAAACGGTTTGCGGAACATCGATTAATGGTGTGTCAGTTTTCAAACCGGCGCTTGATTCAGTTTGGTAATCACGCTGCACACCGGTCACAACAATATCGTCTTCTACTTGAACGTTGTCAGCTGTATCATCCGCGGCAACGTTTGAGATCCCCAGCACCCATCCTAAGTGCATGAATATTATATAATTATTGAATAACTTCATTAACAACTCTTAATTTAAACTAATTAAAAAACGTATTATAAATGTAAATGAGAATAATTTACACTTAAAAGTAGGGGTATTCTGCTGCCTCAACTCCTGGCCATAACTCATTGCTGACGGTGTCTCTGCGGGAAAAAGCGCAACGAAGCTGCTTATCTATGCGACCTGAAGCGTGGTGGTATTTACCAGTACTGACCGTCCCGCAGTGCATCGACGCAGACCGCTTGCCCATGTAACGGGGAAATGTCTTTGCCAGTCAGCGATTGTGCCAACCACCCCTCTGGTTGCGTAAGTGGATACGGTGGCGTGGCAATCTCTTGGGAAATCTTTTGGAAACCTGTTCTGGAATAAAATGCAGGATCACCATAGGTAAAAATGATATCTACCTGCTTGTGTTTTAGTTCATCGATGGCAAACCTAATTAGTGATTGTCCAATCCCCTGTTGTTGATAGCTGGTCGCGACGGCCATTGGTGCCAATATGAATACACTGTCGTTGTTGTTAAATTTCATGCGTGAAAAAAACAAGCTGCCAATGAACTGTTCGCCTTCTTTTGCGACATAACCATATAGATCGTGCATATCGGTGGTATTAACTAGTGCTTTTACAAGCCCACCAACAAGCGTACCTTCCTGACTTCCTGCAGAGTCGGTAAACGTACTGGTAACCAGTGCGATGACATCGGCGGACAAGTCTGCTGTGTATGTCTCAAAATAGATAGACATTGCGCAGCTAATAACCGGTTAATTCCATATAGCCGATACCAGCACTATTGCCTTTGTTATCTTCGACAAGAACAACACCTTCCCAATATGGAATTGTTGTTTGCATCCATTGCTGGTCGTAAAGTGGCCGGGTATGTAGCACCATGTCTTCAACTTCCACGCTAATCTGCCAGTCCATTGGCAAGGCTCGACGTTCTTTATTACCGACTTCAATATCCGTAATTCGAGACGGACGTAAAGCGATCATGGAGGCATCAAGAAATTGACTGGCACCGGAAGGGCTGATCAGGTTACCACTTAACCAATGCTTACCATCATCATGCCGTAGCTGGTAAATCATCAGCTTGTTGCCGCTATCAAGATGTAATGAAAACCAGTCCCACCCCTGTTGATTAGCGGCCAGGGCCTGTGAACTCCACTCGCGATCAAGCCAGCCTTGTCCATCAAGCCTGGTTTTGCCATCAACGGTTGTTATGTCACCACTAATACGAATGTACGGCTGGCTATAATAATAACTTGCTTGTCCCTGCGATGACTTCTGACTATAGCCTTCGATACCGTTCGCGACCGGACCAAGTTCCGCCTCCAGAAACAGAGAAACTTTTTGATCATCAATATCAAATGTTAACGTTGCCGGAAACATAGACGCCGATTCTGAACGCCATTCCCAGTCATCAAGCCACGCATTAAACTGCCCATCAGAATCAATATCGGTAATACCGGCCTGCCCGATACCGCCGCGTGCAAAGCGCTGTTCGTGGACATGCCCATCCGGCGTTGTAATGGCGGCGTGTGCCATCCAGACCTGATTGCTCTGCCAACCGGTCGTCACCGATTGTGGCGACAGCGACTGACGAAACAAGGTCCACTGTATTCCCCAGTGTCGATCATCCTCATCAAGCAGGTTAGCGGTTAAATACCACCACTCAATCCGGTAATCAGGATGTGCGCCATGGTCTTGAGGAAATTGTAACGGTCTGCCCGGTGTGACCTGTGCAAAACCTTGCCCTTCATCACGCAGACCGTCCAACACATCTTTACCCGGGCTTAACGGTGCAATGCCGAGCAGTAGCCAAATTACC
>JAAUYM010011744.1_pt1 | contig 13153 bp, 21 predicted proteins | sample 7278001 | NCBI WGS metagenome assembly JAAUYM01 (sample SAMN14350224, study PRJNA611818) | marine sediment metagenome | isolation source: surface marine sediment (1.8m) | place: French Polynesia: Moorea | collected 2018-08
AGTTGCTTCTCTCTCTCTTTTTTTTTATCACTGAACGTAAATTATGGGATAAAAAAAAACTTACTAATTCTTCAGGAGAGAAAAAAAATCTTTTTTTTTTGCAGCAAATTCTGGGAAACTCAAGAATCACTTTTTTGGCCTCCTCCAGAGGCTGCCGACCAACCCTCGGACCTGTGGGAGGGAGGCAAATTTCACAAAACCTTCACTTTGTAGATTCGTAGCTGACAATTTATAAAGTGGCAGCTTTGCTACTACGAACTCATAAAATCACATTCTTTAATGCAGCTGCTAAGCTACGCCTTTTGTAGCTGTGAGTCCATAAAGCGATATGGCTTTACGGACTCACAGTTGCAAAAGTCGCAGTTTTACAAATTGTCAACTACGAGACCGGACAAGTGAAGGTTTTGTGAATGGTTCTCCCCCCCACCACCACCACCTGGTCGTAGAAGGCCAGGCATGAGGTGCCGAGGAGCATCCCGACCATCCCGCCGACGTCGCCGGCCAGGCTCCAGCCGTCATACACGAGGAACTCCGACCTCACCGTCCTGCACAGGTTACAGTACGGTTGTACCACAGTCGAACCCGAAAAAAAAAAATGGATCCTTTTCTTCTCAACACATCCAAGAAAAACAAAAGGTTTTTCAGATTCAAACTTCTGGAATGACAGTTTCTCCAGCTGCTTATCTACTAACCTCATCTTCTTTCAGACTTTAGCAGGTTTGACTGTACTACTGTACAGTACTAGCAGTACAGTAGAGGTATGTGGGAAACCCTGACTGCTGTAGCAGTTGTCAGATTCACACTTTCCTGACGCCCGAAGCTGGAATTAGCAGCGCAACCAGCAGCCCTCTGGCGGTGTCGTTCCTGTCCTTGACCATGGTGAGGTCGGACTGGACGGTGACGTCGTAGGTGGGGAAGCGGCAAGGAAGGGTGCAGCCGACCTCGTCCAGAAACTTTGGACAGAATGTAGTAGGTGGGGCAAGTTGGTAGGACCTTTATATACTTTGCCAAAAAATAAAAATAAAAATAAAATATACCCTGGCCTCTCCACCTTCCCCTAGGTAGATCCATGCCCGGATGAGCTCTGTCCGCTCCTCTGGAGAGCAGTCCTCCGGGCCGGAGCGGTAGCACGGCAGTCTGGCAGACAGGTACTCGTTCAAGCACCTGGGAGGAGGAAAGAAGCACATGGTTAGTGGGGTGTAGTACTAACCACGTGGGGTTAGTGGATGTACTAACCATGTGGGGTTAGTGGGTGGCAAAACACTTTGTTCAAGTGCTTTGCACTTTGTTCAAGTGCTTTGCACTTTGTTCAAGTGTTTTGCCAGCCAGACCAGCATGCACAGGATAGAGAAATCTTGATGCACCAAGGACCGTAACTAGATCAAACACGCTTTATTATAGTGTTGCCAGAAGGTGTTGTTTGATAACTTGGTATCTGTGCAACACAAGTGAACGGCAAGCAATTAATATTCAAGCTGACATTTGCAGTATTTGCAGAACACGTGTATACAAACATGCCAATAAAAAGTAAATTGGCATTTTTTGGCACAATTATCTAATGTTGGCATCCTTCTGCAGCCGGTTTGGTACCAAGAGCTTCAGAAAGATCGGACAGCAATGATTTGTTGATTAAAACCCCCCACAAAATCTCACTTCATCAAGGTTGTCTTGGTCTGGTTCCTCGTGAAGACCACCTCGTCCCCGTCGAAGCAGGGCCTCTCCTGCGTGCTCATCACGGTCTTCTCGCCAAAGGCAATGTGGACCAGATACTTCCTGGTGAAAAATGTGATGCCATTCTGTGCGCATCACTACAACCCGACCAGACTTCAACTCTACTTTTTGCCTTCTTCAGACAAACTCTGCTTTTGCCATGCAACTTACCTACTATATACTGTACAGTACCTGTAATTTAAGGGCACAGTTTATAGATAGGCTGTGTGGCTAAAGCAAAGCCTGTCTGAAGTAAATAAAGGGTGGAGCGGGTATCTGGTCGGGAATGCTAGGACAACCACCTTATCATGGTCGAGTCGGAGGCACTGGTCATGAAGAAGTACTTCTTCTCCAGCAAGGTGAAGGGGGTCAGCAGGTCCGGATGGTTTAGGCTGACCTGGACCAGGTTGTCATAGTTGGAGGCCATGAAGATCTGCAGGCCCTGTGGCACTTTGGGGAGAGATTTGTACATGTACTACACTATTTACACTAGTGTATGTACTACAACTAATCAGCAAAACCCAAATTGCCAAACTGTCTCTCCTTCTTACTGAAGGAGCTGCTCGGACTCTTCATCGGAGGCGGTCTGTAGGTGGTGCAGGCCACGCTGGAGGCCTCGTCGAATGGCCTCAGGGTGACTTCCCACAGCTGGCTGGAGCTCAGGCCAGGCAGCAACTCCTCCTCACTTGTGGAATGACTGGAAGATTGTATGGCTCTGAAAAAAAGAAATGGAAGATTTTGATGTTTTTTCACCAAGGCTAGGTTTTTGGTATTGAGACATGTAAACCTGAGTGGGTGTTTTATTTCAAGAGACTATGAGGCCCACTTGAAAAAGTCGGGTTTTTATGTCCCAACTTAAGTTTATTGACGTTACAGAGTGTTGTCAGGTCAGTTGGGTTTGAGGAGGGAGGGAGGGGGGTCGAATTGGAAACCTTTAGTCACCTTCGTTCATCCTGGGCGTCCACCACCCACTGGAGGATTCTTGGCCTCGGCGCAAGCCGCCTCAGGTCATCGGTGTCGTTGTCGTGCGACGTCAGGGTGCAGAACTCCACGGCCGGGAAGGCGAACCCGTCCTCGCCCGGCTCCTCCACCTCGGAGAAGCCGGTCAGCCCGAGCCTGAACTTGGCCACCGACTTGACCACGTAGAGGAGGAGGACGAGGCCGAGGAGGAGGACGGCGGCAGCGCGCGCCGCCTTGGAGGCCACCCCGAGCTTGCTCATGGCTGCAAGTGTGCTTGGACCTCACTAGTACCAGTATACATACAGTAGAACTCCGATATATGGTTAGTAGTAAACTTCACAAGAGTTAAAAAAACCAACTTGAACTTTTTCTTTAGTCTCCTTCCGTTATACACCCTGAACCCTGAATGTGGTACTAACTTAACGTTATATGCTACAAGTATGCACGTATATTGGAGTTCTACTGTGCTAATGTTGAAGTCCGATATCGGCAAAAAGTGTTAAGATATCCATCTGGCAGCAGCGGCTGCAGCAGAAAAAAAAACTTTGTGCCTATGCCACAACCTGAAGTTCCAAGTGTCTATTTCTCCATAATTCGGAGCTTCAATTAAGTGGCCTTTCGTGCAGGGAAGCAAGTACTATTGGGTATTGCTATATAGGTAGGATATGGAAATGGGGGGGGGCTGATTGTAGTAGTAGTACAGAAAAAAAATCGAAGTTAAGCAACACACAATAGACATCACTGAAGGAAAGTACGTCAACATTTCTACAATTTTTACAGTTGTCCATACAGTTATTAAATTACGAAATGGTATCGTCAAAAGATTGGATTTCTGTGACTATTTCAGGCAGTAGAATCTCCACTCCCTTCTTTGAGGCTCCTCAAGAGGTCCTGGGCCGGCCCCTGCGGGTGGGTCTGGTTGAAGCAGGCTACTGCGTCTGCTTTTCCCTCCTTGTGAACAAGGCCCCCGAGAGCAGTTGCGCCAGGCAGCAGAACTTGTCGAAGAGTGCCAGTATGGACATGCCGAGGGTCATCCCCACCATCCCGCCGACGTCGCCAGCCAGACTCCACCCGTCATAGGCGGGAAACTCAGTCTTCACAGTCCTATTGGAGGGCAAAAAAAGGATCTGCAGCAGCAGTGGCAGCAGCTCCTCCCCACCAATGGTGCGCCAATTGCAATTTCTGGTTGTACTTCATACTTCACGATAGTATCTAGGGATTGGTTTGCATAGTTTTAATGTAGTAAAGTTCGATTTCTTTGGTGCCAAAGTGGTGTGCCCAAGTTCTCTGATCTGGTTGAACGATGTGAATGAGTAAAAAAAAACCTTGATCTTTTTGGTCACTGTCCTCACATGAAAAGGGATGGCACCGTCAAGATGAGACGTATCTTTCCTCCCTCCTCCTCCCTCCTCCGCTGCGAGTCCTCCCCCTCCCCGAACATCTCCACGTCCGACTGCACGGTGATTTGGTAGGTGGGCAGCCGGCAGGTTGGGGTGCAGCCAAGCTCGCGGATGAGCTAGGTAAGAGCAAGGCATGTTTGGTGGGCAAATTGACTCTGCCCGACCAGATCAGTCATTTAATCTGGTATGAGTCTGTGGTGAGTCTGGACTCAGCATGCAGACTTTCTTTAAATACCAAATGGCATCATGCATTAAATCATTACTGCCATGTGAATGCAGGCAAATGAGGTAACGTGATCAAGAGTATGTCTGGTCGGGTAGTAATTTTTTTTTTTAGCAAGTTTTATCAAAAAGTTTGCTCAATTCTGTCCCAGGTAAAAGTCGGACAAGACTTTCCCGGGTCACATGGGAACTCATTCTTATCTGCTGCCAGAATTTTCAGAATTGCCCTGTAAAGCAAACCACAACTTTATGGTATATGGAACATTACATTGGCCTCTCCTCCCATGTTCAAGTGGTTTCCCAGCCTCAGGAGCTCCATCTGCTCCTGCGGGGAGCACCTGTTGGAGAAGTTGGCCGTGTTGGCGCCGTCCCAGCAAGGAACCTTTGCGGAGGCGTACTCGTGGAGGCACCTGAAGACACCCAAAAAGACATCAAGCCATTCCCAGACCCAGGTTGCCAGATCTTGGAAAGTTAAAATAGTTCAGTGAAGACATTGCCAGAAACCCTGATAACTTTTTTTTTTGACAAAGGTGTGGTACAAACACACCTTAACAAATAGCTCACAAGAGACTAAAAAATATAGCCAGTTGTAGCCAAGATGGCAACCCTGCCTAACTTAACTTTCTCACTTCATGAAATGGGCGGTCTCGTTTGCTGCCTCCGCCTCTTGGTCGCTGAGGCAGGGGCGCTCCTCGGTGCTCAGGGTGATCTTCTCTCCAAAGTGGACGGAGATGTGATAGGACCTGTACAAGTGCAAGTAGGACCTTGGTACAGGTAGTCAAGTAGATGTTGACACACACACACACACCCCGACGGGACAGTAAGCGTAACAAATTAAGGAACAAGTCGGACCATGTCTTAATGCCACATTTTTTTGGGGGGGGGGTGGGGTGGGGTCCTGGGAAGAGATCAAGAGTCCCGTCGGGTTTGCTGCAGCAATGGCACACATATACGTAGTGGCGTTCCGTTCCTCATCACGTTCTGTCCGTCGACCCCGACGACGACGAAGGGCTGCCTCCCGAAGAAGTTGAACGGGGTGAGCAGGTCCCCCCGGCCGAGGTAGGCCAGCAGGCGACCCGAGTGGAGGAAGGAGGAGGAGGGCAGCGTGAAGGTCATGCCCACCGAGGTCCTGACGGGCGGCGGGGTGTACGTCGTGCAGAGGAGGTTGGCGCGGGGATCGAAGGGGCGCTGCGTCACCTCCCAGGGCTGCGCCTGCGCATGCGCCTGCGCCTGCGCAGTGGAGTAGTTGTTGAAGAGGAGGTCCACCCTCGGCAGGTCCGTGGTGGACGCGAAGGCTGCCCTAGAAAAGCCGGACTCTCAGATCAAATTGGCGTGGTGGAACCTGCCAACAAATTTTTTTTGCCATGCATGATGCATGCATCATCCCATGCCTGATGTGATCCGGGTCCGTCCAGAACGGCAGCCTGACAGCGGCCATCGGGATCCTCTCCTCCAGCTGGGAGATCGACAGGTTCTTGGGCACCTCGGCGCACAGCTGTGGGCGAGTTGCATAAAGTCTTCTGCACGCTTCTTTTATGGGAAAGTCAGGCAGAGTTGCCAGTTGACTCAATACATGTTCACGTCTGGTGCATGTTGGCCTAGCCAACTTTGTCTGGCACCACACAGAAACACGTAATGGAGGGCGTGAACAATGTTTTTTTTTTCAGGCAACTTGCAACTCACTTTCCCACATAATAGTAGCTGCTTGGACAAAGAAGACTTTATGCAACCCGTCCCTGCAAGGATGGGAAGACGAACCCGCTCTTGGGCGTCTCCGCCTCCGAGATTCCGCTCAGGGCCTTCAGGTACTTGTCCACGGCCTTGGCCACGTAGCCGGAGAGCAGGAGGAGCAGGAGCGCCGCCACCAGCGAGCGGAAGGCGCACGCCGCGGAGAAGTGGTGCCTGAACATGCTGACAGACAGACAGACAGAGGAGGAGGAGGTCCTGTTGTCCTGTTGGCATACCTCAGGAAGGTAAGAAGATTCCACAGGCTTTCTTTGCTGGGCGAGGGGGGGAGGCGGGGGCACAGAGGAAGGGAGGCTTAAATTTATGGGTAACCTATAAACTGTGTACAGCTGCTACTTCTGCTGTTGTAAGACAAAACTATCTGGTACAGAGTAAACCTGTGTCTGCTGACTTTAATCCCCATACAGTGGAGGTTTTACTGTACTACACTTGACTAGATACCACAGACTCTTTTCTCCCACTAATAGCCGTTTGCCTGACTTGTTGAAAGTACTGGTGTTTATTCATGGGGTGGAGTTACTTTACCTTCTGTATATCGACAAAAATTATCTAAGGGTTTACATGCATTGTAAATGAGGTGCTACAGAGATGTGATGAGAAATGATAAATTTATGTGCTACATGTATTACAGGAGGAAGGTTTACAAAACCAACATTCATGATCTTGATTAAGCACAAAGATTATAAGTATAAGATATCCTAGCACTTCCAGTTCCGTCATTATCTTTTACAGGTGGGGTTCTCAACTTTTTCTTGTATGCAGGTGGGTACTACTGCTTGTGCTTTTCCCTGTTTGTGAACAAGGCTCGCCAGAGAAAGTGCGCGAGGGAGGAGAACTTGTCATACAGCGCAAGTATGGACATGCCGAGGAGCATCCCGACCATCCCGCCGATGTCGCCCGCCAGGCTCCACCCGTCGTAGGCAAAGAATTCGGTTTTTATAGTCCTGCACGGGGCAACAGCAACATTGGCACATCACGTTTGCTTTTAAAAAGCTCTACAATATGATAACTTAAGTGACTTTGTAAAGTGCAAGATATACGAAATAAACACTTGCTTGAAAAATTCTGGCGCGGTCATGAAAAGCCGAACGTATCCTCCCGCCTTGAAGGCGGCGTCCTCCGGTCGGATGATCTCCAGGTCCGACTGTACGTAGCAAGTTTCATTGAGAAAAAAGAAAAAAAAAACCTCCGTCCGTTGCCCCACACATTCCGTAGCTACCCAGGTCAGAGTTGCCAATGTGAGAGTCACAAAATATAGTCACTTTTCGAGGAAGCTATGGAGGCCACATCGAGTGCATATTTGGGCTATGTTTGATCTCAGGAGATCTGGCAACCTTGATGGGGATCTTACTAGTACAGTACAACTACAAAGCAACTGAAAGAAGTTTTTTTTTTCATTATGAGATTTGTCCCTGGACGGTAATGTCGTAGGTGGGCAGCCGGCAGGGAGGACGACAGCCGACCTCGGATATGAACTAATGAACAGATTGAGAAAACTCTTGGCAAATCCAGGGTAGGTAAGAGGATCTCTCTCTTGTACAGTACCTTCCCTTCCCCGTTGTCAGTCAAGTGCTTGAAGGCCTCCAAAGTGGCCTGCTGCTCCTCCTGGGAGCAGTTCAGGTAGAACTGGCGGCTGTCGTGCCCGTAGCAGGGAACCTTCTTGGTCAGGTAGTCGTGGATGCACCTGAACAGAAATCTCTGAGACATGTGTGCATGTGCATGAACAGTAAATGCAGTTACCTACCTCATGAAGTTCACAGACTGTTTCTTCTCCTTCAGTGAATCCACTTCTTCGTCACTCATGCACCGCCTGTCTTCAGAGTTGACTGAAAGTCTCTCTCCGATGCGAAACTGCACCTGGTAGTACCTGAACAGCGAGGACATCACTCTCATGAGACATGAGCTTGCTCCAAGGTTGCTCTCCTCCTCACCTTACCAAGTTGGTGTCACTGACTCCCGTTATGCTAAAAAACTGCCTGTCGAAGAACCCTACCGGATTCAGCAGGTCTGCCTCGTTGATGTAGACGTGCACATAGTGAGGATAGTAAGAGGGAATCGTCATGTACATACCTTGAGTGAAACAAGAACAGACTGTTGAGAGGCCTGGCATAATAGAGAGACCAAAGAAGAGAGAGCTACTGAAGTGGACAACTCTTGTCTCAAGAAGAGGGGTTGAAAAATGACAAGTGGCATCCTTGTGGGTTTTTTTTTTTGGCCACATGTAGTTACATCTTACCAAACGACTTGCTGGATGTCTTGAAGGGCGGTGGCTTGTACAAGGTGCAGACAATGTCGGACGTGCTGTCGAAGTTGCGCACGCTCTCCCCCCAAAGTTGGCCGGAGGTCACGTTGGGGGGCAGCCTGTCCTCGTCAGAGGGGTAGCTGGACGCAACCATTCTGCAGACAATGAAAGGCCTCTGATGGGGACATCTCTCTTCTGCCCAGGTGAATTCTACATCTGTGTTCATGGCTTAAGTTGCTTAGAACAGTGGTTTCCAACCTGCGGGGTGCCTGGCACACCTGGTGCCATTGGTACGGCACAGCTTGGAGAGAGTAAGACACTTCTATCTATGTGTATTAGTTGGCTCTTACCCAACCAAGAAACAGCCCACAATAAACTTGGTTGATACGAACCAAATGAGCATTCGTACAAATCGGTGCCAAATGTGCGAAAATTGTGTGCAAAGTGTACATATTCCGCGACTGAGTTTCCACTTTGCATACCACCGTTGATGGTTGGGTACGTGTGTGAAAGCATTACGCAAACTGAAGAAGGGGTTGGCAACCACGTCAAAGGTCAAAAACGTCTGAGCACCTTTTTTTTTTACATGGCGCTTACGTGAACCCCCGTCCGTCCTCTAACGTGAGATGGTGGGCCAGCGAGACCTTCGGGGCCTGGTCCGCCAGCACGGCAAAGGACAGGGTGATGGGCAGGGTCAGGCACAGCTCCACGGCCGGGAAGTGGAACGCGGCCTCCGGCCTGTCCTCCACGGAGACGCTCTTCCGCAGCAGGCGGTGCTTGGCCACGCAGGTGGAGACGTAGGCCACCAGGAGGAAGGTGAGGGCGGACAGCAGCAGGAGGCGCACCGCCTGGGCGAGGGAGCACGGCCTGGGCATGGCAGGAGTCTCCCCGTGGGTGGCAGGGCGTCTCCTTGGGACAGAGTGGCCACGCCTGGCCGATGGAAATGGCCGGAACTGACTGACAGAATGTGCACTTTCAATTGCATTTTTTAAAAATTTTGCTTATATACCAGGTTTGGTAGAAGACTTCCTTTTTCCTTATTTCGTTCAAAAGATCAATAACGTGAAAATGCGCAAGATTTGCGCATTGTTACAATATCTAGTCACACTTGCCATACCTATAATAATAAAGTTCTTTGTTAAATTAAGGAAAGTGCGTGCTAAAATTGGGAGGGCGGGGCAGCTCCAACTTTTTCAATAATTGCTCCTTGTTTGCTTATGTCTCCCACGGACATTGTGACAAAGTAACAAATAACTTGAATTTGAAACATGAAAAAAAAACTAGGAAAATACACTCATTTTATTATCTTTGTCACTGTCATTAAAATAGTGAAAATAACAACGGCAACATTCTTTACTTGTGTACTTCTTCCAGATTTATTGGCTGCTTTTTTTCACTCCCTCCGGTGTGCACTACTTTGTGAAGAAGGCGGACGAGATGGTAGAACTTGTCGTAGAGTGCCAAGATGGACATGCCCAGGAGCATGCCGACCATCCCGCCTACGTCTCCAGCCAGGCTCCAGCTGTCGTAGGCGAGGAACTCAGTTCTCACGGTCCTAGAGTACAAGCATTTAAATTGTGTTGTACAAGTACAAGAACAAGCTCTGTTCAAAAACAATAATATTAGGCATGTAGCCTCCCCCAACCCTCCCCCCCCCCCAAGAAAAAATGATGAATTTTGTTTGTCTCAAGAACAACAGCAAGAGCAACTTTGTTGCATTGTGTGACCTGCCATGTATTCTTACTTGAAGAGATTTGGTGTCTTGAATCTTATCATGACCATTTCTCCCCTCTCCTGCTCTTTCCCCCTTGGTATCGGTTCCAGGTCAGAGTGGAGCTCAATGTCATAGGTGGGCAGGCGGCAAGGGGGGCGGCAGCCAATCTTTTCAATGAACTAGAAACAGGAAGTTGGGTTTTTTTGTGCCCACAATCCACCTTCATTTAATACAGTGAACTTTCAACTTGTGCCTTGAAGACTTTTCTGGCAGACCAACCAGTGATGTGCAGAGTAATTTTTTTGTGCTTGCAGTAATTTTTTAGTGTCTATGGTGCAATTTTTTTGCTGACAACCATATTGCAAGTTGGGTTCAAGTCCCCATCAGTTGATTCTGTTAAACCAAGCTTGCCTTTCCTTCTCCACTGCCAGTGAGGTCGCGCCAAATGTCAAGGACCGCCTGTGTCTCTTCTGGCGAGCAGTTCAGTAGGAACTGAACAGTGTCATTTCCAAAGCAAGGCACTCTCTGGGTGAAGTATTGGTTGATGCAACTACAACATAAAAAAAGTTCATTCATTTATTGAGATGTTCATGGTAAATGTTCTCTTACCCCATAAAGTTGATGGTCTTCCTCTCTCTCTTCATCTCTGCCACCTCCTCGTCACTCATGCACTGCCTTTCTTTGCGACTTCGGAAGATCCTTTCTCCAATCTCCAACTTTATCTGGTACCACCTTTCAATGACATCACACATGAATGACACACCTTTTGCCAATTGTAGATAGATAATACATAGTAAACACAGTTGAACTTGGTTAATAAGGTAATCCGAGTTAATTGGGATATTTTATATAAAAATACTTTTCATGTTGCTATGTTTCATGTTCTCCACCATTTAACCAAGTGGTTAAATGGTGGAGAAACTGCTGTAATGTGGAAAATTGCCGTCCCAACCAATATTGGTGTCGTTAGGGGCACGGTCTCGGTGGCGACAATAGTGGTAGTTAGCGCAGGGGTCGACACTTGAGTTGCAATAAGGTTTTTATATCACTTATACAGCGTTAGAACTCCAGCGCAGGTGTTAGAATAGTGGAAAAAACCTTATTGCAACTTATCACTAAATTCATGCTAGCGATATTGGTTGGGGTCTCAATTATCGGAGTTTCACTGTACTACCTACTGCATTGCGACTTCAAGCACCTGGCAAAATTTGGGCTGCTGACTCCCAAAATGGTGAAGCTCTTCCTGCCAAAGAAGCTATACGGAGTCAGCAGGTCTGCCCTGCTTACATAGACATCTACAAGGCGTGGGTAGTAAGATGGCACTGTCATAAACACAGCTTGAGGGAGGGGGAGGGGGGAGGAAGACAAGGAAAGCTAAAAAAGAGCTTTGAAGAATTACAAAATGTGACAGTTACCCTCGTGACCAGTTGGAGTGTGAATGTCAGGCGGTCTGTACAGGGTGCAGGCCACATTCTCCTCCTGACTGACCTCGCACATGGTCCTGCCCCACAGTTGGCTCGAAATGACAGGTGGTGACGAGCCACTTCTCTCCTCTGGACGGAAACTGGAGAAGGTCATTGGTGTCCTGCAAAAAACAGAGGATGTGTGAGCACCATTGAGCACCTAATCCTACTGCTCAGAGTTCTACTGCTGTATGTACAATCTTTCTACGTATATTCACTCTTCCTGTAAACATTGCAAACGTTGTCTCCCTGTCAGTACCAGCCCAACAGGGCAATGAGGGGTAGAACAGATGCTGGGAGTCGAAGTGAAGGCACAATTGTCGCCATGTGCGGACCAGCCATGGAGGGATGTGGCCAACATCATGCTGCAGCCCCTCCCGTACTCCAACAACAACAACAACAACAACAGCAGCAACAATCTTTCTATGAGCACCTTATGCCGCCATGGTCATCCGCAAACACGTGCTCGACCGTCACGTTCGGGACCAGGCTGTCCATGTGGAGGACAGAAATGTTGCTGGGGACGCGCCGGCAGACCTCCACGGCCGGGAAGTAGAACCCGCTGGTGGGCACCTCCTCCACGGAGATACTCTCCAGCCCCAGGAGATACTTGGCCAGGCAGCTGCGGACGTAGACCACCAGGCAGACGGAGAGGATCCCGATCAGACTGTAGCGCAGCACGCTGGACAGGGTGATCTTTTGGAGCTTCATGGTGTTCTGTTCACACTTGCTAAAGCTATAAGGGAAAGGAAGGAGAAGGGTTGTCAGGTGGGCTGTTTGATAGCCATTTTTGGATGACAATCTTTGAGGCTTGTGGGCTGGAAAATATGCTAAGGCAATTAGTAGTTCACTTTTCTCAACCACAATAGGGTTTCTGTATACATTTTGAACCTTGGCTTATTTGCTGCTAAGTTTCAGCTTTTCTCACACACCTGGCAACCCTGGGTATAATGATAGTTGCACCACGCTGCATTGTGGACAACAAACTTGTGTAGCCTCCTCCGAGAGCGTGGAAGCTCTTCTTGTGTTATTAACTCTCTGGTGTGGTCAGAGTAAACATTTGTACCTATAGAGGGACATGTTTAACTTGGAGGTGGAGTGTGTGTTCAAACATATTGTGCTACTGCTCTTGTACTATAATAAGTAGGTACGAATATTGTGCATGTACTGTACTATTGTTACTACGTATAGTGTGAGATGCAATGACCCCAAGAAGAAGCCACTTTTCTTTTTACAAAGACATCTGTTTAAACATTATTTAGCATTACAATGTTGTGCCTGAATTTACATATATTTTCACAATCATTATCTTCTTCAAGTTTCGCCAGATTTGCTGCTTTTCCTACTCAGCAAAGCATCGCAGGCGAATTTGACGAACTGGCGGGAGGTGTCGTACAGGGCCAGGATGGACATGCCGAGGAGCATGCCGACCATCCCGCCGACGTCGCCGGCCAGGCTCCAGCCGTCGTAGGCAAGGAACTCAGTCTTCACACTCCTAGAGTATTGTGCACATAATTTTTAGACAACAGACTCTGTCCAAAGTCTCTCAGTAAAAAATGATTGATACCCATGCTTTTTCATTGGGACACCCTGCACTTTACCCCCCACCCCCCAAACAAAAAGTTACACGGAACGCGCCCAGGGGGGTTATTAGTAGAGGCCCCCCCAACCCGCACCCCCAGCGGCCTGGTTGAAG
>JAAUYM010116312.1_pt1 | contig 13153 bp, 11 predicted proteins | sample 7278001 | NCBI WGS metagenome assembly JAAUYM01 (sample SAMN14350224, study PRJNA611818) | marine sediment metagenome | isolation source: surface marine sediment (1.8m) | place: French Polynesia: Moorea | collected 2018-08
ACTAGTTAATACAATGGGGGATGCGCCCCATCCGTCCTCATCGCCCGGACCAGATCTGCGCCCTGGTGTCCTCCTCGGCGTAGCGCTCGGCCTCCAGCGCCACCTCCAGGTTGCGGCACTCCTCCGCGTAACTGAGGAAGGGGCGGGAGGGGGGAAAGAAAAAGTAATTAGACGCACCTCGTGTTTTCCCGAAAAAAGATTAGTTACTCTTTAGCCCGACGGGACAATTCTTCAGGAACAAATAGTTGGGTGAAAATACACGTTCCTTTACTTTTTTAAATGTCTCTTTGACGCATAATGCAATATGTTTCTTAACAATTGAGGAAACATTTCAGGTCCAGGATCAGAATTTTTTTCAACAGTTGACGTTGAAACCCTTTTTTTTTTTAAGGTCGGCCCTCGGTCAAGTCGATATTTAGTGAATACCTGCGCACACATTATGTTCCACAAACTGACCATTTGTCCCGCCGGGGACCTTTGCCTCCCTCTCCCTCTCCCTCCCTCACCGTGCGATCTCCTCCGCCAGGTCCATCCTCCGACTGAGGCGCTGCCCCGACGAGATCTCCAGCCTGCGTCGCACCAGCTCGTTCTGGCCGCAGCAGACGGCGTACTGCAGCGCCGGGGACGGGTTGTGCGGCGGTAGCAGGGACTCGTCGGCGCCTGGCGTCGTATAAAATGGGGTATAAATGGAAAAAGTTGAAAGTTATCCCATGTTTCGGCACCAAATTCAGGCTTACCGTACTAAACTCCCCTGAAGAAGAGTCCATTGCACTACCCGACCAGACAGCCATCACGCTAAATTTGTTACCATCTTCGCCTAGTTGAGCTGCCTAAGCTCATATCTTTTTGTGGGGGGGAGTGGACTGACATACGTGTAACTTTAATGTTTTTTCCTCCCGCATGAATGGCAGTTATTATTATGCTTGAAATACAGCATGCCAGATATGTGCAAACGAGACGTGGGGTGTGTCTGGTCGGGTAGGCTCCTTCCGGGGAGCATTTTTGGCAGGGGCAGCAAATACTGCAGTAATTGGCATTTACCTCTCTGTATGAGGAACTCGTAGACGTCCCCGTGTCCTCCGATGGCGGCGGCCACCAAGGCCGTCCGGTTGTCGCTCTCGCTCTCCTGGACGAAGTCGACGTCGGCGTCGCCGCGGGAGACCAGCAGGCGGACGGCGTCGAGGTGGCCGGAGTAGGACGCGCGGTAGAGGGCGCGGTTCACGGCGGAGGACAACTCTGCAAATAAGAGTAATAGTAATAATAAGTAAGTTGGGTGGGTAGGGCAGGGTTGCCAGTATGGCCGCTTGAAAGGCAGACTTCAAAATGTTAGGTTTATTTTTTTTCTTTCTCAGATGTGCTTGAGACCAACCGTCGTGCTCCGGTCTGAGCCTGCCGAGCGTCCTGAGGAGCACGTCCGCCCCGCGCACGAACCCGACGGAGGCCGCCGCCTCCAGCAGCCCGGGGAGGGAGTCCAGCAGCTCCCGGCGGGGGGAGCGGGCCAGGTGGGCCCGGAGGAGGAGGAGGAAGGAGGAGCGCCGGTCCGCCGAGGTGGACCGGGCGACCTCGGGCCGCGGGTCGAGGGCCTCGTGCATGGCGGGGACGAGGTCGGCGTCGCGGCTCTTCGGGGAGGCCAGCGCGGCCTCCACCAGGTCGGGGCGGCCTCGGGTCGACAGTTGGTGGAGGGAGAAGTCGGCGCCGGCTGGAATTGAGGACAACATTTGCTTTCTCAAACTTTAAAAAAAAAATCTGCAATCGAGACAAGCATTCTTTTTGTTGAATCTAATTTTCATCCATTCATCATGGTTAAGAATCGTAAAAAATATACCTATATATCCATTTTTTACTCACCTTCAATGAGAGTCTTGACGATGTCAAGGTGGCGGTCGTCGCCCCCCTGGGCCATGGCGATCCCGAGCGCCGTCGTCCCGTCCTCCCTGGCGGACACCGGGTCCGCGCCGGACTCCAGGAGCAGCTTCACCACGTCTGGGACGTTTTTTGGAGACGTAGGATCAGAAACTGAGTAGGATCCATTAACAGTACAACTTCACCGTTACCGAGGTGTCCCTCCTGGGCGGCGGCGAAGAGCGGCTTGACGCCGCTGGCGTCGTCCCCGCGACGGCGGACCGACCCGAACCCGGAGCCCGGCGGCGGGGTCACCTGCGGCAAACGTCATTTGTCAGGGTTGTTGCAAGTACCTTGCAATTTTGCAGTTTCCAACTAGGTACATGTAGATGTTTTTTCTCCACAACTGTACCCTAACTAAGAAATATCCAAGAAGAACAATCATGCAGTTATACACAGTTGCCACAAACTGTATCTGCTGGCACACCTGTCTGCCAACTCTGCCCGTGCGCAGTACAAAATAAAAAATATAAAGAAGGCAGGCTGTTTGGGTCACATGATGCACACCCACCTAGGTGTAGGTACATAATCCAGGCAGAAGCTTGATGACCTCTACATAACAATGTACTACATAATTTATTTATGCATAAAAACATAAAACTATTTATATGGCTTTTGAAAGCATCTTTTTGAAAGCATTTGTTGGGGAAAAAATTATTATTTTTATCTGCTCACAGCTCTTTTCAGCTATCAGAAATATCTTTACTATTATGTACTTTCACAACATTTACTATTGCATGTTTTACTGTACTACGTAGTACTACCTTGCTTTCACGCTGCCAGAAACAGCAAAATACGCGTAAAATTATATGACGATCACCACGCACAAAAAAGACCGAATCTTTGGGTTTCCCACTCTATTCCCCATAATTGGTTCCACCACCCTCCTCCTTCCCGCAATGCGTGTTGCGGCCATCAAGAGGCAACAACCCGTCATTTGAGTTGAGGTACAGAGACAGAGAGAGAGAGAGAGAGAGAGAGAAGCCTCCACCATCGCCACGCGAAATAATTGTCGCAGGGTGGGTGGGTTGTTTGCCACTTTTATGGGCTCAGTACTACACACACTAGGAGTGCGACATTAGGGGAGGGAGAGTCATATTATGTCATGGTGTACCTGTATGCACCGTTTTTGTAGTACAGTAAATTCTAGACAAATGCAACAAATCTCGATTGAGCTTTCAACAACGTGTGTCTGAATCATCAAATTGCAAATAATGTCAAAGTATGTCCCACGAGCTAGATCTTGGATGAATCTCGTTCCAACGACACTTTTTTTCTAGGTTCCACTGTATGCAGTTGAGAATTAGTGGCTGGTAATTATGGTTCCGCCCCCGGGGACGCTTCATTCTCCAGACTATGCTCTCTCAGTCGCAGGTTGTTTAAAAACGGACCAATATCTTTCAAAGTCGTGATTGAGGGGCCTATGAGGCACTCCACCCCACCCCACCGAAAAAAAAGAGGATGGGCAAGTACGACAACAGTGGCACGGAGAAGGAACTCAGGTACAACTCGCACTAGTATTACACAATGAATAGTGAACCTGATTTTAACCATGTTTCCTCCAATTTTTGCTCGCTGCGCAAGGAGGATCGACTTCTCGTACCTGGTTCGCCAGGCCCTGTCCATCGTGCTGTTCGCCCTCTTCGTCTGGCAGACGTGGTACTCCCTCAACAAGTACCTGGAGGGCGCGGTCAGCACCACCTTCCAGCGGACCAACCCAAAGTAAAAAAGTTACCGGTAGTCTCGTCAGCGCGGGTCACAGCACCCGGAAGACTGTTTGGGACTGTTCCAGGTCCGTGGAGTTCCCCAGCATGTCCTTCTGCCCCATGAAGAAGGTGCTTGGAGAGGGGGAGGGCGAGTCAGGAGAGGAGGAGGGGGAGGAGACATCAGAGGAGGAGGAGGAGGACAAAGAGTTGGACAGCAGGACTTTCTCGGAGGAGATGGAGGAGAGGAAGTCGGCCGACTTCATGTTCGCCTACACGCACGTGGACGCAGACTTTCAGATGTGATCAATCATTAAGTCCGGCATTTTTACCTCCGACAGGTCATAGAACGCAATTTTCTTCTTCTTTGTCATTTGTCACCCAAAACAATTTGCTGAACTGCCATTTTGGGTGCGGGTGGAAGGGTTCCACACACAACCATTTCAGTAACTGTAACTCTTTTTGCCCTTCCATCATTGTCTCGCCGCAGGTCTTTCAACCGAGTCTGTTCTCGTTTTAAGAGTACTACCGTATTTAAGTTAGCAAAACAAAAACACTTGAATGGCAGAAAAAAAAAAGTTTTTCATTGCAGGTTCCTCGGTCCTGACCTCCCCGCGCACTGGAATCGGACTTTCATGGTGACCCCCTTCGGGTCCCTCACGGAGTGCTACACCTACACGGCTCCGTGGAAGGTGCCCCCGGGATACGACGTCATGGTGCGCACTTGGGAAAGGACCCAAGGATCCCTCCCCCTCGAGCCCTCGCAACTTATAGTAGTACTCCCTCCCCCTGAAAAGGGCAGCCAAAATCCTGAAAAATTGACTTTTTAACCCCCATATACCCCGCACCCCCCGCACCCACCCCCTTGAGAGTTGACCCTGTGGCCATGTGTGATTCTGAGGATGCCGACCCCAATCAATAGTTCGAGACGTACATCCACACCCGTGAGGCAGACCACATCGTAGTCTTCATCAACGCGCCTGGACAGAGCCTGCTAGTGCCCACGCTCCTCTTCGGAAGGTGCGGCTACTACGAGCCTTTACTAGTAGACTACAGGGCGATTCCTGAACAAATCCCTGTCCCAGGTACCTGGAAGTGCTGCCTGACCTGGAGACCAGCGAGTCCGGCTACATCCAGTACCAGGTGGTCATCAAGGAGCGCCAAATGCTGCCCAAGGAGGGACTGCCCTGCCACGACGACGGGGGCGACCACAGCCTGCTGCTCTGCGTGGAGGACTACTTCCAGGCCAACAGGAGCTGCAGGCTGCCCTGGAGAGGGGACGGCGACGGCCAGGGCAACGGCGACGACGTCTGCGAGGGCGGCGAGGACCTGAGGGCCTTCCAGAAGTTCTACCAGTTTCTGCTGACGGCAAGCGAGCAGGACATCTACGACCTCATGGGGTGCTTCCACACCTGCTCGTACATGGTGAGAGAGATTGGGGGTCACACGACCCAAAAGTGGGTCTGGAGACGCTGAGAGCAAAAAAGAAAGTCGGTCCAAAAAAGGATTGAGAATTCATTAAGTACTGTGTCAACTTTTTTCATCACGGCACCCACCTACCCCATCCCCCCATCTCCCCCGTCTACTAGGAGTATGACTTGAACATCATCCTGAAGGAGCGCCGGGAGCTCCGCTTCTCCCCGCACTTCAATCTGATGGCGCACTTCTTCGTGGCCCCGGGCGGGGTCCTGCTGGAGAAGGAGCTGCTGGTCTACGACCTCTACGATCTGGTGGGCAACGTCGGGGGGTTCCTCGGGCTCTTTCTCGGCGCCAGCATACTCTCCATGTACGACGGCGTCAAGCAGAACGCGCTCAGGCTCAAGTACCTCTTCAGGTAGAGCAAAAAATTCGCGGAGGAGAGCGAATCTTAAAGATTTGGAGTCTGTCTGCCCAGTCATTCAAAGTTTTTCTTTGTGACTCAGTCATTTACTACACATAGTACTTAATATGCATGATTTACAATATAAATTTGCGAATATAATAAGTCTCTATGCACAGTTTATCTGCATTGTTTCCTTGCTGTTAGTAGTACTCACCAGCAGCTTGTGGTGATCCCCGTCCCTGGCCTCCAAGTCGGCGCCACTTGCCACCAGGAGGCGCGCCACGCCGGCGCGCCCGTGGAAGGCGGCGTACCTTGTTTGGATGGCGCAGAGAAATAGGGGTTTGTTTTAACAGTGTTTCCAGCCGACATATTCTAGCCAAAAACCACAAATTTGCCATATTTAAATTCTGGGGGTGTTTTGCAAGCAAAAATTTTTGAATATATCTTGCTGTTTGGCGCATTTTTATTTTTCAGGAGATGTTTGCTCACTATTTCATACTTTTGTGCGACAGTAAATGAAACGATAACTCTGGCTTATTTTGCTGGAAGATTTGGCACATGCTTCCGCCTGAGAGTTAGCAACCCTGTCCTTAAAGGTCACTTATATACCATGTACGTACGAGTACAGTAGGTACTACACATCCTCACCACAGCGGCGTGCGCAGGACGACGTCCCTGGCGTCCACTTCTGCGCCGGCGCGCAGCAGTGCCGCCGCCAGCTCCTCGGCGCTGGTGGCGTCGCTGACGTCGGGCTCCACCCCGCTCACCAGGTGGAGGGGGGTGATTCCAGATTCCCGGCCTGTGTGCGCAGGTTTTAACGAGTAGTTAATTACGCCTTTAAGTAGATACTAGCTCGAAAGATGCCCGCTTTGCTCGGGACAACAACAATTACAACATCAACAACAACAACAATGACTACAACATTGACTACAACAACAACAGCGACGTCAACATCAACAACAACAACAACAAAGTGTCAATTGTCACCTGTCGTCTTCGTGTTGACGTCGGCGCCGGAGTCAACGAGAATACTTCGAGACAAACCAAGAAAAAAAAATCATTCAGTCATACTAGACATGAGTTGGATAGTCAACTTATTATCATTATTTTCACTTGGCAACGTCGAATTTCCCCAGCCCGATGGCGTAAGAGAGGGCGCTCCTGTCGTGCCCGTCGGCGACGGCGTCCGTCAGGGCGGCCGCGTCCGTATCCTCCAGGCAGGCCTCCACGTCCTCGAACAAGCCCTCCTTGATCAGGCCCAAGAACTCCTCCAGCGTGCCTGTTTATTAGTATTTTGTAAAAAAAAACCCCTGTTTTTCACACATAGTACAGGATGTCCCAGAAAGAAATGACACATTTTTTTTTGTTGCTCTGCCGACCAACTGCAACACAAGGCAAACTCAAAAAGGCTTAAGATACAGTTTCTCTTGGGACACCCTTTACAGGAATATGGAAAATTTGTTTATGCACTGACAGTCCGTGTTTCTGTCCTCCTCGTCTGCGTCCCCGCACTTGACGACGGCCGAGCGCCGGCAGCGCCAGCGCCCGCCGACCCTGCGCCAGCGCAGGCAGTGGCGCGCGCCGAAGCGGCACGACACCTCCGTCGGGCTGCTGAAGCCGCCCTGCAAAGAAAAAAAAAGGAATAATCCAAGTTTCACTTTTGGAGTAGTGTTGCCAAGTGGCATTATTTCTTTAGTAGCCACATGATAAATCTGGCGTTTGTTGTGAAAAAATGTTGATTGACATTGAACATTTTGGAACTTATTTGCTACTCTGCATCAAAGTTTGAAGTAGTGATTATGTAGTATGTATTGTTTGGCACTTGGACAAATTCTGGTAGATGTGCAACAGAGGTTCATTTCGGAGAGCCTCTCACGGTGGCGGCGGCGATGGCAAATCTGGTCCCGCCGGACTTCCAACTGATGAAGTCGCACTTGACCGCCCACATGAGCTCCTCCGGCCGGCCGAGGTCGGGGAGGAAAAGCAAGCAGACCAGCAAAGTCAAGGAGAAGGAGAGTCTCGTCGGGGACATGGCCGCGTGAGGAAGTTGGACACTAGTACCATGAAGAACATGTCTCAAAGAGTTTTTTTCTTCCATCCTATCACACCCTATTCATTCTATTACTACTAGGCCGAGAGGCTTATCAAAGAGTTCGAGGCTCTTCTACCCCGGAAGAACTTTCCCGACCAGACAGTCACGCTTAAATTGTTACCAATAGAGCAAGGTTTGCTGTAGTACAAAAACCTCATTTGTTTGGATACACGAGTCCCACATGAGACCCTCACGAGTAGCAAGTGTTGAGTCTGCTGCAAAACTGACACGATCCAACGCGAGTAAGGGGTACATGTGTCTGGTCGGGGTCACCTGGCGGCCTGAGTGGCTCAACTGCTGTATCTCACCGTGGCAGCTGCGTTGGCGGGTGGAAAGGCGTAGACGGCGCCGGCGTCGATGGAGCCGTCGCACTTCAGGCTGAAGTAGTCAAACTCCAGCCAGGGGCTGGACGACGTAGGAGGAGGAGGAGGAGGTGTGGAGGTGGTCGACAGGGCGGGTGGGAGAAGCCACGCGAGAAGGACGGTCAACGCGCCAACTCCCATTTTTTTTAAAAAAAAAGAACTTAAGGCTGACAAGGTCTTCCTTCTGAGGGTTGCAACTAGAGACTGATGACGAGGTTTTTCCGTATGAGACATCGTACTACGAAGTGGTTGGTTGGAGGAGGAGGAGGAGGAGGAGGAGGAGGAGGAGGAGAAAAGGAAAGATTCTTAACCTAAATAGTGGAATTCCCCTCCCTCCCAACTTCAAGTTGTCATCATGTGACTTCTTTGTAGTAGGTATGTACGAGCACAATACTACAAGTAGGTACTACAGTGGAATCTCTTACAACCCTATAAGCAGACGTACACCTTGTCTCTTTGTCTCTTTGCTAGTTACATATCAGACATACTTCAAACACAATAACTTGTTTAATGCTTCATAATAACTTGGCCTTTTTTTCTCACTTGCATGTAACATTAAATTGAACACACAACAGCCATTCATCCATCAACAGTGCAGACACGTATGGCAGTCAAAATAGACATGTGAGCTTAGGGCATAGTAGCTTAACTACACACGTCAAAGTGGTGACGAATTTAGCGTGACGGCTGTCTGGTGTTGGGACGAATCTCGACGTAACGGGATAAATCTAGGTAGTATACTGACATCAGGATGCTTACCAAACTGGATTGCTTTTTTTTTGCAAAGATCCAAATCATCTTACAACAATTATCTTTTTTTGTCATTATTTTCTGTGTTGGTGAGCAGCATTGCTGTTTTGAGAAACTACTGTACAGTCCTTCCAAGACGGTGAGTGTGCGTGTACTGCGTCATCAAAGTGACCAGATAAAGGTCTGTTGTTTAATGCCATTTCTTGGGAACGTTGGAATGTGAAATTTTTTTCCCATGCACCATTGGGATAAATTGAGTACTACGTACATGCTGGAAATCCCCGCGCGGTCGAATGGGTCACTCTGATTTTTGGGCATCAGAATTCTATACCGTACAGAGATGTTCTGTAAAGAAAAACTCTTGACATAGTGCTTCCCTCCTTCAATACATGTACTAATTGTAATAGAAAGTATGAGGCAGATTTAAACAGACACTGAATTAAGATTTACACTTCTTATTGGGGCATCCTGTACGTGTATAACTCTAGTTTCTCCCCCCCTCCTCCTCCTCCTCCTCCTCCCTCCTCCTCCTCCTCCTCTTTGCCCCTTGCGTCAAAGCGATAAAAAAACGGAGAGTGAAGTGGAAAATTCGTCTCTTCCGCTCATGTCAGACCTTTTTTTTTTAGTTCGTACAACACGAGAGCAGAAGCACAATATTGGAAAAAGCATAAAATCCATCTTTCGTGCAGACCGGTTTTCCAGTCTGCAAAAGCAGGTCCACGAAAAAAGAAGAAGAGGTTGGAAAGATGGGGAGGAGCTTCCTCTCCATCCTGCTGGCCGGCTTCCTGCTCGCCATGGCCACGGAGTCTCGGGGCTACTGCTGGCAGCCGGGGATGAACCCTGGATTCAGGGGAGCTCCATACGTTGAACAGGTAATCATTAATTTAATTTTTAGTACCAAAATGGTGGGTGGATTGGTCGAGCTACTATATCGTAAAAAATTGAGATTCTACTGTACTATTACTACGTAGTATGTCCCCCATTATTTCAGCTGTCCATAAGCACTCTGAGGGTGGACTGGACCGGGATCACCACCATGCGACACTGCGCTGACCAGTTTCTCGTCAAGTACTGGTGAGACCCAATTAGTGGAAGGGGAGGTAGCAACACGTGGAAAAAGGATTTTTTTTTTCACTTTCCGTCTTTTTTTTCTATCAATAAAGGTACTGCGGCAACACCTTTGAGGAGCACTTCAGCCCCATGGTGTCCAGCACCACCAACAGCGTCAACATTGTTTTGAACAGGAGGGGGTGAGATGAGAGGATGGCGTCCTAGGGGGGGGGAGAGAAACAATGTTGCCAACTGGCATATTTTACGGCCAAGAAGTACACATCTATGGCCAAGAATTGCAAATCTGGCATTTTTAAGTGCTTGCCTCAAGCTTAGTTCCCTCTCAGTTTTGTCAAATTTTGAGTCTTGGCTGTACTAAACTGTCTTCTTCTGGCATTTCGCATATTGTCTCCCAGAAAAGTTGGCAACCCTGGAGGACAGTTAGCAAGCTGTCTTTTTACCAACGTTGTCAAATTGCAGGTGTGTCAAAATCCAGGCCATTGCCAGGGAGGACAAGGGCACCTGGGGAGTCGACTACAACAAGTCGCCCGTCGTCACCTTCTATCCTGAACAGGAGCTGTGGTGAACGTCGAATATGGTGGCAGTTTCTTGCACCTGGCTGTACCTACAAGAGTAGTGAGCAGAACAGCGCAGGTTAACGAAGTACCTTTACAAAATTCCTAATACCTCATGTCCCTCGTGGGTCCCTGAATAAAGACACTCCTAAGCAGTTGTACCCCTACCCTACACTACCTATTATAGCAAAAATATTGTTATAGCGAAATACATCATTTAAGGGGTGAAAAGTGTTCACAAGCAAGGAAATATGCCAATTTATATCATTTCTAATTAATGAGAGCAGGAGGACACCTTTATTTCTGCGAAAAAAAAAAGTTGTTTTTGAGTGGCGAAGAGTGTGGGACTCAGTGATACCATTGTTTTCAATCACTTTCAAGTTCAGGCTCTCACATTGACAAAAACATTTTGTTGACTTTTTCACATCAGTTGCAGTTTTATTGCCATTTTTTGCTCTTGATGTGCAAAAAATATTGTTGTATCGAAAAAGTTCTAGTAAATATATTGCTATAGCATGAATTTTCATGAAATAAAATTTTGGTCTGACCAGGAAATATTGTTATAGCGAGAATTATTGTTATAGCGAGAATTGTTATGCAAAACTCGACTGTACATACATACTGTACGTAGTAGTGGGTTTTAAATTAAGAAGCAAGTGACTTGCTGGCCCTTACACATACATATTAATACATTGCGCCACAATTATCTTTTGTTCTTTTTTTGTAGCTTTAAATGAGGTTGGAAAACTATTTCTACCACGCCCATGGTAAACTAAAGAAAGTGCGTAGTGCGTTTAGTAGGAGTACATAGTACGTACCTAAATTCACCCAAAGGATAAACACCACCCCTTGTTAAATGTAGTTATTTTCTGGAGGGTGGATAAGGTGGTGGGAACAGAAACGTTGAAAGTATGGAGGCCGAGACCGTTCTGAGATCCCTGCTGGCCGTCTTGCTGGTCCTAATCACCCTCCGCAGCGGCGTCACCAGCGTCCAAAAGTTCCTGGAGGGCAGGGTGGGGGAAAGGCGGATCCAGCTGAAGGTTTTATTTGCCGCCGGCTTGTTCAAGCACAGTGGTTTATTGGCAGGTGTCCGTGAGCACCACGTTCTCCAGCGAGGGCGCGGAGGGCACGGAGCTGCTGCCGCCGTCCGTCACCGTCTGCATGGACATGTGGGGGGAGGAGGCGGCTCAGTTCTCAGGTGCGCATGGCAAAGAAAGAAAAACAAAAGGAGCAGGAGAAGTACGTTGTCTCAAAATTTCCTCTGCCAAGGGAGGTGAAAGGTGACAAGTTTCATGGTACTTGTTTTAAGAGCGTTTAGTTGGGTTTTTCCTTCCTACAATTCTCACTGTCTTTCTCATCATCCCATCAGATAGTCTCGGGAGCAGCAACAGAGACCTGTTTTCAGTTGAGGTCTACTTCGCTGACGGAAAGTTCAGGCCGCAAGAGGAATTCACCTGGTTCAACACATCAATCCTGATTACGCACTGCATCACCTGGGATCCTCAGATCAAGGTTGCAAAAAAGTTTCAGAACTACTACGAGTAATACATGTGGGTAATACCTACAGTAGAACTCGGATAAACAGGTCGAGTTGGGAGAGTGAGTGCCTTTGTGTAGTAGTACTACAGTAACTACAGCACAGTCACACTAATTCTGTTTTTTTTAATTTGCAATTGGTCAAGACTTCTTACTAACCGAGTCTCGATTAATGGAGATCGACTGTATTAATATGCAACAAGAACAGACTCCGTTCAACGACTTGAGGCGAGACGATGATGGAGAGGAAAGGAAGTTACTAAAGTGGCTTTTTGGAGGGTGTGTGTGTGTGTAGAGGGTGCACTGCAGCAATTACAGATTGGTACCACGTTGGTGCCCAAAAATGACGATCTTTGTCTCAACAACGACAACAAGAACAAGAATGTTGCACTCCATGACCTGTCGGCTTCGCCACAGGTAATAACTTCTGAACTTTCTACCGAGATTGTTCTTTCAGATGGCAGTGGGAGCAGACCGCGGATTCAGAATCGACATTAGGTACAAATACCATCTTTTGATGCTATACACTGTAGTACGTATGCTTTGTGTGTGTGGAATGGAATTTTCTTTTGTGCTTTATGGCCAGGCTGAGACACCACGCCCAGTTTTCCGACTACTTCTCTGCCCACAGCCGGTTTGGGTGGGCGGCATACTTTCCCATCTTCCTTCATAAGAGAGGCAGGCAACCGATTCACATGAAGTAGTATAGTCGACCTTCGATTTAGTACCACTTCCGGTAGTAGAAAATCTCAACTTGGTGGAAGTTTTTCTTGTTTGTGCCAACTTCTTAGTACTATAGTACAGAATATTTTCTAGGCCTTACATTTAGTATAAAAAAACTCTTCCCCTGAGAAAGAACTGCGGACCCACACTAAATCTAGGTTGACTGTACCCAACGTCAATACAACTATGCACCAAAAGAAAATTGTTTCTAAACATGCATGCACAGGGGAATTCCTGTACAACGTTGCGCCGGGCATGGACTTTCTGTACGCCTCCCCGCACAGCACCCCGTGGCTGACCATGACCAGGAGGAAGGTGACGACCCTGGACGGGTGCGACCCGGCCGGCGGCGTCGGAGGATGGGCGGACTGCTTCCTCAGGGCTGTGGACGAGGACCTCGGGTGCGCCTTGCCCGGCAGGGAGAACGCCACGTAGGTTCGCTGACCCAGAGAGACCAAGAACAACTCTTCGGGGGGAGGGGGCAGCCAGAGTTATACTTTTTGTTGGGAAACTAATTAGCAGGGGGAGCGCCCGACGGGACTTTTTTGCTATTTTCCTATAGTGGCAGAGTTAAATCCCACATTAGACCGTAGCTACAAATTCCCATAAGTGGAGACACGATATGGTCTTTTTTTCCG
>JAAUYM010157128.1_pt1 | contig 13144 bp, 6 predicted proteins | sample 7278001 | NCBI WGS metagenome assembly JAAUYM01 (sample SAMN14350224, study PRJNA611818) | marine sediment metagenome | isolation source: surface marine sediment (1.8m) | place: French Polynesia: Moorea | collected 2018-08
AGCCACTCCTGCACTCAATATTGCTACAAAACTACATGAGTGTGGCACAAGCCTGGATGGCGCTGGAGCAGGTGGCGCACCTGCTGGCTTTCGGCGCCGACTGGAGGCTGTGGGAGTGGCGCAGGGGGGCCATATCGACACATTAAGATAGAAGAGACTCTGGCCCACCTTTTTTATTTAGAAAAAGTGCCAAAAAAAATGCACCAAAAAAGCGCCAGCGCCAATCTCCAAAGTTAAAAGGCCCACCCGTTAGGTAAAAACGGTAACGAGTTTAGCGTGACCGGCTGTCTGGTCGGGTGGTCACTTTCTGAGAGGCAGGAGCAGAAAAAGCCAAAGGACCAGAATCCCATGCAGATGGACCTCTTGGCCTATCCTTGAACTACACGTTTCAGTTGTTCCAAGGTTTTTTTTTGGCTTCTGCAGAAGAATTGTACATTTGAGATCTACCCTGGACATCAGAGGTAGATCTCAGATGGACAATTCTTTTGGCAAACCCCACAAAGCCCCAGAACTGGCTTGAGTTGTGTGTTGTGAGAGGCCAAGGACAGGGGGAAGAGGTACACGTGCATGGGAGTACGCCATTCTACCTAGACAAAAGGTGTCAAAAGTAACTTCTTAGGATTTTTGGGTGCATGTACCTATGTCTCATCTCACTTTGCCTTTGTTGAAGGATTGATTTTTCCCTTTTTTTCCCTGCGTCAGGGGCTTCGTGCACTTCGGCGCAGGCCTGGCTGTGGGCCTGTCCGGGTTGGCGGCCGGCTACGCCATCGGGATAGTGGGCGACGCCGGCGTCAGGGGCACCGCGCAGCAGCCCAGGCTATTCGTCGGGATGATCCTCATCCTCATCTTCGCGGAGGTGTTGGGGCTGTACGGACTCATCGTGGCGATTTACCTCTACGCCAAATAATTGACGGACGAGGAGGAAGGCATGGAGGGATGGAAAAAAGAAGAAGAAAAAACACGTCATTATCGGATTTGACAGAAAAGGCGAAACCCCAGCGTCGCCTCAGAAACTTCGTTTTTATTTAAAAAAAAAAGGAAAGAAAGAATTTACCATCTTGCTGAACTGAAACTTGTTCCCCCGTTCTTTTTCTCCCGTAGGAGCAGGGTTGCCAGGTCGGGCAAGGTAAAAAGAGCCAGACAATTATCAACAAGGCCAGACAGTAAATAAGGCAATGTCAGAAAATGGGCTGATTTCTGGCGTTTGCTTAAGTAATTAAATGCATTTTTTAACAAATATTAAGCCAATTTTTTTTTGAAAAAAAGCCAACTCTCGAATCTGGCTTTTAAGAAAAAAGCCAAGCTGGCATCCCTGCGTAGCAGAATTGTGTTTGATGGTTACTCAATAAAAGTCGATTTTAAAGTTTCCCACTATCGCGTGATTCTTCGAAAATTATAGGTCAGGGCCACCAAAAGTACTGGAGCAAACTCGCATAATTTGGTCGCAGCCAAGATCAAAACTCGCAAAAGTGACCTCAACTTGGGCACATTGCGTTTTGGCTTCCTCTATGAGAGGATCATAACTGTAGTATTAGGTCACGTACGGAAAAGATGGAGCAGAGTGAGCATTTGAGACAAAAAGTTGGACCGAGTCGCATCATTTCTTGAGGACAAAAAAAATGCGACTTTTTATATCGCAATCTAGTGGCACTGGTTTCGGGGGGGCGGGGGTCCCCTCCCTTGCCAATTGCACATGCCACACCAAATCAAACCAGGCCGCGCTTAGAAAGTCAGGAGGAGAAGAGGTCACGTGACCAATGGCGTCGAAGCCGTCTCCTCCGCTTAAAGGACCCGCTTCTGCCTTCTGCACAAGAGGAGGAGAGAGGCAGAGAGGCGCTCTTTCTTCCTGCCCCTGCCCCTGCCCCTGCCCCTCCCCCTGCCCCTGCCTCCAGACTAGTCCGGGTCCGGCGTAGTAGTAGTAAGAACGGTAGTAAGAGAGAGAAAAAAGAAAAGAAGAGAGGCGTCGGCGCGGCAAGAACGCCTCTCCTCTCCTCTCCTCTCTTGGCAGCAAGCAAGACCGACCAGGTCAGGTAGAGGGAGGGAGGGAAGGGGGCGGGGCAGGCCAGGCCAGCCCAGGCCAGGCCAGGGCAGGACAGGGCGGGCACGGACAGAAAGAGAGAGAACAATCGATGCTCAACGCAGACAAAGACGGAGACTGACTGACTGACTGCCCCATCACGTAGAATTTCTCGGGGTGCAGCACAGATTTGGCGAAATGTTCAGTAAAATTTATCCTCCAAAGGAAAGGGACGGAGGGGGTTGTTAAAAAAATATGTTCTCTGAGCGTGGCGTCTATGTGCCTCCCTGTCCGCCCCAACCTGTTCCTGGTCGCGCCGGTCCGAGCACCCGCGGGGCCGCAGGGCAGGCCGAGGCCTGGGTAGGGAGGCGGGCAGGCGGAGAGAAGCAGAAGAAAGGCGGGGGGAGGGAGGCAGCAGCAGGAGAAAAGCGAGAGAGAGAGAGTTTGGTCGGGCGGAGAGGGCGGCACCTCAGGCCGGTCGGGCAGGGCGGAGGGCAGGGCGGGGGCAGCGGCAGGAGAAGGGCGGCGGCAGAAGCGGAGGAAGGAAGGAAGGAAGGAAAGAGGCGAAGAGAGGAGGAGGAGGAGGAGGAGGAGGAGAGGAGAGGAAAGGCAGGCCAAGTGGATCAGCTGCAGCTGTCAAGCAAGTCCGCCTCGGCCGAGGAGAGCGAGGAGGAAGCCAGCGCGAAGAGAGCGACCTCCAAGGCCAGCACCAGGGAGGCCAATGGTGAGGACGCGACCTCTTGGGTCGGGAGCCGAGGTCGCCTCGCGCGACCTCCGCGTAACCATGTCGCCACATTGCCCCTCTCGGGGCTGCCAGGGCCGGCCCAAGGGGAGGGCCTCCGGAGGAGGGCCCCCCTCGCGCGCCCGGCCTCCGGGGGAGGATCCGGGTCGGCCTGGCCCCGGAGGAGGCGCCCGGGCCGTCGGGGCTGGGGCCGGCCTCTCTCGCCGCCCTGTCAATGTCCCCTCAGGACGCCGTTGAGAGAGAGACTGGAGGAGGGGGAGGGTGGCGCTCGAGCATTTCGAGGCCTCTCCCTGACAACCTGCTCTTTTTGCCAAAGGATGGCAGTTTGAGGCCCATTGGAGCCTCTCCTCGGTCCATTGCCTGCTCTAAGCCGCGGGCTGTACTCTTGTTAAGGAGCAGATTCACGATTTACTTGGCCAAAGAGCTCCCCCATTGGCACTCCTTAGTTTCGTGTGTCGTGAGGCAGCTGTGCCCCTTTCCCTTCCCTTCATTCTGATTGGAAGCATCCTTGTTAGCCCGACCAATATCGGCGACCTCGGCGATACCTCTGAGGTATCGCCGAGATATTTTGAGGTGAAACTGTCGCTGCAGTCTCAATAATGTCTGATCCCTACCTCAGCATTTTACCTTACCACGGGGGGGTAGAGGACATATAATCTGGTGCTACCTAGTCAATACCTCGGCATATATTGGTCGGGCGATCCAGACATCATCCCTCGCATTATTATTGACCCGTCGTCTGTTGCAGGTCTCCCGGCGGCTTTCGACAGCGCACCCTTATTTTCCCCCCCGACGACAGCCGAGGATTGACCCGACCGGCCTTCCCGGCGAGCCCGTGGGCGGCCACCCAGTCGCCCCGGTTGGTTGGGCGAGCCGACCGCAGTGACCGATGAGGAGAGCAAAGTCGCGCCGGAGCTGCTTCTCCCTCATACATGACGCACTCGCTCTCCGGCGCCCCCGAGTCCTCCTGTCCCTACCTCAATAACAACGATAGGAAGAGAGGAGGAGGCAACATGGGGAGCAGCAGCAGGTCGGAGGACGACGGCCCGGGCCCGGGGCCCGGCCCCAATGGCGGTGGAAACGCCGCCGCGGCCGGAGGAGCCGTGGGCGCCAACGGGAGCAACGGCAACCACCTGGCGGTGCCGGACAGCAACGGCAACGGAGGCAGCGGCGAGAGGGGCCACCGCCCGTACAGCCCGGTGGCGGAGACACTCTTCCGGAAGGACCTCATCAGCGCAATGAAGCTGCCAGACAACGAGCCGCTGGCGGCCGACGACTACCTGGTGGTCACCGACACCTGGAAGCAGGAGTGGGAGAAGGGCGTGCAGGTGCCCGTCAAGCCGGAGGACCTGAAGGAGCCGCACGTCTCCAGGCTCAAGCACCCGCCGCATTCAGCAAATAGATTTCAATTGTGAGTGCCAGCTTCTTTTTCTTTGCTTGCACCAACCAATCCAATTGATGCATCAAAGGTTCAGTTGCCGCTTAGGATTTTTTGGTGTGTGTCACGTTAGTGACAAATTGCGTTTATTTCCTTCCAACTTAAATGAACTACATGCTCTTACAGCCCGCGGAAGCTGCTCTGCATGAGTCAGAGCGGCGTGTACACTTCGGAGACGCACCAGGTAACGCCCATGGCCCTCCGGTCTGAGCAGGTGTGCAGCTATGACCTGGACGACGTGGACCAGCGGTGGTTAAACGCCTTCAACGGGGAGAGGGCCCTATCAGGTGAGACTCCGAGACATGTAATTGAATTGTTATACCTGCCTCTTTTGAACGCGGCCCCTCTCCTCCCCTCTCAGGTGCTTCCACCATCGGCGAGCTGGAGATGGAGCGCGTGATGGAGGAGTTGGAGCGCCAGTGCTGGGACAAGATCCACTCAACCCTCAAGAGCAATGAGGAGGCCGAGGATGCCGACGACGGAGTTATCTGTGATGTGTGCCGAGTGGTGAGTGTCCTTCCGCTTCCTCCTCCTCCTCCTCATCATCATCATTAATCATCAATCATCATCATCAACATCATCATCTTCTTCTCCTCCTCCTGCCTTTGACAGCTGACACGGAATTGTTTGAAGGACTAGTATATTCCTGTCTGACACTCTTTACTTTCTCCATTAGCCCGACTCCGAGGATTGCAACGTGATGGTGTTTTGTGAGAAGTGCAACATCTGCGTCCACCAGGCCTGCTACGGCATCACCAGCATCCCTTCCGGTCCCTGGGTCTGTCGCACGTGCAGTCTTGGCATCAAGCCGAAATGCGAGCTCTGTCCCAACAGGTACAAAGAATAAGCATCATTAATGTTATGACTGTATGGCTGCTTCATTCTGAAATTAATTGGAATCGCCTTATGTTCTAGGGGTGGAGCCATGAAATCCACAAAGAGTGGTCAGAAGTGGGCGCACGTGAGCTGTGCTCTCTGGATACCAGAGGTTAGCATTGGATGCGTGGAAAAGATGGAGCCAATCACCAAAATCTCCAGTATACCTGTAAGTGGCAAAAAATGGCATTTTAGTTGTACGAAATGAGAATTAGACCGAAGTGTTTCCCTGACTGTGTGTTACAGCAAAGTCGCTGGAACTTCTTGTGCATCCTGTGCAAGGAGAAGGTCGGCTCGTGCATCCGGTGCTCGGTGAAGACGTGCAAGACGGCCTACCACGTCACGTGCGCCTTCAAGCGCGGACTCGAGATGAGGGCAATCATCGAGGACGAGAATGCGGAGGATGGCGTGAAACTCAGGGTAAGTCCCTTTGCTCAAGCTCTTCCAAGGTTTTGTTTACTCATTTTTTTTCCCACTTGGTATAGTCATACTGTCAGAAGCACAGCCTCAACCAGAAACGCCGGGACTCTGAGGACTCGGACGATGACGGGAAGAAGAAGCACATGACGGCAGAAGAACGGTCGTTGGCGCGGAGGGAAAGGTGAGTGGTGGTGGTGGTGATCCTGTTCGACTTGACTTCGACGACGACTCCAACCGAGCGGTCTTGTTCCTCCTCCTTCTACAGGTTGATCAAAATCGAGGCGGAGTTCTACAAGCACGTGGACCTCTCCCTGGCCACTCGCAAGGTCGGGATGGAGTCCGAGCTCGTGGACTTTCTGTTCCGGTACTGGCTGCTCAAGAGGAAGGCCGGAGGGAACAAGCCGCTTCTGTCCCCGCGCTCGGAAGAACTGGATCTACTATCTGTCACCAACCAGGCAAGATATAAGGATATGAAACCAATGCGATGCTTCGTGCTAGGTGTAAAGTTGATTGTGTTGTTCTTGCAGGAGACGGAAAGGGAAAAGATGAAGCGCTTCGTGGCCTTGAGGCAGGACTTGGAGCGGGTGCGGAACCTCTGCTACATGGTCAGCAGGCGGGAGAAGTTGCAGCGGTCGTGGGTGAAGCTGCGCGAGCAGATCCTGGCTAAGCAGCTGCAGCTACTGGCAGACAAGTCCTGCGCCCAGCAGATGAGCCTGATGGAAATGTCCGCCATCCTGGAGGCCAACCACGGGCCCACCGTGTACGACCGCCTCTACTCGCACGCCGACGCGGAGCAGCACAACGAGAACGACTTCGAGGTCATCGTCGCGCGCATCAGCGGCGTGATCGCGGAGAACAGCGCCCAGGTCAGGAAGGATAACCCCTACCGCAGCGGCGGCGCAGCGTCCGGCGGTGACCAGGGCCAGAATGCCGTCGGGGGCGTCTCGTACGAGCGCATCTTCTCCGACATGAGTGCCAGCGAGACGGACGACATCCTCAACATCAGCGCCAGCTTCGTCACCAAGAAGGGTCCGAAGGGCAGGCCGAGCAAGAAGGGGGCCGCGGGGAAGAAGCCCGGACGGAAACCGTCCAAGAAGGGTGCGTCGGGGCCGGCGAAACGAGTCACCCGCAGCGACACCTCCGATGCCTCCGCAGACAGCGACTTTGAGACCTCCAGGAAGTCCAAGGGGAAGCAGCAGGCGGCCAAGAGCTCGCTCTTCTCAGACACCGACTCGGAGGACTCCAAGTCGAAGCAGCCCAGGGCGATGGCCGCGACCTTCCGCACCAAGGCGGCCATGAAGGACTTCTCGGTGGAGGAGCTGACGCGCAGCAGGAAAGGCAAGGAGAAGGCCAAGGCGGACTCCGGCAGGGCCAAGTCCGGCGCCGGGAGGGGGAGGCCCAAGAAGGTGGTGCACTCCGCGTCGAGCGATGAGTTCGACAGCGAGGACGACGACGCGGTCAAGGCCAGCAAGGCCGAGCAGGAGGCCGGCGACTTCTATCCGATGATTGTGCCCGAGCGCGCGGCGGCGAGGAAGGCGGCGGCCAAGCTGAAGGCTAGCGAGCAGCGGGTGGCGGAAATGGCGCAGCCGGAAATATACGACTTTGACCGGTTTGACACCGTCGTCAACAACATCCCCAAGGACGTGGTGGACGCGCTGAAGGAGCCGCCCAAGGCCTACGTTCCGCCCTCCACCTCCCACCACCTGTCCAAGTACAAGCGCCTGTTTGAGGGCGACTCCGACAGCCTGGACAGCCTTTCCGACTTTGACTCCAAGTACAACAAGAAGAAGGGCGGCGCGGGTAAGAAGGCGAGAGTGCCGCCCGGATTCGGACTCGTCCCGGAGAGGAAGGCGGCGAAGAAGGCCTCTGCGCACCTGAAGGAGGGCGGACGCGGAGGCGGCGGCGCCGGCGCCGCCTCGGCTGTGGCGGCTCCTGCGAGGGAGGAGTCGCCCAGCAAGTCCCCCACCAAAAAGAGTCCTGGCCGGCCTCGGAAGAAGGAGCACCTGCCCTCCTTCTCGGAGCGCATCCGGCTGTCGGACTCCGACTCGGACCAGGAGCCCTTTCCGTATAAGAGCCCGCGGGGAAAGAGTCCTCGCGGGCGGGGCGCTCTCCCTAAGAGTCCGAAGAAGCCCTCGGGTGCCTCGGCGAGGGCCACAACCGCGCATGTCTTTCCCAAGCCCAGACCGGCCAAGAACAAGGCGCTCTCCTCAGCGGCTGAGGCCTTTCTCAGCCAGCGGGAGTCGCAGCTCGATGACATCTTCGAGGAGTGCGGGTTGGGGTCGAAGAAGTCCCGGAGGGCCGAGCCCGACAAGAAGCTTAAAACTTCCGAAGGGCGGCCTGATGGAACTCAGTCCCCGCCCGCAGGCTCCTCCAGCACAGCAGCAGCCGCAGCAGCAGCTGCTGCTGCCGCCCCCACGGCCTCCGCCGCCGGCCACAAGAGCTCCTCTGACAGCTCTGGGAGCGACTCGAGCAGTAGCGGTAGTTCTTCCTCTTCTGAAGACGAGGGAGCTGCGAGAGTTGCAGGGCGGAAGGAGGCGAATCAACATGAGGCAGCTCGATCTGCCGCGGCTGAATCCTCGTCCGCCGCCGCCGCCGCGTCACCCGCCGCCGGTGCCGCCGCCACCTCCGCCGCGACACCTTCTGCCAAGGAGGACTCCGACTCCGACCTTCGGCGGAGGAGGCCAGGTAGGAAAATTACTAGAAATCTAGATTGATCAACATTGTAACGCTGCCACTAACTTGGGAAATCATCTGTGTACCTCTACATTGTAGGTGATCTCGGATCTGGACTCCGAGGAGGAGATCTCCATAGTCCCCCAGCTCCGCCGTCGGCCGCGCCAGCAACCCCAGCCAGCAGCGCGCGGGGATTCGCGTCCCCAACTGGCTCAGTCGCCTCCTCCGTCTCCGCGAAGGGAGCGGCGCCATTTGCCTCTCCGAGACAAGAACTCCAAGGAGGAGGGGGAGGAGAGGCACCGCCAGGCGCCGCGGCACAGCAGAAAGCGCCCGGTGGCTCCCTTTTCAGCCCATCTCGATCTCCCTTCGCCGAAAAAGAGAGCCCGCGCTCTCTCGGAGGACGAGGAGGTCACCTTCCTGTTGCCGGCGGCGGCGGCAGCGGCGGCGACGGCGGCGGCGAGAGAGCAGTCACCGCGTCGCAGGCCCTGTCCAAGGGAGGAGACGGAAAACATCAACAGCTCCAACAGGAAGTCTCGGCAAAGAGAGGCCTACAAGCTCAGGGTTCGCCAATGAAGAGTCCACACGCGGTGGCGCAGCAGCAGCAGCAGCCGAAGCCGGGGGAGACGACCACGTCGCAGCCGAAGCAGACGGACGACAGCGGCTTTGACAGCGACGAGAAGGCCCAACAGCACCAGCAACAGTTAGAAGTACAACAGCAGCAGCAAGCAAAGCAAAACCAGCTCCAGCAACAGCAGCAGATGTCTCAACAGCAACAAGGGCGAGGAGGTCACCATTGGAACCAGCTTCAGCAACAACAACAGCAGCAGCAGCAACAGCAGCAGAACCAGAACCAGAACCAGAACCAGCAACAGTTTCCCTCCCTGGCCAACATGGACCCGTACCAAAGAGAGCAGGCTCTGCAGAGCGAGGCGTTCTACATGCACGTGTACGACATGCAGAGGAAGATGGGGATGAACCCTGCGGCCCACATGGGCTACCCGCAGAACGCTCACCACAACCAGCCGTACGCCGTGCAGCAGCACATGAAAGAGGCCTTCAACCTCGAGTTCTTGCAGCAGCTGCAGCAGTACAACCCGCAGCAGTATCACCAGTATTTGCAGTACATGCAGCAGATGCAGCTGTACGGCAACAACCACAGTACGCTCAAGGACTTGCAGATGCTGGAGGGTCTCATCAGCCAAGGGTGGGGAGGACAGGGAGGCTCCTGGCAGCAGAAGATGTCGGCGGCCATGGCGGCCCAGCAACAGCAGCAGCAGCAACAGCAGCATTCCCAGCAGCAACAGGCCCAGAAGCAGCACCAGAAGCACCCGTCGACATCGTCCGGGTCCACCTACTACAACTACAACAAGGACTCGTCTTCGTCCCACCACCCTCCTTCTTCCTCATCCTATCCACACGATTCTTCCTCCTCTGGTGATCAGTACTCGTCAGCAGCCAAAGTACAAAGCTCCACTTCTCAACCCCGCCGCTCTTCCAAGGAGTCACCCGGGCGGCGGCCGGCGCAGTCCCCGAGGGGCGGCGGGCCAGCACACTACCAGCACGAGCCCGGCGGATCCTCGGGGACTTCTGTCCCGGCGGCCACGCCGGCCGATACCCTTCCCGGATACACTGGTGCTCATCAGAAGGACAAGCCCGACGCCACCAGTCAGGACTTTGCCATCTCGAAGGACCTCCTGGGCGAGGTGGCGGGGCTCAACAAGCTGCCAGTTTGGAAGCCAGGCAGCGAGAGGGAGGCAGGCTCCTCCCCGCGTAAGACGCCCACGGCAGATTCTGCCAGGAGGGCCTCGCACGACAAGAACTTTGACGATCTGGTCAAGCGGGTCGAGTCGAGCCCGGCCTCCCGGCTGCACCACCGGCTGCATTCGGAGAGCAAGGAGTCCCACGACCACTCCATGTCGGATGACAACTACGACGACACCAAGGGCGGCGTCGACTATGACGACTATGACTTTGACGACGACTACCGGGCGCACCACCGGCCAGCCCAGAAGAGGAGAGGGAGGGGAAGACCCAGAGGGACTGGAAGGGGCGCCGGGAGGGGAGGGCGGGGTCGGCCCAAGATCAAGCCAGCCGTCATCGACACGAAGGCGCTAGAGGCCGTCCACAAGGCGGTGGTCGGGACGGACTACGACTTCGAGAACGAGTTTGGCGACGACGACTTCGGCGAGAAGAAGGAGCCCGATCTCAGCCTCCAGGATCTGAGGGAGATGACCAAGAAGCAGAACTTGATGCTTGACGCCAAGAAGGAGGAGGAGCTCACCGGCACAGTCGCCACCTTCGACTTTGAAGTGGACAAAGAGGAGGCGGTGGCGAACAAGAAGGCACTCCCGCCAGTCAAGATTTCCAAGCCTCGCGGTAGGACGACGACGGGAGGCGCGCGAGGAGGCAGAGGAAGGGGCAGGGGGAGAGGCCGGCCGAAGAAGACCCCGTCGGTGGAGCCGCCCTCCCCAGTTTCTAGCGCCGACGAGGCGCCGGACGAGGCGGAGGAAAACGCGCTGCCCTCCCACCCCCGGCTGCCCAAGCTGAAGCTGGGCGCCCTGCTCATCAAAAAGGACTCGCCCAAGAGCTCTCCCAAGGTGGCCAAGCTGAAGAGGAAGTCTTCGGCAGACAAGGAGGTGAGGGTGCCCAAGCTCAAGATCAAGTTCGGTAGGCCGCCGAGCAAGGCCGAAGATGCCGACGCCGCCGACTTGCCCGGGGACGAGAAGGAGCCTGCGCCAAAGCCTGGTGATGCCAAGCCCGCCGACGAGGCAACCAAGCCGAGTCAGGCCAACGAGGAGAAGAAGGAGGAATTCGAGGAAGTCGGCAAGGAGCAGGACACCCCTGCCCAGAAATCGTCGCCGTCCTCGCCCAGTAAGAAGGTCAGCAAGATCGACCTCTTGGCAAATCGCTTGATGGACGCAAAGCAGGTGAAGCAGGGCGCCCCTAACAACGACGTGGCAGCGATCTTTGGCCCCTCGAGGCCCCTGGACATGTCGGCCAAGCCCGGAGAGTCTTCGGCGGGTGCCGGAGGAGGCAGGCAACAGCAGGAGGAGAAGTCCGAGCTGGACCTCCTGAAGGAGGAGATGAAAAACCTGGAGGGTCGCTCGGCTCCCTCCGCCGCGGCCCCTTCGGCGTCCGCGGCGGAAGGAGGAATGCCACCAAAGAAGCGGGAGGCACTAGTGGACGACGATTACGCCAGTAGGAGCCAGCACCTCAAGATGAAGTTCAAGCGCCACACAACCACGCCGGACCCGGTGGCGGCGGCGGCGAAGGCGACCGCCACGGCACCAGCTCAGGCTCCTCCGCCTACCGACGTAGATAAGATGATGCAGAGCGTCCACCCGAGGATGAGGAAGAAGGAGATCTTGAGCAAGTACTTCGGCGGCGACGCCTACTCTGCTCCTCCCTCCAACGGCCCTACTCCGTCGTCGTCCGCGTCGGCCGCCGCCACCGAGCCTACCCAAACCCCTCAGGCGCCCGTCAGGAGCTTTATTAAGATGCCCAAGGCCGTGGCGTCCGTGACCAGCGTCCCTACCAGGGCGGACTACCAACAGCAGCTGGACGCAAACCTGGAGCGGAAGAGAAAACTCAAGGGCCTCGAAACCGGAGGTGGCGCGAACGAGAAAGAGACCACCGGGGGCAAGGGACAGGGAGCCAAGAAGAAGAAGGGCCGGCCCAGGCAGGACGCCGACGACGACTTCAAATCCAAGTCGGTGGACGCGGCCACCAAGAAGGAGGCGGCGGAGAGGAAGGAGGGAGGCAACGGCCGGAAAACGAGGGGGAAGCCGCCGAAGAAGTGCCTTGCCGAGGACGACCACGACGTGGTCGACTCCGGGGACCTGAAGGCGGAGAGCATGAAGTTCGCGGAGAAAATGTTTGCCTCCTTCGAGGAGCAGGAGGAGGTTGTTGCGGCGAAGCCCCCGCCGAAGAAGGGCAGGCCTAGAAAGACGGGCGGCGGGGGAGCGACCAAGAGAAAGAACGCGGCGTCCCCCACTCCCGCCAAGAACTCCAAGGCACCAAGACTCGTCATCAAGTTCAGCAAGGACAGCAAGAAGTCTGAAGGCAGCGCAGCAGCGACCGACGAGGCCTCCTCATCGGCCGCGGGTGCCGCGGGTGCCGCGGTGCCCGCGACGGCTGTGGCGGCCGCGGCGGCCGCGGGAACATCCAAGGTCGAACCGTCCGTGCCTCAAAAGAAGGACGCCACGCCTCCGGAGGAGGCCCCCTCAAAGGCTGAGAGCGCCACCAGCGCCGAGGAGGCTACTGCGCCGCCTTCCACCTCTGCCGCTGCGACGATGACGACTGCGCCATCAACTTCCTCTTCCGTCACGACAACAACTGCAACCACAGCAGCAGCAGCAGCGTCGACAGAAGCCGTGCCGCCGGAAAAGAGAGGAGCCGACAAGAAGAACGGTATGGACGAATACAACTTTGTTGACGACGAGGCCGAGGTCGGCGCCGCCGGCAAGGACGCCGGCGGCAAAAAGGATGACGAAGGGAATGCCGGCAGCGGCAGCGGCGGAGGCGGAGGCGGAGGCGGAGGCGGAGGCGGCGACGGCGGCTGCGGAGACGGCGGCGACGACGCTGACGGCGGTGACGAGGGCGGCAACGAGACCCCTCCGCCCCCGATGGTGGACGGGAACGTCGAGTTCGTGGACAGGTCGAAGGTGCCCAAGCTCCGCATCAAGATTTGAGACGACATTCTGCCCAAAAAAGAGTTTTCCCTCTCCTACAACCTTCCTGAAAAAGACATGGAACGAATCGTGTGAAAGTGAGGGAATATCCCACATATGAGATTTGCTGCTGAAGTGGTCGGGTTTTTTTTTCTTCTTCTTGAATTATGGTGTACCTGATTTGCCGTTTTTTTCTCTGGCGCCGCGGGGGGGGGGCGGGGGGGTTGTGTGGGGGGGGGGGGGGGGGGTCGAGGGGCGAAGTGGGTGAGGGGGGGGGGGGGGGCGTGCGGGGGGGTGTGGGTGGGGGG
>JAAUYM010141470.1_pt1 | contig 13132 bp, 10 predicted proteins | sample 7278001 | NCBI WGS metagenome assembly JAAUYM01 (sample SAMN14350224, study PRJNA611818) | marine sediment metagenome | isolation source: surface marine sediment (1.8m) | place: French Polynesia: Moorea | collected 2018-08
CCCATTTTGGTTTTGGTTCAGCACTTCTGCTCTTATAAGCGTTTTGCTCTTATATCCGTTGCTCTTATATCCGTGGTTCACTGTACTACATTGTCCAATATATTTCAATGTGCAAGGACCAAAAAGGTGTGTTTTTATTGGGATCAGGGTTTAATAGCCAGGATCCCGGAAATTACATTTCTCCAGAAAAAGACCTCCAATTTGCGTCGTGAAGATTCCGGGCAAAAAAATATTCCTGAGGAATACTTCTGGCGATGTTAAACCAATAATTCTTAAATTCTTTAATCTTAATCCTCTGAAATCCCTTTCCAGGTGGATGCAAAACAAAAAGAGAAATAAAAAACTTCAGATTTTTTGAAAATAAATAAATAAAAATAGTTAAAAATGGCTTCCTGAATGTTTTTTTACTATTTTTTTTAAAGTTACACCTAAAAAGTGACTAAAGCACTTTCAACCAGTGTGAATAGTTTCTAGTACAGTATAAACAAGAAAATCAACAAAATTGCCAAAAATGTGTATTTTTGTGTTTTTTTCTTAGAACCTCTCCTGCAATATGCAAAACTAATTAACTAGTAGTACTCAGTAAAAACCAGACTCACGCCGGTCACATACTTGTAGTACTTGATAAAGGTATGTACTGTACGTACTACTAACTAATAAATAGGAGTGCTAGTACTACCTGTGTACCTCTGTATAGTGCTGTATACCTTTGCTGGACGTGGCGGTGCAGAAGTAGTGTCCGGCGTCCTCCCTGGTGGCGTTGCCTATCAGGTACTCGTCGCCGTCGAAGGTGTACTCCCCGCTGTGCGGGAACGCCCCTCCCTCCCTGCGCCACTGGAAGGAGGCGGCCGGGTCGTCCCCGAGGACCTCGCAGGCCAGCGTGGCCGCAGACTGCTCGTCCACCGACAGGACGCCGGACCTGGGGACCGGGTTCACCGCGAAGGCCTCCACCACCGTCACCTCGTGGGACAGGTTCACCTCGTCCTTGACCATGATCCTGCAGGTGAACCTGCCCTGGTCGGAGCGGGTCACCGGGTCCACCACCAGGGTGGTCCCGTCGCCTGCCGGGCCGGCGAGGGAGAAGCGCGGGTCCCGGGTGGTGCGGACGGCCCCCGTGAAGAGCATGACCGAGGAGCCGAACGTCCAGATGCGGACCAGGTCGGACGAGTCCTGAGTTAGAGGAAGGACAGAAGCAGAAGGGGAGACCATTCAAGTTGCACCTACTGGAGGAAAAAAGACGCAGATGAGGGGCAGGAAGAGAGAGAAGAGAAAGAAAGAGAGAGAGAGAGAAGCGAAAACAGGTGAAGGTCGCAACGCAAGACAAGCCTGCTTTCATCTGTCGATCGCTCAGCATCTTTTACTTTTAGTATCGCATCAGTCTTACACGTAGATCTCTTTTCTTCCTTATCGAACAGGAATTTATTCGAAGATTTTTTTTGTCCTGTAAAATATTTTGTATCTGGAGACATTTTTCAACGATTTAATAAATTTATATTTCACTTCCAAAAAGCTTGTTTTTTTTTTACCCAGGGACATTCTGGAGGATATCCTTCAGATTGTCCCTGAATGGTAAGGGTTTTTTTTAATGGTTACATGCTGCACTGTGTCTCCTACCTTTGCACTACAGGGGAGCTCCAATCGGTCCCCTACGTGGGCGGTGATGGACAGCGGCACGCTGATCATCTCCGGGACAAAGGAACTCAGCTCTTCCTCGGCGGCGCCCAGAACCTCCTCCTCCTCCTCCTCTCCTTCTTCGTCCTCACCTCCTCCGTAGTAATCCTCTTCCCCGACGACGACGCCGACGCCCTCTCCCTCGTACTCCACGTCGTAGTCGTAGCCCTCGTAATCCTCCTCTTCACCATCATCACCGTCATCATCTTCGTAGCCTTCGTCCGTGTAGGCGGACTGACCTCCCTCGTCTCCTCCGTAATCGTACTGCCCCACTTCTTCCTCGGCGTCCTTGTTCCCGTCAGTGTGTTGCTGCTCCTGCTGCTGGCTGCTGCCCATGAGGAAGAGGGAGGCGATGAGGACGGAGCGGAGGAGGAGCCCTCTGAACTCCGACGCCGACATGGCGATTGGAGATGTCGCACAACTAGCGCGGATACGTGGTTCTCCCTCGCTCAGTAGTCGAGTGTCCTCCTCCTCGTCCTCCTCCTCACCACGACGACGACGACGACGACAACGACGACGACGACGACGACGACGGAGACAACGACAACAATAACACGCCTGTTCCGGTCACCGCATTGCAACGATGCCGCATCGCATTACCTCCCTCCTCCCCGCCCTCCCTTCCTCCCCCTCCCCCTCCCCCACACTCCCACTCACCCCGATTCTTTGTGTTCTTTTGCCAAGTCGAGTTTGGGAACGGGGGAGAGGAGAAAAAGGAGGAGGAGGGGGAAAGTCATTTGCGTTCTTTGCAGACCTCATTTGTCCTCTCGCTCTCACGCTAAAAGTGTCGTCCAACAATTTACTACTCTCACCTACGTAGTATACTACAAACTACGGTTTGCCTTTAGTACAGTGGGTTTCTCCTTTTAAAAAAAACCCAGGCAGTTAAGAAGTATTTCTTTACTAAAATACGCATTCCACCATGGGATCCACAGCCCCTTCCTCATGTGTCTGTGAATAAAACTGCCGACGTATCGAGCCACTTGAGCGAAATTACTGTGTCCTAGTCTGTATACAGTAGTTCTTGTTGCAATCAGAAGTCGTTGGGTGGTAAACATATTTTGGGCAGCGAGCATACATGACGAGCAACACTAGGAGTGTGGCGAGTCGTAGTACAAACGCGATAGGTAGGCGACTTGGGTTCAACTTCACTAAAAGTTCCGTTCTGGTTTGTACTATGAGCACTGTGTACGTGCCGGTACAGTCGGACCTACTCAAGTGGTACCACTAGAACTGGTCCAGGAACAGGCAAATTTTTCCCACTTGTTCATACAGTGATTTCTACCTGTCCGAATCTTTTCCCTAGAGCTGGCCCACTTAAGCGGATTTCCACTTAAGCGGGTTTGACTGTAGTGGTATTTGTTAATTCTTCCTCCGTCTTTGAATAAACGTTTTTTTTTCGGCAAGAAGATGCTTTTCCTCCTCAAGATGGAACTCTTATCACGAAAGGAGCATGAGTCTTGGAGAATTACTGTTTGGAGGAGGGGAAATGTGAAAAATATCAACTTTAGGACTCAGAATTGTGGTCCAATTGAGAAAAGTTTAGCACTCTCCAAAATTAAAACTCATTCCCCCCCCCCGCTCAATTTTCAGACTTTGTTTGCAGTCAAACTGCTTAAAAATTTACAAAGAAACTTATGCAGCGCTTCCTAACATCTGCATCAAAGATCTCGTGCACTCAAGTCCTATGTATACTTTGCAAACTTTTTTGAAATGTACTATTGCTGCCTCCTCCCCCCCCCAAAAAAAATCCCCCCCTTTCCTTGTCCCCCCATCGTCGCACATACGAGTCTTCTTCATGGGCAGTTCAAACCGCCTCGAGGCAGGCAACGTCGCATAGGTAGAAAAAAAGCTCTCTACCATAATACATCATCGGATGGGCGCATGTATGTAGTAGTAGTAGTTCTACGTACGGTAAGTAAGAAGGTGGGGGGGCTGGGGGGGGGAGACTTGAGCAGGTTCTCTGCCTGTGCCTATCCTACTAGACTACCCATCTTAAAAAAAGGTGGGGAGGAGGAGGAGAGAGGAGAGAGAGGGGGGAGACCCCAAGAGGCATAAAAGTTGTGCACCACGGCACAGGAAAAAGGAAGGAGGGAGAGGAACAATGCGCATATTTTGCGCAATACAACCTTGGAATGGGTGGATGTGACGGCGCTCCACGATCACTAGACGAAAAATTAATCAACTTTGGACTTTAGGTAGGTCATAACTACTGCATGTGACTCTAGTATTCCACCCTGGCAAGGCTTTTTTTTCTTGAATTCAAAGCAGGGTTTAAAGAAATCCCTACACCAAATCCTATTTCTTCTTCTTCTTCTAGGTATGCCTCTGCTAGGCAGGAGAGAAAGAGAAATGCACTACCTCCTTGCTCTGTGGCTGCTGGCGATGGCTTGCCAGGAGTAAAGGAAGGTGGCATCGCAGTTTGCAGGAGCCAGGAGGGGGAGGGAGGGAGGGAGGGCCTTCCCAGAACCAATGCTACCTTCCACAGAAAGGGGAGAGAGACAGAGAGAGGAGGAAAGGAGAAAGAGGAGAGAGAGAGAGGCAGGGCCAGGGGGGATCCTTCCCTTCTGCCTCCTCCCTTTTCCTTCTCTCTCTCTCTCTCTCTTCAGCTGCATTTTGGCTGCCAAAGTGGCAAGGAGGAATGAGAGAGAGAGAGAGACATGACGAAGTTGAACTCCTCTCATTACTACTGCATCCGCCGATGTCGCTTTTAATTATGCGAGAGACTGGGGGAATCCTTATCGCAGCAAGGGAGATTCGCAGCGCGATGGAGGAAGAGGACGATCAGGAGGAGGAGGAGGAAGGGGAGGAAGGAGAAGAAACGTCAGATCTTTGTTGATGGCGAACCTCGTACACAAGAAGTCGGCAAGTTGGTGGTGGTGAGGTGATTATAGAAGAAGAAGAAGAAGAAGAAGAAGAAGAGGAAGAGAACTGAGAGAAGGAGGGGAGGGAGAAGACAGGTAATGAATGTAATTAGCCTAATTTAGGGAAAAAAAACTTGACATAGCATGGCATTATTTGCCTTCTTTTCCGCTTGGAAAAAGGGGTAAATAGCACAAAGGGGACACAAGAGTACTACAGTACAAAGAGTGTATTTTTTTGTGGAAGGGTCAAGGTTGACTAGGCCGTTGGAATGTTTACTGGCTCTGCTGAATACGTTTCCTGCGAGACTCGACCAAAAAAAAGTGCGTCTTTTGTCATTAAAAAAAAGAAGGAATTCCTCAATAATCAAAAACCAGTTTCACGTTGGACAGAGAGAGAGAGAAAGGGAAGAGGAAGGAAGACGGCCTTACTACCACACGAAAAGGAGTTGGACGTTCTTATAACGCATAGGAACAACACTCTTCCAATGTAAAACGTCCCTCTATCTCTATCTCAAATTGGAGGGGAGAGAAAGAGAGAGAGGGAAACTTCCATTAAAAAAAAATACTGGAGAAATTCTTCCGAATTTCTCCGATTTCCCCCACACCCTCCCGCATAGCAAGAACCAATTACCCCCTGCATCCCTGATTAATTGGGCTTGGAAAAAGCCGAACAACAGTCACAGATTGGCGCTGCCCCCTCTGACGCCGACCGGCTCGGGGTGAAAGTCAAGGAAAGTACTACTGGTACTACAACACATGGGGAAAAACAAAAATAGATTCTCATGTGTACAGTAGTACAACGTAGCATAAGCAAGACTTGCCCAGATTGGGTGGAGGAAAAAAAAAACAACTTACAAACCATCGAAGCTCGGCTCAAATTACTCCCCCCCCTTTCCCCGATCCCCCCAAAAATGCGATAACAACGCTCTTCTACTGCCGCCATGGCATGCAGATCATCATAACTAATACTAGTCATAGCATCCTTACGGGAATTTCCAGTCAATCCCAACTGACGTGGGAAAACACGTTTCCAGCACTCCAGCACTCCCGAGATGGACCTGGACGTGACGTTGGACGACGACGACGTGGCCATGGCCGCGGAGGCCGCCGCCGGCTTCAAGGACCTCGTCGAGTCCATCTACAACGACAAGGGAATCTTTTCAGGTAGCCACAGGAAGCAGCAACACTCATTCATTTGGTAAACGTGTCCTCTCTCTCTCTCTCTCGCTTTGCAGGTTCGTTGCCGGACAGCCCGTCAGACTCCAGTCCTGAGCAGATGCTTCTCAGCCCGGGCTCCTCCGCCACGTCAGGGTCCCCCCCGCATCAGCTGCAGCAGCAGACGAAGGAGCCTCAGCACCACCTGCAGCCGCACCAACAGCCTCAGCCTCAGCAGCAGCAGCACCAGCAGCACCTGCAACATGCCTCTCAGTTGTCCTTTCCCGATCTCAGTTCCATAGACTACTCGGTGCCCCTCAGAATCATTGAGGGCGATGGTGAGCCAGAAGCAGCTGCCGGCTTGGCAGCTGACCAGCAGCTGCAAAGGGAAGTGCCAGTCCTAAGGGGCGCCACAGTGGACGTGGACGACGGAGAGAAGTCCAGCGCAACAATACAACAGGTAGTATACTAGTAGAAAAGATGCTTCTTAGATCTTGGAAGGGAAAAAGAGCTTTCATACCTCTATTTCACTAGATTTTGAGTCAAAATCTTTTGACCCAATCGTCGTCCCTCTCAAAGGCCAAAAGGAAGCGGAAGGAGGTGGCTCCTTCAGTGCCAGGATTCCTGCTTGACAAGGTAAGAAGAAAGGTTTCTCTTTCACAATTAACATCTTTCCTTGTCCAGGAAGTCGTTAGCAGCTCTTCTCCTTTGCAGGCCATAAAGCAAGAGGATGAGGACGGAATCTCGGTCAAGACTGAACCCCCGGAAAGCCCATCGGAACAGCAACAGCAGTTGTTGCTACAGCAGCAGCAACAGCAGCAGCTGCTGCTGCAGCAGCAACAACAGCAACAGCAAGTGCCATCAAACATCAGATTCTCCGACTTCGATCCGCTCTCCTGGCACCGGACCTTCTCCAGACACCTCTCCGAGCTGCCCCCGCTGACCATGGTGGTGACGGCGGACAAGGGGTTCGTCTTCTCCGCGGTGGACTGCGCATTCATCGCGCAGAAGAAGAACCACTTTCAGCTCACCTGCCACGTACAGGTGAGATCGCGTCTTACGCCTTTAGTACGTCACTAGACCACCAACTCTCTTCTTTTCCTTTTTTCCCCCCCGCAATTGCAGTCCTCCGACAGCCTCTGCCTGTCCGACCACTGCTACGTGAGGACCTCGTCCTCGCCTTCGTCGTCTCCCTCCTCCTCCTCTTCGTCCGTGTCGTCGTCTTCTTCGCCCGGGGTAGCGGCGAACCTCCTGGAGATCAGTCACGTGCAGCTCAACTTCTACGGGGTTAAGTTGGACGCGCCGGACAGCACCATCAAGGTGAGTGAATGAGTGAGTGAGTGAGAGAGAGAGAGAGAGAGAGAGAGAGAGGCCTCGGACCTGCCAATCATGGCGTGCTACCACTTGTGGTTGTTTCCACGCTCATATTTCAGGTGGAGCAAAGTCAGGCAGACCGATCCAAAGTGCGGTTCGACCCGCTGAGGTTGGACCCGGCAGCGATGGCCAACCAGGGGGGTCAGGGCCACCAGCAGGGTCATCACCAGCCGCTCAAGGTCAGTGTGGGCAGACTCCACTTCACGGAGACCACGGCAAACAATATGAGGAAGAAGGGGAGGCCGAACCCGGCGCAGAAGTACTTCCAACTCGTGGTAAGCATGATGAGTTTTGGCAGTTGTTTGTGGCTAGAATTTGGGCATGCATTTGAGATTGTTACTATGCCAAGATATTACTACAGGTGTATGTACAGTATTCTTTTCCTCACTCCTCTTTTTTTTTTTGCAGGCCTCCCTGGAAGCCGTGGTGCACGCCGGAACCCCCCACCAGAGGGAGATCCCGCTGGTCAGGATGGCGTCGGAGAGAATCATCGTACGGGCGTCGAATCCGGGACAGTTCGAGCCCGGGGGACCCGGAGGAACTGCGGCCGCGGCGGCCGCGCTGGGAAGCACGGTGGGGGTCGTCGTCGGCGACCCGGCCGACCCCGTGGCAGCGGCGGTCGGAGCTGCCGCCGCCGCCGCCGCCTCCGCCGGGTGCCTCTGGAGGAGGAGCCCCGCATCTCCGGACACCCTGTGTCACGTCGGCAGGGTGGGGATCAACACGGAGCAGGTGAGGCGGTCGGGCCTTCTTTGCCAAAGGTGAAGACAGGACTCACACTTGTTCCTCCTTCTCTAGCCCAATGAGGCCCTCTCCGTCAACGGCAACGTCCAACTGACGGGGCAGGTCCTGCACCCCAGCGACTTGAGAATCAAGGAGAAGATCAGAGAGGTGAGGGCGGGGAGGGGGGCACAAAATTAAACGTCTCCACATCAATTCAACAATGACCTTTTACCAAACTAGGTGGATTCCAAAACTCAGCTGGAGAACGTAAACGCCATCAGGATCGTGGAGTACAAGTACAAGAGGGAGTACGTGGACAGCCTGCCGGAAGAAGTCAGAGGCCGTAAGTTCCCTATCTCTGAAAATATGCCAAAATTAGCTAAAAATAGACACCGACTGAAGTCTATAGTAATTCGGGGCAAAAATTAGACTTTTGTCTAGAGGATCTTTGTTTGTCGATTTGGACCGGAGCACAAGTCGGGGATTGTCCCAAATGGCACTTAACACCTTTTCATGTTTTGCTACGACTTTAGGCGTCGTCGACGCTCCACAGACCGGCGTGATCGCCCAGGACGTGCAGCGGATCCTGCCGGACGCCGTCTCCAACTCGAAGGGTGCCGCGCAGGGCAGGAGGATGCTTCTGGTCGACAAGGAGAGGATATTCCTAGGTGATAATGACGCTATAAGAGTACCAGACCACTCCTTTTTTTTTTTTTTACAATCTCTCTCTCTCTCTCTCTCCGTCCGAATTCAGAAAACGTTGGCGCAGTTCGCGAGCTGAGCAAGATGACCGGTGCGCTGGAGACCAGGCTGGGCGACCTGGAGAGGGTGACGGAGACGGTGGAGGTCAAGCTGTCGAGGCTGCGCAGGGGGTCCGCGTCGACCGTGTCGTCGGCGTCGACCGACGCCTCCGGCAGGAAGAGCAGCTACTTCAAGAAGAGGCGAGCTCCGGCGTCCAGCGAGGGCCTCCTGCAGAACAGGTACGGCATGCGTCCAAAGTATGGAAGTTAGTGGTTTTTGCCATTATCACAATTCTTTTTCTTTTTCTTTCTTTCTCCGTGCAGGTGCGCCCAGCTGTTCCTCCTGGCGATGGTGGGCGTGACTGCCCTGAGCCTGACCACCATGGCCCTCGTCTACATAGCCGGCTACTACTCGTCCTCTCCCGGCGACGACGCCCTCGTCCCCGCCCCGTCCGAGCTGGAGGTGGAGTTCGTGGCCCTCGACGACGGACACCTCAACGTCACCCTGGACGACAGGCACAACGAGATAGAGCAGCAAGTGACGGCGACGACGACGACGACTGCGCGATACAGGCTACCCACCTCCGCGTCCCGGAGGTCCCAGTCCAGCACCACTCTCAACTTCAGCCGGCGCCTGGCAGCGCTGACGAAGTTGGCCACGCTGTCGGCGACACCGGCCACGACGACGGCGACTGCGGCGACGCCCACCACACCAGCAACCAGACCCGCTCCGACCACCAACATGGAGGCAGCAACAGCTGGGAAGTTGGCCAGCCTAAACGAGGAGGAGGAGTCTGGTTACTCCCCTCCTCCCGTGGTAGGAGATCGCCCGGAATGCCTGCTGGGAGGCAGGTGCCAGGTCTTTTGCTGCGGGAGTCTGTCCACGCAGCCTCCTCCAGCTCCCGCCCCGCGCTTGGAGGAGCAGCAGGACGCGTCGGAGAACAACCTGACGGCACCTGGAGGAGACCAGGACGCAGCCGCCCTCGCCTCCGTCTCTGATGACAGCGACGAGGAGACCCCCGCGTTCAGCGCTGACGTGCTCTTCATGCAGGGGCCCTTCTTCACGGACGAGGACAACGGCCAGGGCCTTGACAAGGAGGGGGACAAGGGAGACGGCGTCATCAAGTACGCAGAGGACAAGGGCGAGGAGGTCAAGGATCACGTGGTCAGATTAGTTAAAACGGAGAGGGAAAGCCCCTTCAACGGAAAGGAGGATCACCTGAAAGATCCCGTCGAGGTGCGAGAAGGGTCCAAGACACTGCTGGAGGAGAGTAGCGACGACGACGACGACGACGACGAGGAGGAGGAGGAGGAGGAGGAGGAGGAGGAGGAGGAACAAGACAAGTCCAATCAGGTGGTGGACGGAGAAAGCGACGAGGAGGAGGAGTCCAAGGTGCCGGAGGAGGAGGACAGGAGGAGTCCCTACTCCGCCGGCAAGGCCGTGCTCCACCTGAATAACGAGGTGGTGCCAAAGCCCGAGGAGAAGGTCACCGTCGCCGCCGCTGCCGCGGCCGCCACCACCGTCGCCACCGTAGCAGAGTACAAGAACGAGAAGGAGAACGAGACTGAGGAGGTGGCTCCGCCGGGCTTCCCGGGCAAGGGCGGCGCCAATGAGCTGAGCGGCGATGACGACAGCAACCGGGAGGTCAGGCTGCTCAGGGCGGAAGAGGACCAGACGAACCAAGTGGTCGGCAGCCACCCGGGGGCGGAGGGAGACAAAGGCGAGGAGGGCAAGGAAGAGGACTACCCTGTCGAGGCGGCCAACCGGTCCGTGGAGGCGACGGACGGCGAGAAAAGGATCATCAACGAGGTCATGGACCTGGAGCCGAGCGAGAGCCAGGCGGAGGGGGGAGGAAGTGGCGAAGGCACCACCGAGAACGTGGTGGAAAGGGGGAAAGAGAGAGCCAAGAGGGCCGTGCCGGAGAGCACCCTCGTCTCCAGGCTCCTGAAGACCATAGTCCGCAAGATTCGAAACGTGGACGAGTCTGAGGACTTTGACCTCGCAAACAGAGCCTCTGAAAGCAGCAGCAGCAGCAGCAGCAGCAGCGGCAGCAGCGACGGCGACAGCGGCAGAAACAGCAGCAGCGACGCCTCCCTGACGCCTCCTCCAGTCCTGGTGACGCGATCGTCCGGCAACTACAGCCTGGACTCCAGGTTCTGCGACATGAGCAGCGCCGACTTCTCCGCGTGCCTCGGCTCCTCCTCCTCGTCGTCCTCCCTGTCCAACGTCAGCCTGTCGGTGCCCCTCTCCCAGCACTTTGGTGACGCCACCGTCAGCGTCGCCTTCCCCGGCGGCGGCGAGTCCGCCCTCTGCCCCGTGGCGATGGCGCCGCAGGCGGACGCGGACTACTGCCACGGCGACTCTCCGACATCCCCGACACCGCCATCACCATCGACGTCGTCGCCATCGACATCGACGTCGACGTCGTCGCCGCTGGTGCTGGACGTCGGGTCGAGGAAGGTGTCCGCCTACAGGATACGGCAGCTGCTTGGCCGGCAGCAGCTGCGGCGGCGGCAGCAGCAGCAGCAGCTTGTCCGGCAGCTGTGCCAGCTGCCGGAAGAGGACGCGGGGAACATCTTTCGGGAGTACAACATTATCTTTTACCGCGTCTGCCATCTGTAGAGAGAGAGGCTATGCTATACATAGTAGATATGTATACCTAGTATTTCACTGTACGTACAAGGTACTACGTTGTTGTACACATCCTTAAACTTTTTGACACTAGTATACTATATAGTAGGACATTTTGAAATGGGCCTGTTGTGTAATTTGGACGCAAGAAGAAAAGACGGAAATTTTCGTATTATACATTCTCCTTTTTTTTACACTGGTATGTGCTACTCTGTCCAATCGTGTCGGCACGACAATGTTGGGTAGCAGCAGGTCTTTGTCATTTCTGTGGCGAAAACAAATACACAAGTACGCAAGTAGAATCGGATTGCCCACTTGGTCTCAAGTTACTGGCCAACAATTTTTTGCTGCCCCGCTTTGCCACATATTCGATCCCCCCCAAAAAACCTGGGAAATCCCACGCGCAAAATTAGAAAGTCGCTCATAAAAAAACAAAACCCCACTTTTATAAACCGATTTTTTAGGGGGTAATTAATGTTTAAAACTATGTCTCTCCTTCGCCATGTCCTACTCTCCCTTAGGGCCGTGTGTCTGGCGCCGCTGGTGTAGTGGTATCATGCAAGATTCCCATTCTTGCGACCCGGGTTCGATTCCCGGGCGGCGCACATTTTTTTTTTCAGTAACGTTTTTTCCCTTATCTTATTTACGTGTTTTTGTTTGGCTAGATAGATCATTTTTCGGAAAAAAGTGACTTGACAAGCATCTGTTAATAGCACAATTTAACCAAGATATTCATAGGAGTGAAGCAACTAGGGGGTAACTTTTTGCGAGAGAAAAAAAAAAGCTGACCGTAATATTTTTGCCCTCAGTGGCAAGTACGTATCTCAAAAGTGCGACTCTACAAACAAAGCAAGTTGGAGCAGTTGAGCCCTACTCGCGACTCCCCCTCCCATCCCAAGCGATGTTGGTATAGTGGTGAGCATAGCTGCCTTCCAAGCAGTTGACCCGGGTTCGATTCCCGGACATCGCAAGCAATAATTTTTTTTCCTTACTACTGCACAGACCCTTTTTCTTTCTCTTTCTCATTCTTTTTTTTACGCGCATGTTGTATTCTCAAGCCTAATTAATTCCTAATAGCGTTTTCCAGGTTAATTTTTTTCACAAAACGCCGAATTTTCCCGGCAGATGTCCCGACGGTCAATTATCCGGAAATTTAGCTTTCGTCTCTGCCAATGGCTGGCGCCATCTGTTAATAAAAAAATGCTTTCGTCAATTTCGGCTCTTTTTCCTGATGATCGGAATATGCGCAAAATCTGCCGTATTTTATACTGTACGTGTGATTTTTTAGTGTCAACCTGGCTCTATTAAAAATGGAGAAAAAAGTTTATTAAATCAGCTGTAAAAGTGTGTAATTTTTGTGGAAAAAGTTAACAAGAGGTTTCTAAAGTAGGCTAATAGCAAGCGTCCAAAAACGAATGCAACTGAAGAGTCAGACTTGCGCATCTGTGCGCCCCGTACACACACGCACGTTTTCTCGCCGACGATGTCTGGCAACCCTGCTTCCTTTGACAAAGAGGGAGGGAGGATGAGGGAAAAGAGAATGGAAAGAGGGCTAAAAATCTGAGCTGCTAAATAGGACTGGGTGAGCGACTCTCCGGCAAAGTTTTGGGGGAAATCTAGGAATATCGGGACGTCCTGAGATAAATTTTTTTGAACGCGAGCCAAGATTATCCCCTGGAAAGCCCCCCTCCTGCTCATCTGTCGCGGCCAGCGGGGTCCGCGCACTGTTGGGGTCCCATGGTGTAATGGTTAGCACTCTGGACTTTGAATCCAGCGATCCGAGTTCAAATCTCGGTGGGACCTGCGCGAGCGAATAAGGTGTTTGCATCAGTTTTGGGACGGAATTTTGGGGGAGAGCAGAGATGTGCGGGAAAACTTGGATTTAATGTCTTCACTCTTTTTTTTTATCTCATTTTTTTTTCTCAAGTTGTTACTTAAACGAAAGTACTTCTCTTTCCAAGCTGCACGATTGACCG
>JAAUYM010018791.1_pt1 | contig 13129 bp, 8 predicted proteins | sample 7278001 | NCBI WGS metagenome assembly JAAUYM01 (sample SAMN14350224, study PRJNA611818) | marine sediment metagenome | isolation source: surface marine sediment (1.8m) | place: French Polynesia: Moorea | collected 2018-08
AATGTCTTAGGTTTAAATCCTAAGACATTACTGGGTAAACCATTAACTTATTTAATGTATTCAAAACAAATCAAAAAAATCCAAAAAGCTCTCTCTGAAAATGACAGTAATTGTATTAAAGTTATTGACCTAAAAAAGAATAAAGAAAATACACAATTTCAAGGAATTTTTCATAGAGTACAAGATAGTATTATTGTTGAATTAGAACCTTTAGAGTTAGATAATAATCATAATGTTCTTGATGATTATGATATATTTAATAACGCAATTATTAATACTAAAAAAGCTAATGATGTCAAGAAAATTCCAGAAAAAATAACTGAAGAAATTAGAAAAATTACAAAATTTGATCGGGTTTTAATTTATCGTTTTGAGAATGATGGTAGTGGATTAGTTATTGCTGAAAATAAACGGGAAGATATCGAAAGTTATTTAGGATTACATTACCCTTATTATGACATTCCTAATCCAGCAAGACAATTTTTTAGTAAGAATTTGCTAAGAATGATTCCCAATATTCATGATGAACCTATTCCTATACTTCCCCGTAAACATCCGCTCAAAAATGAAAAATTAGATTTGCGTAGTGCCTTTTTAAGAAGTATTGCTCCCTGTCATATTGAATATCTAAACAATATGGGAGTAACTGCTTCTTTCAACATTTCTTTGCTCAAGGAAAACAAGCTTTGGGGACTGATAGCTTGTCATCATTATTCCCCTAAATATGTGAGTTACAAGATTCGCAAAATCTGTGAACTTTTAGGACAATTTTTCTCTCTTAAACTACTTTATGAACAAGAAAAAAGTTTTCGTCAGTATCGTCATGAAATTAAAGATATTAACAAAAGGATTAAAGAAGAACTATCAAAAAATCATGAACCACATAAATTTATTAAAAATATTTTTCAGAAAAATGGGGATAGTTTTCTCAATTTAATTTCTGCGAAGGGAATGGCTATTTATATAGATCAAAAAATTTATGTTAAGGGAAATACACCTAAAAAAAAGGAAATTAAAGCATTAATTACTGATTTTTTATTACATGAAAAACAAGACATTTTTTTTACAGATAGTCTAACAGAATTATATCCTAATGCCAGAATATTCAAAGAAACTGCTTCAGGGATTTTAGCTGTTTCTCTCTCTACCAATAGTAGTACCTATCATATTATCTGGTTTCGACCTGAACAAACTTATGAAGTAGAATGGGCAGGTAATCCTTATGATACTAAATTAATAACCGATTCTCAAGGAAATACTCAGCTATGTCCTCGGAATTCTTTTCTCCAATGGCAAGAAATTGTGACAGGAAAATCTCTTCCTTGGCAGTCTTTAGAAATAGACGCAGCCGGAGAATTACGAAGTACCTTGTTATTAGCTATTTTGGGGTATTTCCAGTCTATTCTCGAAGAAACAATTAAAAAAGCGAATCAAGCGAATTTAGCTAAAAGCCAGTTTTTATCGAAAATGAGTCATGAATTACGGACTCCCTTAAATGCTATTTTAGGCTTTGCTCAAATGATAAATAAAGATAATTATCTTTCATCGGAACAACAAGAATATATCGGAATTATTAACCGCAGTGGGGAACATTTACTCTCATTAATCAATGATGTTTTAGAAATGTCTCGCATTGAAGCTGGACAATTAATTCTTCGTCAAAATTATTTTGACCTCTATAAATTAATGCAATCAGTGCAAGAATTACTGGATTTTAAAGAATCGTCACAAAAGGTAATTTTAGACTTTCATCTAGACCAGAAAATACCACAATATTTAGAGGGAGATGAAAGTAAGTTAAGACAGATTCTTGTTAACTTAGTGGGGAATGCTCTTAAATTTACCAAAGTCGGTCAGATTGATGTACATTTATCTCTACTATCATACGAAACTGATAGTAGAAAAATTGAGCTACAACTGCAAGTTCAAGATACAGGAGTGGGCATTAAAAAAGAAGATTTAGAGACTATTTTTGATGCGTTCAAACAAACAAAAAAAGCCCTTGAAACTAATCAAGGGACGGGGTTGGGATTATCCATTAGTCGTCAGTTTGCCCGTTTAATGGGGGGTGATATTACGGTAGACAGTAAACTCGGCCAAGGAGCCACCTTTACCTGTACACTAAACATGATGGTGCAAACAAAAATGAAAGGTTTAGTTAAGCAACCATCAAAGCAAATTATTGGTTTACAACCAAAGCAAACCAACTATCGTATTTTAGTGGTAGAAGATGTCAAGGATAATCAACTATTAATGATGAAAATATTAACCTCTGTGGGGTTTGAAGTCCGTTCAGCTAATAATGGTCAAGAAGCATTAGAAATGTGGCAAAAATGGCATCCTCGGTTAATTTGGATGGATATGAGAATGCCAGTGATGGATGGGTATGAGGCCAGTCGTCGCATTCGTCAGTTGGAGGCAGAAAACCCTAACTTACAAACCCCTGTGATTATTATTGCTTTAACTGCTACTGCTTTTGATGAGGAAAGAAAAGCTATTTTAAAAATAGGATGTAATGATTTTGTACCGAAACCATTTAAAGAGGCAGTTATTTTTGAGAAGATACAGCAATATTTAGGGGTTGAGTATGTTTATCAAGAGTCTACAATTCATCTATCCTCTCATGGTAAAGTAAATGAAGTGGATAATTTTGAACAATTGAATGCTGAAATGAGAAAAATGCCCAAAAAATGGGTTGAAGAATTACATCAGGCTGCTTCAAGTGCCAGAGAAAACAATCTAAACCACTTAATTCAACAAATTCCTAATCAATCTTCTCTTTTAGCAGATTTTCTGCGTCAACTGGTTACGAGTTTAGCCTATCAGGAAATTATTAACTTAATAAAAGGATTAAACCATGAATAATATAAATGGAAATCATGGAGATATTCTCATTGTCGATGATGTTCCAGAAAATTTACAACTTTTATTTACGATGTTAACAGAACAAGGTTATGAAGTACGACGGGTTTTGAGTGGAAAACAAGCATTAAATGTGGTTCGCTTTGAACCCCCTGATTTAATTTTATTAGATATAAGAATGCCTGAGTTCGATGGTTATGAAGTTTGCCAACGGTTAAAAGCAGACGAAACGACTCAGAATATTCCTGTTATTTTTCTCAGTGCATTAAATGATACCTTTGATAAAGTCACCGCTTTTCAAGTGGGTGGGGTGGATTATATTACCAAACCCTTTCAGTTACAAGAGGTAATTGTTCGGGTAGAAAATCAATTAAATTTGTTGAGAATGCAACAGGAGCTTAAGACAAAGAATGAGCAATTAGAATTAGTCAATCAAGAATTAGAAGCATTTAGTTATCGAGTTTCCCATGATTTACGAAATCATCTTAGTGTTATGAATAGCATCACCTATTTATTGCATCAAAAATATGGCAAAACACTAGACAAAGCAGTCCATAAATACATAAAAGCTTTAGAAGAAGAAAGCGAAATTATGGGAGAAATAATCGAAGATTTATGGCGTTTATCTGAGTCTAAATCTAATTATGTAGATATAACTTTAGAGTTATTTGATTTAAGTGGAATAGTCGGAATAATTGTTGATAAATTAAAGATTAAAATGGAAGAAAAACAGACAAAATTTATCATTGAACCTGATGTTTATGTAACAGAAGATCAAGGTTTAATTAAAATTGCTATTGAAAACTTATTAGATAATTCTAATAAGTTTACCAATAAAATAGAACAGCCTCGCATTGAATTCGGTCAGTTGCAACAAGACGAGCAAACTATCTATTTTGTCAAGGATAATGGCGCGGGTTTTGATTCTAAAAAAGCTAACAATTTATTTACTCCTTTTCACCGTTTACATGACGAGCAAGAGTTCCCCGGAACTGGTATTGGTTTAGCAACAGTTAAACGCATTATTGAACTTCATGGTGGGAAAATTTGGTACGATACAGAAGTTAATCAAGGAACAACTTTTTACTTTACTTTGAGTTAAATTAATTGGTTATACCGAACCTGTCATGTAAATTATTAAAACAATTGACTCGACAAACATCCTATATTTGGTCAGAGGATGCGAAGGGGCGTTACGGTTGGGGTAGAAAAGGTTAGTCTTCCCAAACTCCCCACACTGCGTATTTCATCAACTTTTCAAGCTTATCCGAGTAGTATGGAGAAGGGAGGAACCTGTAAAATTAACTTAAATCTGTTGAGAAGTTCCCTACAATAGAAATATATAGCGTTTCTCGGACTCAATATGTACATCTAATATCTCACTCCGAACTCCGAACTCCGAACTCCGAACTCCTAAAACTAGAAAACCCTGTACCTCACAAGTATGAGAAATGCTATAGATGCCCTTTCTGTATTGTTCCTCAATTGGTTAATTATCTCTAAGAAGAACAAACCTGAATACAACTTCAACTGTCAATATGTGGTTACTATTAATTATTTTAGGTACAATTACATACTATCTCGCTAAAAAAACCGTTGCTCCCATTACTGGTACACCTATTTGGATAATTTGGTCAGTAATGATGATGCCGGCGCTTGTCTGGACTATCTGGTATCAAATCAATGGGGAGGATGAGCAGATGCCTTTTGTTTGGATCATCCTCCCTTTGGTAGTTTGTTTTACTCTTTATGTCTGGTTAATTCAAAGAAAAAGAATTCCCTCATCCGAGCAACCCAAAGAAACTATTCAAGACTCCCCTCCACAACCCCAAGACTTAGAAAAACCGACTCAAGAAACTGAAAGTATTCGCCCAATCACAGCCACAGAAGAAAAATCTTTACGAGATTGTTTTCCTTGGGGAGTGTATTACCTACAGAATCTAGATTATCGTCCTCAAGCGATTCTTTGCCGAGGAAAACTACGTACCGCCCCCGAAAAAGCCTATCAATCTATTAAGAAAAATATTGAGCAAGTATTTGGCGATCGCTTCTTAATCCTCTTTCAAGAAGGATTACAAGGGAGTCCCTTTTTTGCTTTAGTTCCTAACCCTTGGTCAAAAAGCGAAGCAAAAAAAAATGATAACGAAGAAAACTTAAAACGACCTTTATTTGCCTTAGGATTATTATTACTCACCCTATTAACCACCACCGTTATTGGTACCATTGCCATTGCAGGAGTTGCTCAAGAAACTCTCAATACTGATCCCACTGTTTTGTTAAAAGGACTGCCTTATAGTTTAGGGTTAATTACTATTTTAGGGATTCACGAATTAAGCCATTATTTAACTGCCATCCGTTATAAAATTTCCACCACTTTACCCTATTTTATTCCCATTCCTTTTTTCTTGGGAACGTTTGGGGCGTTTATTCAAATGAAATCCCCAGTTCCCCATCGCAAAGCCCTATTTGATGTGGCCGTTGCCGGTCCTTTGGGTGGTTTTATGGTTACCCTTCCTCTGTTATTATGGGGCATTTCTCTATCAGAAATCGTTCCGCTCCCCACGGCTGAAACTGCTTCTTTACTCAATGTCGAAGCCCTTGATCCTCGCTTTTCTTTCCTCTTTGCTATGTTAGTTAAACTGGTTTTAGGCAGTAGCTTTGTGGCAGAAAAAGCGCTTCATCTTCATCCTTTAGCCGTGGCTGGATATATCGGATTAATTGTTACAGCACTTAATTTAATGCCCGTCGGCCAGTTAGATGGAGGTCATATTGTTCATGCTATGTTTGGTCAAAAAACTGCGGTTGTTATTGGTCAATTAACTCGCATTTTTATGTTGATTTTAGCCATGAATCGACCCGAATTTTTAATTTGGGCAATTTTATTATTTTTAATGCCAATTATGGATCAACCGGCACTTAATGATGTGACAGAATTGGACGATAAACGGGATTTTATCGGGTTATTTTCTTTGGCCCTATTAATCTTTATTTTACTCCCTGTTCCTGGTGCGGTTAGTAATTGGCTACAATTTTAATGGACAATGGATAATTGTCATTCCGAGGAACGAGGAATCTCCATTAACCTTCTCAACATTGCTATAGAATCTCAATTTAATTCTAAATTCTGATCACTTTTCCTTTAATTTCTTGCCCTAACCAGGGTGTATTATGATTTAAAGAGTTAAGAGTAGATGGAGTAGGAATCCAAGTTTTTTTCGGGTCAAAAACGATTAATTCTAAAGGATGGCCAGCTTTAATGGGGTGAACAATTTGACCTAAACATTTTCTGGGGTTACTACTTAAAGCTTTCCAGACTTGTAAAGCCGAACAGGTGCCAGTCTCTACTAAAGTTTGCCACAATAAAGGTAACACTAATTGTAATCCGATCGCCCCTGGAGGTGCTTCGGCAAAGGGGACAGTTTTTTCTTCATAACTATAACCCCGATGATCAACAGCGATCGCATCGATTATCCCTTGAGAAATGCCTTCAATTAAAGCTAAGCGATCTTCTGGGTTGCCCAAGGGGGGATCTAAGCGTAAATTAGGGTCATAACTAGCAATATTCTCACTATCAACTAAGAGGTGCATCCAGGTGGTACTAGCGGTGATAGGAATACCTCTTGCTTTTCCCCAGGCGATTAATTCTACTGCGCGACGGGTAGAAATGCGCATTAAATGGACAGGGGTTTGTATAGCTGCCACCATTTCCAAAATAGTCGCAACTGCAGTGGCCTCTGTCATGGCCGGATTCCCTGTTAGTCCATAGGTGGTGGAAAAATACCCTTCTCGCATCACTCCATTCCCTTTTAAGGAAGGAAACTCAGCTACTATTCCTAAAGGCTTTTTCAAGGGTTTAAGATATTCTAAGACTCGTCTGAGTAACCCTAAATTTTCAATCCCTTGGTTGTCCGTAAAACCAATGACACCCCCTTGTGCTAATTCCCCTAATTCGGTCATTTGTTGTCCTTTTGCTTGATAGCTAAAGCTTCCCCAAAAATCAAATTTTACCGATGAAATGGACTGAGTTTGCTGTTTTAAGTAGCTGAGGGTAGCTAAATTATCAATCGGGGGTTGGGTATCAGGAAGAATGGCCACACGGGTAAACCCACCAGCAACAGCAGAGGCAGCTAAACTATGGAGAGTTTCCCTGTCTTCATGGCCAGGTTCTCCACTATAACTATACAAATCCATCAATCCTGGGGCAAGAATTAAGCCTTTTCCCTCAATAATATTAGTTTCTGGAGGAATATTATCCAGATGAGAGTCTATCGCTTGAATGATACCCGAACCCAATAATACATCATTAATCGTGCTACTATTGGCTACAGGATCTAAGACTTGAATTTGTCGTAGTAGAGTCAGAGAAGGACTTGTCATAGAATAATTACAAAAGCAAGGTTTAACACAATGTTGGCAGAAGTCCCTACCTAAAAATACTACAAAAAGATCAACATTTTAGGTAGGGATGAATGCCAACCAATAAATAAACCCGCGCAGCGTCCACATTTTCCTTTTTTGTGCTAAGGTCAGAGCATTGGTTGCCAACCAACCTGACTGTGTAAGAGGCCGCCGTAGTGGCATAAAGTATGTACTCGCCAGACTTAGGGAAGCCCAAAACCCGCTATCTCGGAATCAGAAGATATGGTTAGTAGGACGAAAAGTAATAACTCTTGCGGAAGGCGAGAGTATGCCTGTGGAGGCTGTGTAAGACCAAAATAAGACAAGTCTTATGGAGGCAACGGCCAATGAGACGGGAAACCTCGAAGACGAATAAAACCGTCCTAATTCTTTGTTGAGTTGGTTCTGCCCCAACTATAACGAAGTTTAGTTGGGGTACTTCACTTGATCCTCTCATAATTCCGAAGTGCTAACTCGGAATATTGTTATATTAGTGACTAATGTGCAATCTCCAGTTTTCTTGGTCATGCTGAAGTTAAAATGAGGGTTTCATGCTCAAAACTGACATTTACAGCAATTTACAGGAATTATATCAAAAAGACTATCACTTATGGTTAGAAAAAACCATGAACTTTTAAAGGAAAAAGCCTTAAATAAAATCGATTTAGACCATTTAATTGAGGAATTAGAAAGCTTAAGTCGTAGGGATAAAGCAAAAGTGGTTATTCTGTTAAAACAAATTATTATTAACCGCTTGTTCTTACAGTTATGGACAGAAGAACTTAAAGATAATCCAAATCATTGGGAAGCAGAGATCATTGCTTTTATCGATTTCTCACAACTGCTGACTAATTAATATAGAATAATTGAGAGTCATCATGGCAGGTGTCGTCTCTCAATCGTCCAAGTCTATTAATATCGAGTATGCAGGGTTTACTAAAACGCTTCTGGCAGTGGATACAACAATTTTTGGCACAGGTATTTGGTTCATCTTCCCCTTTAGGGAAAGATGACAAAAACGCCTTGAAACAGCCCCTAAGCGACACAGATTATGAATTTTTGTTTAGCCAACTCCTGGATGGGGTTGCCCACGGATGGCACGAGGGGCGTATTCTCAAATATTTTGAAGATTTGGGAGAGAGAGGCAAAACCAAATTATGGGTGGCTTGGTTAGAACGGTTTGGGGAAAAGGCTCTTTCTTCGGCTGCCCCTAACTTACAACTGGCAGCAAGAATGATGCGCTTAGGAGAGTTGGCCCAGTCTTTTCAAAAGATAGAACCCATAGGACAAACCGCTTATGAAATTGGCAGAAAACTCTACACCAAAGAGGCCGATAGTGCGGTGTGGGAATATGCCGGGCCAGATACTACAGTGACAGATGTCCTACCCACGGAAATTAAGTCTCCTACCCTTGAAGACAGTTTAGGGGAAAACCTTCCCCCAGCCTCTTCTGAACCCCCTCAAACAGAAACCCTAACCATTGATCAATTAATCGCCAGATTACAAGAAGATCCAGAACTGGTGAGCCAACTCTCTGAACAATTAGGGGTTGACTCTAGTGATCCTCAAACCCTCGTCGATGCCTTAATTCGTGAATTTGAGGGACAACAACCCCCAGAGACTCCTCAACCGTCTCCTGAAACGCTTCAAACCTACTTTGATCAAGGCATTGAACAAGCCAATTTCGGAGACTTAGAAGCGGCGATCGCTCTCTGGGATCAAGCTTTGGCCGTTGATCCTAATTTTGCCCCTGCTTGGCATAACCGAGGCAGTGCTTTAGGAACCCTCGGACAACTAGAAGAGGCGATCGCTAGTTTTGACCGCGTATTAGCCCTGAATAACCAAGATGTAGAAGCCCTTAACGCTAAAGGACAAGCTCTCTATACTTTACAGCAGTGGCCAGAAGCGATCGCTTGTTGGGATCAAGTTCTCACTCTTCAACCTAACCATTACCAAGCTTGGTACAATCGGGGAAGTGCTTTAGAACTAATGGGACGGCCATCGGATGCCATCGAAAGTTATCAAAAAGCCGTTGAAATTGAGCCAACGTTTGAATTGGCCCAAAATCGTATACAAGCATTATCCCAAGAATGATCTCCTGCCCTGCTCCCCTATCTGCCCCTGCTCTCACTCTATCCCCCAAAAATCATGCCTCCTCAACTTCGAGTTTACGTTCCCGATCATCCCTTAATTAAACATTGGTTAGGTGTCGCCCGTGATGTCAATACGCCGGGTGTGTTATTTAAAAGCGCGATGAGCGAGTTAGGACGGTGGTTAACCTACGAGGCAACCCGTTACTGGTTTCCTACCCTAGAAACCACCATAAACAGCCCTCTAGCCCCTTGTAATGCCACTCTCATTAATCCTCAAGTCCCGATCGCTGTGATTCCCATTTTACGGGCCGGACTTTCTTTATTAGACGGGTCCCAAACTGTGCTGCCGGTGGCTTCTATTTATCATCTGGGTTTAGTACGGGATGAGGAAACCTTAGAAAATAGTTGTTATCTCAATAAATTGCCGAAAAAATTTGCCCCTAATACCCAAATTATTATCTTAGAACCCATGTTAGCCACTGGGGGCTCAATTATGACAGCTATGCAAGAAATTGCGCAACGGGAGGCTGATATCAGTTTAGTGCGCATTATCTCTGTGGTGGCAGCCCCTCCTGCTTTGCAACAATTAAATACACATTATCCCAGTTTGAACATCTATACCGCTATTATTGATCAAGGGATTAATGAGCAAGGTTACATTGTTCCTGGTTTGGGAGATGCCGGCGATCGTGCGTTTGGAACCTAGCACTTACTTAACATTAATCCTAAAAAAATTACTAATAATTAATTAATCTTTAGGTCAATTCTTATGAGTCAACGAGATGGATTTTCAGGCGGATTTTTAACCGGAACAATTGTTGGTGGAGTCGTCGGAGGAATCATCGGAGCAGTGGTTGCGTCTCGTCTTGATAATAATGAAGAAGAAAATCAATCCTCATTATTTCAATCGGATAAACGAGAAAAATTGAGTTCTGAAGAAAGTATCGAAATGGCCCGTCATCGCTTAGAAGATAAAATTGCTCAACTCAATCATGCTATTGATGATGTTCGTCAACAACTTGGCCCCGTAGAGAAACATTCTCTCGAATCAGAAACTTCAGCAGACTAATTATCTAGTTTAGAATAATTGCCAATACTCAGCAAAACTCCATCTGGGTCATCCCTCTGTCAACATTTGATGACCCAGATTTTATCATCTCTAAATTCTCTGAAAAATCCCATTAAAACACCATTTCAGGCTTTTTTTTGTCGATGCACAGTGTACTCCTTAAGGAAAATTTTCACTTTAATTATCAATAATTATTATCAACAATGTTAAAATACGTCAGGCAATAATAATAATTGATTCTAGTAACTGTGAGCAAATTATCAAGACGAGTATTTTTAAGTGGTAGTACCGCCCTAACCGTGGTGGGAGTCAGTCAACTGATGACCAGTTGCGGCAATAATAACAACAGTGATGCCCCCGATAATACGTCGAGTTCCCCATCAACCGAAGTAACCGGAGAAGTGAACCTCTACTCTTCTCGTCACTACAACACAGACACAGAGTTGTATAACGGGTTTACTGAACAAACTGGTATTAAAGTTAACCTGGTAGAAGGGAAAGCAGATGAACTGATCGAACGTATTAACAGCGAAGGGGAAAACACCCAAGCGGATATTTTAATGACAGTGGATGTGGCCAGGTTATGGCGGGCCGAAGAGGCCGGCATTTTTGCCCCTACCAGTTCAACTATTTTAGAAGAGAAAATTCCTGCATCCTTGCGTAACCCAGACGGTTTATGGTTTGCCTTTACCAGACGGGCCAGGGTCATCATGTATAACAAGGATAAGGTGAAGCCGGAAGAATTATCCACCTATGAAGACTTAGTCGACCCCAAATGGAAGGGTAGGATTATTATTCGTCCTTCTAGTAACATTTATAATCAATCTTTGGTCGCTTCTTTAATTGAAACCCACGGGGAAGCAAAAACGGAACAATGGGTTAAAGGGTTTGTGGCCAACTTTGCCAGGGAACCCCAAAGTAACGATACGGGACAAATTAAAGATGTGGCCGCCGGAGTCGGAGATATTACGTTAGCGAATACCTACTATCTAGCGCGCATGGCCAAAGACGATGATCCGGCCATGAAAGAAGTGGTAGAAAAAGTGAAAATCTTTTTCCCTAACCAAAACGATAGGGGAACCCACGTTAATGTGAGTGGGGCCGGTGTGGTGAAAAATGCCCCTAATGCTGAAAATGCCGTTAAATTTTTGGAATATTTAACCAGCAACACGGCACAAGAATTTTTTGCTAAGGGTAACAACGAATATCCCGTGGTAGAAGGGGTAACAGTTGACTCGGTATTAGAAGGTTTTGGCACTTTTAAAGCAGATGATACCAATATAGCTGCTTTTGGTCCAAATTTAGCCACTGCCGTCCAGGTGATGAACCGTGGAGGGTGGGTTTAGTTGAGTTCGGAGTTTGGGGAGGTGGGGAGTGTGGGGAGTGTGGGGAGAGAGGGATAAAATTAACTCCTGTCTTCTGCCTCCTGTTCCCCTCCAGTTCCCCTCCTGGGAGGGGGTAGGGGTGGGTAGGGTTAGGGGTGGGTTGCCTTCTGCCTCATTAAAATCTACCCCCCAAAAATAACTAAGTATAATGATAATCATTATCATTTTTTGCCAGTGTGAGGAGTCGAATGATCGATCGCTTTTTTTCGTTCAATAATGTAATCCTAGTCTTAGGAATGATTTTGTTTTCTACGTCTGCCAGTCAAGCTTTACCGACTCAAGACTCGTCATTAAGAGAGTCTCGTGGTGAGTTTATGCGTCGCCAGGGTACAGTGTCTTTGGAAAAAGAAGAAACATCACCCCTTCCGGCGTTGCCTAAAATTGACCGGGATCTTCACTTAAGACGGTCTCGTGATGGCTTTTTAAACCCGGCCAGCCGTCGTCAGCAAGGCTCTATGTCTCAAGTTACCAGTGTTTCTGAGTTACAAGACATTTCCCCTACAGAATGGGCTTATGAAGCCTTACGGGGACTCGTAGAACGTTATGGATGTATTGTGGGCTATCCCGATCGCACGTTTCGGGGCAACCGCGCTTTATCCCGTTACGAGTTCGCTGCTGGGTTAAATGCCTGTATGAATACTATAGAACGATTAATCCAGGAAAATGTTGCCGTTTTACGGGAAGACATCGAAAAGTTGAAACGGTTGGCTAGGGAGTTTGAACAAGAATTAATCGCTTTGAAGGCAAGGGTGGATAATTTAGAGTCAAGGGTGGCTTTTCTTGAAGATCACCAGTTTTCTACTACCACTAAACTAAGCGGAGAGTTTGTAGTCGGTTTAACTGGTATTGCCAGTGGAGACAAAAACCAAGGAACCGAAGAGATCAACAACGTCAATAACTTTGGTTACAGGGGACGGCTAGAACTTAATACAACTTTTGATGGCAATGACTTACTCTATGTCCGTCTCGCAACAGGGACTGTACCTGCCTATTCTGACATCACAGGGACGTTTGAAGGGGAATTAGGTTTTGCACAACCAGATGATAGCGATCTGGCTATAGAACTGATTATTTACGAGTTTGACCTGGCGGAAAATGTCAGGATGTTCGTGGAACCAGTTGGGGGTGCATTTGATGACTTTGTGCCTACCGTTAACTTCCTGGACGGTGACGGTGCTTCTGGAGCTATTTCTGCCTTTGGTAGTCGTAATCCTCTCTATTATATGGCTGAGGGGCCTGGTATTGGCTTCCAAGGTCGTATTTTTGAGGTGTTTGAATGGAGTGGGGGTTATTTAGCCACCGATGGTAATGATCCGGACTTG
>JAAUYM010080402.1_pt1 | contig 13127 bp, 18 predicted proteins | sample 7278001 | NCBI WGS metagenome assembly JAAUYM01 (sample SAMN14350224, study PRJNA611818) | marine sediment metagenome | isolation source: surface marine sediment (1.8m) | place: French Polynesia: Moorea | collected 2018-08
CATCAGCGCTGTACTGTACGTACACGTATGCATGGACGAACGCAGGTTTCCCCCACCAGAAATAAGAATGAGCGTGGTAGTATGTACAGTTGACGTTAGATATTGGCATGTTTGTAATTTATTTTTGATATTTGGCAGCTTTTTGGACTTGACAGTTTCTCATTAAGTTCGTACTAAGTATGTAAATTGGGTGTGGGCGTATTCGTTTTCTGCAACTCTTTTTGATGGACAAGTTGCTTCAATCAAACATCGACTGTATGTACAGTAGTGCGTAGTAGTCCCAATCGTACGGCAGACACATCCATTCTACTGTACACTGTACGTAAAGGGGTTTTCGACAAGGTTGTTTACATGCTCGTTCGCACAGTACACAGGTACCGTACATGTCGAACGCAGTCCATTTTCTACCTATTACTTACAGGTTCTTTTGAACCCTACAGAAACTTGTAAAATCCATCATCACCTGCCCACGTTCCTTTGCCGTTCCCCCCCTCCGCTCCAAGCCCTTTTTTATCTAACTTCTGCTGAACAGTCAAAGTTGACAAAGTCTCTGGAGAAGGGGAAGAAGAATGAGAGAAGAAAGAAAGAAGAAAAAGACTCCACTGCACTTACTAAGCCAGAAAGTTCCTCTCTGTTCCTTCTTCTCTCTCTCTCTCCCTCTCCCTCTGTCTCTCTTTCTCTCTCGTTTCCTTATATATGGACTGTGCTGTGAAACTTTTTTGGGATTAAATGAGGCTACGAGAGGAGTGGAAAAAGAGAGGAAAATTGACTCGAGATAGAGACCAGATGAAAAGCAGACACGAAATTGAGTATGCGGGAAACTGACTGCTTTCACCAGCTGGGTGGTAAAAACAGATCGGCTTTAAAGCCACGTCTTTTGGCCATGGTACAGGCGACTAAACAGCTAAAACTTGTCCTTTTCCAACCCCTGCTAGGGAGGGGTGAAAAGGACTGCTTACTACTAATGAAGGAACCTAATTCCGTGGTCTCTGGGGAGGAGCAGGAGCAGAATACACACTTTTAGTAAAGTGCTGTACGTGCCTAATCTGCACTACACTCATCTGGAAACATTCATCATGCGCTAATTTTGGGCACTTTAATCAAGCGTGGGTGGCGCCTGCGTTGCATCTGCTCATACGCTATGTTCTAATATGTAGATAGTACAGTATAAACAGATCCGTTTCGGATGGGCACTTACACGGACAGACACACAAGAGAGAGAAGTCTGTCGCATTGTCCAGATGAATGAGCCCATACACAATAAATGAGATTTTTTTTACATCGCTACACTAGCACACCGCACAAGCATGCTCAACTTTGCGGGAGAAGAAAAATGCATGTAAGAGGTCTTAAAGGGTGGAAAAACTATGTATAAAGTTTTCTTAAAGCTGAAAGTGAAGTGGATAAAAAACACCATCAATACTGCTCCCTTAAACCCAGAAAGGAAAGAAGGGTCTAAAAAAACCAGACGCGCATCACCTACCTATATAGAGGTCTGTTAGAAAGCATGAAAGGAATCTACGTATACAGTATACGTATACAGTGAACCACGGACATAAGAGCAACGAATATACTGTAAGAGCACAACGCTTATAAAAGCAGAAGTGCTGAACCAAAACCAAAATGGGCTCTTATGAAGTAAAATTATGACGGTTATAAGAGGAAGAAAATCTTGTTCCTATGGATATAAGAGCATTTTTTCTTTTTTAGGGTGTTGAAAAACTTTCATTTTCTGCCCCAAACAGCATTTTGGGGTATTTAGAGTTAACTTTGAGCATAAAATGGGCACCCATTTTGGGCACCCCTATAAAGTTTTTTACTCCCTTATGTCTGTCCCTATTGAAAAAGAGCATCCCATGCAAATTTTAGAAAGGATTGGTTCAACAGTCTGGTCTGGAACAGACAGAGAGAGGAAAGAGAGAGGGAATATTTACCTACTACATATATATTTATACACATATACATATGTATAAATTATTAGTGACCCAAATGGGCCTGCATATTGCTCTCAATAGTACCTACGGTTATAAGAGCTAAACGGATATAAGAGCACAAAATCAAAACCAAAATGCTGCTCTTATGTCCGTGGTTCACTGGGCGAATGCCATCTCTGTCTGTCTCTCTCTCTGTCTGTCTGTCTGTTGCAGGGTTGCTGGCCAGATGGTTGGACCAATCCTTACCAAAAATTTACATGGGGTGCTCTTTTTCAATGGGGAAGAGCATAGGGGGTCATATTTTTTATAGGGATGCCCAAAATGGATTTTTATGCACAAAAATGAAAAATAGCTTTTTTGGGCAGAAGGACGCCTCCAGTCAAAAAATTTTATGAAGTAAAAGCTGTTTGGCACCCCTCAAAATGGGGGACCAGATCTGACCTCCGAGGCTGTTTGAGGCCGAAATCGAGGTCATGACTTATCAGCTTTAATGGGGGAAAGAGAGGATGCTAAGATTGATCTTTAGCTAGTGAGCGAAGCAAGCTCAGGCACAATGAGAAGGCACTCGCCACACTGGAAAGCTTTTGGCCTCCCAGTGTGGTGAAGTGTAATTTGGTCGTGGCCAGTAAAAGCTCAAAATTATAAAATACTTTTTTAGCTAGGGAGCAGTGGCGAACGCAGGCACAACGAGCGACACTGGGAGGCCTTTGGCCTCCTAGTGTGGTGAGTTGTAATTTGGTATTTTACCATTACAAAATCTTACCCAGCAACGTGGGTAGCTTAAGGCTAGTATGTACAGTACAGTATATCGCATAAATAAATATTTTATGTTTTTTCTTGAAATCTTTTGAGGAGAGAATAAACCGGTCTTTTAAAGTGAGCTGGTTTCTTTAGTTGTCCTCGTTGACCGTACAGTACAGTACGGGAGAGGAGGGAGGGAGCAAAACTAGCAGTTTCTTTTTCATAAGGGAAGAAGAAAAAAAGATGCACCATTTTCTGTCAGGGAAGGTTTTTTTTGCACCACAGCTTCTTGCCCTTTTCCAAAAGGCCTTAACTTTTATCTCCTTCCTCTCTTTCTGTAGTGCAACCAGTACCTGCTGAACCTGGGCAGGTACCACCGCATCTCCGGAATCCCCAGCGACTACTTCGGTGTCATGGGAACCATCTTCCTGCACGCAGTGAGAGAAAGAGGAGGGAATCTGGCACTTAAACATATCATTCCGTAGCATCCACGAGAGTTCTTAATCTTTCGCTGTAATGCAGAGAAAGCTCAAGTGGGAGAAGGGATGGGGCGGGGACCTGTCAAACTAACATCAAAGCGCTCACCTTTAGTTTTTCTTAAACTTGAGGAGAAAATTGTTTAGACTTTTATTTTTAACTGCAAAAGTCGTGGCAAGTGACACGGAGAGAAGCTCCCAAAGTCGCCGGTTACATTTTGTTCTCTTTGAGTTGGAAAAGAAATCCCTCCGTCTCCTCAGGTCCGTCCGCACCTTGAGGCTCAGCAGTGCTGGGACGAGGAGGTGGAGGACGCGTGGATGGAGCTGTTCGGCCACATCGCTCGCCTGATGACCCACGGACACAAGTACTACCACTCAGGCAGAAATGGGAGCAACGGGGGCGCAGCCACCGAGCCCAAGGACCTGCTCAGGATCGAGCCGCAGATGGTCTGACCGCGCAGTAGCTGTACTTGTACTACGTACAGCATGTCCGAAAAAAAAGCTGAGTACTTATTTCCATGATCAAGCATTTTTTTGGTTATGTTATCTTCATATACCCTTAAATATCTTTACTAAGCGCACCAAAAGCAAAGTTAGGTTCAGTTTTTTAATGAACATGCTGTACATACCTAACTGTACATGTGTGGTATGTAACATAGCTGGTAAGAGAGAATGAGAAATATGTAGTAGTCGTCGTTTTTAACCGTCCACAGCAGCATGGTTTTTGCGTGCACACGCAAGCGATACAAGAAGAAGAACGCACCGTACCTTTAAAATTTAGGAGGAGGAGGCAGTGGATATAGGTAGTACGTATAAGAAGGGCCCTTCCAAGATTAGATTCTTCCTTCCGGGCATTCACGGTTGAGAAAGGGAAGAAGGCATAGTAAGATCAAAAGGTCCGCGTACAGCATTCTCACTGAATATTTCTCATCCTACCTGGGAGAGAGATCGAGAGAAGAGAGGGAGGAGTCTTGGGTTGTTGCCCTTCTTCATATTCCTTTTTTCCCACATTGTAGCGTACCTAAAAGAGTTGCGTGCATCATTGAAGCAAAGCATTTAATGCAACAAAGAAAGTAGTTCCCTCTTCTCCAAACCACTTTTCTCCCTCCCCCCCCCTCCGCCTCCTCCCAAAAGAATGATACAGTACCTACATATACTACGTACTACGTATATCAGAGTGCGAATAGTACATTTCTTCTCAAAAAGATGCCATGTGCACGTACGAGTACACTAGTTCCAGGATCACTTCCGGCATCCCACACTTCCAACAGGGAGAGAAATTCCAGGCTCACCTACAGATATCCCTTTTTCCTCCCTACTACAATGTGCTTGTTTGTGTGTGTTTGTGTGCGTATGTGCTAATGTACTACCTTACCGTACTACCAGCACTATAGAGTAAAACTGCTCTCACGCCCGCAGAAGTGGATGAAGAGAGAGGAAAAGTTTGCCCATGTTTCTGTGCAGTTTTTGTGGGAGAATCGACTTCGCAACAGCACTTTAGGAGACAAAAAAAAAAGACTACATACCTACATAAGTACTGTAATATCTGTATAAAGGCAAGAAGTTTCAGAAAAAGAATTATTTTTTTCCCTCCAGCCGCGTGTACGTACATCCTTATGTGTACTAATGGACTGAAGTTATGACGAATATAGTAAAACTGTTTCTTAAGAAGACCGCGCTCTGCTTTCGGAATGTCCTCTTCTTTCTTCGCAGTCGGATAGAAAGGAACTATTCGCTCAGGCAGAACTTCAGAGAAGAAGAAAAGAGCGAGTAGTAGGAAAAAGGGGCGCCGCTTTCCCTGGAAAGACTCATTCAGAGAATTTGCATATTCATTGCAACTACTATTTCCGTACTACTACCTATTTCTATACTACACATCTGGAACCTTAAACCATCTACCGTGCCTGCCTACCCACCTAGCAAGGCTGGCTGTGCCGTTTAAGCTAAAAAAAAAGTCTTCATGAGAAAATCGCCAACATGCGTGTGTAATTGAGCATTGATAGCACAGGTAAATTACCACCGTTAGCAGAATTCTGTCATCTCTCGGTAAGTATACTAGTACCTTATATCTAATGTACTAGGTATGTGTAAGCACGTACGTACATATACAATGTCTCATTTTTCTCCATCCGCCTCCCAGAAATAGAGACAGATGATGCCGTACTTTGAAATCTGAATCCCCAGAGCAACAAGAAAAGGGGGAAAAATCATTTGTCTTAGAAAGGTGAAACAGCCTAATGTAATATCATCTTATCTGGGCATATTGTGGCTCACTCTGCTTGCTTGCTTCCTGGGTTAAATAAGCCTCCTATCGTTTCTGTATATGGTTCCGTGTAAATTCAGGAGTTGCAGCCTTTTCCCTTTTTTTCGTTTTGTGGCCGGCGATATTTCTTCCTGCTGCCTTGGAAGCACTGCGTTGTCGATATCTCAACTCCAGTCTGCAGTTTCAACTCGCCAATCCGCGGTTGTGGTAGCAGGAAGCTTTTTTCCAGCTATTATTGCTGGTGCTGCTGCTTGGTTCTTCTTTATATTGCTTCTGCCCCTTCTGCCGTTGCTGTCGTTGCTGCCGCTGCTGCCGCTGCTGCCGTTGCTGTTGTTGCTGCCTTTGCCGCCGCTGTCACCTCCGTGGCCCCAGCTTCCGCGTTCGAGTCCTCCAGGCTGAGCCTCGACCCGCAGTCCAGCATGAGCCGCTCAATGGCCTCGTCGTCCAGCATCTCGAGGCTGCAAAAGAAACAAAGTTTTCTGATTGAATGGGTGACGGGAGGCAGGAAGTTGTGGTAATATCCGGGAAAGAGAGGAGGAAGGGAGGGAAAGAGATAATGGCTTTGTTGTTGTGGCCGGACTTCCCAACTTTGTCGATGGTGATGTTCGCTATCTACAAGAAATACAACCAAGTTCCTTCTTCTCCTTGTTCAAAGTGTTTTTTTTTCTATCACGAGAAAAGCAACAAATTCGATTTTTTTCGGGAGAAAAAAAGCCTTTCAGGTGAAAAAGCTTTTAGCTCTCTTTTCTGTCGAACGAACGTGAAGAAGAAAAAGCGTTCCAAGTTGTCGAAAGTGACTTTAACCTGCACTCCCATTTTTTTGTGTGTGTCCGTTATTATGTCCCAAGTTGTTTGTGCCACAGGAATCTCGCGATCCCTGATTCTCCCCGATTTTCCTCGCTGAGCTGTCGAGGGGAGAAAGAGGCAGAAAAAAACCAAACAACCAAAAAAGGGAAGCCTGACAAAAAGACGATGGGAGGGGGCTGAATAGATTATTTATGTGAGAGAAGTGGCAGTGTAGTAAGCACGAGAAAGGTTGGAGAAAAGACAGAAAGAGAGAGGGAGAGACAGATGTCTCCCACGACATTAAATTTTCGTTTTTTTCCCGCAGGCTTCTTTTGCCTTATTACCTTGTTAGGTGCACATTAGTAAACTCCCTTAGGGTAACTCCCTTAGTGTAGTACAACAGGTGAACCACTCGTATTGGAAACTTGGAAGGCCTTCTGCTTTCAAGACGCTTCCGTTACAATAAGAAGCAGATCTTATCAGGAGCGTTGTGTTACAAAGGACCACAAAACAATGAATGAGTTTTTCAATGAATGAGTTTTTGTGTGTTCATACCAAGATACTTTTTTTAAAGCGGACCCAAACGGCCGGGTTTTTTTTTGCTAATTGCAGGAAAAAAGTTTAGCACCAAATTGGCAATTTACTGTTAACGGAGAGATTTCTATGCTTCTGAAGTCAATTAAGGACTTAATTCGAGTGTCGTTATTTGGTGGTGCCGTTTATTTGCACAATGTACTGCACAGTACTTTCTGTACAGTACCGTATACCAAGGCGTGAGTTCCTGGGAGAGGTTCCTTTCTTTAACTCTTCTCGGCAGGTTTCACTATGTCTTTTCGATTACAAACCTCTTCATTACCCAAAAAAACAAGATGTGATGTCAGTTGCGAGTACCTACCAGTACAGTATACTACGTACCTTGTCTCTCCGCTACCGAATAAAAACAACAACTGTTTCCGACGAAGCTACCATGACAAACAACCATTGTTACGTATGTTACCACTGACGTGAAAAAAACTCCAAAAAAACGTGACTCGTTTCCAACTCACCTGGCCAGGCTTTCACAGTCGCTGAGTTCCTCGGCGGTGGCGCTGGCCCTCCGCACCTGCAGCAGGTCCACCTTGACAAATCCGCCCTCCTCCCTGGACGAGGACACCACCTGTCGTCTCAGAGGAGAGCAGGTGGCGGAGACGGAGCCGCCGCCGCCGCCGCCGCACCCCCGCTGGGGCTGACGGAAGTCGCGAGGGGTCTTAGACACCGTCTCCACGTTGTCGTTGTCGTCGCCGTTGTCATCCTCTTCCCTGAGCTGCTCGTAGCTGGGGGAGCGCACGGGGCTGTTCGTGGAGGAAGAGGATGCGGGGTTGGAGGCCACGGAAGACCTCAGCTCGAGGGCAGAGGGGACGGCGGAGGCGGAACACGGGGAGGAGGAGTCTTCCACGGTGGAGGAGGCCTGTATCAAACGAAAGATGTAGTACGTATGTGTACTAGTGCACTGTATTACAGTACGTACAACCTAGTATATCCTGTTTGTGATACGTCGAATAAGAAATATGCTTTGGCTTCTCCTCCCCCCTCAAGCTTACTGTAGCTTGCTGGTCCAGCAATCTCCTTGCTTATCGCTTATCCAATGTAAGCCTGTTATTTCTTCTCTCACCCATCACAGGTTTGAAATGTCGTGAAATACAGTGTACAGTAAACGACTTTTTTTTGAGAGAGAGAGAGAGAAACTTTCACGGGATTTGTCATAAATGGAAGCACCTCGGCTCGATCCATGAAGTGTTTGGTTAAGCAGCAATTAATCCTTTTTCCGGATGTCGTATTGTTGTAGGTAGTACCTAGATACATGCTCAAATCTCCTGGGTACACTCATTTTGGAAGTGAGAGAAAGCAAAATTGCAGCTTACGGGTTGCGAAACCTGCACTTCCAGAAGAAACTATGTAACCTTTTTTAAAACCACTTCTGCTGACCTTTTTGCCCGAGGCACAGTCTAACCACGGGTGTTAAAGATAAACTTTAATAGCTGAGGTATGAGGCGATGTCTGCAGGCGTAGAGCTAAGCCTTGAACTTGGCCTTGAATCTCAAAACATCTCCCGCCACCCACCTTTCTTGACGTCACCCTGGAATTATAATCCTCGGTGGAGGAAGAGGAAGGATGGTCAGCTGTACATGGGGCAAAGAAAGATAATTTTTCTTCATCAGGATTCCGAATGGTGAGACAAATGAGCATTTGGAACTCACATGCATTGTTGCCACCGTCTGCGTCGGCGGCCGCGACGGCGGCAGCTGTGGCGCTGCTGAAAGCCTTGTTGGCCTTGGGAGATTCCCTGGAAGACTGTGGCGGTTTCTTCCCATCCTTGGAGGGAGGAGGCTCATCCGGAAACTCTGCGCCGACGCCTTCGCCCCGGGTGCCGAGAAGAGTCACATCCAGTTTGGCGCGGGCCCTGGAACCAGAGACATCAAAATATAGTATTCTTTTCATCCCCGGTCACCATCACCTTCTCTCTTCTCCTACCTGCCGACCGCCCTTGCCGCAGCCGCAGCCGCCCTCTTCTCGTGGATCTCTTGGCTGATCCTCTCCAGTTCTTTGAGGCTGTCGGCGTATCCGCTCTTGGTCATGGCGATGGTCTCCTCAATGACCTCCACCTGTCGCTTCTGGTCGTCCAGCTGCTGGTTGTACCGCCCCTTCAGCTCGAAGTATGGCCTCGACTTGTGTATGGCCCGCTTGCAGCTCCTCTGCAGCTCCTGCACCCTTCGCTCCGCCCTCTGGTAGGCGCGGGACTTGCGGCGGTGCTCGTCCGCGCTCGCCTTCTTCTCCCTCTCGGAGTCGTTGACCCTGTTGGTGGCGTGGTTCAGCATCTCCTGCCAGGCCTGGTCGAACTCGCCGCCGCTCTTCTCGGCGAAGCCCTGCTCCGCCAGCGTCACCATCTCCTTGGCGGCCTCGTGGGCGCTGCTGGCCTTCTCGTACCTGGCCGCGGCCGCCTGCGCCTCGGACAGAGCACGCTTCGCCGTCATCCGGGCGTCATAGTAGCCGCGACTCTTCTCGATGCTGGAAGAGAAGTTGTGGTAGAAGCATATTGTAACGTTACTACTGTACGTGTAGGCCTAGTACTCGTACTAGTAGAGGGGAATGGACTGAACCAAGGTTGCTCCTGGTCTACTAAATGCTCTCCTTAATTGGTCCAGATTAAAGTGACGACGGTAATTGGATCCTTTCGTGCGTTATGAATTCCATTTTTGACAGTATTGTCAACCACTTTGCCGCTCTCTAAATTTCAGGAGATTCAGTTCTGTGGAAAAGTTTTTTCCCGTTTCTTTCTGAGAGGTAATTAAAAAAGAGAAGTATTAACCCATCGCACTAAAAATGAGATTTATTGAAGCGCTTGAAGCAAATGGAACAAAAAAACCGACTGAAACAAGTTTTACCTGTCACTTGTCAGTTTTCCACTTGTAGTTCTGTATAGGGTATATGTACGTATACTACTTGCCTGTTGGGTCCGAGTTCCTTAGTTAGCCTGTTCAACTTTCTGGTTGATTCGTTGAGTAGCGTCCTGAACTGGATCCTCGCCTCCTCCAGATCCAACTCCAGCTTGTTGATGACGTCGGTCGAGCTGTTCAGCTTCTCCAACTCCACCTTCCCGCAGCCAAAAGATAGATCCATTTAATGTTTTCCCAAGGGTAAATCATAATAACATTATGGTCATTACTGAGTCCTTTCTGAGCTGATCCATTCATCCAAATACACACGTAATGTAGTAAACCATTCCGCCGTCACATATATACCTGTACAGTATATATGCCGGTATATAATGCACCTATTTCTGAGCAGACCTTTAATGTAATGGAGGGTAATTGAGCGCAATAATGTTATGTTGGCGTACACCTCTTAAATATATTTTTATGAAGACTCATCGGGTTACACGTTTTAATGGATCTTCTGCTGGCAATGACAACGCCTCCCTCCGAAATTACTAAAATGCTTCCTAATTAACTGACGTGTGAGCAGCCACTCCTCATCCCCACGCAGTACCTGAATCCTGGGATCCAACTGCTCCTCGTCTTCTTCTCCTTCCGCCTCCTCCTCCTCCGTGGAAGACTCCATGGTGCCAGAGATCTCTCCTCCAAGGACTTCCAGAGAAAGAGAGAGAGAGAGACCGCTTGAACGGGAGCTTCAGTACCACCCCAACTCTGGCAGCTGCGAATCTTCTTCCACTTTCCCCCTCCCTCCCTCCCTTCTTCCTGTATAGTCCAACAGCGCCCTTGAGATGCCTATAGCAGCAGCGGTAGCAGCCCAAGGGAGGAAGGGAGGAGAGAGGAAGAGGAGAAAAAGACTTTCTTCTGCTTCCCCCTCTCCCTTCCGACAACTTGCTTGCTCTTCCTCCTAGTACGAGTACACACACACAGGCAATTACGACGTCGCATTATCTGAGCTGAGCCGGAGTCACACCCGCTTCCAGAGAACGTGTTTGCTACAAAGAGAGAGACGGGGCACATCTAGGGTGCCTTCTTTGAGCTAAAGACGGCAATTAAAGTTTCAAAAATTATGCAGTATGTAGTACTTAGCAACTTAGTTGCCCTTATTTTTTTCCTATTTACTTCCGTTTGTCGGGGGATCCAGTAAATTGTTGTTGCTGCTGCTTCCACATTTGGTGCGTGTTCTCCTAAACAGTATTGAGACCAATTATTAACACAATCACATCTTGTTTTAAGTGTAACAGAAAGTAATACCTATTACTCATAGAATATTACAGTATTGCGTCAACGCACAGTCAGTATGAGATGGAAGCCACCCAGTAAAATTTCACATACCCTACTATTATACGTACCTTAGTAGACTTCCATGGATGGAGGTGACTTGTGAAGAGAGGTTTGGGGAGTCATAGGCGAGGGAAACGATACAAAAATGAGGGAGAAGAGGAGGACAGATGAGAGAAGCCAGCAACAGAAGATGATATTGACAGACTACGGGGTACGAGGAGACAGAGACAGGAGCCATCATCAATTAAAGTTTGGTCATCAACTTTTCTTTTTTAACATTAGGTGTGTACAGAAGAGAAAGTTGAATCGAAAACCGCTGTCGATAGAAAATAAAATCGAACATCTGAAATGAGGGCGGATGGGTACAAACTTAGGGCAGATGAGTACAGCTTATTGTTAATCTAAGTGATTACGTACGTCCTCAATATTACTCGTATTCGAAAATATCCTATGTTAACGTAGCCATTCAGAATTAGCTGAAAGCTCAGATGACAATATGAATTTATGCAGGAGCTGTTTCAAACTTTTACAGTTTTACTTTCCTAATTTTATTAACATTTCGAAGTTGTTGTGTCCCTATCCCTCTTCAGTGCCATTATTATGCTTGGGGCTGGCCCCTCTTGTCCAATTGTTTCAGAATTTTAGAACGAGGCCAAGTTGAGGTACTCTCAGAAGCAGCGCAAGAAAATACTTGAAAGTCATGGAGGCAGAGACCTACAGGGTGGCCAAGGAGATACTGGAGAAGTTTGTACTGTAGCAACTCATGTCCAGGACGGCAGCGCAAAGTGTATGTAGGAATTGAATGGATGACGATGAGGATCATGCAAAAAAGCAAATGGTTCTTTCTGTTTCAGTCTACTATAAGGAGCCCACCAGCCTCACAGCCTGGGTTGCAGAGACCCGGCACCGCCAGCACCATGATGAGGGGCCATGGAGCTGCAGAGGGGTCATGGAGCTGCAGAGGAGGGTTCCAGTGGCGACGCACAGTTTCCCAAAGGGTTTTTTTCCTGTTTCTCCTTGTTCGACTTTAGCTTACCACTGCTGCTAGTGCTACTTGAACGACTTTCAGGAAGGTGTCTAATAGTAGTACAGAGATGGTATTAATCGCATCATCTTTTTTAAAAAGAACGTGTTAAACAGGAAAAATAAATAAGTAAAAGAGCTCACATTAAATAACTAACCCACAAATAAGTAAGACGTAAGCACTACGTCTTAGTTATTTGTAAAATCAACTTGAGAGGAGAAGGGTGTCGTAAAATCTAATTAATCCTCCAAGAGATGTGCAAACAAGTCACGCAATGTCAAGGCAGTTCACAACTTTTTTTTGCATGTCTGCTTTCAGATTTAAATGTGTTGCTGAAATTATTATTATAGCAAATGACTGATGTACCCGCAGGTTATCATACAGTTAGGGTGCATTATACTTTCTAAGGTTTCTAATAAGACGTTTTCAAGTGAGTACATTGTAGGTATAATCCGCAAAAACGTTCACGAGAGGATTAGCATAATGTCGTAAGCTCACACACGTCAATCAAGGAGGGGGAGAAAGAGGCTGTCTGTCAATAACACCCAAAGTTTTTGTCAACAGCGAGTCCACCGAAGAAGGTTGTTCGTTCATCATGGCTCCTTCTCTCTCTCACTTCCTCTCTCTGTTGGCCTTCCTCTTGGCCGCGACCTCCTCCTCCAGTGCCCAGGTGTGTGGTTCAGCAGCCAAGCTGAGGGAGCTGGTGGAGAAGCCAGAGCTGCGTCCGCTGGTGGACTACGTGGTCAACTACCGCGCCAAGGACCGGGTGGAGCTGCCCAAGGACACCGTCGGACTCATCACCTGCACCGTCTGCGTGGAGGCCTTGCAGGGGTTGGTGGAGGACTACTCGGCCGGGCAGTGCACGCTCGAGGAGCTCAATGACAACCTCAAGGTCAGAGTTACAAAAAAAAAATGTCTTCAAGTGACCACATGGAGTGCAGTAAATATAAAATCTCCTCCAACTACTTAACAGGCGATCTGCTCTGAGCTTCAAATCCTCTCGGACGAAGGTTGTGATGGAATTATCGACAACTATGCGGTAAACATTGTAGTTAGTTAGATAAATGTGCACTTGTATGAAAACATCTGTCAATTTGTGGAGTTGATCTTGTCTTTTTTTGCAGCCCATCCTCGAATACGTTTACTTGG
>JAAUYM010055916.1_pt1 | contig 13107 bp, 14 predicted proteins | sample 7278001 | NCBI WGS metagenome assembly JAAUYM01 (sample SAMN14350224, study PRJNA611818) | marine sediment metagenome | isolation source: surface marine sediment (1.8m) | place: French Polynesia: Moorea | collected 2018-08
TGCATGAGGGATGCATGGACTGCACTTACTACTGTAACAAAAAAAACTGTCCTACCTGCCACGCTTGCTAGGTGCCCCTCATCCTTTGGACTCAGTCTGAGTTTGGAGCCGGAAGAACTCTCCGCACTGCGAGCCTTTCCACTTGGCATTTCGGTTTCCATCTGGCCTGATGTTTCCTTCGTCTTCTCCTCATTAGCGACCTCTTCACGTCTGCTGTTGGCGTCAGCATCCACCTGCAAGAATAACGTGCAACAATACAAGAATTTACTGTACATCTGCAGGTTTGGCTCGATTTTTGTGCACTAACATTACTACCTGGATTTTTCCGCCACCGCCAAGGCAGCACCTCCTGAGCTTCCTGAATCGGTCCACAATCACCTTCACCTCATTTCGATCGTCGTCGAAAACCGGATCTTCAATTGCGTCAAAGTTGGCCCGGACGCTAAAGTACTCGAGGACCAAGGTGATGAACAGGTTGAACATGACGAGGTTGCAGAAGGAGGCCGTGAAGATGAAGAACGGCACGCACCCGCCGCCCGCCACCCGGGAGCACTCCCGCATGGGCTCCACCCACTCTCCGAACACGGCACGGGAGACCAGAAGAATGCTACGGGAGAAGTGGGAGAAGTGGGAGGCGGGGAGGGGGGAGGGTTAGACCACATTACAGTCAAACTCGTATCTATCTGAGATAGGTACAAGTTTTTTGTTTCCCACAATTTTTTTATATCTAACCGAGATTTCCTATATCAGCAAAGTCTCATGGTTAATCGAGTTCAACTGTACCACTTTTTGTATACCTGTGCCCGATGTCGGCAAAGTTGGACCTGGGCATCTCGCAGTCCCACTCCCCGCCCTCGCCCTCGCCCTCGCCCTCGCGCCCGCCCTCGCGCCCGCCCCCACCCCCGCCCCCGCCCTCGGCGTCGCCGCAGGCGAGCTTCTCCCGGTAGTCGGGGCCGAAAATCTCCGTCCCGGCCAGGGCGAAGACGACCACCATCAGGAGAAGCAGGACCAGGAGGCGGACGAAGGAGAGGAGGACGCCGCGGAGCACGCGCAGGACCATGTTCAGCATCCCCCAGTATCTGGCCACCTTGAAGAGCCGCGGAATCCTGAGAAGCCTGTATACACAAATAGAACGAGAGAGATGTATACTGTGTAGTAAGTCACGGGAACAAGAAGGAGCTCCTTTACTCACCTAAATGCCCTGAGGATGCTCAGCCCCCTGATGTGTGAGAGCAGCACATCCGCCACCGTAAAGACAGCCCCGACGAAGTTGATGCAGTCCACAGGGTCCTACACATAAAAGAAAGAACGCAGTCCTACCTGTCTTTAATAAAAAAAAAGTTGTGGATGCTCTTCTCACTGCAAAGTATCGCCCTGGACTCCTCGCCAGGATCTTGAGGACTGCTTCCACAGCGAAGACGACAGTGAAGAAGGTGTTGCCGTCAGCAAGGAAGTCTTCAAATTCCTGGTGCCTGGGGAGTAGTATCAAAGATCTATAATTGGCAGTACTCTGTATAGTACACGTACACCCCGATGGGGACTATGTCACATTTTTTGTTCCGGAAAAATGACCCCAAAGTTCTGTCGGGTAGTGTTGTTGCAGCACAAAGCACGTTTTCTTGCAGTTACATAAGTATGAAAAAAAAACCCCTGATTTGTATGCAATGCTCACCTTCCGTCGTGGTAGTGGTCGGCGGCCATGAAGGCGGCGTTGACGACGGCGCAGGTGAAGAAGAAGAGCTCGGCGTAGGCGTCCAGGACGAAGAAGGAGCAGAGCTCGCTGAACCTGGTCCAGTGGGAAGAGCAGTCCCAAAAGCAGAGGACGTGGCCGACTCTCTTGAAAGTCGACCTGGCCTTGTCATCTCCTCCTCCTTGCTCATCTTGCCTGCCACACACCAAACAGAACAACCCAACCATTTACCCCTCCAAAAAAATAATAATTCCAAGTGAAATTGGGCTGAAATTCCACTGGAACAAATGTACGTAAATGTTTTAGTGTTACATTATCCTGACCTGTCAGAATGATCGCCTGGCCCTGAGGACCTGTCGGGATTTCCCCCGGATCGCAACCTCTCCAGCTCCTTCGTCTCCCGCTCGTCGACGTCCTGCTCGCACCTCATGAGGTAGTCGTAGCTCATGGCGACGATGCCCAGGTACAGGGCCTGGAGGAAGTAGTGGCCGACGACGAAGATGGCCGGCGCGAAGAAGAGGAGGCTGGCCGGGCCGGCGGACTCCAGGGTGCTCCGGTAGAGGGACTCCCACCAGTCCAGGCTGAGGAGCTGGCAGGCGTTCAGGCTGGAGGACCCCATGTCGTCAAAGTTGGTGTGACCGTCGTACGGATTCTTTCCCACCCCCTGCAATTGGTGGGGCGTGTTGTTTCACAGTTAATTTGTGAACTGGTTCCGGTCTTGAATTGTCCCGCGTACCTCAAGACAGAAGTATCCTTCCGGACACTTCCTTGCCCCGGTGGCATTTCCACAGACCGGAAACGAAGAGTCGGAGTCGCCGTGCCGGTTCCCCTCGTCCTCCACCCAGTCGCGCCAGGTGGTGGCGGCGGCGGCGGCGGTGGCGCTGTCCCAGTTCCGGACGCAAGTCCGGGTCAGGTCTCCCATGAACAGCTGCATTCCGGGAAAACGTGTCAAAAGTGCTGTACTAATATGTGTCTACTATATTAATTATAATTAAATTAATGTATGTGTGTGTGTATGTGGTAGGATGCTCTTACATGAAGCCCCGCCAGGGCGCAGGCGGCCACGAGGAGGCCGGTGGCGACGACGAGGTCCCTCAAGTTCATAAAGATGGCCCCGACCTTGCCCATGAGCCTGTCCCTGAGGGGCGGGAGGCCAAGGGCGCGGGCGAAGCGGACGGCGGAGAAGCGGACGGCCGGGAGGAAGAAGGAGACGTGGGCCAGCACCACCACGGCCAACTCGAGGAGGCGCCAGCAGCTGCGCAGGTAGGAGAACTCGGAGACGACGAACCCGCGGGAGAGGATCTTGACGGCCGCCTCCGAGGTGTACGCCACCATGAAGAAGAGCTCAAACCACCTCATGTAACTGAAGGAAAAAGGCAAGGGGCTCGAGATTTGGTGAAAAAAAATTGGGGAACAGAATTTTTGCGACCCTTACTCCTTCCAGGGCAACAGCACCAAGATGCAGTTGACGACTACGGTGAGGTAGATGAAGAAGGTGAAGAGGTTGCTGGAGAGCACCTTGAGGGCAAAACGCCTGGAGGAAGGGGGAAAAAAATCAAGGTTATAAACTCACGCACTACTTAAGCAAAAAAAAATAATTTTCAAATCTACCTGCTTAATTCATTGAAACATAACACAACAACAACAACAACAGCAGCAGCAGAAGTACTACAACGCTCAAAGACCCCAGCGTCATGTCGTGCACACCTGGTCCGACTGAAGGGGGAGAACACGAAGAGGGACGGGGAAGCGGAGAAGCGGAGGATGGACTTGTCCTGCAATGAATTTGACAAAAAAAAACATGATTTATCAGATTTTTTGTGCTTACAATAATTGAAACCACTTCCATAAAGACGAAAAATATGTTTGATCAGTCCAGTTTCCCACCTGTTGAGCTACGACGAAGGTGGCCGCCTTCGCGTCCGCCATCCCGCGGCCGAGGTAGAACGGGTCGACGTCCTCCAGAGGGGTCCCCCAGTGGGGGGCTCCGTCGGACAGGTCGAAGAAGGCGGGCATCCTCCTTCCCTCCCCGTACATGTCGTCCGGGAAGAGCCATCGTGACTTGGCCTCCTCCCCGTCCGCCTTCGCCCTCCGCTCGGACAGGCTCCTCTCGACGGCCTCCCCGTCCAGGCTCTGGCGGGTGAACGGGCGCACCGGCAGCAGCGGGGCGGAGTCCATCTCAGACATGGTTGCAAGCTGGTGGTGGGTGGGTGGGGGCTCATCACATTCACACAGGGAGAAAGGCATGTGTGCGTGTTAGTAGAGAGACAGACTCAACAACAACCAGCGTGGGGCGGGGCGGGGGGAGGGACGGACGGAGGGTCAGAAAGAAAGTCCTGCCACCACAGGGCAAAAGTAACAAGTGGACCCATCCCGCTGTTTTGGGGTTAGAAGAATAAGGAGAGAAGCAGGTAGTGGGTAGGGTTGTGAGCATGCGCAGTAGCATGCCAACTCTTGGACTGTCAGACTGGAGGGAAAAAAAAATAAATTGGATAATGGGGGATATTTCCTTTCCGCCACTTCTGTTGTTTGGGTTTTTCTTAAAAGCTGCTTATGCCTCTTTCCTGTTTCCCCAACCCTCCCCCATCAGCCCGCCTACAAAATCTCCATTTTAACATACTATTAAATTGTTGTACTACCGTGTAGACAGAATATTTAAAATCATTAATAATAAAGTCACCCCTACTGGTCATTTGCCCTATGTCTTTTATGCATGGTAGTACCCAAAGTATTCATTCCATTAAATTTAGACTTCTTAAAAGTGCTTCTACCAGGGTACTTAGTTTCTTGTCAAATAGGGGAAAAAATTTCGATAACTTTAAATCACTTTAAATATGCCCATTGAAACCTTACAAAAAATTCAACAGTAGTGTAAATTCGGCTGAGCAACATAGCAAATGTTATACATATGGTAATATACATATATATAAAAAGTAAGTTAAGTGTTGAAATACCTACTTAAGACTTTACCATACATTTTAGATGCCATGCATTCTAGGTGGATACTTACGGTGTACATAACCATCTGCATTAAAAGTACAAGGCTCCTATTTTAAAATTCATAGTAGACTCTTTTAGAATGTATCTTTAAGCGACACAGAGGCCATACAAAAAGGCTAAACTAGGGTCAAAACAATTATACCCTAGTTTACACCTCTATATTGGATGAAAAACTTTGCCCTTTTTTCACCCATCAGGGCACTTACATGTCACAAGAACTTCTAAGCATTCTGAGCAGAGTTAGGTAGGGAGGAAACTTGTTTTGTGCCCCCTCCTCCAAGTCTTCCTCCTGACCTGCCTTCTCCATTTCCTCTTTGCAGTCTCCGCTGTGCAGGCTCGGCTGAGAAAGGAAGAGAGCGCCTGGGCTTGGTCAGTGCTGGTTCTCTTTGCTGTCACTACTTCTAGCAACTGTTGGGGGGGGTCTCCTTCACATGAGGCACTCACTGGGTTTTTTTGTACTCTAAAAAGCCTACTGCAGCAACATTCCAAGTTTAGTTGGGTTTTTTTTTATCGCACTTTTCCATGTCCGCACAGAACACAGTACAGAGGAATCTCGATATATAGCAAACTTGGATATTGTAGTGGATTTTTTTTTTCAAATTGTGAATTTTACCGTTGATGACCAGTTATCCAGAATCTGGTCATATGTATAGTAAACGTCATCTATGTATGTATGTATGTTGCTACATTATACGTATGAATCGAAGTTCTACTGTACTAACAAGTTTCCTCTTTTTCTTCATGTGAGAAAAATCGATGTAGGTAGTCACGGAGAGTGTTCAACTGTCCTTGCTCTTTATGACGGCTTTCACTTCGACTCTATTATGCGGGTCCATGCTTTCAAAGAAGTCTTTGGCATGGAAGCCCCGACCGCAGCTTATTACCATGTCACTCATATACCAGGTATGTATTGTTATGATAATTGTAATTATGCTGCTCGCGTGACCAGATCTTGGAATAAATTGTGAAGGTGTTTGCTGCTGTTCTTGGAACGATGGACCTCGATGTTTTACTGTTCTTTAAGAGGAATGACATGATGAGATGCTTGCTGGTGAAACTGCGATGCTGCAGCTGCTGATTCTGGTTGGGTTGGTCAGACGGGAACAAGACGGGAACATGAGATGGAAGGGAAGGTGCCAAGGTACCCTTACTCCTTTCTGTCTACCACCAACATCTTGTTTTCTTTCTCTCTTTTTACAACATATCCAACCCAAAAACTTTCAGCTTTATTGTCTCAGAAATGACTGCGTAGCAATCGTTAAGAACAGCAGCAACAGCAACAACAACAACATAACACAATTATAATGGTACAACAACATTATTTACAAGATTTGCGTAGCGAAATAACTAAAATTCACAGCTGCGGGTAAACTGTTGGTCACTCCACGAACTGCCTGGAGAAGAACTCGGTGCTCCGGACTCCATTGACCTCGTGGGTGCTCCAGATGCCCTCCCTGACGAAGTCCATGACGTGCCTGATGGTCAACCCCTCCGCGGCGATCTCCTCCACCTCCACCAGCCTGTTGGGCACGTCCTCGTCCGCCGTGACCCGGACCCTCATGGCGCGCCCGTCCAGGCGGACGTCCCGGAACCACTCGCCCAGCCTGAAGACGGACTCGTGGCTGTAGAGCAGGGAGTCGGTGCGGAAGGTCCACAGGCAGGAGGATTTGAAGTCGTCGTCGTCCTCCGCCTCCGGGCACCGCTTGGAGATGATGAGCAGGGGCACGGCCAGCGAGGAGAGGCCTCTCAGCACCCCGGACACGCCCACCTCCTTCAGGTACGCGTCGAAGTCGGTCGTGTTCTCCAGCTTGTAGATGCCGGTGATCATGGGCGACGGTGACGAGATATCTGGACCTTCCTCCTCCACCTCCTGCTCCTTACCCTCCGTAAAGTGGTCGTCGTCGATGTCAAGGAAGTCCTGTTCGAGGTCCCGCCACCAATCATCATCATCCTGTTTCTCCTCTCCTTCCCCACCTCCCTCCGGCGCCCAGTGACTGGCCACCGGGGGCGGAGGCGGCGACGGCGGCGCGGTTGGCGCAGCGCCGCCCTGTCGCTGCTGCTCTCTCCCCCGGTTGGAGACGTCCGAGGTGAGCGCCAACAGCAGCGCCCACGCCAGCAGGTTTGCCAGCGGCCTCAGGGAGACGAAGGCCGTCAGCCACCAGAACAGCATGATCCTCTTCCCCTTCTAATTACAGCTACGTACATGCACTCACTGAACGTACAGTAGGTGCCCAGTTGACCCAGAAAGCTACCCAAAGTTTCGTAATAAATTGTGGGCTTTGGAGAAAAAATCGATTCTCGATTAGACCAGCTCAGGTAGGTACCCGACCTGTCCTACTATCCCTTGACCTTTTACACCAATACACGAATATAGTATGACCACGAGTAAATTTACCTTTTTTTGTCTCACAAATAGTAGTAGTGTACATAAGACATTTATGCAGCTGTCATCCATTTGGGTCAAAATCAAAAAAGAAAACAAAGCATGTCACTCAAAGAAGTGCGCACATAAGCTTAGGTTGAAGTAGCTCAACTGTAGGTCAGAAATAATTGTGAACAATTAGAGTAACGGATGTCTGGCTGGGGCAGGTTAATTGCCAGGTATGATGTATGAATACCCTCTGAACTGAATAGAAGTTCTTGGTTCTTGTGGGGGGGGGGGGTCACCTCAGGCTGCTCCAACTCTGATGACGACAGCTCTGTCTATGTCATGAGGGCAAATATACTCTGATTACTGTTTGTGAAGTCCGTAATTTAGGGACTAAGATCAACAGATTTGGTAAATTTGTTTTACTTTTCCTTTAATTTTTTTATGAATTTTTAAAGATGAGCAAAACTTTCCATTTCGCTAAAGAATTAACCAACGTTCCAACATGGAGAGCATCTACGTATATATTCTCTCTCTCTTTTTTCTCTCTGTACACACATAGATTGTTTCATTTTTCCCGCGTCTCGGCCACTGAACACTTAGTAACTTCATGGAATTCTTTTGATATATCACCACCTGGCTTTGGGCTTCTTTCCTCTTCACCATGATTAGTAATCTGCTACCACCCTCCCTTACTACGCATTAATGCCTGGCATTATCCTAAATACTCTACTGCTATTTTTCTGCCCTTGTTGTCTAAGTCTATTTTATAGAAAGTCGTGTGTGTGTACTACAAACTAGGCCTAACACACTAATGGAATAGGTAAAGGTATACAAAGGTGTTCCATCTTAATACTTGCTTTTCAAACGACCGTCTTTTTGACATCGACTTTTCCTTTTTTTTTTTTTTTTCTCGAAAATGTGACTTTTCGAAATTTGTGCTCTGCTAAGATGTCAAAAAAAGGTAGGCCCAGGGGGAGGGGAGGGAGGGGTCACCGTTCTACTTAGTACGTGGATAGCACCAACCGGAGGAAGGAAGAAGGCCCATCATGAGAAGAAAAAAAACAACACCACCACCCTCCACGCAACACAGTCTCAGATGATCGAGAACAGTAGCAGCAGTACCCACTCCTCCTCCCAGTTCACATGAGCTGGCATCCCCAGCAGCAGTCTTGCGGGTACTTCTTCAGGTGGACCTTGTTCTCGTAGCCGTAGACGAAGAAGCTGTGCTGCTTCCCCTTCCACTCGTACGTCACCTGCGACACCGGAACCACGCGAACCTGAAGAGGAAGGATTTTATTTTAGTGATATTGGCTCGTTCTGCTATGTGCTACTACTGACCCACTCTCGATCGACCCACTTGGAAAGGGTTTCGAGCAAAGACGACCCACTTTTGGGTCACCCCCCCCTCCCTCCCTTCACTCCCTCCTCCAAATAGGTTTAGCTACGGCCTCCCTTTGTTACCTGGTGCCTCTGCGCCACGATCCGCTGGTCGGCGAAGGCGCTGGCGTGGTTGCTGACCAGCTTGACGGAGGCGTCCGAGATGTCCTGGTCGGAGACCCGCAGCGGCTTCAGCCGGGACATCTCCTCCTCGAAGGCCACCTGGCCGGACACGTCGCGGATCAGCTCGCGCGGGAGGCCGAACCTGCATGCGTGCGGGGGGAAAAACACAATACTAGTACGGATATTCTGGACAGGTCGACGGACAGTGGCACAATTTCCCAAAAAATGTTGTAGAAACATATAAGTTCCGTGGAAAGCTTTTCCATTTAGAAATTTCAGCTATTAACCGAGTATCTTAAGGGGGAAAAAACACAATTTTTAAAACACACCAAATGGACGTTAGAATCTGACATAATTAGTACCTGTCGACGATGTGCTCCGCCGTGTGGACCTTCCAGGTGATGGAGAGCTGTATGTAGCACCGCACCTGCCCCTGCCCGTCGCAGGTGGCGCAGGAGACCTTGCCCTTGGTGCCGCACTTGGAGCAGTCCTGCTGGCCGTGGCCGTGCTTGGAGTGCTGGCAGTAGAAGCACCTCTCCCTGGACCCGCCGCCCTCCCCGAGCCAGCCGTCCCCGTGGCAGTGCATGCAGCGGAACCAGCCCTTGCCGTTGCAGTCCTTGCAGAGGACGCCCCCGGTGCCGCGGCACCGGTGGCACGACTTCACGTTACTCGTGTTCGGGACCGGAACCATGCGAACCTGTCAGACAAAATTCTGGATAAGTAGGGGGAAAAAAAGTCAGCTTGCTCCCACGTACTACAGAACACAACCATTCCCACTTTAAGCTTGTGTTTGGCTGCGATCTCAACCGCAATTACTACCTCGTCCTTGAACGGCTGCGACGGGAACTCCTCTATCTCCCATGGCAGCGGCGGAGTGCCGCCGTACCCGCCGCCGCCGCCGCTCCCGAACCCGAGCAGGTCCCCGTAGCCCCCGCTCTTGACCGAGGAGTAAGTCCAGGCCGTCTCCCTCCTCTCCGAGAAGGTCTGCAGTTCGTAGTGGTAGGCCGGCATCAGCTCCACCTTCTTGACGACCATCCCCCTGGCCGCGCCCTTCCCGTAGCAGCAGTGGTCGGACAGGTAGACCAGCAGGGCCTTCCGTGCCTCCTCCTCCGTCAGCTGGACCTCGCACGTCAGCGAGATTGGGGGCGGCGGCGGCGCCGGCGGATCCTTGGGCTCTTCCTTGGCGCCCTCCTTGTCCTCTGTCTCCTTGGCCCCCTCCTTGGCAGTGGCTCCGGCGACGGAGAGGCCGATGGCGGCCAGGTCCACCTCGTCCGGGGGAGGAGGGACGTTCACGGCGTCGAAGGAGGTCAGCTCGTAGCCCTTGATGTTGTCGATGTAGTCGTTGGGCGGCGCCGCGTGCCACGGGATCTCGTCCTCCTTGTCGTCGTCCCCGGAGCCGCCGGAGCCGCGGACGAAGCTGTCGGCGTCGTTGTCGGTGGCGGAGTTGGAGTTGTTGCGTCGGTTGCTGCCGCTGCCGCTGCCGTTGCCGTTGCCGCCGTTGGTGGTGGTGCCGCCGCCGCCGCCGCCGCTGGTGCCGTCGCCAAAGTCCAGGATGTCCCTGACCTTCTTGTCGTCCATGAAGAGGGACATCTTGAGAGGAGGAAGAAATAAAAATCTGGGTCGGAAGAACTGTGCGTACGCAGCAACTTGCTGGAGAAGCTGGACATCAGCTTCTTTGTAGCATAGAAGTGGGAGGAGGAGGAGGAGGAAGAGAGGGTTTGGTTGGCGCAGTAGCCGTGCCTCTCTGGAGCACGTCAAACTGGCCTTGCTTGCCCATTGGAAGAGGAAGAGGAAGGAAGGAAGGAAGGAAGGAACGAAGCAAGAGGAGGAGGAGGAGCCAAAACAACTCCAAACTGTGTTGAGAAAGGAGCTTTTCTCGAAAAAAGAGCTCTTCTTCTTCTTCCTTCTGGTGGTGGAGGTGGGTGGAGGCGGGGGGGTTGACAGCGGAGGAAGGAAAGAAGGAACTGTCTGTTGGGGAAGAAGGAAAAAGGAGGAGGAGGAGGGTGAGAGTGTGGGAGGGAGAGAGAAGGGAATTTGAGAATTTTTCGTACTTTCTCATGAGGGTGAAAACTCTGTCGATTACCAAAAAAGGGGGGGTGGAGGTGAACCCCAGAAAAGTACCACCACTTTACACAAAAAAGTACATCGTCATTATACGTAATGTCAACCTTTTCGTCTCTTGGACGAAAATAGAAAGAGAGAGAGAAGGAGCTTTCTTTTTTTTTTCGCCATCCTCCTCCTCCTCCTCTTCCTTTTCTTCCTCCCGTGCTGGTACAACAAACCATATTTCGCCTTCCTCTTCCCTCCTTTTGGCTTTCTCTCTCTCTCTCTCTCTCTAGGGGGGGACATTGCATGGTTTCCGTTGCTCTTGGAATTGGATGCTGCCTCCTCCTCCTCTTTCTCCTCCTGAGCTTTCCACTGCTCCCTCCCTCCCTCCTCCTCCCTTTTTCCTGGAGAGGGGAGGGAAAGAAAGGACTGAAGAAGAAAAACCATTCTCCAAAAGATTTAGCTCCGTCTCAATTTCCTCTCTCTCCTTCCCTCTTTCCTTCCTTCCTCTCTCTTCTTCTTCTTCTCCTTCTCCACTTCCCCCCTCCTGTCCTCCTTCCGTCAAGAATCAACCTGGTTCAAAATCCTCCCCCCCCCTCCCGACAAGGAAAAGAGTGAGGCTGCCAAGGTGGGGAGGAGGAGGAGGACGATGGGAGGAGGCGCGCCGAAGCCGCCGCCGCTGGCGCCGCCGCCGCTAGTCTGAGACCTCTCCGCCGACGCCGACGTCGACGCCGACGACGCCGCTTGACCAACATGGGCAAGCACAACTCCAAGCTGAAGGGGGACGCGCTGGAGAGGCTCACCACCGAGACCTACTGTGAGTTGGAAGCCTCCCCCCCACCACATTCATGATATGCCTGAAAAAGTTGTACTATGTACGTTGTACTAATAATAGCTTTTGACTTTTTAAATGCAATTTGGGAAATCGTACGTTGTGCGCGCAGTTTCGGAGAAGGAGATCAAGCAGTGGCACAAGGGCTTCCTGAAGGACTGCCCGAACGGCCTGCTGACGGAGCAGGGATTCATCAAGATCTACACGCAGTTCTTCCCCAACGGGGACCCCAGCAAGTTCGCCTCGCTGGTGTTTAGGGTCTTTGATGAAAACCAGGTATGTTGTACCACTACTAACGAGTACTACTAGTACTACTACCTTGGAGCATTTTGCATCATGATAGCTTGTTTAAGACTTCATAATAACTTCACCTTTTTTCTCTCACACGTATGAGACGTTAACTTAACATGCAAATGCCATTCATGTGGGAGCAAAAAAAAAGTTGACGACATATGAGGTTAGGTTAGTTATAGTGGCTTTTAACCAGGTATAAAAGGTAACGAATTTACCCGTGACGGTTGTCTGGTCGGGGGGAGGGGGGTGACCCTTCCGGCCAAGTTGAGGTGTTCCACGGTGTTGATGACAATTTTTTTTTAAATCTCCAGGATGGCTCCATCGAGTTCGAGGAGTTCATACGCGCACTGTCAATCACGTCGAGGGGGAACCTGGACGAGAAGCTACACTGTGAGACCGGCAGATGCTTGAAGCATCCCCCCCCCCCCCGATTCCCATATACATTTTGAGTGTTTGCTTGTTCAGGGGCCTTCAAGCTGTACGACGTCGACAACGACGGCTACATCACCAGGCAGGAGATGTACGACATCGTGGACGCCATCTACCAGATGGTGGTGAGCAGCTACGCAAAAATATAAAACAGAACAAACAAAATCAGGGATCCTTTTTTTAATGTGTGGGAATCTAGCGGGTGCGTGATTATTTTTTTCTTCTGCCATTCCCCAGGGCCAGACGCCGGCGAACGACGAGGAGAACACCCCGCAGAAGCGGGTGGAGAAGATCTTCGACCAGATGGACAAGAATAACGACGACAAGCTCACTCTGGAGGAGTTCAAGGAGGGCAGCAAGGCGGATCCCAGGATCGTGCAGGTCAGAAAGTCGTCATGTCACGTCAAGTGACTAGTGTACTACGTACATCAGTCCTCCCTCTCCCTCTGCCTCTTCCAGGCCCTCTCGCTAGAGCCCGACACCTCAGGACCGTCCTGAGACCGTGGCCAGAGCAGCCAGCAACAAGAACGACAACAAGAATTACAACAACAACAACAACAACCACAAACGGAAAAAAAACTTGTGATGACTTGAAGCACTAAACTTGGAATATTAAATAATTAATAATAAATCGAATTCAGAGCTTTACGTTTAAAACAACGGGGTTTGTGGTTCTTCTTTTTTTTCCTCTTTTCTTTATTCGTTTTCCTCACTGCCATTCTCTCACAACCAGTCGCTCTACACTACACAGATCCCCTTTTTTTTCCTTCGTGTCATAATTTTTCTTCTACGTACTTCTTTCATTGCCTCACTGTGGTTTCCCACATTTTCTTCTCGTCGCCCCCCCCCCCCCCCCCCCCACCCCAAACGACTACAAATAAGGAGCTTTGAAAGGCGGCCGCGCCCAAAAAAAAAAAGGAGTAAGAATAAGTAACAAAAAAAAAA
>JAAUYM010009552.1_pt1 | contig 13105 bp, 15 predicted proteins | sample 7278001 | NCBI WGS metagenome assembly JAAUYM01 (sample SAMN14350224, study PRJNA611818) | marine sediment metagenome | isolation source: surface marine sediment (1.8m) | place: French Polynesia: Moorea | collected 2018-08
GTGACCTCCTCTACAGGCTTTGGAGGGAGAAATCCAGCTACTCCTCCCAAATCCCCACAGCGGGAATGGGCTAGGGACCCTCCGGGACAAAATCCGAGAGTAGGTCCGGGACTTAAAACAAACAAACAATATGGAAAAATAAACTACTTTATTTCCCGATTTTTACTGTATTTCCCGATTTTTCACTTTATTTTGATTTTCCCTTATTTCCCAAATTTCAAAATTAAGAATATTTGTTTGTTGTTTGCTTTAGACATTTTAGGATAAAGTTAAGCTAAAAAAATATTCACTAGGGATTATTTTGCACTTTATTTCCTTCGTTACAAAAAAGATCCCTTGTTCGTTTCTCCAGTCCCCCCCCCCTCACTCGGTATCATTTATGTAACTCGGAACTCGGGAAATAAAGTGCAAAATAAGCACCCCATGCAAATTTGGGAAGGATTGGTCCAACGCCCTGGCCTGCAACCATGTACACGGTACAGGCCTTTTTTGGATGGAGACAGAGAAAGGACACTCGCCTTATTGTAGTATTTTTATTGCACTCATACGAAAATACTGCTGCCACACACTTTTATCGCATATGTATTGGCTACTTTGTTTACCAGTCCTCTGCACAAAATGCGCAAAAACTTTTGTGATATCCAGCATGTGGCCTCAAATATCGTATTGTTTATTAGTATTTTTTGGGAAGGGGGGGCGGAAAAAGCAACATCTCTGCTATATTGCAGCACACGTGACCAATAAAACTTTCAAGGTTAACATATAAACAAACTGAATGTACTTCTGGATCTCTTCCTTGAAGATTCTCAACAGCTGAAACGCATCCCTTGGGAAATTGCGTGCGTACGTACGTCTGGGGTAAAAAAAAAAATCAGAAGGCCGCCTTTCCTCACGACTGGTTGACGGTGATCGGTTCACCGTCCGGCGTTCGGTTCTGCGACTCCCACAGCTTGGAGTAGAGCGATCCCTGCCTGGCCAGCAGCTCCGAGTGGGTCCCGCGCTCGGTCACGCGACCCTTGTCCAGGACGAGGATCTCGTCGCAGTTCACGATGGTGGAGAGGCGGTGGGCAATCAGGATGGAGGTGCGGCCCCTGCAAAAGTTGGGTTGTCTCGCATTGGCGCCAAGGGCCGACAGAAAAACCAACCATGAACTCACTCCGTCGCGGTGTCGAGGGCCCGCATGATGCTCCGCTCGGTGAGGGAGTCCAGCGAGGAGGTGGCCTCGTCAAACACAAGAATAGGAGCGTCCTGCAAAAGAAACAAGGACGTAACAGAAAAAGGTGCAGCAGGCAGAGTTTTACCTAAAACGTGGTCAATAAACTAAGAATCATCACCTACACAACATGGGAAAGCACATGCAAATATTTCGCATTGTGCAAAGAACTGCCAAGTAAACAAGAAGCCTTGTCCTGTCCAGTTCTCCATCTAAACAGGAAAAGCAGAGCTGCCATTTGGTGTGTTCTTAAACCAAAGCGTGCGTATTAAGGCACGCATCATATTAATTGACCTCTTAATTGAACACAGGGTGAGACCGGTGGCAGATATTTAGCAATTAAGTTTTATGTTGTGTTTTAAGACTTAAAACATTACTGACAGCTTGACTTTGAGGGTTCGACACATTTGGCGTATTCAAAAATGCGGGTTGTTTTTTTTTGCAATGCGTGCATGGAAGCAAGCACTGACAATGACAGTATCAGCAATCAATAATCAAGTATCAGCTGTGAACAGGATTAGAAGGAACTGAACGTGCGAGGAGAAGAATGTTCATCACGCAGTTCATCTTACAGCAATCGCATTGACAAGGGAGTTTGTTTGCACCCACGACCGTGAGGTAGAACCGCAGGAGATATTAAAGAGAAGTCGCTGCAACGACTGATTGCGTAAAAACCTGCAAGTCTGTGGTCAAAGAAAAGAGAGAGAGAGAGAGAGAAAGAAAAACATCACCGAGTGCTGCAGAGCATCAGAGGTTCCTCTGTCCGTCACCATGTGCATCCTCTTCCTGTACTGCAACCCCCACCCACGCCCCGGCACCTTCAGACTGGTCCTGGCCATGAACAGGGATGAGGTGCTGACCAGGCCCACCTCCCTGGCTGGCTGGGGGGAGAGGGGAGACTTTCTCGGGGGCAGGGACAGAGAGATCGGCAAGGAGGAGGGAGGAACCTGGCTCGGAGTGGACAGGAGGGGCAGAATGGCTGCACTCACTAACATCTTCACTGGGTTGCCACCTGATCCCACCCTCAGGAGCAGGGGAGGACTGACAGCAGGATTCTTCCAGGTAGAAAAGGGGACCACAAGCCCATCTGAGTATGCATCCAGGGTGGCAGAGGAAGCAGACAAGTACAACCCGTTCAACCTGTGCCTGCTGGAAATGGACGTTGACGGCATCTATGGTGGGCAGTACATCTGTGGGGGGAAGGAGCCAGAGGGACCCAGGGCTATTGGAACAGGATTCTTTGGGCTGGGCAACCATCCAGCCTCCTCTCCCTTCAGGAAGACGTTGGCCGGGTTGGAGGCCTTCAAGAAGGCGGTGGAGAGCTTTGGCAGCACCTCCAAGAAGGACTCCCTGCTCAAGGAGCTTGTCTCCATGATGGGCAACCGCACCCAGCACTACCCAGATCCCCAGGCAGAGAGGCAGGCCAGTGGTGGGGACATCCCACTGGCCAAGATGAAGGCGGGCACAGCCATATTTGTGGATCTTGGGCCACACTATGGGACCCGCACGCAGACCTTTGTACTGGTGGACCATGACAAGAAGGTCACCTTCCTGGAGAGGAACAGGCCCGGGCAGGAGGCTGCCGACTGGACAGAGCAGAAGTTTGAATTTAGGGCAGAGGTGTGATGAAAAAGAAGTGCCCCCCTTTCTCGTTAGTCCCTGTTTGTAGCATTGCAGGGAAAGTTTTCAAATTTTGTGATGAAATACATAAGTGTCACAAAGTAGGTACGTACTACAAAGAAGGCCATCCAGAGGATGTTCTTTAAGGCCACCAGAAGGTGGGACGGGGAGGACATTGTAAAAGTGATCATGGGCTGTCCCCGACGGGACTTTTTAACTTACAAGCGTAACAAATTTACAAATAAAATTGTGACATTAACGTGGTATTCTAGTAATGACATGTCCCGTTACGTACGGTACATGTTTAAAGCTGAATTTGTTACGCTCGTAAGTTTAAAAGTCCCGTCGGGAACTCGAGTCTGACGAGTGAAATGTAAGCCTTTTTTTCTTTGACAGGCATAGTAAGCCTTACCTTGAGTATTGCTCTTGCTATCGCCACCCGCTGCTTCTCCCCTCCCGACAGCTTGAGCCCTCTCTCGCCCACCTGAGTCTCGTACCCTGGAAGAGAGCAGTAGACCGTCCTAGCTTCGCCATCCCTGCTTGTTCGAATGACCTGCTCCTTTCTCACCCGCCGGCCATCCAATGACGGTTTCGTGGAGCTCCGCCATCCTGGCGGCCGTCATCACCCTCTTGTCGGTGGCGTCCAAGTCGCCGTAGCGGATGTTATGCCTGAAGGCAAAAGACTCGGGTGCTTCAAGTACTTTTTTTTCTTCTACGAAATGCAATGTACAGCAGTACCATATTGTGTTGTGGAAGAGCACAGTGTCTTGTGGGACGATCGCGATGTTCTTTCGCAGGCTGTCCATGTCCACCGACCTTGTTAGAAAGAATACCGACATTTTTAAAAGTTTCCTTTTCTGTCGCATACTGTAATCAGTCACCTGATGTCTTTGCCCGCCACTGATATTATGCCACTGCTTGGTTCCAAAAACCGATAGAGTAATCGGATAATCGTCGACTTCCCCGAACCAGACCCTCCAACAATGGCAACACGACTTCCAGCAGGCACCTGAAGCAAGTTTTTCCCCAGTACACCGCTGTAAGTGGGTACGACAAAAATATCTCACCTTGAAGGTGAGGCCTTTCAGTATCTCCTTCCCCTTCACATACTGAAAGACCACATCATCGAAAGTTATCTCAGCTTGGCTGGTGGTCAGGTTCAGTTTCTGAGCCTCAGCCACGGCGTTAGCTACGGCTGGCTTCACCGTCATCAGTTCGAACATGACCTGAGAGGGAAGTGACTGACATGTAAATCTGCCCTGCAGAGAAGAAAGGTTGCACCCCTTTTCCCCCCTCCTTTACCTGCATGTCCGTGAAGGCAAGTCTGAGGTCCCTGTAGACTGACCCGAGAAAGTTGAGCGGGATGGACAGCTGGAAGAGCAGCCCGTTGACCATGACGAGGTCTCCGACCGTCATGCGGCCCGCCACGATCTCCCTGGCAGCAAGCACCATTATGGCACTCAGTGCCGTGCTGAAGATGGCGTTCTGCCCGAAGTTGAGGAGTGCCAAACTCTGACTCGTCTTGAGGGAAGCCTCCTCGTACTTTAGAAGGCTCCGGTTGTACTCCTCCGTCTCATAGTTCTCATTGTTGAAGTACTTCACAGTCTCGTAGTTGATGAGCGAGTCAATCGCCTTGTTGCCAGCTTCGTTTTCAGCCCTGCAGAACAGAAACGTACACTTCTGTTAGTGACTCAAACTACTGTAGGGGGTGGGTGTATCACTTTCTGTAATAGTCTGGGCATAGTGTACACACTTGTTCATGTTTAATCGGAACTGTGTCCGCCAAGAAGTGACGGACAGCGTGAAGACGGCGTAAGTGGCGACGGCTCCCAGGGCCACCAGGGAAAACTGCGGCCTGCGAACATCATCATCTTTGTACTGTACAAGAACTTACTGCCATCTGCGACAATGACAACCCCTTTCACTCTCACCCTCCCTTGTAGGCGAGGATGCCAGTGACGAGAGAGAGTTCAAAGAAGGTTGGGATGATGTTGAAGACAAGGGCGCTGAGGACTGAGGCGATGCCACGGGAGCCGCGGTCGATCGTCTTGGACAGCGCGCCCGTCTGGCGATTCAGGTGGAAGGTCTTTTGGGCAGAAAGAAAAGGGAGGGAAACTTATTAAAAATTTCCTCTACGGCTAACGCAGTCCTGAAATGTTTCACAGCACCAGGTCCAAGTTGTGCAAGTGCCTGAAGACGTTCTGCGCGATCTTCCTGACTGAGTGCTGTGCCACCCTGGCGAAGACAGCGTTCCTCAGCTCGTTGAAGCCGGCCGCCCCTGCCCTGGCCACGCCGTACCCTACCAGCAGGGCCAGCGCCACTGTCGCCAGGGTCTCCTCCGGGGTATCCAGGTTGAGGTTGTTGCCGGTGTACTTGTTGAGGTAGTCGACTGCGTGCTTGAAGAAGAAGGGCACCGAGATGTTGAGCAACTTGGCCCCGACCAAGAGGCCCATGGCGATCATCACAGTTTTTCGGACTCCTGAAACGAATCGTGATTTCGTCTGCAGTTGCTGATAAGATAAGCATCAAACCTTTCCATTTCCTTCTCACCCGGATTGTCCTTTGGCCACACGTATGCCACCAGCTGCTTGACCATCTGCACCCCCTTGACCTCCCTGGCCCCCTTGAAGGCCGCCCCGGTCTTTCCGAAGCTCTGGCCGCCGTTCCCCCCGCTGAGTCCTCCCCCGACGTGGCCGTGGAACGTCCTCCCGCCGAGGAAGGGGATGCGCAGGAACCTGCGGTCCTGGTGCAGGGGCGTCGGCGGCGTCGGCGGCGGCGGCGAAGGGCGCAGGATGCACCTCGGAGACGACAGCGACAGGCGGGGTGGTCGGGCAAGGGGGCACCTGCTGGACCTGGTCGCAGTCGCTATCCTGGCGCAGGAGGTCACCATCGCCCGCGCCATGGCACTCATCTTGCGGGGTGATTCAAAGCACGACGATCCCAACAGGCCAGGAAGAAGAAGTGCGGGATGCTGAAGAACTTGTGGCCAAAGGTCCACATGGGGGGGGTCAGCCCGGTCAATCTCCGGATGGAGCTAAGAGACTGCCTTTAGTTACGTCTCCTCCAGGGTTCTTGTCACTTGTCGTTGTCGGATCGGATGCTACTTAGTGCACTGTATCTGGTATGTACTGTACCGTACAGTACGTAGTGTGTTATTCTTTCGCTCACTGTTCACTTACCAGCTGATTCCACTTTTTTAATCAACTGACGCTCTCTCTGGCTCTCTCTCCTCTCTTTCCTTCTTTTCCTTCGATCTATCAGCACTAGCCAGGTTGGAGTGCCCTGAACTGCTCAGCTCAGCTCAGCTACACCTGCAGACTGCAGTGAATGTGATGCAGTGCGTTGCGGTACGTGGACTGACTGACTCAGTACTCACTGGACTGAACTCTTCGGAGATAGAGTTGGAGAAGCAGCAGGAAATGCCTCAAAGAGTGGGATTGTCGACTTCTTTGTCGTCCAGTTGAACACGCCACGCGTCTCGCCTCCAAGGACGACACGAACCAGGCCTTCTTAGACAGGTGGACTAACGGTGCCCGTCTTGGCTGCCCTTGAATCACGCTTTCCTCTTTCGTTTCAGGCACAATTGGGACACTTTTGGCTGGGAAAAAGGTCCGTTCAACATGAGCAGCAGTGAAGAAGTCTCATGGATCTCCTGGTTCTGTGGACTTAGAGGAAACGAGTTCTTCTGTGAGGTGGATGAGGACTACATCCAGGACAAATTCAACCTCACTGGGTTGAATGAACAAGTTCCCCAGTACCGCCAAGCACTGGACATGATCCTGGACCTGGAGCCTGATGATGAACTGGAGGACAATCCCAATCAGTCCGACCTTATCGAGCAGGCAGCAGAGATGCTGTATGGGCTGATCCATGCACGCTACATCCTCACAAACCGTGGCATCGCACAGATGATTGAGAAGTATCAGGCTGGGGACTTTGGTCATTGTCCCCGGGTCTACTGTGAGAACCAGCCCATGCTGCCTATTGGGCTTTCAGACGTCCCTGGAGAGGCCATGGTCAAGCTGTACTGTCCAAAGTGCATGGACGTATACACACCCAAGTCTAGCAGGCACCATCACACTGATGGTGCTTACTTTGGCACAGGATTCCCACACATGATGTTTATGGTCCATCCAGAGTACCGTCCTAAGCGACCTGCCAACCAGTTCGTTCCCAGGCTGTACGGGTTCAAGATTCATCCACTGGCATACCAGATCCAGCAGCAGGCGGCAGCGAATTTTAAAGCACCTATGAGGACCATGACTTACAACAACGGGAAACGATAGGATGCTCCTGAATGCCGATACAACGGAATGAGATGAGTTTTTTTCTCTTCTTTTTTTTTTCACCATGTAGAGCTGCAACTACTTGGTTAATTCACGATTGAAGAAAGAACAGTAAAGATATTCAATTTAGAATGTGGTCTAATAAACCAGCAGTTAAAAGGATCGGGTACACAACAGCACTGTACTTTAATTATATTGGGATTGGAACGTTAGCATCATCACATATCACTTATTAAACCTTCTGGTGCTGGAAACACCTGTGCAAAGAGACATTACACAGCAGTCAATTACAGACTGTGCGTAACAAATACCCTTCTCACAATTGCGGAATTGGCCCGTTATCCCATCGGTGAACTTGATGTACACGTACGCGTACGTGTGTGCTATGTAGTAATACACCAAGACCAGTACCATTTACAACAGCTGTCATGTCTTTCTCATTTTCTTCTTTAATGAGTTATATTTACTGTAATTAAGTACTTGATGTCCGGCAACTAATACAGTACGTACGACAGCAAACATACAGTAGAATTAGGAAGCAAGCTGAAATAACTCGATGGAGAAGCATTTTCGCAGCACGTTAATAACATTCCCTTTATTTTTGTAAATGTACAACAGTTGATAGTTTACAATCCAGTACTTACTCGTAAAATCGGCAAAGACGATCCCCAACAGCTTGTGCACTTAACTAGACGTAATAGGTGCTGAGGGATCATTCGACCTTGTGCGCCGGAAGGACTGTCCCCTCGCAAACCCCAAAGCCAACCCTGCCGACCACCCCGGGTCTGGCAGCGCACGCCCCGGTGATGACGACGCTGTCGCCGTCCTGCAAGAACTTGCGGGTCTCCCCCGGGCTGTTCTCCAGGTCTACGGGCCTCTCCCCTCTCCAGGATAGCTCCAGCATGCTCCCGAAGGAGGCTGGGTCCGGGCCGGAGATGGTGCCAGATGCCAGCAGGTCGCCCGGGCGCATGTTGCACCCGGTGGCGCTGTGGTGCGCCAGTTGCTGCTTCATGGACCAGTACAGGTGGCGCACGTTGGACCGGCAGACGGTGCTGGGCCTGGTCGCGCCGGCCGGGCGGATGGCCACCTCCAGGTTGATGTCAAAGTTGTACTTGTCGGAGTGCCTCAGGTAGGGCAGAGGGGTCGGGTCCTGCGGGTAGTTGTCAACCAGGAAGGGTCTGAGCGCCTCCATGGTGACCACCCAGGGGGAGATGGTGGTGGCAAAATTCTTGGCAAGGAAGGGTCCGAGCGGGACGTACTCCCACTTCTGGATGTCACGCGCGCTCCAGTCGTTCATCAGCACCATGCCGAAGATGTGGTCCTGCGCCTTGGAGATTGGGATGGGGTCTCCCAACGCTGGACGAACCCCAAAAAAAAGAAAAAAAAAGACACGTTTTGCGTGCATGCACTCGACAGAATTAAGAACGTCCGTCACTTCTCGTTACCCCTTTCCTTGGTCCCTCCGACGAAGAATGCTGTCTCCAGCTCGAAGTCGAACAGCTTGCACGGCCCGAACTTGGGCGGGGCGCTGTCGTCCGGTCGGGTCTGCCCGTTGGGCCTCCGGACGGGCGTCCCGCTCGGCACCACGGAGCTCGCTCGCCCGTGGTACCCGACGGGCAAGTGGCGCCAGTTCGGCATCAGAGCGTTGGCCTTGCCCCTGCAATCTCAAGTCCATAGCTATGATTGACATGTTCATGTTTGCTTAGACAATTGGGTAGGTATGTACACATCTCTACCCAACCAATATTGGTACCGCTAGAGCCACACCAACGGCTACGCCACTAGTGTTAATTAGTGATGGGTTTGAAGTTTAAGTTGCTCTACGGGTTATTTAATTCACTGTTTTGACACCTACTCTGGAATTATGACAACCCATCACTAAATGCACGCTAGCGATATACTGTATTGGTTGGGTACCCGTACCTGAACATGGTCCCAATGTTGGTTGCGTGGTCGAGGGAGGAATAGAAGTCGGTGTAGTCGCCGATGTCGGCCGGGAGGTGCATCCGTACGTCGGCGCGCCCGACCAGCGCCGCCTGGCGCAGAACGGCGTTTTCTCTCAGGCGCCGCTCGGGGCCTTCCGACGCCAGCAGCGCCCGCAGGGTCGACCTGCACTCGCCCCAGTGGGCGCTGGTCAGGGACATCAGGCCGTTCAGGGTCGGCTCGCCAAACACCCACTGGAGAAGATAATGAATGACATTGTTGCTAACCATCATACGTGTGAGTACAGTACTGCGGATTCTTGGTGCCACTACTGCTGCTATTCTTGCTGCCGATTATGGCCATGATGGCGGCGACTTAGCTTGGCAGTTTGCGGTCAGGGTTACACTCCGCACCTGTTGCTCCTTCATGAGCGTCCCGTCGAAGAGGTGCGCCACCACCGACAGGTCCAGCACGGAGTCCCCGATGGCCACTCCGATCCTCCTCCTCCCCCCCGCCTTCCCGCCATCTTCATCGACAGAGAAGACGCCGTACGGGAGATTGTCGTAGGAGAAGTCGCTATGGGGGCTCACGTTGACGAAGGACATAGCGGCGGCGGCGGCGGCGGCGGCGGCAGTGTCGTTTGCTGTTTCTCTCTCCCTCCTTCCAAGCAACAGACAGAGGAGAAGTGATGGTGGAACCAGGAACAAGTTCCCCAACTCCCAGCAGTGCTGCTATTATCGACGGCTCAAATCTTCTTGCCACGGAGACTGGTTTTTTTTTTCAACAGCAAGGACTGCGGACTAGTAATTATGGTGACGCTTGTCTAGAGCCATCTCCGCGAGAACAGGGGTGCAAAGTTAATGATGGCTCGCCATACCAGTACACTGGAACACAGTAGTGCCAGTAGATGTGCGAGTGAACGTTAAATGAGCTTACTAGCTTGTTTTTCTTTTCCTTTATTGGTGGGCTGCTTGCTCTTGCTTCTTTGCTACAACCTGTGACTGCTGTTGCTTCCCTCCCCCCCCCCCCAAGTACCCAGGGGGAGGGGAAGCAATCTTCCCTTCCTCATCCCATGCCGCCCCCACCAATCCCCTTGGTTGCTGCATGTGAAAGGGGACGGTTCAACATGTACGTACTGTGTATATGCAAGGCAACGGTTCCATTTAGCATCTCTTTTTTTTTTATTCAGCACTTGGTATTCACTTGCGCTAACATCAGACACGCCAACATTGGGATCGGGGAGTTAGTACAGAGTGAGGAGGAGCTTCTAAATAGGGTGTGTGTGTGTGTTTGTGTACAATGTGTGTGTTGTAAAAGAGCCGCTTGATGTGATGGGGGGGGAAAACATATTAAAGCTCTCACGACTGGACTGGGGAGTTCTCTCCTTGATTGAGATTTCGTCTTGGGACTTTTTCGTCCTTACGCCAAGACACTTAACGTTTTTTGCTGCAATTCTGACAGGTATGTAAAATGCACAGGATGAGAGACCTCTCAACCCCCCCCCCATCTTTCCCGTGGGATGTCGACCACCCACCCTCCCCTCCAGTTCGTCTTCATCGGTGCCTGCTGCTTCTCTCCTCATGTATCACATTTGAAAATGACTTTTGATCCGGCTTTCGAAACGGGGAAATAGGTGGAGAAAGGAAAACTCTCTCTCCAACGTGAGCTCTTTTTCTGACATAAGACCTTCCTTATCAGAAGTTCTCCACCACGTCTCAACAAGTCGCACATCTGAGGGAATTTTTTTTTTAAGGTGGTTTGCCTCCACTTCGTGTCCGAGTCTCAGTGCGTCTCGTAGGTGACGAGTAGTGCTGCATCCACCGGCTCCATGCAGGACGGGCAGGTGAAGCTGCGCATCAGCCAGTCGTCGATGCAGTCTGTGTGGTACGTGTGCATGCACGGGAGGTAGCGGACGCGGTCGCCGATCACAAACTCGATCATGCAGATCACGCACCTGCAAACACAGAAGGGAGAGAAACGGTTAAACGGCTGTTTAGAACTCTTCCAGGAAAGGAAAAAAAGGGTGAACTCCAGAAATACAGTAGAACTCTGGTACTGTATTGTAAGAAAGTTAATGATAACTGATCATCATTTTTAAAAAAATTACTGTGGCCGAGTTTTTTTTAATAGTGTAGCTCAGACACCCATTTCCAAAAAAAGGCCAAAATGTGCAAAGACACAAACTGGACATTTTTATAAAATAAATCGTCATGCTAAATTCACTACCTTTTTAATGCTTTCACACGAAAGACACAAGTATGCCCATAATATGCCCAAAATATAAAAAAGTAAAAAGTCATGCGTAAAAAAATGTCTGCTTTGTGGCAAGGAGAGCGACTGGTCGGGTAGCAATTTTTTCCCATAACAGAATATTTTTTTTACTATGGCAGAGTTTACTGTGTTGAGTTCCACTGTAAGTAAATATAGTCACATGTAACCTACCTACGTAGCAAATGAAGTCACAAAGTTTGGGCAAGAGGTCTCGTCTGCCAAGAACTCACTCTCTGTTCTTCTTGCTGCCGTCGTAGATGCCGACCGGGAGGTGCTGGATGAGGCCCATCCTCTGCGCGATCCTGACCTGCTCCTCTTCCGTCAGCTGGCTGGCGGGGCGGGACACGTTGGGCGACGGGTAGTACACCGGGGCGGAATGGTCCTGCAGGGGAAAGGAGACAGAGAGTGTGACAGAAACAAAAATTAATCAGATTTTAAACCAAGAAATATACCTTATTTCTTACTCGATTTTGAAATTAAAAATTTTGAACTTTTCTCACACAAACTCTACCAACGCCCAATGAGTCACCTGGGGCCCTCTCTCGCCGCCGCCTCCGCCTCCGCCTCCTCCTCCTCCACCTCCACCTGGCGCTGCCCCAGGGTGGCCCCCGCCCTGCACCACGTGCTGGCCCTGGTGGGGATGATGGTGGTGGTGGTTGTGGTGGTGCTGCTGGTGCTGGTGCTGTCCGTCGTCCCCACCGCTCGACCCGTTGTTCCCATCTCTGAGGAGCGAGACGTCGTCGGCTGTGGGGCTCTTGAGGCAGTTGCCCATGGCCGCGGAGGCCGAGCTCAGGAGGTGGCACAGGGAGTCGATCTTGGACGTGAGCGGAGGGGCGAGGGCTTCCCCGCGGGAGGGGGGGAGGCCGCGCCCGTCACCGAGGAAAAAAAAACAGCTGTCCAAACTAGTGGACAGCGGGCAAGAGGCGGTCCTTTCGGCTCCAAGAATGGTCTCGGCTTGGGTTTCCACTTGCTTACGATCACATGTGACCTCCTCAGGCCGCACAGACCAAAAAGAAAAATTCCTTTGTCGTCGTCTTCTTTTAGCTCTCTCTCTTGCTTTTGTTCTCTCTTTCCTTCTTTTGGCGTCGAAGAGAAGAGCTAGACAGCTGATGGGACCAAGAGAGACAGCTCAGAACAGAGTGCAACAAAGCACACAGCCAACCCCAAAAGACCCACAAAAAAAACTTATATAATGCTGCGGAGGATGGAGGGAGAGGAAAAAACAAACCCCGACCATGTTCTCAATTGAGACAGGCACTAGTTAAGGCAGTTACATGCTGCTGCTTTGCACCTTCTAGCAGGTCTTGATGGTAAAGGTTGCCCGGAACAAAGGGGAACACACCGCAAAGGGGGAAAAAAGAGAGAGAGAGAGAGAGAGAGAGAACTTCCTACGCAGTTTCCGCCTCTCCGCCAGATGGCGCTGGGAACGACCGGATTATGACATGTACGTACCTTAGGTATGTACCTACATGAAATTGTCCGTGACATCTGGCGGCCAATTTCGCTCAACATGACCTTCTTGGCGATGGCGGCAGTCACCTGATCGGAACGATACCTGAGGGAGCAGAAAGAACTTGGGGGTAGTAGTATTTTACATACTAGGTATGTTTGGAAAGATGGTTTTGCTGAAAGCACCATGCACCAAGGAAGTAAATCTTGTCGGTGCTTCTGCTTCCAAACGTGGTGGCACGAGTGTTACGCCCTCCGAGTTATGCGCCTCTGCTAGAGTTGCGCCCCTATCTAGTAAAAGTAGACTTGCGCCCATTTATAGTAAAAGGTAGAGATGCGCCCA
>JAAUYM010101141.1_pt1 | contig 13102 bp, 11 predicted proteins | sample 7278001 | NCBI WGS metagenome assembly JAAUYM01 (sample SAMN14350224, study PRJNA611818) | marine sediment metagenome | isolation source: surface marine sediment (1.8m) | place: French Polynesia: Moorea | collected 2018-08
ACCCAACCACCAAGTGAGTGTTAATAAAGCTTCCATTTTTGCTCCGAAAAACCTCCGATTCCATATGCTCCGTGAATGCTACCTTTTCCCACCGATTTTGATTTTTTTCTACTTACTTGCTAACAATATTTCGCAACTTTTTAGGAACCCCAAGAGTGTGTTGGGGGTCCTAAAAAGTTCCGAAATTTTGTTAGCAAGTAAGTAGAAAAAAAATCAAAATCGGTGGGAAAAGGTAGCATTCACGGAGCATATGGAATCGGAGGTTTTTCGGAGCAAAAATGGAAGCTTTATTAACACTCACTTGGTGGTTGGGTGGACAAAGATGTTTGTAAGGTGTATATTCCTACTGAGCTTCCATTTTACATCGCTTCTTTGTTGGTTGGGCAGTTACACCATATAGAGAAAGTCGACTGTACATAGTAAAGAACTTTTTCTTTTGAGCAGAATCCGTAAAATCTCTCTCAGTGCACAAAAATAAAGCAAAGTTTATTACGAGCAATTTATAATACGATGCACATTTTGATTAGAATAAGTCTTGCATCCACGTAAATCCTTTTTCTCACACACTAGAAGAATATGCCAAACGGATAAAATACACAATGGGCAAAACGAAGTCGGACAATTCAGACCTATCAAGCTTTTTGCTGAGCTAAGTAGGGCAGTGAGAGTGGAATCCATCTATCGTCAGACCAGATATTTTCCCATTCCTCCTCCTCCTCCTCCCCCTCCGTGGACTCGACAAGCCCTGCTGCCCAGGATCTCTGCGGCCAGGACGGCCACTGCCGCAGCGTGTCCGACGGCCAGGAAGTAGAGGGAGCCCTTCACGTGGTTCAGGGTGAGCGGGGACTCCGAGTCCGAGATCGAGTTCGGGTCCTCTTCGTTGACGTTCGGGGTGCCCTTCTTCGGGTCGTGGTCACGGAGGAACTTCTTGATCCAGCCGGTCTCCTTCAACTGGGCTGCAAAAAGAGGGAGAGAGAGCCTGGTTTTTTTTTTGTAGTGGTGCTAATTGCTCAAGGAGAATTGTGCAGAATTTCTGAAGCAATTTCCTCATTGACCGTATCACTATAAACCTACAAAAACAAGGGATTCTTGAACCTTGAAACCCTGAAACCTTGAACAGGGCAGTAGCATCCATTGCTGCACTAGTAGGGTTGCAATTCCCTGTTTTTTATTGCATTATTGAGAGAAGGGCCTTATTGAGAGACACTGCATGGAGAGGACTAATATAGAATCCTACCCCAAATAGGACAAAACGTGGCTATTTTGGTGGCTAGCAAAAGGTATTCTAATGTGTACCACAAACTTTATGGCACCATTCAGTGTTTTTTTTTTTTAAGAAAAAAATAATGTCTTCAATTCTGAGGCAACTTTTGCTTCATCCAGATGAGTCGAGGTTTACAGTTCAAGGTATTCTACTATGTGGTACTGAGTGAAAAGAAAGCGCATTCCTTAATATTCTCGTTTGATTGGCGACAGGTGCTTTCCCACTTAGTGATGACGAGTCGATGATAATAATGCACGCTATACATGTAGGCCGACATTTCCTAACGCGTTGTTGGAGTGGCTTGGCCCCATTTGTTTGTCCTGCTACAGGAGGACGCGGGTAAGTGGTTCACATTTACGTTGGAACCAATCTAGGAGGTGTCTTTATGCTACCCAACCCAACCAACAACGCCCCCCTCCCCCCTTAACAAGTTCTGACTGAGCCCTGAAAAGTCTGTTCCCAGCTTTTTGGAGCAAAATTTAGGCCAAGTTTTGTTAATGAGTGCCGACAAGCCTACGATTCGGAGCCAAACATGTACGTACATGTACATGTACCAAAGACGTATGCAAGTTGTATAACAATCCTTCCTGAGCTTCCATTTTGCATCACACCCTTGCTGGTTGGGTACACATCCCAACTGCTAAGTGAATCGTAGGTGAATCAAGGAAAACCCACTTCTCCTTGACACATGGTAGTATCAAGCTGTTTGTCCACTTGCCAATGTGCTTGTCGAAGCTGTTCTTCCAGGCCCTCCGCTTGTTGATCATGAAGGCCGAGTTGACGGACAGAATGACCTGCAGTACATTTCTTGATTCGTAAATTTCGAGATCCTACTGTACTAGTTCGCTCAACTATGGTACCTCAGCCGAGGGGGTGAACACGTAGATGGAAATGTTGCCCTCTGCGAAGCTGATGGTGGCGCCGCCGTCGGAGAACAGCCTCCGACTGTGCGACCACGAGCAAGAACGATAAACAACAACAAGTGATTTGCCCAAAATTCCATATAAAAAAAATACCCTTCGTACCTCTCCACCGCCGGCAGCTTCCCGTTCTCCAGGATGTAGAGCCCGTCCGTCTCCTCCGAGTAGCGCAGGGCCTCCCTGTGGAGCGGGTTCGGGGAGGTGGCGAAGGCGGCGTGGATGGACGTGTCCCTGGGGATGTACAGTGGCTTGCCGGAGGCCAGGACAGCCTGGCCCAAGGACGAGTTTGTGTCAGCTTATTGGAAGCTACAGCTACAAGATGAACGACAATAACAGCACCATAGCAACAACAACAACAGCAGCAGCAGCAGCAATAGCGACAGACCTCCGTGTTGGTGAGCGGCTCCTCGTAGTCGACCTTGACGAGGAAGGCGAGGATCATGCTCTTGTAGGCGGACGCGACGACCAGGGACCCGAGCAGCCAGACGGAGAAGGACAGGGCGAACCCGGAGTGGCGGCGGGCGGGAGGGCGTGGCACCGGCTGCCCGGACAGGACGGACAAGGAGGTGAAGAGGAGCTCCGTGCGGCGGCGCAGGCGGTGGCCGCGGCAATCTTGACGGTCGTCGGGATGGACACGGAGGTGTCTGGACAAGATCACCGAGGGTTTATCAGCTTCGTTGCTACTGCTATTGTTGCTGTTGCTGTTCCTGCTGCTGCTGCTTTCAATGCTGCTGTTGTTGTTGCTGCTGCTACTGCTGTTGTCGCCCCTGCAGTTGCAGCATTAACTGTCGTTGCTTATACTGTTGCTTTTGATAGTGCTATTGCTGCTGTTGCTGTTGTTGATCTTGGTGCTGCCGCTGTTGGCAATGTTGATGCTTGTTTGCTTTACCCGTAGCAAGAGAACATCAGAGTAAAGATGACTGCCACTAGGACGACGCAGAAGACCACCCATTCCCAGATGTACTGATCAAATACCTGCAAGGGAGATCGAAGTCGAGCATGAAAAAAAACATGGCAACTCGAGTCGAGTCCGACCCGCCTACATCCCTAATTTGCCCACCTTGACGACGTTCCCGAACGGGTCGGTGGGCCTGGGCGGGACGGCGGCGTAGGCGTACTCCACGGCGTGGGTGGGCTCGGAGAAGTGGACGGCGAGCCAGCGGGAGTAGATGAGGGAGGCGCCGCCCACGCCGGCGTCGGCGGCGCCGGAGGAGACGGCGCGGACCATTCCGGTCCACTCGCCGCTCTCCGGGTCGACGGCGCCGTGGCTGCGGGCGGGGAGAAACCTCGGGGTGAAGCCCAGCCTGGCGGCCAGGTGTCGCACCACGTCGACGTCCGCCCCGCCCGGCGCGGAGAGGTCGCCGGCGCCGTCGAAGACGATGAAGGGGGCGGCGCCGATGTAGGAGAAGCGGACGGACTCGCAGCCGCGCAGAGGGTGCGGGCAGGACAGCATCGAAGACCTGAGAGCATCAGTTCACTCTTTTTCCGCAGGCCTTTTAGCCACATTTTTAAGCGCGAAACGCGCTTCTAGGAATTGGTCTGGAGGTGGAGGTGGTCGCGGAGGAGGGAAGCGGCGGAAAAGCCTTCAAACTAAACAGGTGTGACCAGGTGTGACCAGATAGCCTAATCTAGTGTACAATAGAGGTAGGGAAAAACGAGCTTCATATTATGATTGCACATGTGTTAGACATAAAAAATCAGGTGTGCGTCAGGTGTGACCAGTAGTCTAGTATTTGAGAGGCATAAAGGCGAAAAAAAACCCTTTACACAAGCAAAAAAAGAAAGAAGAGAAAAAAAGAGCTTTCCGAGCGCTTGGACAGAATTTATTTGGTCTTTTCATGGTTTTTTTTTTGCCACAGGCTTTTTTTGGTTTTGGTCATCTGTCCAATAAGCTTCGCGCACAGTAAGCCGGTCACAGATCACTGGGGTGTTTAATGAAACAAAACCAGATATCCGGTTTTTGACCAAAGGACCCAAATTTATCAAGCTGTGGGGTTGAAAAGAAGACACTATGTCCTCTTTTTTGGTTCTGTTACCTGGCTGCGGCCGTGGCCGGGTCCAGTAGCCTCCCCGGCCTCCAGAGGGCCACCCCGGCGTTGACGGCGGCGTGGTCGCAGCACGGGCACAGCAGGTCCAGGACGTAGTGCGAGGACATGGCATATGCATTGTCGTTGTTGTTGTCGTTGTCGTTGTCGTTGTGGTGGTGTTGACCGACCTCTCGTCGTATGACCACGCTCCTGATCTCAGTCTTGGCCACTTTAGTGTAGTTCTGAGACTGCAAATTGTTGTGAGAAAATAACACTGTACCTTCTTTCTATGTACTACGTACCTAGATGAAAGGTAACATAGACTAGACACCTGCTACTAGCAGATACAGGATATTAATTGTGGTAACAACTCGTAGAATATTGCAAGAGTACTAGGTGTGCCTATAGACATGAGAGTGTAGTAACTCTCACGCTCACCACCACCACGAAGACCTTGGTGGTTCTCGCCACCAGGAACTCCTCCAGCTTGTCCACCTCCTCCTGCTCCGGGTGCCACAGAAGCCCGATGGCACACCTCGTCTTCAGGACCAAGAGGTCTTTGGCGTCCTGAAAAAGATCTTACTCACCCTGTATGTCTTGTACATATGTATAATACTGCACTATATGTCAGAGTTGTACTTTGTCTGCGCTGTCCGCCACCACCGTGGCCGCGTTGGCCTCGTCCAGGAAGTGCCTGAGGAGGACCCTGGCGGAGCTCTGGACAAAGAAGAGGTCGCAGCGAAAGTAGCCCTTCTCCCGGCGGAAGCGAGCCTCCTCCGAGGAGACCACCCGCTTGATCAGGCGGATCAGGTCGGCGGGGTCCTCTCCGTCCCGGCCGACCGACCCGCGGATCAGGGACAGCCTCGTCACCGTCGTCATCGTTAGCAGCAGGATCATCATGGAGCGGCGCATGCTGATGGTGCCAAAGGCTGTTACCAACTGTATGGTGGAGGTGACTGTACCAGAGAGGGACTTTCGATGTGCTTTTACCTTGACATGTGAGTGGAAGAAAAAGCGTACTAGCCTAGGTACAGTAGAACTTCGTTATTATAGTAGTAAAGTTGGGGGTCAGCAGCAAAGATTTTTCTTTACTGTAGTGAAGGTGAGTTAGTTAGAAAGAAAAATACAAATTTGATAATGTTAGGATTTTAACTTTATGTTGCTCTTTATTGTACTTTTCCAATTTCTTTGAACTAGTTAAATTATGTGGTGGAGTTTGTTATACAACAGCGGAGTTCTACTGTACTGTCCCATGTGTGCAACAACAAAAGATGACAGCAAGAAAGACACCTTCATGGCTGCCAATAAAGTCCCACTTGTTGTAGTGCGTGAGTACATTATGAACAACGTCTTGTTTCATTAATTGGACGGTGGTGTTCCATTTAGGCGTAATTTATTCTAGTATATTTACTGTGTTTTTACCAAAAAAACCTATTTTTGATTATTTAGATTTAGAATGAATCCAAGCAGAAAAGACAAGAACCGCCCGCATGTTTGCATATCAACTATGTAGAATGTTTGCAAGCCCAACAAAGCCTGTGCGTCATGCGAATTAAAAAAAAATTGGACATTGTAAAGTGCGCATTCTGTCTTACACTAGACAAGATAAGACAATTCTGACGTTCGTAACACAAATTCTTCTACCAAGACCTGGATGGTGCAGTGATGCGTGCAAATATCATCATCCAGGTTCCCGAAACATACCCAACCAGCAATGCTCCCTTAATAAATTTTCATATCCAAGCTCCGAAAAGTCTGCCCCAGCTTTTCGGAGCAAAATTTATGCCAAATTTTGTTAATAAGTGCCGACTGAGCATACAATTCGGTGCCGAACGTGGACAAAGACGTGTGCAAGATGTGTATCCATACTGAGCTTCCATTTTGGATCGCACCCTTGTTGGCTGGGCAATTACACCATATAGAGGAAGTCGACTGTAGTAATGTAGAGGGACTTTGTTCTTTTAAGCACCCTTGTTGGTTGGGTACCTACTACTACTGCATACATCTGGCACGGATTTCTTGTTTGCACTTTGGATTCTGTGACTGATGCAACTTTCTCTCCCCATCACGTTTCTCTCCCTCTGTCGTTCAGAACTGCCCATGAACGTAATTCCAACGTTCACACACACACAACTTTGTTTGCACCACAAGTACATACATACCACATGTACTACATGTGTGTCAAACATGAAAAAAATGGGACTTTTGCAACGTTTTTCTTCTCCCTTCTTCTGACTGATATCATGTCCCGTTTGTCTCGTGGACCCAATGTACCCTGTACGTACCCTACAACGTACGAATTCCACATGTGGGATTTGCATAAACTTTTTATTTGAGACCAAGGAAACTTGTGCACAGGATGCACCAGACTTTTCCACTTCTCGTTGCGAGTCCGTCAAGAAGATGACCGGAGGGTCTAACTCTGTAGTAGTCCCACAACAACTCATTTTCGCAGTCTGAAGAAGGTCAGTCCCAGCTTCCTGGCTCTCCTCCTCTTCTCCTCCTCCTCCTTCTTCTTCCTGTTCAGCCGGTCCCACCCCCTCCTCTTGTTTCTCCAGCGCCTGAGGAACTCCTTGGACAGCCTCCCGGCCAACCCCTTCTCCTCCTCCTCCTCCTCCTCCTCCTCTCCGGCCAGGTCCTCCGGGACTGCGTCCACCTCGATGACGTCGGCCCGGGAACCCAGTCGTTCCCTGAGGCCCCGGAGCGGGACGGCCTGTGCCGCGGGTGCCCGCCCGCAGGACAGGAGAAAGATGGCGGCGGCGGCGGCGGCGCAGGCGGCCAGGGTCAGGGACGACGGAGGTTGAGCTTTCCCTGGAGCGGAAGCAAGCTGCCAGAGAAATGGGATCTTATGAGCGGATGCTGGACACATGGGACAAATGATGCTCTGATCATTGTCAAAGTTGTTGTCATTTATCTGACGGTCAGAACTCGACTGCTGCTTGTCTGTTTATAATGTTGTCACTTTCTTACTTTCTGTACACAGTTCTAAGACTTGCAAAACTTGAGAAGAGAGGGGAAGAAGGTGACTTGGGGAATCTTACCTGTCTTGCAGGCATAGCGTCCTATGCGCGCGGCAATTGTAGGATGGGGAAGAGACGTAAAACTCCGTGGTTGCAGTCATAAGTTCAACTTTTTTTGTTGTTAAATTTCTGATGTGGGACAAGGGGAGGCGGGCAGGAACAAAAAACCCTTTTGCTTCTTTCCCGTCCAAAGTCTCAGAGACAACTGAGAGACACAGTACAAAATTTATCTCGACCGTGCAGTTCTCGTCTGAATCTGGGCAGACTCTGTGTCGTCAGTATCATCAGAGTGGCAAACACACACAAAAGAAAGAAACAAGAACTTTCGTGAAGCGATCTGAATCAGTCACATTAACGTTTCTCCTAGTGGAAGCAAGAGCGAGCAACTTCAAGATACTGTTTGTCGGGATCAAGGACGGCAACAATAACAAGTTTAGTGTAGTATGCAGACCTTCATGACACGAGGAACTAGTCCTAGTAGAAAGAGAAGAGCATGAAGGAGCAGGGTGATAAAACTGAACTTTATAATGATGCAAAAAAAGTGGCTAAAATTGCATACAAAGAAGCATAGTTGTATATTTTCAAAGAAGCATTAAGAACAGTTTTCATGTTCTTGTTTTACACATCGTAGTACACATGATTTGATAATACGTACATGGGATCCAATGTACCTTAGAAATTCTCGTGTCATCCACACGTCAATCTGCACAAATTTTTGACATGCTAATCCTCTGCTGGCGTCAAAAGGATGTGCTAATTATACATGAGGCAGAGTACACCATAACTACATTATTGTGTGAACAAACCTGGTACACACCTGTAGTATACACGTACTCCTTACATTACTACTCTGTAGCACCCCGCTCAGGACTTTTTCTAAGGTGCTTCAAGACACGCTGGAAAGTACGTCTGATCGACGACCTCTCCCAAGCTGAAACTGAGACCGACGTTCTCAGGGTCAAGTAGGGGAGTGCCGACCCAGTCCATGGAATCCTAGTACAAAAATAAAAATGTTCTGATGGCTTTGTGCTAGAAATGAAACAGTCTTGAACCTCATCCAGTCTGTAGATGCTGTTTGTCTGGTGGGACACGAAGGTGACAAGGCCGCTGGCGTCATCATTAAAAATCCTGCCACCCTTGGAATGTTCCAGGTTGTCGGGGTTTGGCACTTCTGCTAGAGAAACCTGTGCCAACAAAAGGGTTCACTTACAAATTTACTCTTTTTTTATTTACAAAAGCAACCCTTTTTTATTACCCATTTATCCCTAGCATTAAGGTCCAAGATTTCTGTGTCGAAAAGAGGGGTGACGCCATCACTTGTCCTGTGCTTTCCTCCCATAACCATAAGAACGCGTGATCCCTGTATCAATTGCACAGCATCCACAGGATGTCCCAAGAAACTCTGACACCCTTAACATTGTCCTATGTGGATTAGCCGCCTAATGTTTTCTAAAATATTGAAGGGGCAAGGGCCAAGAGTGCTTCAATTGTTTTCTGGGACATCCTGTTTGTAACGACATTCTACCTACGTAGTACTAGTACAGAGTTTTTGATCCGCAGCCCATTTTTTTACCACTACAAAAGGTCTTGCAACTCACTTTTGGGTTTAGAACCTCTGTTCTAAGCACTTATTAGGCCAATATTGATCACTGTATCACCTGGTAGTCCACGATACCACATGGATGGTTGGTTCGCCTCAAATTCATCGTGGGTAGGACTGTTACTATTCTGAAATGGACTGCTAAGCTGAGAGAAAGGACTTGAAGAAAAGCATATTGATATTCAGATTGCTAACACTACACTGTACGTACCTATGTAGTACCGTAGTATAATATAGGTACAGTACAACTTAAAGCCGTCCTTGTTTACCCGTCTTTCACATTGATTGAGTAGACTCTTTTAGAAGTGGATGATCCAGTGAACTCGTATCCTCCCGTCACCAGAATCTCTTCCTCACTAGGGAAAGATTGAAAAAAAAGCAAGTCAGCGGAAACTGCACCGTCTCAATCCTGTTAAAAAGATTTTTTAAAAATGTAATAAAGAGCACAATTTGCAGTTTTAAATATTGTACAAAGCTGAGTTTTGTACTGTGGCACAGTATCAGTATAGGTAAGTCATGACTGAATAGTGTGCTCACCTGGCGGAGACAGCACATGCATAGACACCCCGAAAACTATCTGCAGTGTTCAAACGACTTCCAGCTGCATTGAGTACGTAGGACGTGGTATGGGTCTCTGCATCAAAGTACACAATGTCTTGGTCATCTCCAAAGGCCATGTAGAGCTGTGAAAGAAAGTAACTAAACTTAGTAGCATTCTTATGGTTGTCTTCACAGCATCACAGGAATTTTTGGCAACTTCCCTTATTAAAAAAGCTGAGTAAACAAGAAACATTCTTAACAAAGTAAGATAAAATTGTTTGCTTCTAAAACAAAAAAAATAATTCCTCCCTCAGTTTGCGCAGCTTCATAAACTTACCCTGTTAGAAGTTGAAGCAAAGGCAGATCCAAATCTCGACTCCGGGAGTTGAGTTGCGTCATTCCAGGTCGTCTGTCAAACAAAGATGAGAGAGATGTGTTGAGAGTTAACTTTTACAAGACAGCGAAGCAAACCTGAAGAGGGTCGGATAGAGAATGGTAGTAGCAGTTCTCCTGGGAGGATCCAAGCCTTCTCCCACCACAGAGCACCAATAGACTTCCCTGAGGCAAGTAGCCAACAGACTCACCTTTGATGCCTTCTGAGTCAACAGCATCTTCTGGAAAGGGTGGGATGATTCCACCTCCTTCGACACAGATGGATTCTCCAGTGGTACTGATTATAACTGGAGTGGCATTGTCATCAGTGTTGATGGAGAAGAAGGCACTTCCCACTTAAATGTCGTAAAAGTTTGTAAAAGTAAAAAAGTCTTTAAAAATGTTTTGTACATCCCACCAATTTCTTTCTCCTCTTGAATGTTGATCTTCTTTGGGACTCCTGGGAAAACAAAGTTTGAGAAAATAGCATAAAAAAGTCTTTTTTCTCAAGGAAAAAAATCACCATGTTCCTTGTCTGTGTAAATCTTCTTTGGGGTTCCTTCCACTTCAGATTCTTCTTTCTTGACCTCTGAGTGGTTCACGCTAGCCAGGTTGCAGGTGGAGGAGGCCTGGTCCAAGTAGAAGGCATTGCACCACCTGCACAGAGGTTCAGTTTTGTGGTAGCGCCAAGTAGAAAAATGTCTTTAATCATTCTCACTGCGAGTTGCTCCGACAGACGTTGGCGCAGAACGCCTCTGGTGCCACGGAAGGAAGTCCAGTGCTGTGCAACTGAGGAGCCACCTCACTTTCCTGCAAGTGCGCAAGAGGGGGGAGGGGGAGCAAAATGATTTCTCCTTCTCTTTTGATCCTTAATCTTGGAATTGCCCTCCAGTTGTTAAAGCAAAACTGAACATTCCTTCTTCCCTGTCAAGATTTGCTGTAAAAAAAAGTGGGTTTGAATGTCTTCATCTGACACAGGACGTAGGGCATGCTCAAATATTTGAAGGTTTTTTGCAAAAAAAAAAAGAAAAAGAAAATCGGTTATGACTTGTACCATTTTTGACCAGTATCTGGATAAAAATGGATGACATCCAAACCGGTTTTCTTTTTGCAATAAAACCTTCTATAATATTCCGGGATACCTTACACCCTGTGTCAGATGAAGACATTCTCCACCATCAAGTCTTGCCTCAATGTATCCTGCGCTGTAATGCGAGGCCGCCGCCGCAGCCGCCACCACCACCGCCAGACATGCCAAGAGCATCATCATCTTTTTATCAAGCTCTGTGTCACTCATAAATTTGGAAACAGTTACATTCTAAGGGCCTTCCAAAGGCCGTGCAGCAATGAAACTTGATGTCCTAATAGATCTTGGGCAAGACAGATTCTTTCTTGCCCAAGATCTGCTAATTACTAACTGCTGCTGTATAGGTAGTGGAGGGCAGTGGTGTCACAGACGGCGCACCTTAGAAGCATGATTGACAGGTTATTTATGTGGATCAAAGACGCCACCCTTTTCATAGGATTAATAGATTGGCAGTAGACTCACGTACTTTACATCGTTAGTAGGGAGAACGCAAGGTCAAAAGTCTAGAGGGGAAAGTCTAGGCCGGAAAGCTAATCAATAAAATATTGGGTGGTGATTAACAAGTCACAAATGGTTGACCAGTCGACAAGTGATTAAAATTTTGTCGATGTCAAGACCTGTCCAGACAAAATTAAACTTATGGTGTGCAGAGGGGGACTTTCTAAAGGCCTCCCGACTTCAAAGCATGCTGGAAAGTACTACTTCTGAGACAACCTTTCCCAAGATGAAAGTAAGACCCACACTTTTTCAATGAAGAAGAGAAGTGCCGACCTGTTCCATAGACCCTACATACTTTGAACCTGCTCCAGTCTGTAGATGCTGTCTGTCTGGTAGGGAACAAAGGTGACAGTGCCATCCTTCCACTCATGGCATGTTACAAGTTGTCAGGTGTTCCCAAAACACCTTTAAAAAAATAAGTGATAACACAAAAAACAAAGATTTTACTTTCCCTGAAGAATGAAGACCACCATGGTTGTTTCCCCACCTTTTATATGTATGATTGTCTAACATTGGCTTTGCTCTTACTGTGTACATCATTGTAATATTTTTCTAAACAAGCATTGCTACTACTTCTTACCTAATCTAGTTTGTCTCGCGAATACAGAGGGATAAATTAAGAGTCTGAGTATTCCAAGGAGGAGAAAAAGAGAGGAAGAAGAAGATTGCCTTTTTGTCTAGAGTGCTTGGGTAGAAATAGGAAAATACAGGGTGTTATCAGAAAAATGTGGAACAGTGAAACTCCAGCAAAGTAAAGTCGGATTTTTGTAAATTTGATTTTGGTGTAATCTTCGCTATGGTGGAGGTCTGCTGCACTTTCTTGCGCTAGCCGTCATTGTGCTAGGTACATATTCAGACTAGGACGAATGTCTGCAAAGCCGTTGTGACACCCTGTTTCGCTTTTTGTTTTCTGTAGCGTGCACCCGGCATCCCACGACATAGCATTTCCAACATGGTACTTCTTTTTTGTTGTTGGGGTTCTCTTCTTTGTTGCTACCGCCACCCCCGATGCTTGGAGACCACCCGATAAATCATCCCCCCCAAAAAAAACTTACACACACACACACAGAGAATTTTTTAACGGACTAGGAAGAGGATGAGGAGGACCAACCTGAGATGGATCAGATTGCACCTCCTCCTCCTCCTCCTCCTCCTCCTCCTGCTCCTGCTCCTGCTCCTCTTCCTCCACCTTGCCACTTTACAACGTGATGTTTGATTTGGGAGATTCCGCTTCTTCCCTCCCTCTCTCATCGGGTGTGACATTTTGAGCTACCGAAGGAAAAAGATCCAAGAAGCATAGGTGGGCAAAGGGGGGAGAATTGTCTAAATTTCTGCACACACCCAGAAAAAAACATTGTTAATGAAATGAAGTAAGAATCTTAAAGTGCTTCCTTTTTGAGGCCTCCACCAGATATGAATCTCTAACCTCCCCTGCAAAGTGCCCAAAGTGCCCATGTATGTCCTCTCTCCCCCAAGAAAGATTCTTTTTTTTTAGGGGGGAAGGGGAAGAAGATACACAAAATTCTAGGAAAGAAGAAATAGTTCTTTTTTTCCTTATTCCACCTGACCTGAACGGCTGACCTACAACAAGCGCGTCACAGGTAGCCTTGGAAAATAAAAAAGGAGGAAGAAGAGAAAAAGTTCAAATCCCCCTAATAATATGATCTCTTTTTAATGCTTCTACCGCGCTTGTCCCCCCCCCCCCGTCAAAAAGTTCTTCTTTTACTTTGGTCTAAATAGGATCTTTCACGTACCATCTTTGACACACAAAAAA
>JAAUYM010105654.1_pt1 | contig 13101 bp, 15 predicted proteins | sample 7278001 | NCBI WGS metagenome assembly JAAUYM01 (sample SAMN14350224, study PRJNA611818) | marine sediment metagenome | isolation source: surface marine sediment (1.8m) | place: French Polynesia: Moorea | collected 2018-08
CTGCGGGAAATTCCTATACCACAGACCTACCCAAGATGAGATGATGCTGCATTAATCTTCTGAAAATACTTCTGGACGACGCGCCGGGCGAGTCGCCTCCCTCGGCCCTCTGCAGACTGCCCTCCTCCTCCTCCTCGCGTCCGCCCCCTCCCTCTCCGCCACCACTTCCCGCCTCCACCCTCTGGAAGACACTCCTGAACGCCTCCTGCCGCTGCTCCAACTCCTGCCGTAGGAACAGCAGGCTCGCCAGGCGCTCCAGGTCCCTCGTCTCGTCCGTGTCCGTCGACCTGTTGCTGCTGCCACCGCCTTCGCCGCCGCCATTGGTGGTTCCCCTGGCGGCGCGCCTTGACATTCGGCTTCTCGACCGGCTGTTTCCCATATTCACTGCATGTGCAAAAAAATCTGCGTCTTTTCTCGTAGAGGCGTTGTTACACCACCACCTTTTTGCTCCTCTCTGGCTTTTTTTTCCAAAGTCCTGCTACTAGCAGAGCAAACTGAGTCAAGCACTGGTGTAACTCCGGACCCCAACGACAGCGGCCGGGATTGAGGAGAGAGGAGGAAGGCGGGGAGAGGTGCTCTTTGCTGCTCTCTCCCTTGCTTGTTTTTTCCTCTTATCTTTGTGCTCGATCATTCACAGCCCTACTGCAGTATAGGTGCTCTCTGCTCTTTCCTCACTCCCTCTCTCACTCCGTTTGCTGCTGGCCTTGCGCATGCGACGCGAACGCGGCTACTCCATCCATCCAGTCCAGTCCAGTCCCTCTCCCTCTTCCCTTTTTGCTGACTGCCACTCTCCGCAGCCGCCCTGGCACTGGGCCTCTTGCTCCGCCTCCTTCTCTTCCCGCCTTTTTGACTGACAGACGAGGAAAAAACGTATTAAGATTTAGGAGACCCTCCTTCACTTCTCTCCCACCCACCCACAGTGGCACATGCCGCCCGCCGCCCGCCGCCCGCGCCCGGCGCCCTCTCTCGCACAGGCGGCGGGCGGGGGAAAGGAGGAGGATCCTAAGTCCGACTGGACTGGACTGAACTACCTAGACTGGCCCCACCCTCCACTCTTCCACAACATAGGCTCTGTTTTAGCGTAGACCTCCTTTTATAAACTCTTCTCCGTCAGCCTCAACTTGTCACTTGCCCGTTTAAGTCCCCATTTACCCCTTTAGGAGATTCATACCCGGACAGACCATAGCTCACATTGGAACATGGCAGAGTTATAGCAGGATCAACATAAGAGACTTAGAGGTCTCATATGAGTCTGGTGTGAGTGGCAGAACTGGTCCAGATTTTTAATTTAAAACTGATGTTGAATCATAATTGAGTTGTAATTGACTTACAAGGGCACAGTGATTCTGTCATAACAACTGACCTTGAGTTAAAGTATCAGTCACCACAGAGTTATACATGTAGTAGAGATGACTGTCTGGTCGGGTATAGTATGACGTCATTCCGAATAAGCACAACGATTGTACATGTACATGTACTGTATGTACATAGTATGTAATGCTTGGATCGTTCCGATAAGCTTCCCTACCTCACCTCTTCGCCTTCTTTCAGGTGTCGTACGCGGGCAGCGTGCCCCTCCGCTCCAACAGCAGCCAGGCCTTTACCTATGCCGGCAACGCGCCTGCCTCCGAGGACGGCAGCGGCAGCGGCTACGGTGGCCCGGAGTACCACGTCGGAAGGAGATACAGCCAACAAGAAATGGTTGGTGGCGCGCTGACAGTTGGTGGCATTCTCCTGTTGGTAGTGGTTGTTGACAACGTCATACAGCATGTTCATTGCACATTTTATTGCAAAATCAATTTCTAAATGGCTTTTAACAAATTTTAAAAATAGTCAAGTAAAGCAAATTTTTTTGGTGGACATGTACTCGTAGGTACCACTCACTAGTACCTACCTACGTGGATGTTGCTGATGCTACATATTCATTTCCTTTCTCAGCCGGGTTCCGAATCGCTCCGTCGCTCCCCTCGTGCGAGTCACCACCAGTCCTCCTCCTCCGTGGACAGGACGGACTCTGCCGCCATGCTGCGGAGGATCAGTCTGCACGAGGGATCCTACGACGACGAGAGAAACGCCACTCCGCCCTACCACGCGCAGAGGGAGCCTCAGCCTCCGTCCATGCCGCACAGGAACAGCTTCTCCTCCTACCCGGGCCCGGACGCCGCTTACCCGGTGGCGCCACCGGGCGCACCCGGAGGAGGATACTACGAGCACCCTTCCAGGGCCATGCAGGTGGGAATACGCGCCGTCAAAGTTTTTTTGACAGGGATTTGTCTCCGTCCGGATTAACTCACTCCCTCCCTCGCTTCGTAACTGACTCCTAACTCTTGCTAATAACCGATAGTCGAACGGGGCTGCTGATAATGTGTCATCGGAAGACGCCGACACTGTCCGCTCTTCCACTAAACCCAATACTACTACCACCAACAAGTCTTCCAACGGGCACAAGGGGGAGGACACCAACGGGAAAGCAGCAAAGAACCCTAAAGAAGACGTGAGTCGAGACGTTTCTTCGTAACACATTAACTCCGTTGCAGTCAGTAATTTTCAAGTGTAACATCTACCACTCACTACTATGTATGACATGTAGTACTGTACATACATTTTATCACTCATTCTTGTAGTTATATACTGGAACGTACTGTAAGTATAGTCCTTCCTTGCTGTTGTAGGAGCGTAACTTAGTAGCTCAGCACTACGAGCAGACGTTCGACCACGTCCACCAGCAGATGGACCTCACTCAGCAGCACATGATGGCCAGGAGGAAGAGCTTCTCCCCGGACAGACCAGTCGGCTCTAGGCGGCCGAAGAACAGGGTAACTTAATTAAACAGCTGATGATTCTTCTAGCCCTACAATGTTAAATTCTCACTTTTCCCTCATATTTTTCTCCCGCAGAACTCCAATATCCTGTCTGCCGTCCTTTGCCTGATAAAGGAGCTCGACGGCCCCAGCCTGGAGGTGGCGGAGATGGCCGTCAGATGCAGGATGGAAGAACTGGACGATTGAAAGAGAGAGTGGGGGACAGGGCGATGGAGGTCAAACCGGCTGAAGATGACTTAAAAAATTAACAATGGAAGTTGGAGATCGACCGAACCTATGCGCACTACTAAAGACTTTATTCCAAACAACGTAGGTCAATGATGGACTTGTAAAAAAAAAAAGAAGAAGAAAAAATCCATACTGGAGGAAATAAAATGATCAAGCACTACTGCATGCGTTTGTTCGAGAAGAGATTGGGCAACCCTCTTTCGTTTGTTTGTTTGTTGAGTGGGGAGCACCCAACCCATATACCAGGTATGCTGAGGACAAGCCTTTTACCCCTAAGGAGGTGGTAGGGTCTTTTTTTCGTAAGGGCAGATTTCGTAACCAAAGAGATTTTTTTTAAAAAAAAGTGTGGTAACACAAATTAACTAGGGTAGGTATATATTTTCGAAAAAAGAGACAGGCTCACCGTTACACAAGATATAGTAGGTACTACTAGTATAAATTGCAATAAACGAGTAGTACATGATATGGCACACAGTCTCAGTTGATCGCCATTACCACCAGCACGGAGAGGACGGCAGCAACCGCCGCCCCAGAGATGGCGACGGCGGCGTTCTCCGCCTCCCTCTGCTGCCGCTCCCTCTCCTTGAAGAGGTTGGTAGGGAGGGCGAAGGCCCTCGTGGGGGAGCCGGAACCGTCGTGGATGTTGTAGGGCACGGCGAAGATGGTGTAGCCGGAGGCGGGCAGCTTGTCCACGTTGGCCATGTTTTCGATGCCCCACAGCTGCTTCTTCAGGAAGAAGTGGTGCGCCTCAAAGGAGGTGGAGGGGCCGAAGTCCAGCGAGACGGTGTCCACGGCGACGCCGTTGATGTTTCTACAGTTACAAACAACATTGATAGCAAAAGCAAATATTGTTAGACTTAAACCTTCGCAATTACCTGTTATCAACGAGCCACTTCGCTGCCTCCCCGCTGAATCCGGGAAAGTGGAGGTCCGAGAAGTCGCCCGGGTTCTTCTTGAACCTGTCCGGCGAGATCCCCAGGTAGGCCGGGGTGTCGTTAACGAACTTGCCCCACCCCGAGTGCATGACGACGATGGCGCCGTCAGGGATCCTTCCGTGGTCCTCCTCCCACCTGGTCAGGTCCTCCACCATAACCCTGGCGTCCTTGTCCTTCTCCGCCTCCTCCGAGATGTCGATCACCACCGCCTGTCCGGAGAATCTCCCGAGAGGAATCTGGTGGATTCTCCAGAGCCCGCGTATGAAGTGGGCCGGGGCGTCCATGTGGGTGCCTGCATGTTCTCCCTACACAAGAAGAAACAACATGGTAATTTGTGTGGCTGAACGCAAATTTGAATAATACATGAACTTGTCTATCATATCAAGCTAACATTTCAAACGCATGCTTCAGTCTTACTTGAGTGAGATCGTTGTTCTCTAAGTAAATGTCGGTGTCTCCCCAGTTTCCCCTGTTCTTGATCGTCTGCTTCCACTTGGTGTGCAGCGGGAAGGTGACGGAGATGCCGTCCAGGGTGTTGTAGGCCAGGTCGACGGCGCCATCCAGCATGGAGGAGGCGCACCAGCACGAGGAGACGCAACAGGTCGACAGCAACAGGAAGAGTCTCAGAGTCTCCATCTTGGACGGGCTACTCTACACTGCACTGGAGGTATCTGTCCCATAGCATCATCCATTCTTCTCCATTGATGGAGGTAGAGGAGGAGGGGGAAGAGCGAGAGGAAAGGGAAGTCGGATCAAAAAGAGTCAAATAGGGAAATACAGCAAATGAACTTAATATTCTTGAGGGCAGGAAAAAAAATAACGTTAGCAAGAGCAAAAAGCACTAGTTTTCAAACCCAAAAAAAGTAAAACAATTTTTTTTTATCAAAATCTTTATCCCCTCCCTTTCTGGTATGCATGGCATGGCCGCCACCACACGCACGTACGTACACCTACGACGATTCCTTTTGGACCTTCCTGGTGGCTATGTGCAGTACACAGTACAGGTGCCCAACCAATATTGGTATCACTAGGGCCACACCAACGGCTATGCCACTAGGGGTAATTAGAGCGATGGGGTTGAAATTTGGTTGCATTAGGTTGTTCTAAGGGTTCTTTTTTCCCTATTTTAACACTTGCTCTGGCTTTAGGACAACCCATCACTAAATGCACACTAGCGATATTGGTTGGGTGGACTCACCTTTCCTTCCTCCTCCCTTCCTCGCTCCCTCCCGCTCCCCTCGCTCGCACGCCCAAACAGGTTTGAGATTGGACCTGCCTGCCTTCATCACAGAGAATCTCGACGGCGACAGTGTAAACGCAACATCGTCGAATTTTTTTGGGGGGGCCAAGTTATCCAAAAATGTTTCCTCCACTCCAAAAAAAAAAAAAAACTCGCATAGAGACAGAGGAATGGCTCTGGTTCGATCACAATATTAGTGTGAATATACAGTATTCTTGCTTTTTCTCTCTCTCTGTTCACCGTTTAAAAAATGTTGTACTAGATATACAGAAGAAGACGGGTGAAGACGAACTAGTAAAATGTCTATTGCGCTCAAGCAATAAGGATAGGCACAGGAACAGAGGGGGGGAACCGGCTTGCTTGTAAACTAGGTACCCATACAATACAGTACATTAAAGAGATTTTTGACGTGTACTGAATTGAATTGCTACAAAAATATCCAAGTTGCACCATCACGTTGGAGTCCCTTTTACTTGCTTCTACCCATTTCGGCTTACCAAGGATCGCACAGGAATCTTTAGTGTACAAACTTTTTTGGTCAATTTTTAGAGCAAAAAGTGTGACATTAATGTATGGTATTTTAATGACATGTTTCCAAGCGGAATTGTTACGCTCGCAACTTTCAAAATCCCGTCGGGATGTTGAGGAAAATCAATTATGTCTGAACCTTACCTCAGCGTTTTTACCTCACCTATGAGGGTGTCGAGTTGCAGCTTGATCGATACCTCGGCAATATTGGTCGGGACGTGACAATTTGCTGAGTTGCAACATGAGATCATGAAAAGCAGTGCTTCCACTTCCAGAAGTGGGGCATTCGGATCTGGCGGTAGCCGAACAACCGGTATTGTGAGTATGAAAAATACGGTATGTAGTAGAATCTCCAACATCTGGCTGTAAAACAGAGTTCAGTGCTCTGCATGCTTTGTGAGATGGCAAAAAAACTTGTTTTTATGTTGTGTACCACTGAAGTCAGCTCAGTCATAGTACAAGTAACCTTGTCCCCCCCCTCACTCTGTCGCGATGTGCGGCATCTTCGCGGTGTTCGGTCTGTCCGAGGGCTCCGACAGGTGGCGCGCCACCGCCCTCAGGCTGTCAAAGCTGCTGCGGCACCGCGGGCCAGACTGGAACGGAATCGCTTGCTTCAGGAGGTGCTTTTACCCCCTCCCCCCCCCCGCGCCCGGCCCCAACCAATATCACTAGCGTGAATTTAGTGTTGGGTTGTCCTAACGCCAGAGCAGGTGCTCAAATAGTGAAGAAAAAAAGTTATAGCAACCCCATCACTAATTACCACTGTGGTAATTGGTGTGGCTCTACAGTGGTATCAATATTGGTTGGGCGCTTAAAGCCGCAACGGAGGATGCTTGCTTTTCTTAACCGCACCCTTGTCTAGCGCTATCCTGGCCCACGAGCGTCTGTCCGTGGTGGGCGTGACCTCCGGCGCCCAGCCGATCGCGAGCGCGGACGGCGCGGCCTGCCTCTCCGTCAACGGGGAGATCTACAACTACCGAGAGCTCAAGGAGGCCCTTCTGGCAGAAGCGGGAGGAAGAGGAGGGGAGGAGCGGATTCACTTCTCTACGGACTCGGACTGCGAGGTGTTTGGGACTCTCTCATCTGTACTTGTTGGGTGGTACTAGGTCTTTCTATCCACAGATCCTTCTGCACCTGTTTCGCTTGAGGGGAACGGATTTCTTGGAGAACGAGGACGTCTGCGGCATGTTCGCGTTCGCCGTGTACGACGAGCGCGAGGACGTGTTCGTGGTGGCCCGGGATCACGTGGGGATCATCCCGCTCTACATGGGATGGGGCAAGGACGGATCGACATGGTCAGAGGAAACTAAGCGACTAGCAATGTCCACATCACCGATCAACCTCAGCGCAGTGCTGTCATCATCATCATCACCGTTCTCATTAACATTATCGTCAATTAAAATAATAATATCAATATGTAGTAAATATTATCATCAAAACATTAACAGTAGCAGCAGGATTATTTCATCTACTGTACTATAGTATACCTTCCCTCTATGCAGGTTCGCCTCTGAGCTAAAGGCCCTCCAGACTGAATGCGACCATTACGAAATCTTTCCTCCCGGCCATTACTACCAGGGCAGGTCCAATCATAGCGAGAAGGGGGAGATGAAGCCCTTCTACAGACACTCCTGGTTTGTCGACCAAGTAAGGATGGAGAGAAACTTCCAATCGATGAAATGTACCCGTATGTACGTATACATGTACTGTACGTAAATGTATGTAGTTACATTCTCGTATGGCTTCAATTTTCACAACCGTCAGAACTTTTTTCCGTCGACTCCCGTGGACCTGGTGGAGTTCCGCCGCCAGCTGACCTCCTCCGTCCGTCGCCACCTCCTGTCCGAGGTGCCCTACGGCCTCCTCCTCTCGGGGGGGCTGGACTCCTCTCTCGTCGCGTCGGTGGCCTGCCGGGAGTACGCCAGGTTGGGGAACGCGGACCACCTCCGCTCCTTCTGCATCGGACTGGACGGATCGCCGGACATCGCCGCGGCGGAGAAGGTGGCCGACCACATCGGGACCAGGCACTACTCGTTCACCTTTACAGTCCAGCAAGGTGCCAAGTGCAACAAAAGGTCTACTTCTGAGCACTGTTTGATGACGGTGGAGAATATTCTGTATTCCTGACCAGGTCTGGACGTCCTCTCCGACGTGATCTACCACCTGGAAACGTTCGACGTGACGACCGTGCGCGCGTCCACGCCCATGTTCCTCCTGGCGCGCAGGGTGAAGGCCACCGGGTGCAAGATGGTCCTGAGCGGGGAGGGCGCGGACGAAGTGTTTGGCGGCTACCTCTACTTCCACCGGGCGCCGGACAAGGAGGAGTTCCACAGGGAGACCGTCAGGAAGGTGCGGGACCTGCACAGGTTCGACTGCCTCAGGGCAAACAAGTCCATGATGGCTTGGGGAGTTGAGGCCAGGCAAGTAGCTACGGAAGTCGGATGTCTGAATACTATATAGTATAGTAGAATAGGCATTCATTTATTGCCCCTCCCCTGCCTGTCCGTATGCAGGGTGCCCTTCTTGGACCGACACTTCCTGGAGTACGCCATGACGCTGGACCCGGCGGCCAAGATGTGTGGGCGAAATGCCATCGAGAAGAGAGTCAGACAGTGGAAAAATATTAGGTATTTTTTTCCTAACAACGACGAATAAAGACGTGTTGACAATTTCCAAAGATCCTGCGGGAGGCCTTCGACGACCAGGAGGATCCGTACCTGCCCAAGGAGGTGCTCTGGAGGCAGAAGGAGCAGTTCTCTGACGGGGTCGGCTACGGGTGGATCGACGGCCTGCGCGACCACGCCGAGTCCGCCGTCACCGACCTGCAGATGCGGTTCGCCTCCAACAGATTCTCCGTCTCGCCGCCACAGACAAAGGCAAGTTAAGTTTTTTCTTTCAGAGATCTTCTCATTTAGGGATCGTTGAAACAATTAATGGCATAATAGTAATATAGTACAATGAAATCTCAATACATAACGATAAATGTCACTTTTGCATGTTTATAAAAAGAAAAGGTTGCTGTACGTCAAACGACATCGCTATGTTTTGCATACGAGTACATGTATGTATGATCTCTTAAAGGAGGGTTACCTGTACCGCGAGATCTTCAGCAAGCACTTCCCGTCTCCGTCCGCGGCGAGGACCGTCCCTGCGGGGAAGAGCATCGCCTGCTCCACGGAGGCGGCGCTCAGGTGGGACGAGGCCTTCAGCTCCTCCGCCGACCCGTCCGGTCGTTCCGTCGCCGGGGTGCACGTGGACGCCTATGCCACGCCGGAGGCGGACACGAGATAGGAAGAAGAACTTTGTCCTTGACAGCTTTCCGCATTTTTTTTTGTTTATTGCACAAAAATATAATAAGGCACATGTTATGTATATACCGTATATATATATGTAGTATACATAAACATCTCGTCTTCATCGTTAATTCGCTTTATCTGTAACGAAAAGTAAATTTAATAAACCTTCTTAACTTTATAAACAACAGCAGTTTTCTTCTCTTCTGCTTAAGTTTCTTTATATTCCAAGTCTCTTAGCTGCCCCTCTTCACTTCACCTAATCATTGATATCCATTGGTGCAATTACAGTAACTTCTGCACAAAATATTAAAACACTACTCTTGTCATCATCACAGCTGACTTCATACGATAATTGGGCAAAAAATGAACCTTGAACAGAAAAGGCCAGTCTACGTACGTACCACACTTCAAGAACGTCAATTTTTGTTTCGAATGCAACTTTTCCCCCAATATTGCAGTAGATGGGATGGAGGCGGGGGGGGGGGAAATGCTTGTTTTCCACAAATATTTTTCACAGGATCCCCAACTTCATCTTTATGACGAGTCTGTTGTAGTATGGGTTCCGTCCTCCCTCCGGCTTCGGGTGCGGCGCCGCCTCGAACCTGCGGAACTCTGGCATCGAGACGTCGTCACCGTGCAGCACGCAGATGGCGCCCTTGTTGCCGTGGCGGTCGCAGTAGTTGGGGGCGCTGAACACCGTCACCACCTGTTTGGAAAAATGGTTGGATGCATAGAAGGTAGGTAGGTACAACACTCCGCTTATAAAAACACCAGACATCCAGATATAGCCTTGCGCTTAATGCTAAACCGTCTCACCTTATCGTCATGACAGAGGTCGTATCCGTACTGCACGCACTCATGGCTGCGGATGATATAGAGCAGGTTGTTCTGCTCAAGAAATCTGCTGGTGACGTCGGGGCCGAAGACGCAGGAGAAGCCGCGGTGGTTGGGGAACCGACCTTGCTCTTCCTGAAGAAGAAAAGGGTAAAACAGCACTTGGGAAAGATGCCAAACAATGTGTCTCCCCCCCCCACCCTCCCGACCTGTGGGTCTGACCAGAGCAGGTCACACATTAGTCCCGTCCGGTCGGGTTGTCGCCCCCGCTTGATGTCCCGGATGTCCTGCAGGGTGACCCCGTCCTCTCGACTGAGTCCCCCATGCATTGCCAGGATGGACTCGTTGACCAGGTGCGCAACGGGAAGCCAGTTGAACACCTCCTGGATGGCGGAGAACATCTTGCGGTCGTATTTGTCCAGGACCTCAGCCTAACATGGAACACGCGTTTGAAACAAGAAATCAGGACTTAACATTCCCAATTTGGTCCAAATGTTGCGTGTAATAGAAACCTGGAATCCGTATAGCTTGTTGATCTCCTCTGCCTCGTGGTTTCCTCTGGCAAGGAAGAAATGCTTCGGATGCAGCAGCTTGAATGACAATAGGAGGAAGAGGACCTCAGTGGACCAAAGCCCACGGTCCACAAAGTCCCCATTGAACAGATACTGGAAGACCAAAAGGAGGCGAGTGTTACCATTGCTGGAGAAGACAGCTGTCTGATATACCGTAGTGTAGAGTACCTGGTTTCTCTCTCCGGGCATCCCGTACAGCTCGAAGATCTTGACAAGGTCAAAGAACTGTCCGTGGATGTCACCACAGATGTTGACAACATCGTCCTTTCCCAACTGGATCTCCACTAGGGAGGGCTGCCCCATGAACAACGTTTTGGCATCGCGTAGAATTCTGGAGAGACAAAAAAAATTATATACTGCAGCAATGGAATTTGGCTATAGTTTGCAAGTCTCCAAGCTGTAGTAGTATTAGGACATTAACCTGAAAGCCGTGGCTGCGGGAAGGCGCCTCTGCTGCTTGTAGAACTCGATCAGGTCCAGGCAGAATGACCTCGTGACCCTCCCTCCTGCGTCCAGGGTCGGCGTTGGCGCCTCCTCCTCGTCCTCCTCCGAGTTCTGCTCCACCAGCTCCTTGGTCGGCGTCGACTCCTCGCTAGCGCCGGCCTCTTCCTCCCCTCTCCCTTTGGCCATCTCGTCCGCCGCCCCGACCACCGTCCTGGACAGACTGCCCTCCACCCTGGACGCAACGTCGTCGCCCGCGCTGTCGCACATGATCGAGGAAGCAAGCAGGTTTAATACTGCCTTTGGTCTTTCTACATATATTCGCTCCCTGCTCTGCAATCCAAGTCCACAGATCTCCTCTCCTTCTCGCTTCCGGTCGGCGACAGGCTCAACATGTTTATTCTTTATCCACCACCACCACCACCTTTGAAGTTCATACTCCGTGCACTCCTTGTTTCGCCAAGGATGAGAGAGAGAGAGAGAGATTGTTTAGCAAGATTTACGACGTCCTCCCTTCCTTCTTCCTTCCTTTTTTTCTTCCTGCTCAATCCGCTCTTTTACGTTTCTTGCTCCTTCCTTCCTTCCTCTTCTTCCTCCTCTTTGTTGGGTTCTTCTTCCTCGGAGTCTTCACGCGCACTGAACTTGAAAGCGCTTCTTCTTTATACCCTTTCCCCTGGGCCCAAGTTCTTCCCTCCTCTTTTTTCCCTGTTGCTCTCTCTCTCTCTCTCTCTCTCTCTCTCTCTCTCTCTCTCTCTCTCTCTCTCTCTCTCTCTCTCTCTCTTCCCCACGCATTCCTTCCCCTCCACTCCAGCTAGGATGAGGCGCGCATGGAAGAAGCAGTCATGGGATCTGATCCGAATGAAGGGCCGAGGCAGAAAAATGGCAAAGAAAAACTCGTGGACTTTCGACAAAAATATTCGGTTCAGGAGTTTGGCACATTTCGATATAACTACACTGCAAAGCTTTAAAAAAAACCGGTCATTCTCCTTTTTCTGCAATGTCGCCCCTCCTGAGTCACTCGTACGAGAAAGCACCCGACCAGACAAAACCTTTCATGTCGTCGGTACATATCTCACGTACTTGAAACATAGTAACTTCTTTAAGGCTTTGTAATAATTTCACTTTTTCTCTCTCTCGGCATGAAACATTAATTAAACAAGTGACTGTTTCTTTTTATGAGGAGAAGAAACAAAGTTATGGCAGTCAAAATAGGTTTTAAGCTTAGGTTATGAGTGGATATAGTAGCTATGGTGGCTGTCTGGTTGGGCAACGGGTGGGCATGATGACTCTTTTTTGCGGGGAGGGGGGAAGAAAGGGAAGGAAAGTACTGGGTAACATAGTACGGTAAGATTCCGATGAGCTCTAGTTAAAGAAGAAGGAAGAAGCGGGAGAAAGATGAGAAGAGTTAAATGAGGGAGGAAAGCTCAGTTTTTTGAGCTGTACGAGGCATACAGGCCTCGTATAAGGCATACAGGTAAAAGGTGTACTATGTAATAAATGTGAGGATGTGAAGACCTTCTAAGTTTCTGTCTATACTCCCGACGAGATCATGATTGGGAAGTTTTTTTCTTTAAACAAAAGGAAATCTCTCAAGGGAAGAGGTGCTACTGCTGCATTCATGGGGCAGGAAAAAAGAATTCTTTGCGGCTTCTTCGGAATTGAATTGAAGAAAAACCACAAGAAGATCCTCCTCTCCTCTTTGTCCCTCCTTTCCTGCCGTTTTCTCAAGAATTTTCTCCACATCTCGCACTATCTTTCAGAGGAAAACAGAGAAATCACTTAATTGATCGAAATAAAACTCCCTGAGGCGCCGATCCACTTAATTCACCTCTCCCTCTTCTTTTCTGTCTCGGGAGGCCACCGCTTTCTCCTCCTCCTCCTCCTCCTTCTCTTCCTCCTCCTCCTCCTCCTCCTCCTCCTCCTCCTCCTCCTCCTCCTCCTCCTCTTCCTCTCCAGCCACCAATTCTTCCTGCATACTTTTTTTGTTTGAAAGGGTTTCTGTGTTCGACCTTGGCAGCCAACAAAGATTGAAAGTTTTGGAGAAAGTTTTGGCATCGCATAGTTTTTTTCTCTCTCTTTTTTCCCCTCGTCCTCCGCTCTCTTTCGCTACATAATTCAAAAATTTTCCTCCATCCTCCTCCTCCTCCTTCTCTTCCTCCTCCTCCTCCTCCTCCTCCTCCTCCTCCTCCTCCTCTTCCTCTCCAG
>JAAUYM010119329.1_pt1 | contig 13096 bp, 13 predicted proteins | sample 7278001 | NCBI WGS metagenome assembly JAAUYM01 (sample SAMN14350224, study PRJNA611818) | marine sediment metagenome | isolation source: surface marine sediment (1.8m) | place: French Polynesia: Moorea | collected 2018-08
CGGGGCCCGCCCCCCCCCCCCCCACCCACCCCCCCCCCCCGGCGGCCCACCCCCCCAAAAAAAACCCCCTCAAACCCTAACTTCGGGGGGGGGGGGGCCAAATAATCAGTTTGTGGGTTTTTTTTTGCCTCCATTCTAAATTTTTTTGCTCTTTGTCCTTTCCGCAGAGACGAGCATGCATTGGCGAAGCTAAAGCAGACTAGCATGCGCTTTCTTGGTGGCTCCGACGGCGGCGACGCCAGACTGCTGAGGCACTACGCCTCCTCTCCAGCGCTTCCGAGAGAAACGCCGCCGCATCCGCAGACCACGCCCAACCAACAGCAGCAGCAGCAGCGGCAGAACGGCAGCGGCAGGCCCGCGTCCTTCCTGAGCAGCACTCCGGACGCGGCGGCGGCGGAAAGGGCGCTGTCCGCCGCCGCCGCCGCCGCCGCCGCCGGCGCCGGCGCCGTTGCGGGCGGCGGCGCCAGCCCCGGCATGTCCCCCCTGGGTTCCTCCGACGGCTCTGGCGCACGCAACGCCGTCGGAGGCAGCGCCGGCGTCTCTCCCGTGCTGATGACGTCCACTCCGAAGGAAGGGGAGAGCCTGAAGCAGAGGTTGCTGGTGGCCCCCAGCGCGAACCTGCTGACGACTCCCCCGCCGCCGCACCCGCAACCGCTGCCTCCGGCCCCGCTGCCAACTTTTACGTCTGCGGTGGGACCGGGTAGTGAGAGCTCCAAGTTCAAGTGAAGAACACAAGCGCCTTGGATGATTTTTTTTCTCCACCCGCAAAAATCGACTGTGGAGTTTTGTAATCTCAAGGAAGAGAAATTTCTTCTTTTTTTTTCTTCAGAAAATGCTGATGCCATCCATACTTTTTTGTCCATGTTTTTGCTACGATCTATGCACATTAGTAGTAGTTACACAGTATAGAGCATTGTAAAGAATCGAAATCGATGTGGAGAAGGGGAAAAGGTAATTTTTGCCTTGTGGGAGAAGTCGGAACACCTGCGGCATTTGTAATTAATAATAAATTCTGTGATACAAAATGCGGAATATGCTGAACCCGTCCGTCCTCTCTTCCATTTGAATCTGACGCAAGAGGAGCCCCTCGTGAAATCGAACAAACATGTCATTAAATGAGATGTCTACCTTGACTGCCATATACTTATAGGTATGTAGTATAGTAGCCTAACTGAAAAAGGTAATTTAGCGTGATGACTGTCGGGACTTTTTCAGCAATATGCAAAGATCAAAGATAAAGTAAAACAAGCATGAAAAGGCCGAATAAAATCGGTCCAAGCGCTCGCAAAGTCCTTTTTCTCTCTTTTTTACCTTTAACATACCGGTATGTGCATTTATAATTTTTTTTTCTCTATCTCCTAGTTAGTTTTTCTCTCTCTCCTTTGGATACTACGTAGGTTAGGCTATATGGTCACACCTGACCTTTAAGATATGTGCAATCATACGAGTAATATAAAGTTAGTTTTTTTCCTATCTCTTGGTTATCTGGTCACACCTGATTTTTAATGTCTTCACATGTGCAATCATAGGTATAATGAAGTTTGGCTTTTCCGCTCGCCCTCCACCTCCAGACCAATCCCTAGAAGCGCGCTTTGCGCTTAAAAATTGGAAGTGTGCAAAGATATTAATCTTTGCCAATATGCAGCTCCCCCCCCCCTCTCTCTCCTCTCTCCGACATGGTAAGTGGATACGCGCAAATGAGAGCTTACGTTAAATTTATTCATATGAATGTGGGGGAAATAAAGCAAGATCAAGCAATAAGAGAAGAAGACTTATCTTTTTTACACTTCAAGAGCTTCAACCTGAGTCTGGATCCAACTCTGCTCCTCTTGAGGGAAAGAAACTTTCTACCTTTAAATAGATGCTGGGTCCAACTCAATGTGTAAATTACTCCTATTACCAGTTTACAAGTGTATTGCTCAGTAGCCTGTATTTTCAACACGGATGAAATGCTCAATAACAACAAAAAAACTACATAAAACTGACAACTTAGCATACCTGAAGTTAACTAGAAGTAACTGCTTTGAACTAACTGTTGTAACTTGTTGCTGGTACAATATGCAAGACTTTCGTAATTACCGGTACTTCATCGTCAATTAAGAAGTTTTGGTTTTTCACTTATTTATGCCATCATGGTTGGTTTATATGGCCGGGGTAATGAATCCCTCGTCCTCTAACTTGAAGAAAAGCTTGGAGATCCTGTGATCGGGCGGCATCTGCTTGACCATGTCAAGCAGGTCCAGCATCTTCTTCACCCCGATGGAAATTCGGTAGTTGTCCAGTTTTCTCACTATCTGTTCCACCTCCTTCTCAGAGAAGATGCCATAGCTGAGCAGGATTCCTCTGAAGTGGATAGATTTTGTAAGGTTGGACACATGGAGGACCTCGGTGAAGGCAGACAGCATCTCCATTTGCTCCAGCACCTCCCTCCTGCTAGAGGTGCAAAGTACCAGCAGTCTCTTTCCCCTTGGTGGACCCTTCTTCAAGAGGACAAGGAGAGCCTGCAGTGTCAGGTTGGAGTAGCGAGGGCCAATTGGACCATAGTCCAGTAACCTCTCAATGTTGTCCACAATGATACAGGACATGCTTGAGCGGTATGCATCATCAAATATCTTTCTTATCTGCATGCACTTCGCAGGCTCTGTAAATCCCACCATATCCTCCGGGCTACAGATCTTGATGAAAGGAAAGTTAGACATCTTTGCAAGCTGTGCTGCCATTGCTGTTTTCCCTGCATTTGGAGATCCTTCCAACATAATGCTGACCAAGCCAGGCCCATCAGAGCTGGCAGCCTGCTGGATAAGGAGCATCCCATCATCAAGCACATCCTGAACTGGCTGTCCCCAGTTGATAATTCCACGACCAAGAAAACCTTCTAAAATTTCTTCTGATGCTCCAAAGGCAGGCTTGACATCATTGGCAAGAGCATGTTCAAAATCAGCCCTGCAAACTACTAGTTTTTCTGCTGCATCTGGGTCTATCTCCACCTTAGAGGAGGCCTTGACTAGACGATTCAGTGCACATGACTGTGCTGCCCGAACCAGCCCCTCCAACTCTGCTCCACTGAAGTTCTTGGTCACCTTTGCCAGAGCAGGAATGTCAACATCATTTGCCAGCTTCCCATTGGCCTTCATCTTTCTTGTGTGGATGTTGAGAATCTGCACCCTCCCATTCTCTTTTGGCAGCCCAATTTCAATGGACACTTCCAGTCTTCCAGGTCTGAGCAGTGCATCATCTATCATATCGCGTCGATTTGTCATGCCAATTACCAAGATGTTGTTGAGCTGGTCCACTCCATCAATCTTGGACAGGAGCTGGTTTACAACAGTGTCGTTGACCCCACTGTTTCCTGCTACTGACCCTCTTGCCTTACAGATTGCATCAACCTCATCAAAGATGATAATGTGGAGCCCAGAGTTTGGCCCCATCCTCTGCTCTTCTTCCTCTGCTTCAGCAAAGAGCTTCCTGATGTTGGCTTCAGACTCTCCCACGTACTTGTCCAAGATCTGTGGCCCGTTAACAATTTTTGGCTCTCTAGCATTCAGCATCTGTCCAATCTGCCTAGCCATCAGGGTCTTGCCAGTCCCGGGAGGACCAAAGAGAAGAATTCCTGCCAAAATAAGCAATGAGTGCATTTAAAGTCTTTTCACTGCTTACGTGCCCTCAGACACATCCAAAATAAAACAATTTTGACCAAAAACTATTTCTAAAAAAAAAATCAAAGCGATGGTCAGCGAATGGCGTTTTTTTCTCACCTTTTACATGCTTGCATCCCAGTTGCTCCATGATCTCTGGTGGAAACACCCTGCTGGCAAAGGCGCGCCTGAAGATGGCATTGAACTCCTTGTCAAGGCCACCGATGCCCATCTTGGAGAAGTCCCAGTCAGGATTGATGATGGACTGCCGTACAACCTTTCCCTTTGACTTGCCAGTGAGGACTATGGAGGAGCCCTCAGCTTTTTCAAAGGTGAGGTCAGTGTTTGGAAAGCTGAGCCCTGTGGAAGCCTTTATCATTTTTGACTCCTTTCCTTGCTTCATTGATGAGATGTCAACCAACTGGATCTCCCCGATGGTGATGGCAACCAGGGCCTTGTTCTGGAACTGGAACACCAGCGGCTGCCCTACTGTGAAGGCCTGGCTGGGAAACTGCATGAGGAACTCCTTGGCCATGGCATCTGTATCATAGGGCTCCTTGCTGATCTTCTTTTTATTGAAGAAGTCGACGTGGAGGACCATGGCACCGATGAGGTCACGTGTCTCATCGAATCGGTGCAGTGTCACCTCCACTTCCTGCAAGAGAAGAAGAATACAAGAGCATATTAGAAATAATCAGTCGAGCTAACAAAATTCTCTTGATTTCAACTTGCTTGGTTGAGTGAGAGCACCGCCCACTTTCTCTGCGGCAGAGAGAACCCAAGAAATCCGGGTGGGACCCCGTCATTGGGCTCCAGGGTGAAGAGGAAGGCACCTCCTCCTGTCTGGACCACAGCATGCTGGCTGCCACGGAGGATCCCCTGCTGGTCGCCAGAGTTGACGATCACCTTGTTGGTGAGAGAGAGCCCGTCAGTCGGGCACTTGCCCACCTTCAGGACGACCATGTTTCCCTTTCTAGCTCTGGCCTTGTGCCGAGGTGACTGCGTGGACGCTCCTCGCCTCCCCCTCCCACAAGGACAGTCTCAGATTTTCCCCTTTCCCTCTCCTACGTTTCTACGTACGTGCAAGTGCAGAACTGACTTGGCCCAGCCTTTCTACTTTATACGTAGTAGACGGGCCTTGCTTTCCCCCCTCTGCCTGCTTGGTCTTTCACAGCATCAGCAATCTTCCCCCTGCTAGCCACCGTCTGTTCCTTCCTCCTCTCCACACTACGGCCTCCCCCCCCCCTGTGCTCTCTCTTGCATCAAGTGCCCTGGCCCCCAACGCCCGCGAGCCCATCCTTTCTCCCCCTCGTCGGCGGTCTCATGACCTGTATGGCAGTATCGATCCCCTCTCTGCTTTCCCCCCTCCCTCCTTTCCCTTTTTGGAAAGCGCAGAGGAACCCTTTGGAGGGCTGGCGAGAAAGGCCTTCTCTTTAAGGCGGGAAAAAGAAACTTTTCTCCGCGATGTTAATTGATAAATCTTACCTAGCATACCCAAGGTGATGTTATTCGTATTTTTTTTTTTTTACAAAAAAACCAGTTTCAACAGTAACTTCTCGACATTCGCATGCAGTCAATGATTGGAGCCAAAACAATGGAGAGACGATCAGATTAATTAACTAAAGGCACCTTTACTGCCGCACAGCTGCTAACTACAATACTGCTTCCTACCAATCTGCTAGTAATCCGTTGAAATTATGGTGGTTTGGAACCTGCAACCTTTTCTGCGACATGTACGTACATAACTTATACCAGAACAGATTTGCAACGAAAAAATTATTGAAGCACTTTGGGCTCTTAATTTTTTGCTTCTAATATTTATTCACAGGCAGAATAAAGTGTCTCACGCGACGAACTCATACGGGATGGGTGCGAGGAACTGAGGCTCGTTGTTCTTCGTGCTGACCACATGAGCTCCCAGAGGCTGCTTTGCCTGAAAAATGAATTATTTTAATTTAGTTAATTAATTCTAACTTGCATGCGCTCTCTCTCCCTCCCCTGCGCTTACGTATCTCTTGCAGTCTGGCGCCGGTTTCCCGGCCTTCTTGGCCTCCCTCTTCTTGGCCTCGTTGTCCTTGACGCGGTTGAGGAAGTCCTGCCTGCACTTTGAGTGGTTGACGTGCTCGATCCTGACGGAGATCCTCTTGGGTAGGATGCGCCCCTTCACGCGCTTGTTGACGATGACGCCCACGGCCTGCTTGCTCACGTTGAACACGCGGCCGGTCTTGCCGTGGTAGGACTTGTGCGGCATGCCCTTCTGGAAGGCGCCGTTGCCCTTCACGTCCACGATGTCGCCGATCTTGTAGGTGCGCAGGTAGGTGGACAGGTGCTCCACCCCCTTGCGCTTGTAGGCGCGGGAGAAGAGGTCGCGGGTTCCGCGCCGGTAGCCCTTCGGGTTCGTCATCCTGGAAGCAGAGGCAGCCCGATCCCGATCCCTTCACCAGGGCTGCAACAGCGTAAGGACGATATCAACGTTAGAATCAGGAAATATCGGTGCAACCCCAAGATGTTTTGTTGGTCCAAGACCATAACAACAACCAAAAAAAGGGCGGACTACTACCTGTCTGCCTCTACACAGACCTTGACTGCCATTCCCAGTATGATTACTAACAGTTCTAAGCTCTCGCTCAGATGTTGCACCTATATTCCACGAACTCCTAAGAACCTTTTCTACCTTGACTATTGCATTTTTACGGTGAAAACGCACCCGTACAGCAATGCCGTGCTACGGTAGCACAATAAAAGAAATTTAAAAAAAAAACTGAGACTGCTACCGACACGCAAGTAGACATTTATCACAAAGTTGTCCTCACTCTTAAAGCAAAGGATGTTTTTCTTCTACACAATTGTATTAACTTTATCACCGTAGCAAACTATGTCAACGCAGCGGAAAACTTTTCTCCGTCTTGCGACGTATCAAGTAATTTTCTCTCAAGCACCTTACAGGGTTAACCAGGCTTAAAATTGTTCTGCAAGCACCTCAAATTCTTGTTTACCTTTCTGCGGGCTCAGCGGAAAAGGAAGGAGTAACAGCTGACTCTCCTGGCATGGGAAAAGGCTGGCATCATGGCGAACAATCTAGGCGGGCACTAGGATAAATAATCCCTCAAAATGTGTAAGAAAACTTCGCGGCCATTGTTTCTCCAGGATCTCCTTAAAGCATAGTTTTTCCTTGCTTGTACTTTTGAATCCAAGTTTAGATTTACTTTTCTTTGCCATGACGCGAGAAAAACTCCCGCCTAAACAATCAGACCAGACGCGTCTAATCCGAAAAACCCAAGTCCGAGCGTAAGTGACCAATGTGTGACCTGGTGAGACAAAAATCCTAAAAAAGCACTCAACTTTTCCCCCCAGAAAGATCACACAAATATTGCAGTCACATTTACAAAAAAAAAGAACAATACCTACTGTACAGCGAGAAAGCGTGTTAGAAAAGACAAGATTTTGTTCAGAAAAATTGGCACCAATGCATAAAAAAAACATTGAAACGAAACGGAGTCCAGGTACCGTGGGGTGGGGTGGGGTGGCGTGCGGACTGCGGAGTGGAGAGCGCAAAACAAAACCAGAGATAGAGAAGAGGTGGAGTATGTAGTACTGGTACGTATACCCGTAGTAGTGCGTGAGGTAGCAGGTACCTCAGCTCAAGACATCAGGTGCCGTGACGGGGCGAGATAAGCGGGCAGGAAGGCATATCGGAGAAATGGCTTCCGACCTCTCTGATTGGTGGAGGGATTGATTATCTTTTTTTTGTACTTCTCCAGGTGAGGGACAGGACGGTTTGTTCACTGCTGTTTGTTGCGTTGACGCTCCCTGCAGTGTCCAGAAGAGCGGCGGCCATGGGGACGAGAAGGCGCGCGCCCTCCCGAAGCACCGACGTCCCCGCCGGGTCCATCGTCCACCTGGCCATGAGGAACTTCATGGTGTTCAGGGAGGTGGCCCTCTCGCCGGGACGGGGCTTCAACGTGGTGGTGGGGCCCAACGGGTCCGGCAAGTCCACCATCGTGTCCGCGCTGACCATCGGGCTCGGCGGCGACGTGGCCACACTCAAGCGGCAGCAGAGGCTGGCAGACTTCATCAATGCTGAGGGCGACGCCAGCCACGCGGAGATCGAGGTCACCCTGCAGGGAGGGCAGGAGCAGGGAGGGAGGACCGTTACCGTCCGGTGCAGGATACCCAGGGCCTCCAGCTCGGTCGAGTTCTGGATCGACGGCCAGAAGGTCGGCAAGAAGGCGGTGTGCCAGCTGGCCAGGGAGCTGCAGATCCAGACGGACAACCTCTGCCAGTTCCTCCCGCAGGACGTGGTAAGGGAGTTTCCGCAAATGTCGCCCAACAAGGTGTTCCACAGCACCGTCAGGGCCGTGGGGGACGTGGAGACCCTCGAGCTGCACAAGGAGCTGGTCGCCAAGAGGGAGGAGGCCAGGGGGCTCAGGCAGGACCTCGAGCAGAAGGAGGTGACGAGGACGAGGCTGCGGAAGCAACACGAAGGCAACGCCGACACGTTGGACTCCATCAAGATGAGGGACGAGAATGAGAAGCTGGCAAAATTGCTCAGGCTCCGCCTCCAGTATGCGGCTGTCGCCAAGTTGAGAGACCGCTGCCAGAACGAAAAGAAAAAGCTTGTGGAGGCACAGGAGAAACGGGCTGAAGAGCGGAAGAGACGTGACCAGCTGAGAAGGGCCATGGAGGAATTCTACAACGAGAAAAAGGAACTCCAGAGGAAGATCAAGGTCAAGGACGACTTGATCAAGGACGTGGGAAGGCGCATCTCACAGACGAATGTCGCTGACAAGGACAGCGAAATCCAAGCCGCGAGCTTTCACATCAGCCTGAAGAGGGACGACGTGTTGAAGCGGAAAAAGAAGCTGGCAGACCTGAAGCAGAAGATCATCCACAAGGGGAAACAAGTGACAACCCTGAACCAAGAAAACCTGGAGGCTCAAAAGGAGCGGCACGAGGGGACGAAGGAGGCCCTGGAGGTGGACGAGTCCCGCATCCGGACGCAGACTGAGGAAAAGAAGTTGGAGATCCAGAAGACGGAGACCTGCAGGATGGAGAGGCAAAGCGAGCTCAACCACCTGAAATCTTGCGAGGTGAGGATGCTGAAGCTGTTAAAGCAGCGAAATCCGGACGCCCACGGCGGCGTGGAGTGGTTGAGAGGGGGCGGGAACCGGAGGAGCTTCTCCAGGCCAATACACGACCCGATGATGCTCACCATACGCCTGAAAGACGACTCGTACGCGACCTACGTGGAGAGGCTCGTGAGCAGATCGGAGTTGGAGACGTTCGTCTGTGAAGACGCCGGGGATGCCAGCAGGCTCATGAACACTCTGCGGAAGAACCTACGGCTGCGGAGAATCAACGTGCTTCATTCTCCCGCCGACCTGTCCGTCCCGCTGGAGCAGCCACCCTCCAATCTTCCCAGGGAACTTGTGGACTCCCTCGTCGAGTACGTGGCCGATATGATGGATTGTCCGCCCGCGGTGAGGAACTACCTCTGCTTCAAGAAGAACTTGCACAGGATCCCTGTCTTTTCCGACGACGTCGACTCTGAGCTCGCCGTAAAGTTCTTCCGAAAGTTCTTCGTAGAGAAAAAGTTGTACACCGTGGTTCAAAACCGCTACCGTCCGGGCGAGTACAGGACCAACGTGGACGACCTGAGTCATGACACTCCCTCCTGCTTCGTGGAGATTCCCGAACGCCAGAAGTTGGCCGCACTCGAAGAGGAGATCAAAGAGCTGGGCAAAACACGATCGAGGCTTCAAGGTGAGAAACAGGAGCTGGAGGACAAAGGGAAGGAGCTGAGCAGCCTCAAGATGCAGGAGATGGTGCAGCTGGATGCGTTGGAAGGGCGGCTCAGGCAGAAGGCTCGTCTGAAGAACGAGGTCGCTTGCTCACAGAAACAGCTGGTGGCATTGTCAAGGCAGCCGACAGACATCAGTGCCACCTTAAAGGAGAGCTTGGATGACCGCAAGCTGGCGGTGCGCAAGATGCTGCACGCGCTAGTCCCGCTGTGCTTGACAGCAAACGAGGGCGTAGAGGCCTCTGTGGAGGTGGAGAAGCTGAAGGTTGCTCTACATAAACTGGAGGTAAGATTAACAGGTTCTTCTGAATGGAGTACGTTTCTTGCCGCATCTTTTTCTTTATAGAGAAGTTACGACCGGGACAACTACAACCTCGCAATGGCTGAGAAAAGCCTCAAGAAGTCTGAGGACAAATACAACGAGCTTTCCAGTAGTTTGAAGGCATTGCACACGAAGCTGCAACATGACCACAGGGAATTGGAGTGGGAGAATCCTAGCGGTACCAAGGTAACAAAGACAAAACTCTTCATCTTTGGAGCTGTTCGAAGCAATACCTAAAGTACACATACACACGGTATGTGTGTGTAATTCCCTTTAGGAAGTCACACATCACAAATCAGGCATGACAAAGGGGAAATTTCATAAAACAACTTGGGTATGTTGACCTTTAGAAATTAGTATGCAACTAAGTACGATGAAATTTGGCATAACTACACTTGGCATATGCTTGAAAGAATTTGAAATTGTCCTTCTTTAGTTGTAATTCTACGATTTTACAAACTCGTAGATATAATGATCCGACTCACGAAATTGTACCGTTTTGGGAGCGAGCGAGCGGAGGACAAGATGCAATGCAGTGTATAGTTTTTTTCCGGCTTGAACTTAAGGTATTCGTTTTAATTGCCTGTTGCTTTTTTTTATTCTTCTTCACACAGCTCTTATTGGAGTTTTCTTGTGAACTTGTAGCACTTTCTTTTCTTCATGCAGCTGTCTCGAACCATTCCCAAAGACATTAAAAGGCAGTTCGACGAATACACGCCTCCGACTGCCTCGGAAGTGGAAGCGCTGTTGAAGACGACCCTGGACGATCTGCACGTCTTGCCCGTCGTCTCCGATGCCCAGAAGAAGTCCGTCCTGGAGACGACAGACAAACTGAACCAGTGCGAGGAGGAGGTGGAGGAGCTCTCCGAGAGGAAGACAAGGCTGGAGAGTGACTCGTGGGAAAAGAACCGAAAGCTGACGCAGCGAGTTCAGAAGCTGGTGAGGGACATTGACCAGAAGTTTTCCTCGCTGATGGAGGCCTTCGGCAACGCGGGCGAAGTGCAGCTGGAGGGCGATCGGATGGAGGAGGAGCAGGAGGAGGCCGCTGGAGGTAAAAGGGGGTCGGAGTACAAGCTGAACATCATGGTCCGCTTCGCCAACAGCACTGCCAGCCTGCAGAAGCTGTCCGGCAGCGTGCAGTCGGGAGGGGAGAAGAGCGTCGTCACGGCCCTCTACATGATGGCGCTACAGGAGCTGACAAAAGTACCTTTTCGGGTCGTCGACGAAATCAACCAAGGCAAGGCTTACAAAATAAGTAAACGAGTGAGCTTTTTTTTTTTTTTTTTTTAGGTAGCTGTTGCGGTAGTAGGGCACCCGCTCTAACGCACCGACCTCAAAAAAAAAAGTCACATGTAGAGGAAAGACCATCCTCCGCTCTCCTGGTCCGAGTGGGAGCCCGACTCGTACTGAGAGGCCGCCTCCTCGTTGTTGTCCGGTGCCGCCGCCATCTCGTGCCTGGCCGTCGCTTGTCCGGGGCCGTTGGCGATGACCGGCGGCGGCGTGGGTGGCGGCCGGACCAGGGTGGCCAGCGCGATGCCGGCGCTCGCCCGCTGCGCCGGACCCGGGCGCCGGGAGGCGGGCCGGCCGGCCGCAGGGGAGTCCAGGAGGGAGTTGGCCAGGTCCCTCGCCTGCCTCAGCACGTCCCGGATCTTGGCGAACCTCTTGGCCCCTCTGAAGGCGACGTCCCTCCCCTTCAAGCCGCGGTGCCCAACGCTGCTCCTGCCGTCTGTTTGGCCGAAGGAAGACAGGACGACGGCGTTGAAGGCCTCCAGTATGCGGTCCACAACGTCCAGATTTTCCTCGATGGCCCTCGCCATCTCCCTGTTGGCCAGAGACAGCTCGGCCGACGGGTTGTTGGACGCCTCCTCCGTCGCCTTGACGAAGCCTCCGAAGATGTTTTGCACGAGGTGATTCCAGCCTCCCAGCAGGACGTCGTTGAGCTCCCTCTCGGGAAGGTAGATTTTGTCCAGGAGCTCGGACACTGCAAGCAAGTTATCCTCTACTACTTTTGACTGGGGCATTTGTTCCGATAATTTTGAGGCGAAATTTTAACTGCTGGCTGACTCCCGAAAAAAAAATAGCGAAAAATATTCACGTTTGTTTGTTTCAGGCATGGACGAAGAGAACGAAAAGCTGATCTGGAGACAGCTGATGGAGACTGCGGCCAAGTACTCCGCGCAGTACTTCTACTTCGCGCCAAAGTTTCCCCGCTCGCTGGACTTCAACGACGACGTCACCGTCGTCCTCTGCAACAACGGTTCTGCCCAGAAGAGGAAAGCCGAGATGGACTTGGACACCATCGTGAAAAGACTCAGGAAGTGAAGGATATACATACTAGCAGAAGAATTGCCCAGTTTTCCTGTTTACCCGACCGTTCTGCGCTAATTGCTGTCCGTTTAGAATACTCGCTTGCCAAGCGCGTCAATGCGCATCCACGTTTAGTATGCACGACACACACACTCTGCATTTTTTTTTATCATTGCCATTGCCTTCAGTTAATAATGGCGTACGAGTACGTAGACTTATGTCTGTACCAACATAAAATACTGCTATTTTGATCCTCAACTCCTGTTGTCCTCAGATGATACTAGCTTAAAACTACCCACGTTGCTGGGTAAGGTTCGGCAATGGCAGACCAAATTACTACTCGCCACTGTGGGAGGCCTTTGGCCTCGGGCTTTCCAGTGTAGCTCATCATGTCTGAGCTCACTTTGCTTGCTACTCGAAGTACAAGTCTTACCATTTTGAGCATAAAATGGGGAACCCCTTTTGGGTACGCCTGCAGAAAATTTTGTGGGTGCTGGACTACTTTTATTTTATGCAACTTTTTGATTGGAGGTCTCCTGCCCAAAAAGTTCCATAAAATTAATGTAAAATAATATAATACAGAGGACATTTGCCTATATTTATAGATATAGCTTTGTATTAGAGCACCTTGAGATCGTAGTAAAGAGAAAGAAAGAGACTGCTTCTTAGAACAATTATATAGGAAAAACAGCGGGTTGGTTTAAAAAACACAGAATACCTGTATTATCAACTTTACTCACACAGCTACGTAAAAAAAAACCATCTCATTTTTTATGAGATACTGGAAAACCGGTGGACGGACCCAACAATAAAACTTGTTGCCAGAGGCAGAATATACAGTAGTTCCTCCACAGAAGATAAGCATCCAAGCTTTGTACTTTTGTATTTGCAACGTATTTGACTAGTTTGTTTCCCCTGTAAGTACAGTGAACCACGGATATAAGAGCAACGGATATAAGAGCAAAACGCTTATAAGAGCAGAAGTGCTGAACCAAAACCAAAATGGAGCCTTTATGAAGTAAAATTATGACG
>JAAUYM010124465.1_pt1 | contig 13092 bp, 12 predicted proteins | sample 7278001 | NCBI WGS metagenome assembly JAAUYM01 (sample SAMN14350224, study PRJNA611818) | marine sediment metagenome | isolation source: surface marine sediment (1.8m) | place: French Polynesia: Moorea | collected 2018-08
GGCGACGTTGGACCAGTCACGGTCGCGAGTAGTCTCCGCGGTGAAGTCTGACGAAGAAACGAATGGCTGATTGATATGACAAACATGTCAAGCGAACCCAACCAGTATTGGAACCACTAGAGCCATGCCAACGAAGTAAACACAAGTTTACCTATGATTGGCTCCATCTTGACGGGGTTTGACAGCTGCTTATGCTTCTTAGACAGCTTCCGGTTGTAGCTGGCCACCCCGAAGCTCTTGTTGAGAAGCTCGGTGACGGTTGAGAACGACCTGAGGGTGGAGTCCTCGCTCGAGCTCAAGATGTTGTTCCCCAGGGCGCCGTAGAATCTGATCCTGGTCGGCGGCGCCGCATGGCCCTCCTTGATCCTGAGAAGCCTTCCTCCGCCATCGCCCATGTCGAAGATCCATTGCTTGAGCGTGTTGTCCGGTGATGAAGTGACCATCAGAGGTTCCCCTGGAAGACAACGTGCACCTGTCACGGCGGCACTGTGGGAACAGCGCATCTGGCACTGAAGCTTCTGCTCCTGAAAGAAAAACATGACAGGTACTCACTTTCTGTAAAACCTTAACTTATGTACAACGTAACGTGGCAGTTACTTAGTGCTACGGAAAATTGCAGAAAAAATATGTAATTTGGTCTTTTGCCATTTTGAAATCTTACCCAGCAACACGGGTAGCTAAAAGACATGTACGACGACCCCTATAATTAAGAGATGTGGAATAAAATTCAGTTCGCAGAAAATCCTGTTTTACCTCTAGGTCCCAGAGGGCGATGTGTCCAGCTGGGGAGGCTGACACCAGCACGGGAGGCCCGTCGCTGCGGAAGCTGAGCCCGGACACCGGTCCCCAGTCCTGCCTGAACCTGACCACGGTCTCGTCGAACTTGACGTTGTGGACGACAACATCCCCGGAGGAGAGCCCGACGGCCACCACGTCCACGGCCGGCGCTGGCTCCAGGCAGGTGACGGCGCCGGCGTCGGGCCACCCGGAGAAGGAGTGGACGCGCTTCAGGCTGCGAAGATTCCACAGCTGCAACTTTCCCTTGGCGCTGCCCAGCAACACCTTGTTGACGTAGGTAGGCAGGTGCGCCAGCGCCGTGATCTCGAACAAGGGGAAAGGAAACTCCAGCTCGGAGACTAGGGCTTCCGACTTGATGTCCCACACCCGGAGGACCGACCTCTCGTCGATGGATACGAGGTGCGGTCCAAAAGGTAGCATCAGCTTGATGGCGGATGGAGGAGTAACCGCCTTCTCGCCCTTATCCTCCTCCTTGACCCTGTACACGTGCTTGAGCTCGTTGCCCCTCCTCCAAGCGTAGATGGCGCCGCCGGATGCGGCAAATACGAGATAGGCGTCCGCAGCGACGCAGGTGATGTCCTCCGGGTGCTCCTTGCTAACGGAGAGAAGGCCCAGCTTGGCGCAGCCGTAGGTGTGAAAGACCCTGCCTACGCAGGTGACCACGAGGTGCTCCCTCCTTCGTCTGATGTACCTGGTGACGAGCGGGACGTGGTTGGAGACGTAGCCGAGAGCGCGGTGGCCGACAAACAGGCGGCTGCCGGATCTGACCTTGTCCGGGTTACCCATGTCTAGATAGGGGGAAAGAAAAATGAGAAACGTTGTTGCTCCTCCATAGCAATTAAAATATGCCAATTGATCTGCGTGTATTAATAGTAGCTCAGAAGCACTTTACTCTGGTGGAGCAAAATTAACACGAAAAACTTTTCATAGGTCTTTTCTACTCATTACTGATCAAACCACTTTGTCCTCCGCCCGCCATCCTTGGCAGCAGAGCCAGCGTTCAGTCTCATCTTGTACTTTTCCACCATAGCAGTGAACTTCTTCTCCTCTCTCAGCTCGATCACGGCCTCCTTCCCCATCTTCTTCTTTCTCTTCTTGGCCTTCTTTTCCTTTGGCTCCTCCTCCTGCGCGGCCGCTGTAGCCGCTGTAGCCGCCGCCTCCGCCGCATTCCTCTTCCTCCTCTTCTTAGGGTCCTTCCTCTCCTTCTCCACCTTCCTCAGGTCCTTTCTCGAGATATTCCTCGGCCGGTTGTGCCTGACCTTCTCTCCGACGTGCGAAGGAAGGTTCCTGTTCTTAGGGTTGTTCACGGCCCCCATGAACGTCTCTTTCGCCGTCGGCTCCTCTTTTTCCGCCTTCTTCTGATACGACGTCGCCTCCGTCTTTCCCCCGCCTCCTCTCTTCTTTTCGTCGAGGTTCTTGGCAGCAAAGTTGGGGTTGTTCTCCCTGGACTTGTCTAGCCTCTTCTGCCTCGCGTTCACGGCCTTGCGGTTCTCCACCGAAAACTCCACGATGGGCCTGGAGTGCTTGCCGAAAATCGCGGGGTTGTTGTTCATCTTCCGCAACACCTGCAGGGCATCCTCGTGCTTGACAAACGAGACGAAGCCGTACCCCTTGTTGCTGTTGGTCGACCCCTTCTTGGCGGGCACCCCCGCCTTCTGGTCGACAATGACCTTGGCCTCGGTGATCTTGGCGGATCTGTCGCAGTGGGACGCCGCCAGCTTCCTGAGGTCGCCGTCGACAAAGCGCGGGGGAAGGTTGCGCACGCACAGCCTGTGCGGGCTGATGAACATGTTCAGATCCTTGAGCATTCCCCTCTTCCACCTCTCCACCATCATCCGCTTCTGCATGTCGGCCTCGGAGACACCGATGGCAGCCTGAACAAAAAAAGAACAATGCCAAACAACCTCTAATATGCTCCTAAAAATCAATGAAAAAAGTCACACCTGAGTTCCTTTCCTGACCAGTCCTTCCACCGCGAGATGGAGATTTCTCGAATCCTTTTTCTCCTTCTCCTTCTTCTTCTTCTGAACAGCATCTGCCTCTGTTTTGGTGATAGCCCTTTGAAAAAGATACAGGTATCTTGATACCATTACAAAAGCATAGAGTGAAGTAGATTTTTGCACGCCACACCTCGCAGTGTAAATCCTCCGTTCATCCAGCCAGATGCCTTCCTTGCCCGCGGTCGCAGCATTGCCCTTGGTCTCGGAGGCCGCGACCATGGCCTCGGCCGCTTCCTGAGAGCGGAACTTGACGAAGGCCGACCCCCTCGGGTGGCCGGTATCGCGATCAAGAACGAGTTTGGCAAAGTGCACCGGGCCAAACCTGAAAGGAGAGGGGGAAAAATACATAGGATGTGATCACTGATTTATCCGACTCACAAACACCAGGAAGGCCTCTTGCCTCTCTTCGCAGAGACACCTCAGGTCCTCCTCCTGGGAGTCGAAGCTGAGATTCCGCACGAACACGGTCAGGTTCTCCCCGACGTCGTGGCCGGTCTCCCACTTCGGCCTCGATGTCAACTTGTCCGCTCCTTCTTCGTCTTCTTCTTCTTCGCTTGCCTCGTCTCCGTCTTCCTCTTCTTCAGAACCATCTTCTTCGTCGCCTTCCTCTTGGTCGTCATCTTCCTTCTTGATTTCGGTTTTCATCTGTATCTCTTCGTCTTTTTCCTCTTCCTTCTCCTGGTACTCCTTCTTCCCCACCGCCCAGTCGACGGCCACCCTGCGACCCTTGAGCTCGCTGCCGTTCAGGATCCTGATAGCCTTGGCTGCTTGCGCCAGATTGCCCATCTGGACGAAGGCGCATCCTACGCGGCGGCCGTCAGGTCGGGTCAGGATGGACACCTCGACCACCTTGCCGCTGTCGATCCTCTCAAAGTGAGAGCGCAACTCCTCCTCGCTGGCCTTGAAAGAGAGGTTCCTCACAATCAGCCTTGCCTTCTTGGCCCTGCCGGCCTTGCTCCTACTCCTTAGTTCCCCGTAGTCCGGCCTGGAGGAGGAAGAGGAGGAGGGCTCTAACCTGCCGCCGTGCTGTGATCGATCCGAGACCTTTTTCAGGCCGACCTCTACCGTCCCGTCCTCCAACGTCAGCTTGAGTCTCCCTCCGGTCTCTTCCAGGCAGGTCTGCGCGTCCTCCGCGAGGGAGAACTCGGCGTATCCCCTAGCGAGCTCATTGCCAGCCTTCTTCCTGTCCTTCTTCCTAACGACGAAGCACCTCCTGAGCGGTCCGAAGTCCGCTAGGGCCTCCTCCAGAAGCTGGTCCGAAACGGAGGGCGGGAAGGACATTTGCAACGTCCTCCAAGCGGAGGCCTGGTCGTCGTCCTCGGCGGACATGGCGGAGGAGAGGAAGAAGGAGAAGCTAAATGTCGCACTGTTGCACGGAGACGCACGTGTTGATGTTTGACGCTTTTATTTGTTTTCTGTTTTGCCTTCTTTTGGTATTCTTTATTATCGCAAAGAACAATCTTATTCACGCAACCTCTTAACACAAGTTTAAGACGATCCTTCCTCATTCCAGGAATGTTCGACATCTCTTGTAACTGCAAAGTTAGTTTTCTTTGTATAACTTTACCGAATATGTATATTTCCATAGTGAAATTGGCTGTAAGAATGCAAGACTGGCATATACTTTTTCCTTCAATAGTATATGATGTAATGCCGAACAGTCCGTTCGTTGCTTCGGTTCCGTTGAGCGTCTGAGAGATATAAGCAGCTATAAGTTAAAAGACCCTCTTCATTTCCCTGGGTGGTTGCTTCCTCGGAGACCCCACAAACGTCTTTGGATGCTTCCAAGGCGGCCTCCCCCTGCCAACCACCTCAAAACGACCGGACGACACCTGGGTCTCCTTCTCCACCATCCTCGGCCGCTCCGTCGCTGCTGCCGCCTTTTCCTCCTCCTCCTCGGCCTTCTTCTTCTTCTTTTTCTTCTCCTCCTCCTGCCTCTCCTCGGACTCCGACCTATGACCGTCGTTCTCCAACGAGTCTCCGTTTAACCTGCAATATATGTATTGCAGTTGAGAAGACTCCCTTCCTTTTCCCACGTTGAATAGCCATTCATCATCTACCTGGATTCCTCCGTGGAGTCGTCAGAGGAGTTGGAGGTCGGCAGCACAATGTTGGACTTCATGTTGTTCTGCTTGTTCCTCTCGTAGGAGGTGAGCGGCCGCGCCGGCGGCTTATCCTTCTCCTCGTTTGCATCCACCAACCTCTTCTCCTCCTCCTTCTTCCCGTTCGTCTGCTTATCATCCTGAACAAGATCTTGCTTGCTGGCGTATCTGCAAAGACAACATATGCTCCATTTTTTTCACTGCTTGCTCCTTTCATCCTGAATACGAGTATCGGTATTATTTCACCTTCTCAGCAACCTGAGATGCCTCTTGTGCAGCTTGGTGGGCGGCAGGTCGAGTGACTCGAGCAGGATCGACTCGTCTATCCCGACTTCGTCGTCGGCGTCGTCTCCGCTCAAAGAGGATTGCCTCCTGTGGTGGCCTCCACCGCCTCCTCCTCCTCCTCCTCCTGTGCCGGTGGCGGTGCCCACGACCTCCAGTCGGGGACTGGAACCGAAGAATATCTCCCATATACGTTGTACGTACTGTATGTAGTACACAGTATGTACCGTACAGTTGTATGTATGTAGTAGTCTGACTTGTGCCAAACCTTTTCCACTCCAGTCTGAAGTGGTTGAAGCCGTCCTTCCTCCGCTGCTGTCGGTACCTCATGCCCTCCTCCCAGACCCTCTTCCGCATTCCGAAGGGCATCGGGCGGTAGTTCAGCTGGTAGTTGGAGGCCAGGTTGCCCGAGGTGGCCGACCTGCCCGTGGCGGCGGCCTGCTGCTGCTGCCTCGCCACCTTCTCCGAGAGGGAGATGGACCGAAGCTTCTCCATCAGGTCTCCGTCGCCCCCGCCGTCCTTGCCCTTCATCGCCGGCGTCCTGTGTCGGTGTCCCGGGTGCGCGGACTCACTGCGGCGGCGGACAGCCGCGCGATCCCTCATCCTGCTACAGTGATTGACTGACTAGCTGGAAGGGGAGGGGAGGAGGAAAGGGGACAGGAGAAGAGAGGGAAGAGAGAGAGCTGTTACATGTGGATCTTCTAGTACAAAATACCCATATTAGCACACCACGAATTCAAGTACGGTTAAAAAAAAAACAATGTCAGACTTGATTCGTTTCCAGAACACACTGTACCGTATGTGGGAAAGCGCAAACGGGTCTTTAGTTGTCCGTCAAAATTTCAGGAAGAAAGGAAGGAGGTGGAGGTACGTGGGGGCGACGACGACGGAGACGCAAAAATGAGGTTAAGGAAACTTTTTTTTCCTTCTTCCCTCTTCCCGCACACGTACTATAGTTGTATAGTAGTAGTATAAATTGGACACGAAACCGTGAAGAAAAGGGGTTAAGGGAAGGAAGGAAGGAGGAACGGAAAAACAAATTTTCCTCATGGCAAGCGGTCATTTATGGCACGTACGTACCTGCAGGTTCTCCGCTTAGCCCCCTTGGAGAAATGGTGCCCCCTCCCTTCCCCTCCCACCCTTTCTTTTGCCTACTAGGGCTCTGTACCAGGCCGGGGTTAAGCTTGCAGGAGGAAGGGAAGGGTGGAAGGGGCCTTTGGTGGTCGTTTACACAGGAAGCGAGGTGTCGTCACGGAATGGAAGGACCTCCAAGGAAGTCGTGGATGGAAGCGGAACAGCTTAATATCGGAGAATGCCCCTTTCCTTCCTTCCTTCCTCCTCTCTCTTTCTCCCTTTTTCTGTCACTGCCAGGTATGAGGGAGGTGAGAGAGGAAGGAGGAGGTGGGTGGGGTGGGGGGCGTAGTTGTTTCCATGCTTTCATTCTCACCCCCTCTCCCCTTCCTTAACTGCTAGGAAAACATTAGGAACACTTTTCCAGCGCCGGCCTCTTTTGCCTGACGGAAGGAGAGAGGCTTTTAACCTCTGACGCACTCAATCTACTGCACCACGAAAAAAGGAAATTAGCGCGGGGTAACAACTTTTGCGGGTGGTGGTGGTGGTGGAAGGAGAAAGGAAACTCTCACTCTTTTTCGACACGACAGAACCCACGATTTATGTCGATGCCATTTTGCCTTTCTGCCTTCCCTACTAATGACAACATCTCGAAAAAATATTCGGGAAAGCAAATGTCGGAAATAATTCGGCAAAGCACCAGGAAAAAAAAAAGACGAATCGGGTTGACAGAGAAGGCAACGTTTGCAGGCGTGGCTAAGAAAAAAAATCAAGAGGTCTTACTTCCACGTAAATCTCCTCCTCCAGTTCTTTTGGCAGAGATGGGAGAAAAAAACACGAGAAGAAGAAGGAGGAGTTCTTATCGATTAAGCCATGGTCATGAGAGCGTCAGCCAGATTTGTGGGAAGGAAGGAAACGGGGGAAAGGGAGGGACGGAGGGAAGTGTATCTTCTGTCCGGGGAATAACAAGGTCTGCTTTTACCACCACCGAAGGGGGAAAGAGAAAGGACGTGGCGGGAAAGGGGGGAGGGGGGGACGAAGAAGGCCAACTTTTACAGGACGCGTGTTGTCGTGTCGCAGTGGAGGATGAACTCACAGAAGGTTTCTGCTTCAAGCGAAAGGAAATTTCCCACTTTTTCGCAGTATGTAAAGTGCGTAGAGGCTGGGGAATTTCATGTACTAGAGCGCAAATAAAGGTCCTTTCTTTATTATATACAGTCCTTTTTTCAAGAAAAGGACATGAAAAGTACTTTTGGGTTCACACAATTATCGGTTTGTACCATGTAGTTGTACTACTATTCACAAGCACATGACTGAGTCAAACAGACAGCATTTTTTAAAAGTTTAGTAGAGACTACTAAGCTTCGAATCTACTACGCAATAAGTTGCCATGACGTGGGGAGTGGAGTACAGTAATATACTGATAAGTGAATCACTGGATAAGTGATTATCTGAATCAAAATCTGGTCTGGTACTAAATTTAACTCTATCCTGTGAAGACCTGAAACTACCCTCTATCAAGAACTGCTAGGTCAAGTGCAAACTACTGGTAACATTGGTGGAGGAGGAAGAAGAAGCGGACGGCGAAATCTCTTACTTCAGCCAGAATTTGATGTGGATTCAGGTCTTCCCCCCTGCTGTCCAATTACAGATTAAGACATCATTGCTAATATCCAGGAGGAGCTGGGACGTCCTCCATCCTGGAGAATGAGGAAAAGGAGGACATGGACGAGGACGAGGGGTAAGAGGAGATGCAACCGCCAATCTCCTGGGAGATGAGAGCTGTCCCTGTGACACTGAAGAGAGATCTTCCTTGGGTTTTGCCCCGTGATTTTTCACGTCATCGTCTTCTAAATAAGTTTGAAGCTGCTGTGAATAAGACAGAAGCTGACCCAAACCAGAACTGACAGCTTCTTTTCCATTATTTCCAAAGAATAAACGCTTCTCAAGACATCCAGGCATATTTTATGCCTTCTTCTTCTTCAATACTCTTAAATAAATCAGATAGATAAAATGGATCAAATACCAAGGTCCCAAGGTGATTCACTCATCTTATCAGTATTTCACTTCAATCTTCACACGTATTTTCTTTTGCGTCTTTGTCCTTTGTCCTGCTAGCTTAGCACATTGGCGTTTATCTTTATGTTATGGTCACAAAAAGTGAGAAGAGACAAGAATTTCGAAGGTTCGGAGTCAAGAAAGCACGATTCTTCCGATGCTACGAGGAGAAGGGTCGACGAATTGATCAGCTGATAGAGGAGGAGAGGAACAACAAATTTCTGCCCTCGCCATAGATATCCTCGTTGGGCCTCGCCATAGAGAGCCCCTCGCCAATGTTGGCGGTGGTAATGAATCCCGGGGCTGCCCGTTCAAGATGAACTCCGGCGAAGGGGACAGCGTGGACCAGAGCGGCGAAGGCGCCGGCTCAGGAGACGATCCGTCCCTGCCGGGCGCCGGCGCCGACGACTCCGACGCCAACATCGTCTTTCGGCGCCGCAGGAGGAGTAACGTGGGCGGCAGAGGCGACGGCGACCGGGAGTCCTTCAGCACCGTCACCCAGAAGGACGACGACGCCTACGACGTCACGGAGGGGGCCAGGCTGGCCATCGTCCTGAACCACCGCAGCTACCCGGCCGACAGGGACCTTTCCGCCAGGAACGGCACCGAACCCGACGCCATGGCCATCAGGGACACCTTCGGGAGGCTCCTCGGCTTCCAGGTCTTCATCTACGACGACCTCCGCTTCGGCGAGATCCAGGCCCTCCTCAGGCAGCTCCAGTCGAGCGACGCCGACGACCTGGCCTGCGTCGCCATCTTCGTCCTCACCCACGGGGAGGAGAACGGCACGCTGCAGGCGTACGACATGCCGTACAGGCTGGACAAGCACCTGGTGGACGAGCTGGTGCCGTCCAGGTGCCCCAGCCTGGCCGGAAAGCCCAAGATGATCTTCGTGCAGGCCTGCCAGGGGCAGAAGGGGGACTCAGGGACAGAGGTCAAGGTCAGGTCCAGGCACACTTCGCACGACGGGCCAAACAACTGCGGCGTCTACAGGATCCCACACTACGCGGACTTCCTCATCTTCCAGGTGTGAAAGAGCATCTCTGCTCCTGCCAACTTACTGGTTGACTATGTACATAGTCATTTATGAATCAATCTTCTTCCTTCTTGCAGGCCTCGTACTACGACCACTACGCCTTCCGCAGCCGCTCCGGCAGCTGGTTCATCCAGGCCCTGTGCCACTCCCTGGGGGACAGCGACGAGTCCCACGAGATCCACGCCGTCCTCAACAGGGCGAAGAGGATCGTGGCCCTGGACAAGGTGTCGAACGTGCCGGGAGACCCGGAGTTGCACGAGAAGAAACAGGTACGAGATTCCCTTTTTTTTTCTTCTCTTTTTTGGGAATGGCCGTGTGTGTGTGTGTGCGTCGGTTACATGCCGTGTTCCGTGCAGATTCCCCTGGTGCAGGACACGCTCATCAGGGACCTCTACTTGAAGCGCGTGCAGGCTGCCGAGGACGATGATGAGAAGTCTCTGAGTCAGGAGATAAGGAACCTGGCCACCACCGACAAGACCAAGAAGAAGAAGCGCGGGGACAAGTGCACGATCATGTGATGATCGATGAGGATTATGGTATTTTTGTTGCTCACTCTCCCAAGATGAAATTGCCCACGCAATCCTGGTATTTTTTTCCCCTTCTTATTTCTCCCGTCTCCTAGGTTTATACGCTTGAAACGAACGTAACTCGTGTGATGATGTACCGATACCACCTAATTAATTCGTCGATTGTCGTCCAAATTATACTGTACACACATCAAAAAAAATTCTTGCAATACAAGGTCGCTTCTCTAAACAAAAAAATCATGATTTATTTTTGTTCTTTACTAGTACCGCCGTAAAATTCGCGAGTTTGGCTTTTGGTCCCGGTAAAACAGGGCTGGATATGAGTGTGCTATAATAAGCCTTAATTTGAGGCAGGCAAGTTGACAATATGTCCTACATTATGTTCACAAGAAAGTAAAAAGAAAACGCTATACATGAGTCACACGCCCCTACGTCTTCTTGTCCTTCACCGCCTTCTTCCCCTTCCCCTCCTCCTCGACCTTGTCGGTCAGCTCCAGTTCCTCCTCCGGGACATCGTCGGAGCGCTTCCCTGCCACCTTCTCCTCGTCCGGGTGGATGACCTCGTCCAGGGTAAACTTCTCCCACCCGGGCATGTCCTCGGCGCGGCGGTAGAAGAAGTCCGGCGCTCCCCCCGGTATGCCCGGCCGCCCGGCGGACCCGGGGACGGCGTGGAAACGGCGCCGGTTGCCACCGGCAGGCCGGTGTCGCGGGTGCCCACGTGGGAGGAGGAGGGGCCTGGCCGAAGAGGGAGATGAGAGGAGGGTTGACTATTAAGTACGAGGATGTTAGTTTACTATGTAATAGTGGTTAGGAAGCAGGATCACTAAGCCAAGCGTTTTTTAGCTATTACGTGCGCGGGCTAAAGTACCATCAGTACAACAATTAGGGTGCAACACATATACTACTGTACAGTACACACAGGACAATCTGAAGTTTGGACTGGAAGGCTCTATCCAAATTTTAGATTTCAGAAAGTAATGAGATATCACAGACTGAATGAAGATTTCCAATTAAATAATACCGAAGATGCGATGCACACACAACATTTTATAGCGAAATTACTCCTTACCCAGGTTATTTACAATTAATGTTGTAAGCTTATTATGCATATAATTATAATAGAACTAATCTAATAGAGAAAGCTTTATTTGGGCGTTAAAGTATATCTTCACATCTAATATGTACCGTACAAGTCCCTAACTTCACTTCATTATTCTTCAATTCTCATGAAACAACAATGACGAAACATTCACCACAAAGATGAATTTACCTTTCAGAGGTACACTGTAGACATTTCTCTCCTTGTAATCATCTTTCTCTTTTTTTTTTTTTTTAAGAATAGAAGATGTTGAAAAAAGTTGATAGCAGATTGTGTTGGCATCAAAGCAAGCTTAAACACTCATATACATACCTATATTTTCATTTATATGTAGTTTTTAAGTTTCTGTTTATGTTAAAAAATTCAACTTTGGTGTTTGCTGCTTCATAAAATTTGTAGTATATGCAAAGTATTGACACTATTTGTGTTAACCTTTATTTAGTAACAAAATGTTGCATCTCTTTTTGCTTAAAATTGTTTTAACAGACCCTTCCGATCCTTATACTCCAGAATGTCCCTGGCTAGGTACATTTCTGTACATTAAATGTAGTACAATAGTAGTAACATTGTTACAGACAAGTGTAGCACATTTACCTACTGCTTAGGACTAAAAGGCAGAAATGGAAATTAGGCTTAATGCAGAAAGTAAGTCTAATAAGGGTATCAGAGCAAGAGGAGCAAATGTTTCAAGATGTAGGTACATAACCACTGTACAACATATGTACACATAAATCACGTACTACAAGAGAAAGCTTGTTTACCGTACTTGTGTACGCATGAGCCACACATGCACATTGCAGGGTAAATGAAAAAGTAGCATTTAGCCAAAATGTCGACTTACTGCTTCTTTCTCTGTCTCTCACTCTCTCCTTCCCAGATCAAGTTAGAGCAAAACACCCCTCACCTATTCTTCCAAATGTCATGCGCGAACCTCTTAGCGATTCCGGCCAGGAAGCCGTGGACGCCCCTCTGAGGACCCTTCTGCACCCTGGCCTTGGCCCTGGCCCTGGACAGCGCGGCCTTCACCGGGGGGCGGCGGGGGGACACCACGGACGTGGACGGGGAGGAAGGGCGCTGCCTCAGCAGCGTCTTGGTCTTCTTCTGCGGCGGATGCGCCGACTTGTGCGACTTCGCCGGCGCGCGAAACTGCCTGGCGTAGCTGACCGGGCGGCGGGGATGCGGCTGCGGGCGCCGGCGCAGCTGCGCCGGCCCGACCGGACCGGCGGCGGCGGCGGCGGATGCGGCGGTCGCGGAGGGGACCACGTCTGCCCGCGGTCGCGCCGGGAGCCTCCCAGGCGGAGGAAGCGCCCTGGCGCGGTTCGGCCGAGGCCGGGCCGGACGTTGTTGGTGCTGTCGGTGATGGTGGTCCGGACGGGCAAGTAACGTCGACAGGTGGAGGACCAAGAGGAATCCCTGAAAAAAATCAATCGCGGTGCCTCTTGAGATCTTGGGGCTGTGTTGCTGCTCTCTTTTTTTTAGTCTACTGTTACTGGTTTTTTTTTTAATGTAATGTGTCCTTTTTTTTACATTTTTCAGTTCGTGTGCTGCCTCCTTCTTCCGATGTTCCTTCAACTTCTCATCCCACTTTGCAAATCGCCCCTGGCCAATTTCTTCCCACGTGCACGCATTTAAAAAAAATCCAATTTGAAAGGATACGGGAAAAAGGTTGTCGCTTTTTCCCTTAAACTGATTTTTTTTCCTAATTACCGCCGCCATATCCCAACGGAACCATTTGTTATCATTTCCTCTCTCTCTCTCTCTCCGCTTGACCGCCACCCGTCGTCTCGCCGACCTCTCCTCTCCTCTCCTCCCCTCCTCCTCCCTCCCCCTGTAATGCATGCATCCACGTGTGAAAAAGCAATCGGTGACCTTGACGGCGACACAGCGGGGGGAGGGAGGGAGGCCCCGCACCGGCGGTGGGAAAAAGGAAGAAGAGGAATGAGAAATTTCATTGCGGTGGGGGGGGGAGGGAAGAGGGAGGAAAGAAAAACTCCCGTTATCGGTGACAGCGGTGAATATTCCTGTTTCCTCTCCCTCATCCCCCCCCCGCTTTTCCAAAGTCACTGACATCGGAGGCATGTGTGCGGCGAGAGGAGGAGTATGAGGTGGAGGGGGACAA
>JAAUYM010029569.1_pt1 | contig 13091 bp, 11 predicted proteins | sample 7278001 | NCBI WGS metagenome assembly JAAUYM01 (sample SAMN14350224, study PRJNA611818) | marine sediment metagenome | isolation source: surface marine sediment (1.8m) | place: French Polynesia: Moorea | collected 2018-08
AATTTTTAAAAATTGTTTCCCCAAATGTACAGTATATTGTTCTGAAAATAATAATTTTTCACTCATAAGTCTAAACGCAAGTACGAGTGAAAACTACCTCTATGCACGTACTAGTACGATGTACTACATGTTGCACTGTACCAAATTGCTATTTTCATCAGAAACACCTTTGAAAAGCTGCTTGATTTCATTTAACTCGAAGAATGGATCGAAATTCATTTTCCCCCCAGGTCCCGTCCCACCTCCCGATGGGCGGCCTCAGCACCATCTGGTCGACGTCGTGGGTGACGGCCCTCCTCTCGGCCACCGTCCACCCACGGTAGCTCGTCTCCAGCTCGGAGAGGCGGCAGAAGCGGTCCGACTCCAGCCGCGCCTCCGTCCTACGACCCAGGCGGCGCTTGGACAGGCTCACCTCCGCCTTGCCGCTGCCGTTCACACGGACTTTGTCCAGGTCCAACTGGAAAAAAAATGTAATTTAGGAAGTGAGATCATGCAGTCGTTTTACCCATTTCAATGTCATGTTTGGCTGTTGGTGGTAATATAGAAAAATACAGTGAGACCTTCATCAAAGGTTTTTTTTCAGTTTTCCCTATCTCGAGCATTGACTGTGTAAAGTAGTACTCCGTAGTCGTCCTGTAGCTGACCTGTCCGTCGTCGATGTCCACCGTGATTGAGTACGCCATCCCCGTGGTTGGCATCTGGAGGAGGCAGGAGAGTCGCCGACGGGAAGCTGCGTCCTGCAGATCGGCTATCACGTTCTCCCTCTCCAACTCGGAGGTTCTTTTATTTTTTTTGTTGGGTGGGGAGGGGGTAAAGGAAAGGAGATTAAAAATGCTGGAAAATCGTGATAATTCCAGTGTGAACAGATCTTGCTGCCAACATGCGCAAACTAATTGGCATTTTAAAAGACCACTCGAAACGCAACCGTCTAATCTTGCGCACAAAAAAGTTCCAAAATAAAATTGCCTTTATAACACATTTTTTCTTCCTTGACAATAAAAAGTAATTAGAAAAATATGTGCTAAAATGTGTCAAAATGCATAAAAAAAGATTCTTTTCTATTTTGATGTGAACAATAAAGTCTGGATGATTCAATTTCTTCTTGAAAGTATTTTTGTGCAGCTCCTACCTGGTGTACACTGAAAGGACGAAGCTGGAGTTGGTCTGGTGGAAGTCGTATGAGGGCTTCTTCGCCTTGGGTCTAATGGGAGGAATGACTGAAAGGAGGGAGGAACAAAAAAAGACATTCATATTCAGGAAGACTGGCGATCAAGGAACGGCGACTATGAACGGTGGTGCTTCACAAGTAGAAGATTAAAGAGGATTAGGAGGTGAGAGACGGAAAAAAGAGAAGATTGGAAGGCGGGGGGGAGGGAGGGAGTGTAAAGAGAGAATCCGTCCTTCTCTGCCATTGTTAACATCAGAGAGTGAGACAGGGAGGAAGAAGGCCTGTTGTTCTCTCACCCATTTTCAGGTCTTCTCTTTCTCTCTCTCTCTCACTGTGATGTTTAAAGTCAGATGACTTCTCATGCCGCTTGTTGCTTGTTGGTGCGAGTGAAAGAGAGATACAGTCAGCTTTCGAATAATGACGGTCCATACAGTGAAAGCTGTCGATACAAGGAAGGTTTGGGTTTTTTTCTCACAACCAGTTTTTTTTAGTGCAAACAGTAAAAAATGGCTAGTGAAACTTTCAATACAGTAACAACGTTTTGTTTCTTTTTGTCGGCCGACTTTTACTAGTACGTTAGAATATCGAAAACTGACTGTACCTAGTAGAACATGCTACTTTCGTTCCAGTTTCTGACTTTCCTTGGTACCGGTTCTCTTCAAAAATTGGGTGGGAGACCGCCAAGGCAGACAGCACATCTTTTTTTCGGGGGGGGGGGAGGAGGAGTGTTAATAATCAACGGATTAGTAGGTTGTGTCATTGTTCGGGCACTGGTGTCACGTTTATGGAATGTGTACTACTGTCTACTAACATACTACTAGTCGGCGTACGATTCAGGCAACTTAACACAACTTTGCACGACACTTCCTTAGTAAAAAAAATTACTTTATAGGCAACAAGTGTTGATCGGGCCAATATCGCACATCGACTATGTAGCATGTAAGGAGGGAGGAGGGTGGTGGGTACGTAGAATACATAATTAATTTCGCTTACGGACAAGACAAGAAAATAAACAAACATTTTTTAGTCCTGGAAGTTCAGGTCGGGATAAATCGAGGGCAAAAAAAGAGAGAAAAATCTTGCTTGACTAGTGCTTGCCTTCGGAACCCTCGCACTCAACAGCCTCCCAAGTGAGGAGAGGAAGCCTGGTTGGTGGTTGATTTGGTCTCATTATGGGCGATGTCACGTTCTCCCTCCCTCCCTCCCCCTCCCCACCCTCACAAAAAATACCCTCAACTCACCAGGCTTTGATGATGGCAGTGACGGCTTTGTGAACGATGACGCCGACGCCGACGGCGACTTCTTCTTCCTCTCCTCCTCCTCCCCCTTCCTCTCCGCCTCATCCACCAGCTTGCCCACCAGGCACGCCGACAGCATCGACTCGTAGTTCACCCACCTGGAAGTGAGTGGCGCGGATGATGAGAAAAAAAAAGCAATTAACCAATTCATCCAAGTTTCGTACTCTACCGAGCTTCTCATTGCTAAGACAGAGAGACTGAGTAAAAGATGTATGGGCTCTTCCCAACCACCAATGGTGGTATGCAAAATGGAAGCTAATTTGGAATACGCGTATATACTAGTGTACACATTGCATACAAGGTTTTGCACGTTTGGTGCCGATTTGTATGCTCAGTCAGTGCTTATTAACAAAATTTCTGCATCGGAGCTCAGTCGGAAGTTCATTAAGAGTGCGTTGTTGGTTGGGTCAAGGTGCTTGACCTGAACTTCTGTCTTTGGTCGCCGCCATTCATCTGGATCCTCACTCATTTATTTTTCAAGCTGAAGCCAAGGGCTTGAAGGAAATTTGATAGTTATAGTGGTAGGCACTTGTATTTCTCTCGTTACTAAATTGAAGTCGTCATTTCAAAAGCTTGTTAAATCTCTGAAGAAAAATGTTGGTAGGCAGGAAAATCTTTACTAAATCAAGATATAAGTGCTATAAAGTGCTATAAAGAGGCATAAAGTGCTATAAAGAGGTATAAAGTGCTATAAAGAGGTATAAAGTGCTATCAAGAGCTATAAAGTGAAATTGCGTGTACCTATGCACTTCGTTGAACAGGTCGGTGGCGTCCTTGCCCGCGCCGCGGATCAACTCGTCCCAGCCGCCGGGGTGGTAGTCCATGTACGCCGTCACGTTGTACACCTTGCCTTGGGGGAGGGAAGAGGGGGAATAACAAAAAAGTTTTTTGGGAAAAGTGGACACCTTCTAACTTGATGTTCAACTGTCCTGATATACAATATTAGCAAACTGACCCTGCACGGCCATCCACGCGTCCTTCCTCTTGTTGTGCCTGGCCAGCTCCTTCTTGGTGACCTCCAAGGTCTTTCCGCCGACGCCGGCCAGGTCCTCCCCGGAGTTGCTCAGCCGGATCCAGTCCATCAGGGAGAAGCCCGGACGCAGGGACACCTTGTTGCGCGGGTTACCTGTCCAGAAAAGACCCCCGGGTCTTTTACATGTAACGTTAACTAGTTTCAAAAATCCTTGCTTTTTTCTGGTAGTCTGTACGAGCTGTAGTCAGATAAGATGAGGAGGGAAGACCATAAAAAATGGTCGCTATGCCAACAGTTCACTGAGATGCCTTCACACCCACACACCTACACACACACACACACACACACACTCATCGAGCTAAAAAAAAAGTAATAAAGCCGGAGGGAAAGGGTCAAAAGCCAAAGGGAGACTGATGATGATGAGAAAGGGAGAAGAAAGTCTCTCTCTCCGTAGTCTCCGTAGAATAGAGAAGAGATGGTTTAGGAGGAAAGAAGAGATGAAGAGGAAATGCCGCGAGCACGCAATATCCCAATCAGTGGATGAGACAGAGAGAGATGCTCCATAAAGGGATGCTGCTGCGCTACATGATGCTCCTATCCAAGACAGTCTCATCCTAAGCACGGAAACAAAGGAAAGTATTTTCCATATTATTCTACGGTAGGTAGCATCACCCGGGATATCCAAGCTGGGCATTTTCAGCATGTAATCATAATCAGTTTCTCAGCCCTTTAGTTATAAATAACTTTCTACTACGATGTAGTGTAGTACCATAGTACTACAGCATGCTCATAAAAAATGATGTGCTTAGTGAAATACGTATTTAAGGAGATGGTTAAATAAGGAATGGATTTTGGTAGACGGCATGCTGCATTAAACCACGCACTAAACGTGCGGGGAGAGTAACCATCGAGAAATGCGGGTGGTGAACATCCACGCCTGATACCTGTGGCAGACCCGGACGTGGCCAGCTGCTGCGAGTTGGGCAGCGGGAAGACCCCGCCGGGCGCGGGGACACTCAGTGAGTTGCCGACGTCCTTCTTGGGGTCGGCGTCGCTCCTTTCGGCGCCGACGTCGGCGGCGGAGGTGGCCGTGTCGTCCACCTCCACGGACACCGACGGGCCGACCATTTTCGCTGAAAAAACGGATGCAGAGTTGCCACATTAAATAAATTGGGTAAAGAAGAAGAAGAACAAAAAATGTGTGTGTGTGTGTTTTAAATATTATTATCTGGCAGAACTGACTTTGCAAATTACGTCAACAGCAAGGAGAAAATGAGGAATAACGCTTAAGTTAGCAGAGTTGGAAAAAAAGTTCAAGTGCACAGGTAACGTCAAAAAGAAAGAAAGAAAGAAAGAAAGAAAGAATTTCACCCTGTTCCACGTCACCCATGGTCCAGAAGTTACCGAGGTTGACCACCGACTGAGGCAACACACCCAAACTCTCTCTCTCTGTCTCTCTGTCACTTTCTCGTCTGTGCTGTACCTCCTCCTTTCTCATCAATCATTGCGATGGGAGGAAAATCACGTAGTGGGAGGAGGAGGAGGAGGTGGGGAGCCTTCTTGATTGGCCTCTTCCAGTAACAAACACGGACGGACTTGCTGGACGTGAGAGAGAGAGGCTCGACTACTACCGAACCTTCCTCTATTAATCACCCCTCTCCTGCAAAGTCAGTGTTGCCAGATTGTATGTTGACTATAGAAAGAAGTGTCAATTGTAAAAAATTTGCGAAAAAATTATGCCAACTCACTTCTTTGTGCACTTTTTACTTGCAAATGATAGTTTGCCTGAACTATGTAATTGTTTGGTGTCTATCAATAGTTTTCAATACCATCTGGCAATACTGTCTGCGATGCGGCACTGGAAGCAACAGATTTTCTTCCCACAGAAGCCTTTCGCCAGCACCAGCAGCACCAGCACCACCACAATCGATTTCTGGCTTGCGTCACGTCACAACTCACAGCCGCCAAATAATAGCTTGATTATTGCTTCAGTGTTTGCCTTCTCTCTTTCCCCTGCCTTTCTTTCTTATCGTACACTCACATGTGCCCCAAGCCAGGCAGGGTTGCCAGGTCGGCAAAGTAAAAAAAGAGCCAGACTATGTTGTAAATCAGGCAGACAGTACCAAATAAAGGTCAGATTTGGGAGTTTTGAAGCTTTTGTTTCGTAAAGGAGAATGGCATCAATTTTCTAGCAACTCTGGCTTTGAAGAAGCCAGATTGGCATTCCTGCCTGAGTTTCAAGGACAGGTTTTTCTTGTCTGCTTCTTCTCTTTCTGCTGATTGTTGTTGCAACAGGACAGAAAGCTTGCAGACAACTTGTTTTTGTCTCCTGGTTTTATTTCTTGTAGGAAGGATTCTCCCTCCAATCACGAAACCTAGGATTTCATACTTCTGCTTGAACTTGAACTCTCTGGTGATGAAAAAGTGGAGACAAGCAAGACCCAACAAAGCAAATCCACACACATCACAGCTGCAAACTAGCGCTTGCAAAGTTAATCATTTTGACAAAACTTCGATTAAAGTTAAAATGGGCTTTTAATCACTGATTAATCGATTAATCAAACCTAAAAGCAAAACACCTTACCCTGGCCCTGACTGACGTAGTGAATAAAATTTTTTCACACACAAGAAACAAGGGAAAAGACTAGCGGATTTTGGAAATTTGATTAATTGATTAAAGCATTTGATTAAAAGTTAATCATTTTTTGAAAAACCTGATTAATCAGTTAATTGATTAATCATTGCAAGCCCTACTGCAAACGTGTTCAATAGCACCACATCCGTCAGCCAGGATTCTACTTGGATGAGCAGAGATAAACGAAAAAGGAGAGATTGCATCACCAGTTCCATTCATTTGCCAAATTCCGCATTTTATGCACTTTTACCATCTGAGTGTCAAAGAACTTTTTTAATGCTATACATATACAAGGGCTGGGGTTACTAAAGAGAGTCCCTAAGACCTGGGAAATTTACTTAGTACTGGCACTCTGTTTCATGAAGATTTCAGACCTGTTATTTCGTCACAGTGGCTGAAGGTCTTAGGACTTGATATTATTTGTTTAGGCAGAAGCTGCAACTGGGTTTGCATGCACGTGTACATACATGTACAGTACGTACATGCCTCTCTGGAGCTTTGTAGCTTTGGGCAGAACCGAGGTACTTAGAGGTAGCATGCCCATGGGAATCTGGTTCTCTGGCTCCTCCTGGCCAAACAGACAGTACCATAAAGTTGCCTCTTAGGAACTGGCGAGACACTGAGCCGCAGACACGACACTTGTTCATCAAACCAGGGAAATTCTAAAGGATATTATTACATCCTCCAGAATGTCCCTGGAAGAAAAACCGTCTGCTTCTCACGGAACCATTGAAATGATGGAGAAATGATTCTCTGGCACTTTTGATAAAAATGCACAGCTTTATGACAGTCGCAGTAGTTACCGGTATACTGTAGGAACTATAGCTCACATTGTATACAGTATAAATAGCACTTCCAATAAGACTAACACAGTGAGACAAAAGTTTTAAATGTAGGTACAGCCGATTATAATTTAGTATCGCATAATGTCGGATCTTTTAATGTGTTTAGGAGCATGAGGCGTTAAACCCCTGCGGCGCCATCAGGGCCACCATGACAAAGGACGGGTCCTCCAGTCGCTGCGGCAGCTCCTCCCAGCTGTCCCCGTCCGGGTCGTACCGGAGGATCTCCCCGCGCATCTCCGCCCCGTCCAGGGCGGAGTCGCTCCCGCCGCCCACCACGAGGAAGGAGTCCCCGCGCTGCACCGCCCGCCCCCAGGTCCTCCTCCTGGGCAGCCTGGCGCCCGGCATCCACACGTCCAGGGCCACGTCGTAGACGTAGCTGTCGTCGACGGCGCCGCCGTCGTGTCCGACGGTTCCGCCGGCCAGCACCACCACCCTGCCGCCGTCCGCCCTGGTGGCCGCGCCGCACATGGCCGTGGTCAGGGTCACGTTCTCCCCCTCGGCCGACGGCAGGGGCGAAAGCTCCGTCGCGTCGCCCGTGGACACGTCGATCTTGTACACGTGGTTGCCCATGCCGTCGCCTGTGATGAAAAAATGGAGAGAGGAAACTTAGTCTCGAGAGGGAAAAAAGTTTTCACCTACATGGAGTTTTCCAACTTTTTTTTTTTTGGTTGCTTAAGGACTTTCGAGTCCCCCCTCCCCCCATCCATCCCTTGTAACTGAGTGTCTCATCGCTTGTTTTTTTTTCTGTATCTATCGTCACTTTCTATCGCCCCACCGTCTTTGTCTTCGACCTGTACCTGGGAAAGAGGATCTTCTTATCTTCCTCCGCCACCGAGGCACAATCACATCCTCCTTTTTTTTAAGCTTCCTCGGGTCACGACTTTCTTGGGAGGGAGGAACCCGTTTAGTAGGTAGATAACTGAAAGAGGAGAATCGGGGGCAGAGCAAGGGAGAGAAATGACAGATGAATTGCTGTAAGTTGAGCATTTCGTTTTGACAGATAATGGCAGACATGGGCCTACTAGATTTTTTTTAAGGCAAGGACCTTGCCTTGCATGTCCCCATGACAATAGGAACACATTATGTAACTACTACTACTAGTACAACTACGTACAGTACACTACGCAAATATTCGCATTCCTTTAAAAATAAAGGAATGTGATTTGGGAGAACTACTGTAGAGAGCTTCTCCCTGCAATTTTCTTCAATAAAGTCTATTGTCTACATGTACCTAGTAGGTACGTACATCTCCCTTCATCAATGAAGGGCGTCATTTTTTTTTTCATTCCGTACCATGTCTGCCGTAAGATCTCGTTTCCTGATCAGAATCTTGCCGGCGTGGAGAAAGGGAGGAAGAGGTGGTGGTAGCGTCTCCACAGACGTCGTCCCCTAATGAGTGCTATAGGGGTCCTGTCAGTGCGAACCGAGGACTCTCTTGGAGACGATGGCGATGGAGCTGAGCTCACTGGCGGCCGCGGAACCCCTCATCTTTGGGTTGGGAGGAAATGGCGTTGGCGGCATCGATGGCGCTGGCGCAGCTCCTCCACCGTCGCTTCCGCCGGGTCTGCTATCGTCCATTCTGGACCAGGAGTACTACTACCACGACCCGTACCACCACCACCCTGACCTTGCCCTCTCCGCCGCCGATGACAAGACCGTCCTGCCCGGCGCCGACTCGGCCATGATCTTCGACTCACTGGTCGGCCCGGACACCTTCCCCAACTTCCTCGCGGCCTCCTTTACCATCAACGCCCACAGACTGGTAGCACACCTGACGGCGAGTGAGTCAGGCTTTGCACTAGGACTGGACGGAGTGCCAATCATCTGATGTACAGTATCTTGTTTGTCTTATTTTAAAAAAATGTCTGGGAAAAATCATAATTTGTGTGTGTTAACTGCTTAGCGCACATCCTATACTGTTGTATTGTACTACGCACACGCAGTCGGCCTGTTCAACTGGGTGCTGCCGTCGACCACCGGGGAGTTCCGGACGGCCATGGAGAAGATCAGCATCTTCTCCAACCCGACAAGGGCGGGCATCAACATCTACGTTAACCTGGCCAACATGATCTACCAGATCATAGGGAGGTTCCTGGTCGACGTGCTCATCTACGGGACGGACAGGACGGTGGAGGGAGTCACGTCAAAGTCGCTTAAGGTACTACATACATCGTACGCTGACATTAGCAAATGTGTGAACATCTAGGATCAACCTGACCGACACTACCGGGCATACCAAGAAAATTATGTTATTAGTCAGCCTCAAAGTCCATCGCCTGCAGGAGATCGTGGACCTCGTCTTTACTGACTCTACGGCCACGAACAACATGCACCGGTTCATCATCGAGGCCTTCGGCATGGTCTTCGGCTGGGGGGCCGTTAGGGCCGTCACCGCCCTTGAGTCCGGCGGGATCACCAACCCCACCATCGTCACCAGGGCCAAGAGGTCAGACGAGGACAAGAGCGGCGACCTCGCGGAAAATCTCGACGCCGCCCTCGACAAGATTGTCCGAGACTTGGAAGACGAGGGGGCGGCGAAGGTGGCTTGTGACAAGTGATGGATGGAGACACAATTGTACGACTGATTATACTACTGCTATGCTAGTTAATTACTAATAAATAGAAAACTAATAACTTGTGGTTGCTGCTGTTTTTTCTTTCTATGATTGAAATTGCTGCACTACAGCTCCTAGTACCCATTGCTGCACACAATTTTTTGTGCAACAACACTTTCTTGAATTTGAAGTTGGCACCCAACTTTTATTGTCAAAATGATCTCATAGCCTCCCTTCATTCAAGAAAGTAAAAAAATCACAACATTAACATCACTATCAACATCAACAACTCAACAACTTCAATAACTCCAACTGCGTCCTGGCGGCTAGAGCAGTAAGTAGTAAAGAGGAAACTGGCAAAAAATTACGCTTCGTCATGTCCTTATAGCCGCCCGCCTGATTTTGGGCCAGTGTTAAATCATGCATTAAAAAAGCTTATAAAAATGTATAAAAGCTTTTTTCTCTAAACTACATATACATTAAGGTATGTCTGTACAGATTTTTGTGAATTTTCATTTTAAAAATGTTGGTGTGTTTAATTTTTTTACTCTCACCTGAGAGCACCATGGCCTCTCCGTCACCCAGGTCGACTGCGCAGTGGCCAGAGATGCCGGCAGGCAGTTCCGCCGCGAACTGGAACTCCTCTCCGTCGAACACCTCGGTGGTGACTTCCGTGGAGCCGCCGCCGCTCACCCAGTGGCCGTCGCCGTCGCCGTTGCCGCCGTCGCTCCCCGCCATGTCCAGCCCGTAGGGGAGGAAGCGGTCGCCCCCGACCCTGGCCGGTCCGTCGGTCCACCGGCTCGTCCGGTCGTCGTATCGGCTGCACTCGTCCGGGGAGTACCCGCAGACGAGCAGGAGGCCGTCCCCTCCGGCGAAGGTACCGTGAAGGCTCTGCTCGTTGGTCATGAGGTCGCTGCTGAGCGGGCCGATGTCGATGGGGTCGCAGGCGCGCTCCGGGTCCGACAGGTCGAGCACGCTGACCTCCTCCGGCGACCCCTCCGGCACGTAGTTCTTCACCACGATCAGGATGTCGCCCTCCGCGGCGGCCTCGCTCTGGCACTCCTTCTCCGAGGTGAGGCAGTTGTCGCAGTTGTCCTCCGTCACCTCGCAGGTGTTGTACAGGACGCACTTGCCCGACTCTGAGAAGTAGGTGCGCCATCGGCAGAGCGTGGCGGCGGCGCACGCATCGGCGCACTCAGAATCGTCGCCGCCGTGCGTGTCGAACTCGTCCAGCTTGGGCGGGCAGTAGGAGCAACACAAGTTTTGAGGTGTCACTTGGGTTAAAAGGAGGTTTCTACTGGAAACAGAATCTGCGACTATGTGCTACCAAAAAAGTTTAAACTCAGACAAACAATTAAATAGGCCACCTCCAGATAAGCCTCGATTGTCCGAGTTAGACTGTACTACTATTTGCAGCATGTGTATACATGTAATTACCAGGATGCCCAGGCATTCTCCAGGCACCTGGCAGGAGAGCAGTGGGCAGTCGTCCTCGCTGGTGGAGCAGGTGCGGCAGGTGTCGTCTATCACGGGGCAGGTGGAGAAGACGAAGCAGAAGCCGCCGGACGTCCAGTCGAAGGTGTAGTACTCGCAGTCGGGCTCGTCCTGGCAGAGCTGCCAGCAGTCGCCCTCCTCCTCCACCCCGGGGTACGTACCCAGAGAGGTGCCGATGCAGGAACCTTGCTTCATAACGGGTGAAAAAAAGTCTCTTTTTAAGAGGGTGATTTATTGGTTTTTTTTTCCCAACTGCTCATACCTATAACGTCGCACTCTTGCGACCTTGCAGCCATCGCCAGCGTCGTGACCAAGAATGCTACGCAGAAATCCTTAAACATGATAAATTGTACTACAAAATGCACAGGCAGCTTGTTACTGTACTATACGTACAGACTGCTTGGTTGAAATTGAGCTGTTGGTTGTTATCTTCGCATGATTACATACAGTTGCCTGCACTGAACCCGTCACTGATTTCCCGAAGAGACAAGGAGGTAGATGGAAATTGTTTTTTATTATTATTCTATCTTGACATGTAGTAGTACAGACACTATAACGTTCCGACTTGTAGTAATAGTAATAAGTAGTGGAAGAAGAAGAAGAAGAAGACGTCATAATATTTTTTTTGCCTTTTCTTTTTCTCTCTCTTGTAGGTTAAGCGACGCGACATGATGAGATTCGCTTCACTTGTTTGGATGAGCCTCCTGCTTCTCCTCCTCCTCGCCTCCGCCTCCCCCTCCTCCTCCCCCTTCCTCTCCTTTCCCAGACGGCGACTCCCTCTCCCTCCTGAGCTCCTCCAGAAATCTCTCGAGCGAGGCCTGGTGCTCGGCGCAGTGCTCCACCTGCAGGCCAGGGTAGATCCTCTTCAGCGCCGCCCTGATCACACCCTGCTGCTCCAGCACAGACCTGGAAGGGGTGGGAGGGGGTGAAGGTGGAGGGTGGAATAGAAGCTCATGACTGGAAAAAAAACCCGTGCCGTTTGTACACGTCTTGAATTTTTGCTCACTTTGACAGCTTCTCGTTCTCCTCCTTCTCCGCCTCCAGCCGCCGCTTCAGACCGTCCACCTCCCTTGCATTTACGTCCCTGCAGTTACCAAAAGTCAACCTTAAGCAAATATTGGATTATCTGATTTTTAGAATTGAGGAAAAACAAATTATGCTATAGTAATTACCACTCCTTCATTAACTTTTCTCTCCTGAAGAGGGAGAAAGCCGTACCACCGCGTACCTGAGATCGCTGACTTCCTTGGTGACGGTGGCCTTCTCCTCCCGCAGCTGCCGCAGCTTCCCCTGCAGCTGCTCCAAAAGCTGTTCGCTCTCCGCCAGCCGCTCCTCCTTCTCCTCCTTCTCCTTCCTCAGCTGCGAGAGGACGGATGGCCTCTGGGACCTGTTGACCCACTGGCTCTCCTCCTCTTTCTTCAACAGCAGCTCCAGCATCGAGTTGATCTCCTCCTGAGTCAGCTCCTGCCTCCTCAGCGTTTTGCACATCCGATTGACCACGTCGGCTCCTCCCCCTCCTCTGGCTTCCACTCTCTCCTCCTCTTCCTCCTCCTCTTCGTCTTCGAACTTGAGCGTCCTCTTCCCCTTCCCGCCTCCACTCCCAGCCGAGGAAGGCCTTTCGGTCTCGTCCTGTTTGTCCCCTCCCAAACCCACCTTGGACAGGTCCGTCTTGGACCCCTTGGCGCTGTTGCTCTGGCTGCCTGTGGGGGTGATCTGCAGGGACTTCCTTCTGACCAGGCTAGCGTCGTCCAGCGGGTGCGTCTCCTCGAAGGTGTTGGCCATCCTGGACAGGGTGAGGGAGGATCCTTCCTCGGCCGCCGCCTCCGCCGCCGACGCCGCCGCCACGGACGGGTTGACGTGCGGGTCCTCCTCCTTGTTGTGCAGGATGCCCTCGATGAAGTCCTCGGCCTCCTGCGGCAGCGGGTTGAACTTTTCGTCGTCCGCAGTGATCTCGTCCGCGAACATCACGTGGTGGTGCTCGGAAGAGGAGGCGTCCACGCCGGCACCGCCGCCGACATCGCCGCCGACACCACCGGCCTTTTTGGAGGTGGCGTCGTCGTCGCTGGCGCTCGAGGTGGTCTCCGCGCTGCAGCCGCAGCCGCGGCCGCCGCGGCCGCGACCAC
>JAAUYM010095290.1_pt1 | contig 13091 bp, 18 predicted proteins | sample 7278001 | NCBI WGS metagenome assembly JAAUYM01 (sample SAMN14350224, study PRJNA611818) | marine sediment metagenome | isolation source: surface marine sediment (1.8m) | place: French Polynesia: Moorea | collected 2018-08
ATCGCTATCTGGCAAACCTTCCTCTCTCTCTTTTGCAGCAGCAGGTGCGGTCTGCTGTTGAGGTCATATAAAACTGATCTTTACCCCAAAATCTGTGGTGGAGGACGGGTAAAAGAGGACCATAAAAACCCAATAGAAAACCCCCCCACACACAATTTTGAAAAAAGAAACCACCCCATTGCTGACCTCCTTTCTCGTCCGCCTCTTGAGGTGCACCTCCGCCGCGTCCTCCAGCACCAGGTTCATGTACTCGTCGAAGCCGATGATCTGGCCCTCGATCCGCGTGTTCACGTTCTCGTACAGCCACACCGACACCAGCGTGCGGTTCTGCAGGTACCGGAAGATGAGGTTGATGGGCTGCACCATCACCTTCTGCACCTTCTGGTTGGGGTTGTAGGCGCCCGACATCTTGGCGGAGAAGTAGAAGTCGACAAGAGCTCAACGTTGGTGGCTGAAAGAGACCGACGGAACCGCGGAAGAGAGAGAGAGAGGGGGGAGGGGAAGGGAAGAGAAGCCATCTGTTTTGTTTACAAAACTTTGCTGTGGCCAGGAAGTTTGGCACGAAAAGGCAGTAAACAAAAAAAACCCACCAGAACTCCCTAAAAATATATGGTTGTAAAGTACTTAACAGACAAGCTTTTATTATTTTTAAGTGTCTTTGTTTTGCACCGTATGCGAAAAGAAACTTCGTGATGTGTGCAGAAGTTTAGGTTCAAAATGGCTGAAAAATCTCAAGAACTGGCACAAATAGGCACACACGTGAGGCAGAATGGGCTGTGGAAGGGCAGCGCGGACCTGCAGACTTCTCAAGTACTAGCTGACTTTATATGAATAACGTTATTAAATGCGCTGAGTAGACACTCTCCTTAAAGATATACCCTCCTTAAAGATATAAAATACATTTATTAAAAAAAAACACACAAGAAAGCACAAGCAGGGGAGCCAACACCGTCGGCCAGCTTCAGTTAATCTTCCTCCTTATCTTGAATCCTTGAGAGGGCTTCCCGATCTGCCCCACGCCGCATATCTTGGAGCACAGCTTTCCCCTGGAGGAAGAAGGAAAGAGTCAACTGCCGCCATCACAGTTACTTGTTACACCTAGGTACAGGTGTCCAACTCACTTGTACTCCGGCTTGTACTTTGCGAAGCAGAACGGGCAGTCCACCTTCTCCCCTCCCCGGTAGATGGGGGTGTAGGAGGCGGCGCACACGTCAAAGGGGTTGAACTCGTCGTAGTCGAGCTTGTGCTCGTCCACGGGGTTCTTGTCACACGCCTGGGTGATCAAACGTGGTTTTTAACCTTTAATTGTGAAATTGCTTCTTTCTTCCTTCCTCCCACTCCTCCTCTTCCCAGGTTAGATCATTGAGGTACCTGAAGGATCTTTCTCGTCTGCTGCGCTACCTCCGGCTTGGGCCCGAGCTCCAAGAGTCTGGGGAAAAGGGAAAGGGAAAAATAATGATGGGCATATGAAGAGACCTGTCCGACCTGTAGCGTCCTCACCTTCTAGCAAAGGATCCAGAGGTCTTAAAGTTCTTGATTTTGAAGAATAGGTTGCAGGCCGTCCGGAGGGTCAAGATCTGGTGGATGGGCTGCAGGTTGCAGTGCGTGAAGTATGCCGCCATCTCGCAGATCCGCTTCTGCAGATTTTAAAAAGAAGGTAAGCAGGAAGGTGTAAGATTGTGTGGGTAAAATGTAATGAGCAAAAGTTTTGTCTGGTGCATAAAAAAAAGATGAAATGTGCAACTAAAAAGGGTGAAAAAATAAATAAAACAGATCAACATTGTAGTAAAACCAAAAGCAAAAGCAAAGTCGGCCTCGTCAACTACCTGCTCATGCGAGACTTCCGTCTATAACATAAAATGCTCAGTACTTAAACGGAACTAAAAAAAAAAGCTTGCGTAAATATACATACAGAAATACTTTTAAAAAAATATTTTTCCATAAATCCGTCCTCTCGTGTGTTTCTTCTTACTCACCTGGTCCTCCATGTTCGCCTTTGGTCTCTCCTTTCTGGCTCCCTCCATGGTCAGCCCAACCAGGTAGTTGGTGCAGATCTCCCTGAGCTGCGCTGCCTCTGACTCGTCCTGCTTGGACTCCACCACGAGCAGGGGCACAGAGAGAAGGATGGAGCGAAACCGTTCGATGGCGTCAGAGAACTTGCCAGCGGTGGTCAACTGGTAGCATGACTGCAGGCGCTGCACTAGGTCGTTGAGCTTAAGCCCGACAGCTGGGAGCCCATTCCTCGGCCCGGCATCCTTCCAGTTGCTCTGTGGATACCCATTGAGTGATGGGAGTCCGGGCAGGGCTCCGAAGTAGGTCCGGCCTCGGCTGAAGTTGGCCAGGAAGATCTGACGGTACGGCTCAAAGTTGACCACCCCAACCTGGTCGTGCAGGATGCGACAGGCAGACTCGAAGGATCCTGCCACGATGTGGTCCATGGCCAGCTGGGAGTTGTTGGCCCAGTTTGCCGGTGGGCCCTGGCCCTTGGTCGGGGGGACGAAGTAACCCTCGTCGTCGTCGGCGGCGGCGCCGCCACCGCCGCCTCCGGAGGCCAGGGCAGAGGAGGCACCTTCCAGGTCAGTGGGAAGGTCCAAGTCGTCATCGTCGACGTCCCACCCTGAAAAAAAATACACAAATCAACCTCGTTACACTCTATAATAATAGCAATTTGGCAGGTACTCGTACTACGTATTATATTTACAGTACAGGTGGAGGGAGCATTGGAAAAAAAAATCATTTTGCATCCGAAATGTGCTAGATGGCGCTGTAGGTACAGACGAAACGATCCCCTCCCCCCTCCCACCTTGCTGACATCATGAGGGAAGGTTTGTTGTGGATGTTATTGACATCACCCACCACAGTAACTTGGACGCAGCCTGTTGTAATTCTTTGGCATAGTTTCCCCTGCTGGTGAGGATAATTCCAGCAAAAAAAAAATCACTACCAAGCAAAAAGAATAAAAAAGAAGTGACATCAATGGCGACCAATCCTGACAGCAACTCAGGGGGCCAAGACGGCGGCGGCGGCGGCGGCGGCAAATCTTCCTCCTCGTCGTGGTCGTCTTCAGAGCCCCGCCTTCCGTTGGCGCGGGTGCGCCAGCTGGCGCGGCTGGACCCCGACGCCAGGGTGGTGGCGCCCGACGCTGTGTTCGCCCTCGCCAGGGCCACAGAGATGTTTATCGAGATGCTGGCAAAGGTGCTGCGGGAAATGTTAAAGCTCTGGTCCATGTTGAGACTCTCTGTTTTTCTTCTTCTTCTTTTTCTTCTCCAGAAGAGCGCGGAGGCGACAGTACAGAGGAACAAGAAGGTGGTGACGAGGGCCGACCTGGACCGGGCACTGAAGGAGGACGAGGAGGGAAAGCTCCACTTCCTGCTGGGAGGGGTGCTGCTCGACAGGGAACCAGCAGAAATTCTGGGCGGAGGCCCCCACGCCACGGACAGAAGGCAGGATGATGGAAGAAGAAACTAAACTAGTTATACCCACTACTGTACCAGTACGGCACAAAAATGTATTGCTCCGGAACCCACCACCAACTGTGATACGTAGCAACAGTGCTCAATAAAACAAATGTCGGAACTATAGAACAACAAAAACTCGCTCACCGCCTCCTCCTCCCTCTCCCTCCTCTCCGTCGCCGTCGACGCTCCTGAACTCGTCCCTGTCCTCGTCGTCCAGTCCCAGGTCGTCGTCGTCCCCCCAGGCTCCACCTGGTGCAGCTCCCTCGCCGCCGGCATTGCCGTCATCCTCCATGGCCAGGGCACCGCCGGTCGCCTTGCTAGCACCGCCCCTCACGGCACGGATGCCCTCGAAGAAGCCCTTGGAGACCGTCAGCAGTGGCCAGTTGTCCTCCATCTGCAGGGAGACGTTACTTTGTTTTTACTTGTACCCTTTTTCCTTACTAGCACACTATAGAGTAGCATAGTATTTGACAATGGGATCAAAATATGAAAAAAATGGTCTCTATTACTCACCTGCATGACGGGCTTGGCAGGGACAATGGGCTCCCCGTTGATGTCGACTTCCGGGACGGCATCCCCGGCAGCCTCGATGACCTCCTTGATCTCCGCGGCCTCCTCGTCCAAGCCGCCACTTGTGGCCGCCGTCAGGTAAGCCAGGGAATTCTGGCCACAGCCGCGGAGGATCTTGACGCGCTCTGCTGCATCCCCGATGTACAGAGCGTTCTGACCGAAAAGAGAATTTGTTGAATTACGAGCTCCCCACCAATATCGCTGTGTGCATTTAGTGATGGGTTGTGGTAATGCCAGAGCAGGTGTTGAAATAGTGAAAAAAAATAACCCTTAGGGTATCCTAAAGCAACCGAAATTTTAGCCCCATCACTAATCAGTAATCACCCCCAGTGGCGTAGCCGTTGGTGTGGCTCTAGTGATACCAATATTGGCTGGGCTGCAGAAGTACATTCTCCATCCTCACCTGGTAGTGTCCAGAGGTGTCCTTCCTGATCTCGGCAATCTTCATCATCTTGCGCAGCTTCTCTGTGTTGCCGGTGATCAGGTAGAGAAAGGAGAGCTTGTCAAAGTTCTTGGTCCTCTGGTAGCACATCTCCACGACCTGGTGGTTGCCCAGCATAAGCGCGGCCTCCCCCAGCCGCTCCCAGCAGTCCTTGTCTTCCAGCGCCTTGGCCGCCTCAAGGGCCACGTCAATGTCCATGCATTCCAGGGCCAGAGCAAAGCGGGTCTTCTCATCCTTCACAAAGTGTAAGGCAACCTCGGGATAACCTGGGAAGAAGGGACGAAACGTAGGCTAAAAGGTCCTTTGAAAATGCGAAGTGCAGGTAAGAGGTGTGTCTGACCTTTCTTCTGCAAGTACCCGATAATGCTCTGCCCAACCAGCTTGGCGTTTCTGACCATGTGCAGGACCTCGTCGTACTTGCGGTGGATGAGGGCCAGCTTGAACTTGTACTCGGTCACGTCCACTGTCATCGTGCTGGGCTTGCACTCGCGATCGAGCACGAAAACCTATCCAAAGGACCCCCAAAAGAAGTAATCCAAAATGGCTTAGTTTTGTACCGGATTACTGAGCTCTCACCTGATTGCCCTTCATCTTCGTCAGGTAGACAGGCAGGTGGAGAGTGCGGATAATGCCGTGGTCTCCGTTGGTGATGGCGTACTTGATGTGGTTGGAGGTGGTGTAGATGAAGATGCCGTTGTCATCCCAGGTTCCGGACTTGACCCTGGTGTTCTCATGGATAGAGCAGAGTGTCTCCAACTTCCTGTTGCAGATCGTGATTACGTGCTTGGAGAGCAGGGCCACCATGTTCGAATCGGATGACCTGGTGGAACAAGTAGTAAAAAGTGGTGGTAAGAAAGGAAAGAGCAAGGAAAAACTAGCTACAGCGGGCTTTATCATCATAGCACGCCCACCATATGAAACTCCAACATGAAACTTTCCGTGCACAAATGCAATCAACAGGTGTAAGTGTCCTCTCACCAGATGACGTATCTGCATCGTGGGATCTTCACGTGGCCCAGGTTCCTTCTCTGCTGGACGTCGAAGAGGGTGACGGAGTCGGCATCACGCAGCAAGAGCATCCCGGTGCCGGCATAGAAGATCTCGTCGCAGTTAGACATGCTCACCTTCTTCGTCACCTCATTCTTCAAGTTCTTGATAATCAGCTGCAAGGGGGAAGCAACGACCTCAAAAACAAAAGTCATTTCTGTAAATAGTAAATAATTCTAGATTTTACTGACCGAGTGCGACCTGTCAAGCACTGCAAAGCGGTTCCTGGCCACCCAGATTGCAGTGATACCAGAGGACCTCTTCCCCTCCGGCGCATCTGGATTCTGCCCGTCCGAGTCCTTGGGGATGTTGTACAGGTCGTAGATAGAGCTCTCCTGGTTGGCGGACCTGGAAGATAGCAAAAACGGTAAAAAGTTGACCACCTGTACTACATAGCCTCAAGACTTACCTGGTGCAGAGCAGAACGGCATTTTCTGCCGGGTTGTAGGACATGGAGTAGACCGGGTTCCTGCTGCCACCCCTCAGCTGCAGCACCGCCCGGTCCTTCTGGGTAGTGAAGTCCAGCTTGCGCAGGTAGCGGTCCTTGACGTAGTAGAGCAGGTTCCCGTGCACGGCATAGGCGGGCCTTTCACGCTCCAGCTTAAACACGACCATGCCAGAGTCATGACCGGCGGCAAACAGATTCAGGGTGGGGTGGGCCGCCACAATCCAGAAACTGCAAGCAGAAGAGTAAGTCTCAAGAGAGCTCTCTAACTGGCAGCAACTGGTTCGACAGAAATGCACCGGTCATGCTCCCGCCTGAAGGTGTGCAGGCAAGTTCTCTTGGCGGTGTCCCACACCCTAATCGACTTGTCCTCACTGTTGGACACGATAAGGTCCTGGCGAGGGTGGAAGATCACGCAGGAGACGTTGTTGTAGTGGCCGCGGCAAGTGTCAACCTCCCACGCCTGAAGCATGAGAAAAGACCAATTTAACAAGCAACACAGGAAAAGACCTTTGAACTTTCAAGTAAATTGAGAAAATTGTATGTGATAAACAGAATCTAGGAAGAGAAACAGAAGCTCAAACACACCATGGAGCTGGCAGAGAAGAGGCTGGAGGAAGCAGAAAAAGTGAGAAATTTATTGTGTGTGTCTTTGAAGTCACTAGTTTTTGAGATATTGTGGTAAAACCATAACCAAGTCAGGTTAAACTTTAATTTTTTTGTCTGAACCCCCCTCCTCTGTCCCTGCCAGTGCAGAGTGTGGGCTGCCCAGGTTATCCATCCTGGCACCCCTTGCCTTTGCGTCGCTCATTCGCCACAGCTTAATCTGCCTGTCATCAGCGCCAGAGATCACCAGCAGCATAGTGGGGTGGAAGGACGCCCAGTTGCAGCCACGGTCGTGGCCCTTGAGGACATGCTTCACAACACAGTCAGCCTGGAAAATTAAACAAATTTTTGAATCTATAATCAACATTTTCCCATATTTGAATCTGTAATCAATATTTTCCCATAATTGAATCTGTAATCAACATTTTCCCATATTTGAATCTGTAATCAACATTTTCCCATATTTGAATCTGTAATCAACATTTTCCCATATTTGAATCTGTAATCAACATTTTCTCATATTTTGTGAAAAACTAATACTGCTTCCCTCACCTGCCCAAATAAGTCTGTGGACCCCGGTCCCTTGAGGCGATCATCAAGCCCTCCCGGTCCCGGTGCCAGGGACTTCTTCCTGAGCCCCGAAATGTCCCAGACCCTGACCGTCTGGTCGAGGGAGGCAGAGACGAGGAGGTCCTCACTTGGGTGGAACTGGGCACACATCACGTAGTGGTTGTGGCCAGTCAGGACGGAGATGCAGCTCCTGCTCTGCCAGTTCCAGATGCGGATGGTCTGGTCATCCGAGGAGGAGAGGATCCATGGGTACTCATGGTGGAACACTGTGGTGCGGATGTAGTCCAGGTGGCCAAGCAGGTGGAAGAGGCAGCGCTTCTGCTTGTAGTTCCACACCTTGATCTTATAGTCATCTCCACCAGAGACAAAGAGGGGCTGCTGGATGTGGAAGCCGATGCCCCTGACTGGGCCCTCGTGCTCGTCGAACTTCTCCAGGAGGGTGCACATGCGGTAGTCCCAAAGCTGGATCACTCCGTTGTGCAGACTGCAGGAGGAAAAGAGAGGAGAGGAGGGGCAGTCAGTCTTCAGCCTTCAGAGGGCTTCGAGATACTACAAAAGAGCATTTTTTGCTTCACCTGGCGAGAATCCATGGCCTCTTAGGGTGGAAGGCGAGTCCCTTCACCCTCGGGGACTTGGTCTCGAACTTGGTCAACATTTTGGGAGACCAAGACGAAGAATTCGGCGGGCCAATTCTGTGCGGGAAAGAAAAAAAAGAGGGTTTTTTTGTGTTTCAGCCAAAGTATTTTTAAATAAGTTTTTACCTAGTCCAGTAGTTTGAATAAGGTCTCCCTTCTAAATCAAGTAAGGTTTTAATTTTATCAACTTGGTGTTTCGGTGAATGAATGCCCGCTCTACTGTCTTCCTGCCTTTAAGCCGGCAGCGGCAGCGGCAGCGGCAGCGGCAGCGGCAGCGGCAGCGGCAGCGGCAGCGGCAGCGGCAGCGGCAGCGGCAGCCCTGAGCTCTGACTCTGAGCCCAGGTGTAGGTAAATGCTGCTTCTTTCTCTTCTCTCTCCTCCCTTTCTCCTTCCACGTCAGCTTTGACCCCTTTGAGGGCCGAGGCGCGGCTGGCGCGCTACATGAGAACTGCGCAGGCGCAAACTTACGTTACACGCTTCAAAACAAAAACAAAACAACACAACGTGAAACATGATGACGGAGACGGTGGTGTTGTGACTGTGAGGTAGTCCAAGATGAAGTTCCACTTTCGCTTCTCCAACCTGCTGGGCACCGTCTACCGGCGCGGCAACCTCTGCTTCAACCCGGACGGCGACTCCATCCTGGCCGGGGTCGGAAACAAGATCTCCGTGTACGACTTGCGCAGGCACCGATCGGAGACGCTGCCCGTGGAGGCCAGGAGCAACTTTGTGCGTCTCGCGCTGGCGCCCCGCGCCGCCGGCGCCGCCATCCTCCTGGCGGCCACGGAGGACGGGGAGGTCATGGTCATCTCCCTGGTCAGCAGGACCGTCCTGCACACCCTGAGGACCCACCGGGAGGTCGCAGACCTCCGCTTCTCCCCGGACGGGAGGCACTTCTCCGTGGCCAAGGAGTCCAACGTCTTTGTCTATCGCACCCCAGGCCCGGCCAACCGCGAGTTCAGCCCCTTCGTCATGGAGAGGGTGCTGAGGGGCGCCTACGAGGACGTCACCTGCGTTGCCTGGTCGTCCTGCTCCCGGATTGTGGCGGTCGGCTCCAGGGACACCTCAGTCAGGCTGTTCGCCCTGGAGGAGTTCGAAAACTTCAGGTCTTACGCCCTGGGCGGGCACACGGAAGAGGTGAGGGCTGTTTTCTTCGAGAGGGACTCCCTGATGTGCTACACCCTTAGCCGGAACGGCCACCTGGCGGTGTGGGAGAGTTCGGTGGAGCTGGCCGACCTAAGGAAGGGAAGGTTCAAGAGCAAGAAAAGCTTCAAAAAGAGGAAGGAGGAGGAAGAGGAAGAGGAGAAGAGTGAGGACGACATATCTGAGGAGAAAAATCAAGGGAGAGTCAAAGAGGTCCATGCATTGGAAGCAGAGAAGCAGGAAGAAGATGATAAATTCTTCTACAAGCGTCTGTCGAAGCATTTCTTGAGGGACAACCTCCCCCAAGAGGACAAGAGGGCAGATCTCCTGGTGGCGGACTACAGCCAGAAGAACAGAATCCTCGCGACGGGCTTCTCCAACGGAGCCTTCTTCGTTTACGAGATGCCGGACTGCAACCTCCTGCACTCCCTGGCCATCTCGGAGCAGAAGATCGCCGCCATCTCCATCAGCTCCGCCGGGGACTGGATCGCCTTCGGCTGCCCCGACCTCGGGCAGCTGCTTGTGTGGGAGTGGCAGTCCGAGACCTACGTCATGAAGCAGCAGGGGCACTTCAACAACATGGCCTGCCTCGCGTACTCTCCCGACGGCCAGAACGTGGCTACGGGGGGCGAGGACGGAAAGGTCAAGCTGTGGAGCACCGCCAGCGGCTTCAGCTTCGTCACCTTCTCCGAGCACCTGGCCGGAGTCAGCGGAGTCACGTTTACCCCGAGCGGCAAGGTGGTGCTGTCCTCCTCCTTGGACGGGTCCGTCAGGGCCTTCGACATGGCCCGCTACCGCAACTTCCGCACCTTCACCTCTCCGCGCCCGGCGCAGTTCGGCTGCCTGGCCGTGGACTCGAGCGGGCAGTTGGTGGCGGCCGGGGCCACCGATACTTTTGAGATCTACCTCTGGTCCATGCAGACGGGACGCCTGTTGGAGGTGATCAGCGGCCACGAAGGGCCCGTCTCTTCACTGGGGTTCAGCCCTTCGGCTTCGAGCAGCATGCTGGCCAGTGCCAGTTGGGACCAATCACTCAGGTGACAACCACTATCCACTAATGTAAAAGAAAAAAACCTAACTAATACGATAATGTTTAATGGTTTGTGTTTAGGCTGTGGAACGCGCTAGCAGTTGGTTCGAGTAACGAATCTATTCCATTGGTGAGTGACGCTACAGCCGTCGCCTTTCGCCCCGACGGAAACGAGTTGGCCGTGGCCACCCTGAACGGCCACATCACCTTCTTCGACGCCAGGACGTCCACTCAGACGGGCGCCATCGAGGGGAGGAAGGACCTCGGGAGCGGCCGTGCAGACGCAGACCTCATCACGGCCAAGAAGTCTCTTGAGGTGAGAATGCTCTTTTCTGCACTGCGTGCTGTGGCCGTACCTACATGAAACAGAACTCATTTTGTGACCGGAACAGGGAAAAGGCTTCCTTGCTCTTTGCTACTCTGCCGACGGCTCCTGCATCTTGGCCGGAGGTCAGTCAAAGCACATCTGCATCTACCACGTGAAGGAGAAGCTGCTGGTGAAGAAGTTCGAGCTGACACAGAACAGGAGCTTCGACGCCATGGATGAGGTCATCAGCCGGAAGAAGATGGGTGAGTTCGGCAACCTGGCCCTGGTGGAGGACCGCGACGACCCTTTAGGGCAGCAGGCCATCAAACTGCCGGGCGCCAGAAAGGGAGACGGGTCCTCCAGGGCCCCCAAGCCGGAGGTCAGGGTGTCCTCGCTCCAGTTCTCCCCTGACGGGAGGGACTTCGCGGCAGCCACCACGGAGGGATTGCTCGTCTACTCCCTGGACTCCAGGCTGGTGTTCGACCCGTTCGAGTTGTCGGAAGAGGTGACCCCGGCGGCGGTGAGAAGGGCCCTCTCGGAGGGGGAGCACGCACGGGGGCTGCTCCTGTCACTTAGGCTGAACGAGCGTGACCTGCTGAGGGAGGCCGTCGAGCGGGTGCCGCACGGTGAGGTTGAGCTCCTCTGCGCGGACCTGCCGACGCGATACGTGGAGAGGCTGGCGCGGTTCGTGGGTGAGGAGCTGGAGGAGTCGCCGCATCTCCACTTCTACGCGGTTTGGGCCAAGCAGATCCTGCTGAAGCACGGGAGGCACTTCAGGCAGCGGTCGGCCGAGCTGATGCCCGTGCTCAACCTCCTGCACAGGAACCTGCTGCGGAAGGCCAGGGACGTCTCCACGTTGTGCGAGCGCAACTCGCACACCATGAGGTTTCTGCTCACCATGTCCAGGCTGAGGAAGGCCAAGCTGAAGTCGGGGGAGGAGGGGGACGACACCGACGGGGAAGAAGTGGAGGGAGCGTCCGAGAACGATGACGACGATCTCAACAGTGACCCCGAAGGAGACGAACTCGAGAGCAACTGGGTGGACTGAAGGAAGGCTATCGTGACTCAAAAATAAAATCGACTTGTTTCTGTACCTACTCTTGTGAGCATTCAGGGCGATTTATTCCACCTTGTTCTCCCTTTTTTGTCACCTCTCCGGACCGTCAAACAATTTTATTCAGCAAACTAATACTGTATTAGAGGTGCATTACTCTATTATTTTGATTTATTGTCTTCCAAAGTGTTCAACATATAAAAGGGTTTAAGTTCTGGGGGACAAAAGTGGGAAAGCAACTACTTAGTCCCTCCCTGCTTGGTGATAATCTTGAATGCGAGTAGCCACCACTCTCAGAAACCCACTCCTGCCTAAAAGTTGGGTGGTTTTTTTTCTTCAAATCTTTTGAAAACGGCTAGCTGGACGCACTTCTGACTTGGCAAAATCTGTCAAGTTATAGGTTTTTTAAAGTCATTAGAAAAAAACACTCCATTCCACACACACTCATAATAAACTTGGGGTCTGGTTGGGCATTGCTGACGATCATCCGTTGTGAAAGATATTAATTATGGCAAGGTGGTATTTGTTGTCCACGTCCGTGACCATGTCCGAGAGGAGGATGCGGTGAGAAATGAGGAGCGGGAGGTGCTGCAGTGAATAAGTCAATAGTGAACAAGAGGAACAAGACTGAGAGGAGGAGGAGCTGGAGAGAAAGAGGGAGCTGAGCTGAACCGAAATTGTTAAGTGACTGCACTTTCTCAAGCGTAGTTTTCTCCCCGGCCAAATAATCAGTTTGGGCAACAGTGCTTCCCTATCCAAATGTGTGTATTATAGTCCATAGATTTTTCTGCTAAAGGATAAGCCGATGTCCCCCCCCCCCCAATTTGCACATTGCACATTTTGCGCTTCTCATTCATCGATGATCTCCTTCCTGCCGAGGATCTCGTCCTCCCTCTCCCTGACCATCTGGAGGAACTGGGCCTTGGACAGGTTTCCGTCCAGCACGAGGACGCGGTCGTCGCCGGCCGGCGTCGGGAAGGTGGAGTTGCGGTGGAGGAGCCAGTCGTCGTGGCAGCGCTGCAGGCGGGACAGGAAGCGCGGGTCGATCCCGGACTCCTCCGGCCTCCCGCGCCGGCAGATGCGCTCCCACAGGATGTCCATGTCGCAACGGACATACACTGCAAACGTTGCAAGAAAGAAAGAAAGAAAAAAATACGCAAATGGCGAAGGCTGGTGGTGGTGGAGACGCAGCTCACCCACGAGATCTGGCCTGATCCTATCCTCCATGGCCGTGGTCATCAGCTCGAACCACTTGGTCATGATGAGGTACTCCGGGTCCGTGATCTGCTCCTCCTCACGCATAGCCTCCAGGAAGCAGGCACGCTCGCTGTAGACGGACCTCTCCATGAGGCGGGTGGCGGCGGCGGAGGAGGAGGAGGAGGTGCGCAGGTCATTGCGGTAGCGGGTGAGGGAGGAGTAGAGCTGGAAGGCACCCGCCCAACGACTGCGACCAGAAAGGACCTAGGAGGAGGAGGAATTATTAACTTGGGGAGGGGGGGAAGGCCGTTGCGAAATTCGTTGTCCGCATCCAAACCTTCATGAGCAGATCCGTCCCGTTGACGTTCTGCCACTCCTCGACAGGCTCCGGCACCACCAAGACGTCCGTCCTCCCCTGGAAGGCCTCCAGCAGGGTCGACTTGCCGCTGCCCACGTTGCCCTCCACCAGCACCGTGAAGGGGCGCGAGGAGGAGGAGGAGACGGCGTCGTTGCACGGGGTCTCGTCGTCATGGTGGAGCAGCGGGGACAGCAGCACGGCCAGCTTGGCCAGCAGGGCGCCCAGCTCC